>Ga0160429_1000451_pt1 | contig 38588 bp, 40 predicted proteins | sample SolpanmetagenomR_FD_108199 | JGI IMG/M metagenome (GOLD analysis project Ga0160429, IMG submission 108199) | Solar panel surface microbial communities from Lawrence Berkeley National Laboratory, California, USA - R | ecosystem: Engineered > Built environment > Solar panel > Unclassified ... | reverse complement strand
CGCGGCCACGAGCCCGCCCTGCGCATCCAGCTCCACCAGGTCGTTGCCGCGGGCCGAGAGCACGAACACGTGGTGGGTGCGCGGGTGCACCGCCACGGCCGAGGGCGCAAACCGGCTCAGGCTGCCGGCCTTTTGGGCGGTTTCGCCTGGGCGCACGGCGGCCGGCGAGCGGGCCAGGATGGCCGGAATATCGAGCACGTAGGCGGGGGCCGCGTCGATGTGGTAGGTGCGGGGGTTGAGGCGGTACACCGCCCGCTGGGTGGCGGGCAGGCCCGCGCCGGGCTCGCCCTTGCAGGCCACGAGCAGCGTCTGGGTGGCGGGGTCGTAGGTGAGGCCTTCCGGCTCGTTGGCGGCGCTCAGGCCGGTGTCATAAGTAGTAGTTACGTGGCCGGCGCGCTTAAACAGCCGGCCATCGCTGCGCAGGATAAGCCAGCCGCCGGGCACCCGCGCTACGTCCTCGTAATCGCCGGGGCCCGCAAACTGCACGGTGCTGTCGAGGCGCTGGGTATGCAGGTTATAGAAAAAGAGGCTGCCGGCTTCGTCCTCGATGCAGGCCAGCTGCTGGGCGCTGCCCCACGCCTGCCCCGATAGCTCGCGCAGCTCGGCCGGCACGGCATAGGTGGTGGCCGGGTGGGTAAAGTCGTAGGTGCCGCCCGCGCTGGCCCCGCCGGTTGCCGGCCGGGGGTAGCCGGGAGCCGCCAGCAGCGCCGCCAGCAAAAGTTGTCGCATGAGCCTTACCAGGTAAGTGTGGGATGGTAAGGCAAGACTAGGGGGCAATTCTGAGCTTGTTCGGAGTACCGCTCGTTACCTGCGCCGATAGTCTGGGCACGTAGGGTTTTTAGGTAGAGAAGTCTTGTGGAACCTAAGTTCATTTTTTAACTGACGGCTTGTTTTGCTCGGTCTTCACTGTTCGGCTGGACAAAACCTCTGAGCGGTGCTCTGTCCGCTGCTTCAGTGCATATCGGCATAGGACTACACTGGATTTGCAACACACCCAATTTGCTGTTTGCCGCTTTGCATTTGCGTAAATTGCCTGGCTATTCGTAGTGCCGCATTTCTTCGTCATCGCCCCGTTTACGTCACCCATGAGCACCGCCCGCGAACAGCAGAATATCGAGTGGAAAGAATCCTGGCGCGAAGAGTACTTTAAATGGATTTGCGGCTTTGCCAACGCGCAGGGCGGGCGCATCTACCTCGGCAAAAACGACGACGGCCGCGTAGTGGGCCTGCCCAACATCCGCAAGCTGCTGGAAGATTTGCCCAACCAGGTGCGCGACTTGATGGGCATTTTGGTGGAGGTCAACCGCCACGAGGAGGATGGATTGGAGTACTTGGAAATTGTCGTCGAGCCCTATCCTTATCCCATCAGCTACCGGGGGCAGTACCACTACCGCAGCGGCAGCACCAAGCAAGAGCTTAAAGGCCCGGCCCTGAGCACGTTTCTGCTGCAAAAGCAGGGTAAACGCTGGGACGGCGTGCCCGTGCCGGGCGTCACGGCGGCTGATTTGTCGGCCGAAGCCCTCGACCTGTTTCGGCAACGCGCCGCCAAAAGCGGGCGCGTGGATGAGCAGGTACTGCACGACCGCAACCAGGCGTTGCTGGACAATCTGAACCTGATGGACGGCGACTATCTGAAGCGGGCGGCCGTGCTGCTGTTTCACCCGACGCCCGAGAAGTTTATCACCGGGGCCTACGTCAAGATTGGCTTTTTTGCCACCGACGACGATTTGCGCTACCAGGACGAGGTGCACGGGCCGCTGCTGCTGCAGGTAGCGCGCACGCTGGATTTGCTGCAAACCAAGTACACCAAGGCCCAGGTGCGCTACCAGGGGGCAAGCCGCCTGGAAGAGCCGCCATTTCCTGCCCCCGCCCTGCGTGAGGCCCTGCTCAACGCGCTGGCCCACAAAGACTACAGCGGCGGCGCACCCGTGCAAATTAGCGTGTACGAAAACCACTTGCAGTTCTGGAACGAAGGCCACCTGCCCGATACGTGGACAGTGGAAAACCTGCTGCGCAAGCACCCCTCCAAGCCCTTCAACCCGGATGTGGCCAATACCCTGTTCCGGGCCGGCTACATCGAATCCTGGGGCCGGGGTACCTTAAAAATATTGCACGAGTGCCGCGCCGCCCACCTGCCGGTCCCGCGCTTCTACTTTGAGGCTTCGGGCTTTGTGGTGGCCTTCTCTGAATATTCGCCGGCCTACTGGCAACAGCTGGGCGTGCGCGCTGACCTGGTTCCGGTGCTGCTGTACGCCGGGCAGCACGGCAGCATCACGAACTCCGTGGTGCAGCAGCAGTTGGGGGTGAGCAAGCCCACGGCCACGCGCTACCTGGGCGAGTTAGAGAAGGGTGGCTACCTGCAGAAAACCGGGACCCGCGGGGCCGGGACGGAGTACCGGTTGATTGGCTCATGATTGGCTCACCACGAGCCGTTACCTGAGGGTAATTCGTTGAATGAACGCTGTGGGGACACTTTTTGCACTAGCTGAATTGGCTCACGATTGACTCAGGCAGTGGCATGCTACTGGCCGGGCTTTCGAGGCTACTACTCGGGCTATCGTCACAAGGAGAACTCCGGTAGGTGCTCGAAGAGGATGAACTGCCTAAGTAAAATCAGCCGGACGCTCGATGCCATCGACACCCAGGCGGGCAGCCAGGTAGTGGCGCACGGCAGCGACCGGGCCGAGCGCCAGTAGGCGGCTGCCAGCGTAGAAAGTAGCCGGCTGGCTGCGGCTACGCAGCTTGAGCGGTGAGTCCAGCATCGCCGTACTTGTCGGCGAGCCGTACGGCGCTTACCTATTACAGCGTAGGCCCGGCAACTACCCAGCCTATAAATAAGGCTTACGCCTGACCAGCTTGAGCAGGGTCCAGGAAGGCTTGTATCTCCTTCACGGTAGCCTTAGCCGAGCGGCCCACGCCAATCAGCGTGGCGGAGGCAAAGCCTGTCCAGCTACCGTAGCCCACCAGCCACAGGCCTGGCAGGGTCGTTGCCCGGGTGCCCGCCGTGGCCACCCGGCCATCGGGCTGCACTACGCCCAGACCCGCCAGAAACGAGAGGGCCGGCCGGAACCCTGTGCACCAGATTACCGCGTCCACAGCTTCCTCGTGCCCATCGGCCCAGACCACGCCCGTGCGGGTAAACCGGGCAAAGGGCCGCACGCTGCCCAGCACGCCCCGGCCGCGGGCCTCCTTCACCGAGTCCACCATCACCACGTCTCCCAATGACGGCGGTGGGGCGGGTGCTTCGCTCCCCTGCGCGTGGTAGCGCTGCGTGGCCTGCAAAAACAGCACGCGGCCATCCACGTCGTCGGGCAGAAAGCGAGGCGCTCTCTCCGTGACCCACGTGGTGCGCGCCACCCGCGAGACTTCGGCCAGCACCTGCGCGCCGGAGTTGCCGCCGCCCACCACCAGCACCCGCTGGCCGGCGAAGGGCGCAGCGTCGCGGTAGTGGGCCGAGTGCAGCTGCACCCCGCCGAAATCGGCCCGGCCAGCATATGCCGGCACGAAAGGGCTGCTCCAGCTGCCGGTTGCGCACACCACCGCGCGGGCCTGCCATGTCCCAGCGTCGGTTTGCATGGCAAAGCCCCTCCCCGACCGGCGCACGGCGGCTACGCGCACGGGCCGGCGTACCGGCAGGGCGTAGCGCTGCTCGTACTGCGTGAGGTAGTCGATAACGGCATCCCGAGCCGGAAAGCCCTGGTCCGCCGGGCGCGGCATCAGCCAGCCCGGCAGCGAGCTAGCATCGGCCGGCGAGAACAGCCGCAGTGAGGCCCAGCCGTGGAGCCAGGCCCCGCCCGGTCCGGGCTGGTCGTCCAGCAGCTCAAAGGCGAAGCCAGCCCGGCGCAGGTAGTAGCCCACCGCCAGCCCGCTCTGGCCGGCCCCAATAACGAGGACGTCGGTGGCGAAGTTGGGGGGCGTAGGCAGCGGGGCGAGGCTCATAGGCGCTAGGTGGCTTGCAGCTGCGCACGCACGAAGCTATGGGCGTAGGCTTTTACCTGGTCGCGCACGGCGCGGAACTGGCTCATAATTTCTTCCTCACTGCCCGTGGCCTTAGCTGGGTCGGGGAAGTTGTGGTGCAGCTTCTTGGCGGTAGATGGAAACACCGGGCACACCTCGTTGGCGTGGTCGCACACGGTCAGTACATAGTCAAACGGCACGTGGGCGTACTCGTCGACGTGGTTGCTGGTGTGGTGGCTGATGTCCACGCCGTCTTCGGCCATCACGCGCACGGCGCGGGGGTTCACCCCGTGCACTTCCACGCCGGCGCTGTAGACCGTGGCCGCGTTGCCGAGCGCTTGTTGCAGATAGCCTTGCAGCAGTTGGCTGCGGCACGAGTTGCCGGTGCATAGCACCAGGATGTTGGGTTTCATGGGAAGGGAAAAAGGGGAATAGCTGACTGGGTTAGCACGCGACTGCGCGCAGTGCCAGTGTCTACTACATGGCGCAAGCGCTAGGAAACAAGTGGTGTGGTCGAGGGAGTAGAATAGTAGTTGCGGCGGAGCCAGAAGGCCAGGTTGACCAGCGCAATGAGTGCCGGTACCTCAATGAGCGGCCCGATAACGCCAGCAAACGCCTGCCCCGAGTTGAGCCCGAACACGCCGATGGCCACGGCAATGGCCAGTTCGAAGTTGTTGCCGGTAGCTGTGAAGGCGATGGACACGTTCTCGGCGTAGCTCGCCCCCAGGTACTTGCCGGCCAGGAAGCTGACCACAAACATGATGGCGAAGTAGATGGCCAGCGGCAGGGCAATCCGCAGCACATCGAAGGGAATGCGCACAATCAGCTCGCCCTTGAGGCTAAACATGACCACGATGGTGGCCAGCAGCGCCAGCAGCGTAATCGGGCTGATTTTAGGAATAAATACCTGCTCGTACCACGCGTCGCCCTTCACCCGGCGCAGCACGTAGCGGGTGAGAAAGCCGGCCGCGAACGGAAGGCCCAGGTAGATGAGCACGCTCCGGGCGATGTCCCAAATGCCGATGTTCACGGCGTAGCCCTTCAGGCCGAAGTGCGGCGGCAGCACGGTGATAAACAGCCAGGCCAGTACGCTGTAAAACAGCACTTGGAAGATGGAGTTGAGGGCCACCAGCCCGGCGGCATATTCGCGGCTGCCATCGGCCAAGTCGTTCCAGACCAGTACCATTGCGATGCAGCGGGCAATGCCGATGAGAATGACCCCCATCATGTACTCGGGCTTGTCAGGCAGCAGCCAGATGGCCAGAAAAAACATGAGCAGCGGCCCCACTACCCAGTTGAGCACCAGCGACAAGCCCACGATGCGCACGTTGCGGAAGACCATGGGCAGCTGCTCGTACTTGACCTTGGCCAGCGGCGGGTACATCATCAGGATGAGGCCCAGGGCCAGCGGCACGTTCACCGTACCCACCGAGAAGTAGTTGACGGCCCGGTTGATATTGGGCACGAAGTAGCCCAGGCCCACGCCCAGCGCCATGGCCAGGAATATCCAGAGCGTGAGGCCCCGGTCGAGCCCGGAGAGCTTTTTTTCGGCCACGGCCAGCGGCGGGGGCGGCAGGGAGTGCGTTAATTCCATGTACTTGTTAATGCAAGGGTTAGGAGATGCCAACCACCGTACTGCGGCGTTCGAGCAGCAGCGTGTCGCGCCACGTGCCGGCCAGCTGGGCGATGCGCTCGCGCCGGCCGAGCTGGCGGAAGCCGTGAGCGGCGTGCAGCGTCAGGCTAGCCGTGTTTTCAGGAAAGATGCTGGCTTGCAGCGTCCACAGGCCCCGGGCTTCGGAGGCGGCCACCAGGGCGCCCAGCAGTTGCCGCCCTACGCCCTGGCCCCGCTCCTCGGCGGCGACGTAAATGCTGACCTCGGCCACGCCCTCGTACACGCAGCGGCTTGACACGGGTGAGAGCGCCGCCCAGCCGAGCACGGCGCTGGCGGGAGCAACGGCCACCAGGCGGCAAGTGGCAAGATGGCCGCGGTCCCACTCCTCCCAGCCGGGGGCGCTGGTAGTAAAGGTGGCGTGGCCCGTGGCCAGGCCCTGCTCGTAGATGGCGCGCACGGCGGGCCAGTGCGCGGGCAGAAGAGGTAATATTTCCATGCCGATAGCCGATAGTAAAGGGGCGGGAGTGGGGTAAGATTAGCCTACTTGCGGTTCAGCATTTAGCAGCTAGGCCCCGGCAACCAGGAGCAGGGCGGCGGCCATCGTGCCGACCAGGTAAGGAAGCGAGCACGGCCTACATCACGCGGCGCAGGCCCCCCATGCAGCTGGCTTTCACGGCTGACTGCGTAGGCAGGGCTGCCCCCGCCAATACCAGCACGAGAAAGGGTAGGTATTTGATGATAGCTTGGAGAAGGGCACTTTGCTAGGCTCGATTCCCAAGGAGCCGCGCCGGTCAAGAAATTAGCAGCACCCGCCGCCCGGCGTGCAGGCGGCCATTTGCAACTGGGGCAGGGCAAACTGCTGGGCCGCCGGAATGCCGCAGGCATCCTGGGCCAGGCAGGCCGTTTGCTTCGGCGTCAGCACGAAGTCGTTGCCTTCGCGCACCAGGCCAAACTTGCCGATGGTAGCCTGCTGGTACTCCACTTCGATGTCGAGGTCTTTGCTGCCCAGGATTTTCTCCGACAGGTTCAGGATGTGCAGGAATTTCTGGGGGGCCAGGCGGTGGTCGTAGTCGCCGGCTTCCCAGAGCTGGAAGTTGGCCACGGTTTCCTGGCGCTCCACGCCGCCGCAGTCGATGAAGTGCTTGCTTACCAGGCCGACTTCGGTCACGTGGAAGTGGGCGGGCAGGTACTCACCCGTGGGCAGCCGGAAATTGATAGCTTCTACCTCGGCGAGGGCGTGCTTTATTTCGGAGATTTTCATGGTTGGGAGGGGTAGAGGGAAGAAAAAACTAGCAGGTGCACGCCTCATCGGGGCCGCAAGTAGCGCTGCCAGTGGCTTCGAGGAAAAAAGCGGTAAACTGCTGGTGCACCTGGTTGAGCAGCTCCGTATTGAGGCAATAGCAGACGGTCAGCCCCTCGATTTCGCCCCGGATGAGGTCGAGCGCTTTTAGCTCCTGCAAGTGCTGCGACACGGTAGTGCGCGCGAGCGGCAGCTCAGCGGCGATGTCGCCCGAGATGCAGGTCTTTTTGCTGGCCAGAAACTGGATGATGGCCACCCGGGCCGGATGGGCCAGGGCTTTGGCCACGCGCGAGAGTTGCTGCTGCTCCTCGGTAAAGGCGGCGGTTTTAGCGTAGGTCATAGAGAAGAAGGGAACTCACTGAGGGGAGTAGAAGCATCAGCCGTGGCGGCCAGCAGTTGGGTGAGCAGGGCCTCGGCCCGGTCATAGGCGCGCTGCTCGGCGGCCTGGACCAATTCTTCTACCCCGCCGCCCAGCAGCCCATTGTGGATTTTAGCCTGCAAGCGCACGCCTTCCAGCGCTAAGCACTCCGTGCGCAGCACCCGTTTGAGCAGCATGCGCAGTAAGGGGTGAACGAGCGTATCTGCGTTAGACGACATGCTGCATGACGGAGGATGCGAAACCTATGTCGCAAATGTACGACATAGTATGACGTAAGTTTGCGGCACAAGTCGAAAAAAGTCGAAACGACTGAAGGAGCGTTTTGAAACCACCCGGCGGGCCCTGGCTGATTTTTTCTAGCACCAGCACGCCCGGATGCTGCCGGCCGAGGGCGCGGCCACGCTGCTCGGCGTCGCTGGTAGCCTGCGCGAAATCCGCCCCGACAAGGTCCGCAAGAGCTTCAAGCTGCCGCAGCTTTACGCCGCGCTAGCAACCGACTACGTGGACGTTCACTGCCCGCAGCACGGCCCTTACGAAGACTACATCCTGGTATTTGATGACGAGGGCAAGAACCGCCAGCGGCCCATCAATCCCCTAGCCACCGCCCTCTGGTTTAAGGCCTACCCGCTCGACCAGTACGCGCCCGTTGACGTGGTAGCCGGCCCGGTGCTGCTGATGAAGTCTAACCTGCTACGGTAGCGCGCCGCGGCGGGTGCCGCTCCGAGACGGAGGGGCACCCGCCGCAAGCTTCTCCGTCACCCCGCTCACTTTCATTCCGTTGCCATGCCGCCGACTGTTCCCCGAGCTACTGCCACTTCTCCCCTTCCTCGCTGCCCGGTAGAAGTCGTTCGCGAAGCGCTGCAATGTCTGCTGGCTCATCCGGCCATTGCGGCCGAGCGTCGGCGCACTGCTGAGTTATTTCTTACTCAATGTCTGGATGTAGCCCGGCTGCTGCGCTGGCAGCAGCTGGTTCTGCAGGAGTGCGCCACGTGGGAGGATGAAGCGCTGGCGGCTGAACAAGCGCAAGGTGGAAAGCGAAACCAGCAGTACACTGAAAGCAACTATTGGAACACAATTTTTGCTTTGCAATTGTTAAAAATAAGATTTGCAAAGAACAGTTGTAAAAACACCAGCATGCTCACGGTGGAGGTATATCGCCAGATGGCCCAGGTGACCACCCCGGAGGATGCAGCGCAGATTAGGCTGCCCAAGATGCTGGCGCGCCCGCTGGGCCTCAGGACTGGCCCCGCGCTGAGCTTACGCCTGCTTGCGTTCCTGCTCGCGCCGTTTAATAGCCGCCGCTTCCTAACCATCAAGGACCGGTACCGGCTGGATGAAAGCTTATCACCACCCGGCTACTGTAGCGGTAAGCTAGGGCCAACTGAAAGCCACGCCGGCAAGAGGCTAGCCCAACTGGGCAAATCGGCTTTCCACTAACCTGTGAAACTGCTCTTTCAGCATCTCGGGCAAAAAGCTTAGGCCGATGAAGTCGTGCCAGGCGGGTTTAGCCTTGGTAAAGCGCTCCAGAATGCCCGTCAGTACTTTCTCCTCCACGCCGGCGCGCTGGGCCGCCTGCCGAAAATCCGTTTGCCGCAGCCGCTTCTTCTTGCCGTTGAGCGTGAGGGCCAATTCCTCGGTATCGGCGGGGTTGACCAGGGCCGTGGCTACCAGGTCGTAGGCCGGGGCCAAGCCGTAGCCCAGGCCGGGCGTTTGCAGCAGCGAGAAGTTCTTGAGGTGCATATCGGCGTTGCCCGTCAAAAAGCTAAAAAGCACCAGCTCGTAGTAGTTGACCACGTCCAAGCCGGGGTTGGCCGAGTACTTTAGAATGGCTTTGGCCACCTGCTCGTGCGAGCCGTCGTACTTGTTTTCCGTCAGGCGCTCGGTGAGTTGGCACATGTCTTCCATGGCCAGCTTGCGCCCCTTTTGGCGGTCGATGCGGCGCGTGACGTAGGCCAGGGCCCCGCCTTCGAGGCGCAGCAGCCCGTGGGGCACCGTGGGCAGGCGCGCCAGCGTGGCCAGGTGCATAGTCAAATCCTCCACTTCGGGCAGGTGCGGGTAGCGCGCCGTGGGCGGCTTGAGAATGTACTCCCCATTCAAGGCCCCCACGATGGTAAACCGGCTGGGTTGCCCGGCCGTTCCGGCCGGGGCCACACTCAGGGACAGCTTGGGCTGCACGCCGGTCACGGTGATGTGCTGGCGCACGACGGCTTCGGCCAGCGCCAGCAGCTCGGCTTCGGTGTAGGGAAACGCCGGTGGCACCGTCTTACCAAACAGCTTGCGGCTGCACGCCGGATGGTAGTCCGAGTGGGCGCCGTCGGGCAGGGGCTGGTAGCAGTACAGGCAGCGGCTCATACGTCGGCGGTTGCTACGGGGTAGATACTCACGGCCCCGATGCAGTCGCGGCAGCAGGCCAGCAGCAGGCCCATGCGGTCGCGCTCCCGGAGCTTCCAGTTGCGCTCGGCTACTTCCAGCAGCCAGCCCTCGGGGATGAGGCCATCGAAAAAGGGTAGCATCGTGCGCTCCACGTAGGGCGCGGCGCGCAGCGGCAAGGTCAGGCTCACGGCTTCGGCAGTGCTGCTCAGCAGATAGGCGGGCGCGTAGGCGAAAGTGTAGCCTTGCTCGTCCTGGGTGAGGTGCCCGGCTAGCTGCCCGTGCAGGTGTACGGCGGCTTTTCTCATGGCTGGTCAGTAAGCTCGGTTCGGTCAAGGGGCGCGGGGGCCAGCTCGTGGCCGAACAGGCGCAGCACCTGGTTTACTTTGTCCAGCCGCAGGGTGGCCTTGCCCTGCTCCAGCTCGCGCACGAAGCGCAGCCCCACCCCCGCCTTGGCGGCTAGGTCGGGCTGCGACAAGCGCAGCAGCTTACGGCGCTGTTTGACAAAAGCAGCCAGGGTAGGAATCATAAGGTGTACCCGTTCGGGGGTAATCAGGCGAAGCGAGCATTTATAGCACCTTTTCGGGTATAAAAATAGCTACTAAATCTAAATTTATACCTCACCGGGTACATTTCATGCTTTTCAGCTTGATGAACTGCTGGCAATTGTATTTGATTGCTGCTGTAATGCGCATATCAGAGATGCTCAGTGTGAGTAGGTTAGCTATCGGAAGCGAATAAAATCCGAAAGACTCAAAAACTGGATTCCAGCCGTAGACTGGAACTGTATTTGTCCGCTGCGCTCGGCTACCCACCCGCCGGCTTTGGCCCCTAGCCCTGTTTTAGCGTAGCCCGCAGATTTTCAGGAATAGGCCCCCAGGATTCTTGGTCGCTTTCACCTTATCGGTTTTCAACTGATAGGTGAATTTAAATAGCTGGTCTAAGTGCTTGGGGTCGCCTAGCACTTGCGCCACCAGTTGCGGCTGCGTGATGCCCAGCGCCTCCAGGTGCTGGCGCGCTGAAAACGCCCGTGCATCCTCCGCGGGCTGCTCAAACGGAATCGGGAGCTGCTGGGGCTGCTGCCGGGCAATGGTGAAGCGCACCGCATCGTAGGCCCGGCCCTTCTTCACCAGCACGTAGTCGATGCGCAGGTCGGTGTGCTCGCTCACCTGGCGCACGGCAATGTCCAGCACCCGGGCTTTGAGCTGACTGATGTTCTGGAACAGCTCCGGCTCCTTGCCCTTCGGGTCTTTCAAATGCAGCATCTGCTTGAACTCATCGAGCGGATACGTGCGGGTCGCCTCTTTGTCTTTCCACTGGCTCACCAGCTGGTAGATGCGCTTGGCGTACTTGCTGCTCAGCTTGAGCGCCGAGTGCAGCTGGTAGGAAGTGAAGTTCTCCTTGAGATTGAACAGGTAGGGTCTGATGGGTGTCGACAGCTGAATCTGTAGGCAGCCCTTGCCCTTGATGTACTCCACCCGCTGAAACATCCACAGCTGCTGGTAGGTCCGCTCGCTCTCCACCTCGAACATGCGCGAGCCCATATCGGCGGTGGCCTCGCGTAGCTGCTGGTAGTTCCACTGCCGCCCCGTGAGGGCCTCCACGTCTTTAACGTAGATGGTGTACTCCTGGTCGGGCGCATCATCCCGCCGCAGACGGGAGAGCAGGTAGAAGAAGATGTCCAGCTGGCAGGCGGTGTAGTCGTAGCGCGCGGCCGTAATGGCATTGTGCTGGCGAACAACCGGGGTGACCGTAGTCGGGCTAGGTGTACTATTGAGCGGCTCCATAGGCGGGTGGGGAGGAGACAAATATAATCACCCAAAGCACAAAAAACCACAGTGGTAATTAGAGGTGGTTATTCACTTATAAAACGTGGTAGTAGAACTTATAAAACGTGGTAGTTAACTTATAAAAAGTGGTTTAAAAGGTATAAAAAGTGGTTTTTCGCTTATAAAAAGTGGTTTTATACCTTTATATGCTACTGATTATCAATGACTTGTGAGCCCTACAAATAGACAAGTAAAAAAAATAATCACAAGATTGTTGTTCCCCCTGACGAAGGCTTTTAGAACAGGTGCTTCGGCACCCGGACCACACGGAACAAACAAAAGACAACAAAAAGGCGAATAAAACCCAAACGCAAGCAGTGATTGCACTTTTACAATAATTATTTGACTTAAAATTACTTAAAACCACGTTTCATAAGCTTCCCCGGAAACAAGAAGTAGTGGTAGTGTTTGCAGCCTAAATCGCATTTTTGTGCTCTTAAAACTGGAATTAAGCGACAGTTTGTGTTTTTACTAAGTTTTTACTAGTGTTGAATTACCACGTTTTATAAGCCCCTACCCTATTCCAACCTCAAACTAGCACGTTTTATAAGCATCATTTCCAGCAGCACAGAATCCTCTGCCCAGAGTCAATTTAATTTCTATCGTGACTGCGACTACCAAGTGCTCACTCATTTACCGAGGCGGTTGCGCACTTTTGCGTTATGGAAGACCTCCTCAAACCCCGGCACCCCCACGACAAGCATCATCAGACGCAACTGGATTTCCTGGCAGCACTACCTCAAGAGCAGCGAGCGTACCACGCCCGGTTGTTTCGGCTGGGCAACGCCAGCTACCGCTACCAGCAACTGGCCGACGGCGAGGTAACGGAGGAGGATTTTCACCACTGGCTGGCAGGTCTACCCGAGAAAATGCAGGCAATAATGGCCCGCGATGGCTTCACGGCAAGCAAAAACAGCCTCCCGCTACGACGACATACCCTTGAGCGCCGTGACCTGGGCTACGATGCCTTTTTGCAAGCCACTCTCTCGCCAGAGGACTGGACCTATCAGCAGCAGCTGGTACAGACATCAGCACCAAAAGAACACTAACGAGGGTCGCACGAGAGCAGGAAAGGTGTTGTTAAATTAAGTAAGGAAGAGCCTTCGACTCGACACTACACGCCTGGGCTGGGAGCCGACGGCAGTTTACCCGCCTTGCGCAGCTGCGCATCCAGTAGCCGGTGAGCCATTTCCAGGTACTGTTTGATGTTCGCCGGGTTGTCAGGCGCACTCGGTAGCAAGGCCAGCGTAAGCTTGATTTGCTGCACCACTGGCTTAGAAAGCTTTACCGAGTGCTCCTGGTCTGGGCCGGTGGCTACCACCGGGGCCAGGGCTGCCTTTGCTCCGCGCGGCCGGCGGACGGGCGCTGCGGCAGGAGCTGCTCTCGCCGCAGCTAGCGGGGCGGCCGTTACTTCCGCCACTGGAGTGGCTACTTCAGTAACTGGCTCCAGTAGCTCCGGCGCAGCCTCCACTACTGCTAGCGCGGCGGGGGCTACCGGCACTGGTGGCGCACCGGCCGCCAGGGCAGTCTGCTCCCCTCCCATCCCCGCCCGGGCCTGGCGGCGGTCTTCTTCTGATACTGGGATGCGCCCCCGGCGCGATTCAATCTTAGCGGGCTTAAACATTAGTTCGAGTCAGTTGAGGCAGTGGTAGAATTCTTGGCTGCGCCGGCCGGCGCGGCTTTACGGGTCGGCAGGTCCAGCCGCTCCACCAACTCGTCGCACAAGCGGCGGATTTCGTCGGCCGTTTCCTTATTACCCCCCGCGTAGCGCAGCCAGGCCGGATTCAGCAGGCTGTAGAGCGTCGAGGCCCGCGAGTACGCCACCCGGTTGCTCAGGTACGAGTTGAAACGCGCCAAGCCCAGCCCGTCGATGTAGTCATCCATCTGCTTTTCTTCCCGACGGCCCGCCACCCGCTTGGTCGACAGCCCGAAGTACTGAAAGGCGATGCCGTGGGTATCGGCCGATTTCTTAATGGCCTCCAAAATGTTCATAAACTCGGCTGTGGAGGCCCGGTCCAGGTAATCCGATACCAACGGCACAATCACCGCGTCGCAGGCCGTGAGCACGTTGAAAACGTCATCCCCGTCGGCCCGGCCCGGCACATCCACGATGATAAGGTCGTAGTCCTTTTCCGGGTCGTCAATAAAGTCGAACACCTGCCCCAGGCCCAGCGCGAACACGTCATACGGGTACTGCGCCGCCGGATTCGTTTTGAGCAGCTCCTCGAAGTTGTCGGCATCCACCTGCTCGCGGGTTTTGACGATGCTCTGCTGATAGTCGCAGTCCAGCACCGCAATGCGCAGGCCGTACTCCGTGGCCAGCGGCGCAGCGAGCACCAGGGCCAGGGTTGATTTTCCAGAACCACCTTTCTGGGTGGCAAAGCTGATGATTTTAGCCATTACGTCGACAGGGATAGAGAGAAAGCAGGCCAGCCCGCTGAGACAGCAAATGTAGTGTAAAAGTAGAAAAGTGTACTCGTATAAAAAGGGAAAGTAAGAGAAATGTAAAAGTAGAGAAAGCAGTAAGTGGAAGAAGGAAGTAGTAGAAAAGTAGAGAAGTGTAAAAAGGGAATAATTTTAATAAGATGGGTAAGAGTCCGCAGGTTGATTATTTAGCCTATCCCTCTCAAGTAGAAAAGTGTTGAAGTAGAGAGGTGGAAAAGTAGAGAAACAAGTAGGGTATCACTTGAAGCTCATTAACGCAAATAAGGGAGAAGTGTAAAAATGGAGAAGTAGAAGAAACTAGGAAAAATGTGGTTGACAGGCGCTTGCTATATAAGGTGGAGACGTGTACAAGTAGAGAAAGGGAAAAGTAGAATAAATCGCGGAATAGGAGAAAATATAATCTCCCCTGTTACCACCTCAACCAATACTGCGAGAATAAAAGTGGAGAAGTGTAGGATTCTACTTAGATGATATTTAAACTGTCAACCTATTAATAATTTACAGCGTGCGTGCGCGCGCTGGACATGTAGAGAATGAAGAGGCTCATCATGACCGGATATTGAGGTTCCTGCAAGAGCAGAGCTTGCTAGCCGGTATACTAGAGGAAATACTGCGTACCCGCATCACACTTAATAAGGTACGCAGCATCCGAGTAAGCAACCTTAGCTCCTAGCTGGAAACGCTAAGTAGAGCTTGGTTATAACAGTAGTAATAAGCCGTCAACTTACTGCGTGAACGCAACGAAAAGCAGGGCATCGAAGCGCTGTTGACAGCTAATAGAAAAGGCCAAGGCGACGGCCTAAACTAGCATCCAAGGAAACTAATAAGGTGTGAAAGTAGAGAAGTGTAAATCAGATATTTTCAGGATGTTTGTTTGAACTGCTGATATACGCCAAGCTGATTAATGCCGCGATGTACAGAAAGTCGCCTATATCAATAGCGGCAGTTGCACCCAGATGCTCTATTTTCTTAAGCCTGAGGCAGTGGGGGAGGGACAAGAGGACCAGTTTTTGAAGGCGCCAACTGACGAGTTGAGTGCGGATGAAATACAGCGAATGATTGATGCCAACGTGAAAGGAATACGGACCGGGAAGCTCCAATTCTACCCACTGGTGCTAAGCCCAAGGAAAGACGAAGTGGCGCATATCGGCAGTGCTCCGGCAAAGTTGAAGGAGTACACGCGGTGGATAATAAGCTTGATTCGAAAAAGGCTGCTAAGTTGCCCAGCGAGAGTTGGCCACAATCTGGGGCATGGAGTATCTTGTTTTGCGCACGAAACCTCGCCGGTTTCAACGCTGAGCAGCTTGCACGGGGCGGATTCTGGCGATTTGTTCATTGACTTCGTGACAGCATATGAACGATACCATTAATGATGTGCGCTCGCCGGTAAACGGCAGTAGTTCGCCGCCCACTGAGGGTGCCCTAACACCATGCTAATAGGCAGTGACATGAAGCCATTTTTCTACTTGCCCACTTATAAGAAGCAATAGTTTGCAGCTACACCAAACGGCCACTTTCGGTGCCATACCAGCCCGCTTAAGTCAGTAAGCCACGGCCCAGCTGATGGTCTTGACCCAAGTGCTCGCCGGCCGCGGGCTGCTGCCTGTACGCGATAGGGCCAACCTAGCACAGTGTCCGGCTCAGTATCCAGCGCCGGTTTTCGCCCATAATAGCGTGGAACGCGGCATATCACATAACCCTAACCATGAGGCCTCTGCCTGGGAATACGGTGTAAAAAAACATCTTATTAACAACGTGACGCTCCGTGGTACGAGCCAATACGCGCATCATCTATCCCCTACCGAGGGCAGGTACCAGCACGACAAGTGTCTGGCTGACGACTACTCCCTATGCTCACTGGACCGGCTGCGTCTTACGCTGAGATTTGGAGCTGCTGAGCTGTACACCAGCCAGGGTCGTAGTGGAAATGCCGCCCAAAGAGCCGTTCAGGCAAAAGCTAACGTTTTCGCAGAAGCTGGGGTCGCACTAGCGTAAGAACAGAAAACCCCGCTAAGGAATTTCAGCCAGTACCCAGCGCTTTGAGACCATGACCCTAGCTACTAAGCGTTTTAGGACCGGTTGTTGGCTTCGCTTCGCGGGCCGCCTGTCGTTGCTTATCCCGCTTAATCCACGCACTGATGCGAGCAAAGTCCCGCTCAGAAGGCTCCCGGCCAGTTGTGTAAAAATCCACGTTTTTGGCTTCTTTAATCATGGCGAACAGGTGTTGCTTGTAGGAAAAGTACTGGTCGAGGTGCTTCTGGGCAGCTGTTAGGGTTGGTGTTAGCCCGCGTCCAAAGAAGCTAGGCGCGCCCAGCGTTCGTTGGTCGGGTACCACGCACTTGGTTTTGCGCTCGCAGCAGACGTAGCGGCTGTGGCGCTGAGCCTCTGCAAGGTTGCACGCAAAGAGCCCTGCCGGATACGCCTAGCGGTACGTTAGGTGTTGTTAAACTAAGAGGGGACAACCGCTGACTCGGAAGCCGGGCAGGTTGACGGCTACACATAAGGCACAAATGAGCCGCAAGACTAGCCAGCAAAGAGGGTTTTACCCACGCCTCCCTGCCAGCGGAAAGGGCTAGCGAAAACGAACGGTAGTACTCTTATTTTGCCATTGCAGTAGGTATGCATTTGCCTAACAAGCTGTTAAACTGTAAAAGGTAACACCTGCCCCCTTGAGGCGGAGGTGTTACCCTAGTGGGTTAATACTGCCTTACCCGCTACAATCCCGCAGGCAGCGGTTGCCCGGCTTGGTTGTTTCCTAAAACGCCCGTTTCTGAGATGCCCAGCCCCGCAAACTTCGACTGCCCGGCCTTGGCGCTGTTTTCTGTTCCTACGCTAGTGCGACCCCAAGCTTTAGTAAGCAACCGCTCAGGCTGCCACCCGCAGAAGTATTAAGCGTCGGCGCATGATAGGCGATGCGCTGCGTCTGCGGGGAAATGGCAGCGCGACCTGGGTCGTGGCCTGCGGCCTAGATAACCAGCGTGTGCGCAGCCGCGGAACCCCGCAAGTTTTCCAAACAGACCTTATCAGCTCAGAATAATTTTTCTGAATAGCCGTGCTTAGCTGGTGTAAACTAATAGCATAATAGCTATTTACATATCCCTAAGCTGTCCGAAAGATACTGCGGCTCTTTAGTCCCCGCCCTGTTTTTGTGGGAGCAGACCCTGTTTTTGTGGGAGATACGTAACTAACAAAAATGCTAAGATGCATCCCATCAGTAGTTTGTGATTTTCACTCTGTAAAAAATTAGCAAAAAAAATATTGCTGCCGATAAAGGAAACTAGCATTTGTGACCTTTTTTTTTGCTCCAAACCAACCACTCACTTATAAAAAAATTAAAAACAGCTCAAGAAACTGTTGTTTACTTAGTTTACTCTTTACTTAGTTTAGGCTTCAGAAAGCATTGTGATTCAATAAGTTAAGCTCGTTATCTCCCACAAAAACAGGGTCTGCTCCCACAAAAACAGGGCTATCCCCCACAAAAACAGGGTCTGTTCCCACAAAAACAGGGTGAAATCGAGTTTATCCCCCACAAAAACAGGGTCTGCTCCCACAAATGGAAAATAATTGTGGGAGATGTCGTGCACATCGGTTACTTTTGGTAGTAATCAAGTCCTTGTCCGCTCTATGAATCCCGACCCGCAACCACTCGTGGTGCAGCACAATGCGCTGGTGAATGCGCGCTTTAGTTTCTCCACCCTGGAAACCCGCTTGTTTCTTGCCTTACTCGTGCGCGTCAACCGAGGGGACACTTCTTTCGCCGTCTGTCGGATTCCGATTAAAGAAATCTCCCCAGACAGTACCAGTAACGCCATTTACACCGATGTTGATGAGATGACGAAGAAGCTGGCGGCGCGCGTGCTGCACATTGAGGTACTAGGCCCGAACGGAGAGCGAATTAAACAGCCTGACCGCATAAACCGACCTTTGATGTACCAGTGTGACTACATCAAGAGTGAAGGGGTGGTAGAGGCCCGATTCAATGAGGGGGTGCGCGAATACCTGCTCAACCTGCGCCACAACTTTACCCAGGCTCAGTTGTCCCAACTCCTACTGATTCGCAGCTCGGCCTCGCACCGTATCTACTGGTTAGTGAAGGAGTATGCCCAGCAGGGCAAAACATACCGGGACATTGACGTAAGCGAGTTGCGTAACGTCCTTGGCCTGACCACGGAGTACGTCAATCGCTTTGACCATTTTAAAGCGCGCGTCCTCGACCGGGCCCAGGCAGAACTGGCTACCACGGACGTGCCCATCACCATCGAGTTTTTCCGCCAGGGCAAGGCGGTCCGCACCATCCGGTTCCACTTTGCATCGACCGTCAAAGTCCCGGCACTGGTCGCGCCGGAGGAGGGTAGCTGGCAGGCGCTGTTACTCAGGACTGGTGTAGCGGAGAAAAGCCTGCTGGTTATCCAGGCCAAGCTTGATGCCGGCGATTACTCGGAAGGTTATATCCGCTATGTCGTAACTACGTTAGAAGCCCAAGCCTCTACTGGGAAAGTTAAAAAGCTAGCCGGGGCCGTATTCAAGGCGCTTACTGATAAGTATTTGCTGCCAGCTTATGAGAAGCTGCAGCAGCCTCAGTCAACGACGACGAAAAGCAAGGATGCGGTTAAAACGAAATTTACCAAGTCGGGTACTAGCGTAGCGGGTGAGCGAAGGCGTATTCTCAGTGAACTGGAGGATACTCGCGGTGCCCTGGATTTTGTAACATCTTCCCCAGTGTATACTGACGAAACCCGGCCCGCAGCGCTTCAAACTATTCAAGCCAAAATTATCGACTTGGAAAAGCAGCTAGCTGGCCTGGAGAAGTAGGTGACTGACTGAGTGCATGGTGGGCCAGCCTCGTAGTACATCTTTCTACCTCTTGACCATACTCATGTTCCGTTTCTGGAGGCGGGGTAATGCCTCCATCCAGCGAATGGCCGCCTCCACGGGCTCGTTCGATTTGGCGAAGGCCGTGTTATGGCCCAGGGCCGGGAACAACTGGTACTGATAAGGTTTGCCTTGCGCTTTGAGCGTATCGAGGTTTTCCATTGATAAGCATACCGGGGCCTGGATATCCTGGCCCAAAAGGGCGGTTTTACACGCTAAGCAGTTAAGCAATTGATTTAGTGATTATTGCCAACAGTGAATTCGAGGTTTATCAAAAAGGATTTCCTTTTTGATACGCTTGACCTACCCTCTCAATTGCCTGGAATCGCCCTTTTTAAGCAGGTTTTTGGTCTACCCTTTTTGATAAAGGGCTTAGCGTGTAAAATCGCCCTTTTGGAACAAGAACCCCTTAACGTGCTATTTTTTCCGTTTCCTGAGAGGACCCCTTCTTCTCCCTTTTTTAATGAAACAATTTCCTGGGCTTGCCTCCCCCCGCTGGGTCTGGCGGTTGTGGCTGCTGCTGGCTTTCCCTATGGTCAGCCAGCCGGGGCAGGCGCAAACCTTGCCCGCCCGTGCCGAGCAAATCCGCCGCGTCGAAGCGGGCTTGCTGCCCAGCGTACGCTTCGTAGGCGATTCGGTGTGGACGCTGGCCGCCCGCATGCAGCACTACGGGGTGCCCGGGGTGAGCATTGCCGTTATTTATAACTCGAAGGTTATGTGGACGAAAGCCTATGGCGTCGTCGACCGGGCCAGTCAAGTGCCCGTCACGACCCACACGCTGTTTCAGGCCGCTTCCATCAGCAAGGCTGTCACGGCCTACGGTGCGCTGCGGCAGGTCGAGCAGGGCCAGCTGCACCTTGACAGCAACGTGAACGACGAGTTGCGCAGCTGGCACCTGCCCGACAATGCCTTCACCCAAACCCGGCAGGTGACGCTGCGCGGCTTGCTCAGCCACACGGCCGGCGTGGGGGTGGATGGCTTTGCGGGCTATGCGGCCGGCGCACCCGTGCCCACCCTGCGCCAGGTGCTCGACGGCGAGGCCCCGGCCAACACGGGGCCGGTGCGCGTGGAGCAGGTGCCGGGCACCGGCTTTCGCTACTCGGGCGGCGGCTACTGCATTGCCCAGCAACTGATGCTCGATGCGGCGGGTACCACCGACTTTGCCGCCCTGATGCAGCAGCTGGTGCTCGGCCCGCTGGGCATGACCGTCAGCACGTATGCGCAGCCTATGCCTGCTACTTGGCGCGCACGGGCTGCCACCGGCTACGGCCCCGACGGCACGGCCGTGGCGGGCCAATGGCATACGTACCCCGAAATGAGCCCGGCTGGCCTGTGGACCACGGCCGCCGACCTGGCAAAGTTTCCCATCGACGTGCAGCGGACTTTGAAAGGCAAAAGCCACCGGGTGCTCTCGCCCGCCATGGCCGCCACCTGGCTCACGCCCGTGCTCACGGACTACGCCGCCCCCGGCCCCTTCGTGCGCCCGTTGGGCGAGCGGCAGCAGGACGTGTACTTCGAGCACAGCGGCTGGAACGAAGGCTTTTCGAGCCAGTTTGTGGCCCACCGCGACAAGGGCTACGGGGTGGTGGTGCTGACCAATGCCAACCAGCCCCTGTTCGTCAACGAAGTCATCCGGGCCGTGGCCGAAACCTACCACTGGGCCAGTTACAGCTCCCCGCTCTATCAGCGCCAGCCCCTGACCGCCGCCGACACCGTGCAACTGACCGGCCGCTACCGGGCGGGGCCACTGGAGGCGCTGCAAGTGGTGGGGCACGGTACCCGGCTCTATTTGAAGGAGATGGGCGAAGACCCAGTGGAACTGTTCAAGGTGGCCGACCAGACGTATATGCGTCAGCAGTGGGATGCCCCCGTACGGCTGGTGGTGAACCCGGCCGATGCCCGGCCCCACTTGCTCATCCAGCTGCCCCACACGCCGCCGCGTTACGAGCACAGTCGCCTGAATCCGGGTGAGCAGGTACCGTTCGACGGGCTCCTCCACGGCTCGTTTGAGCAAGCAGTGGCCGCCTACCAACAAGCCAAAAGCAAACATCCCGACGAAGCTGCCTTGCAGGAGGGGCATCTTAACCACGTGGGCTACCACCTGCTGCAGGAAGGACAGCCGGTCCAAGCGATGCGCGTACTTACGCTAAATACGCACCTCTACCCGCAGAGCGGTAACGCCTTCGACAGTCTCGCCGAAGCTTGCCTGCGCAACGGGGAAAAATCCCAGGCGCGGGCCAATTACGCCCACGCTCTGGCCTTGGACCCGCACAATAGCAACGCGGCAAAAATGCTGCGCGAACTGGCGGAAAAATAGCGGTCGCTGACCCGCCAGTAGGGGAAGACTTTTCTAACGTAGGCTGGATTTTTTGTTTCCCAAGCTGCTCGCTACCTAAAGAAAAGTCTCCGCCAAATGCGATTTTTGGATTCTGCTCGGTAGAGGCGACCACCGGTGAGGTGGTAGGCTAGGTGGTAGCTGGTTTCAGGCCCTTCCTCAGTCAGGCCAGAAAAGCAGTTGCTCGGGAGCGACTCAGCTTTAAAGCGATACTAAAACGATTCGGCGGGGGCTTTGTCGTAGCAGTTGCAGCACTAACTCATGCGCTGCTGGCACTGTGTGCGCCACTACTTCTTTAGGTCGTGTGCCGTGTACTAATTGCTTCAGCCGGAGTGCACGGCGAATCGAACCACGGGCCGGCGCACCACGAGGGCGCGGCGCCGGGCCTCACTGACCAGATTCTGGGGAATGAGGCTGCGCACGTTCCAGCCCGTAATCTTCTGTGAGTAGCGGTAGAGCCCGCCGCCCTGGCCGAGAAAATGAGGAGGCATTGCCGACCTTGAATTGGTTTGAGAGCGGTGGGGGCGGGCGAGCCGAGCAAGCGGTCAGAGCCGACACGCCTGGCCAAGTCGAAATTGGTTGTACGGGGTATAGATGAGCGAGGCTACTGGGCCTATAGACCCTGAACGCCTCACCATAGTTAAGCAGTTTGGCGGGTAAGTACTCAGAGCCTTTTATTGCTATGACAGAAGAACTATACGGTGTCCATCATCACCAGACTACCTCAGTGAAAATCTTTGCTGGTTTACGCGGTTATAGAAGTTATGTAGGCTTGCTCCGCATGAGTTTGTATGTGCCCAATGCTGAGAAAACCCTAGCGTTAATTAAAAAACTCACATATCTTAATATAGCGGTTATACGACAAGCGAAAGTTGGTATAAGCGTCACGAGGAAAATGAAAGTGGGAGGACCAGCCAAACCAAGAGCTGAGAATCGATAACAGAGAAGTGTTTCAAACAGGGGATGAGTGCAATTTACTATCTATTGTAACACGCGTGTCACCCTAGAAGCGATGTTCCCAGCGAGAGAAAAACGCGATTCCCATTCAGTCCGACACTTGATTTTATGGGGAAGTGGCAGGGGGAGATAAGGCCACCTGACTACTGAATTAATAGGTACTTGAGGTAAGCGCTACTTATCTGCACAAGGTATACGCCAGTTGGTAGAACAGTCAGAAACTGAGAACCGACTTAGTAACCCTGGGCACTAGGTAGGCTTAACGCTTTGGCCGCATACTCCCCAAGCGTTAAGCCCAGAGCGTAAATCTTTGGTTACCCGTGATGAGAATATGGCTAGCTACTGCAACCGAAGAATACCTCTGAACCGCCTGCTTTAAATCAAAAAAATAGAACCAAAAAAGCAGGCGGTTTAGGAAACAGTAGATGAGTGACCGCGCGGGTAGACTTACTTGGATGGTAGTGGTTTTTTAGAAAATAACTCCTGCGCATCAATCCCCTTTTTGATTTTCAAATAGTCCATGAATCGGTCCATGGCTAAATCTACTAGCTGCTGAGGGGTATGAATGTCTTCTCCGTTTCTTTCCAGAATGACTGAAGCTATCCGTAGTATGTGCTCATGGTCAACAAGCAGAGAAACCCGCATTTTGCCATACGCTCTTTTGGGTGTTTTGAGCTTTTTGCCAGAGGTAGCTTTTCCAGTATTGGCGGGTGAATTAGGAGGAGTATTGTCGGTTTCTGGTAAATCTTGATTTTCAGACATTGTAAAAAGATGAAATTGGTAAAAAGTGAAAAGTAGTCGCCGGCTGAAAAAACCCTTGATGGTTGACAAGATATAGGATGCTCAACTATCGAAACAAGCAGATTTGGCAGAGATGCAACTTTTATTTTTACAAGCTTCATTTATTTCAATAAAATCATCTTAGTAGTCAAAAAATCTGTTGTATTAGCTGAAAATGACTGTGCTAGGAATGTGGTTCTTATGGATTATACTACTACAGATTATGCTGACATAGGCACATTATCACTACCAAAAATTAAGTATAATGCCAAGAGTATAATAAGCAGTTTTCTCACTTGAGTCATAAGGTAACAGCTTAATTTTAGAAGAAGCGTGTTTTATAGGGTCTTGCAAATCTGATAAATTGATGAAAGTAGATTTGTCGAAAAACGTGATTACGCTTTAAGGATAAATCTAACAAGGATGCTTGAGGGTCTTTTTGCTAGTGGAAGCCGGGTAGCAAAACCAAAAAATGATTACGCTCAAAAAATCTACTGGTTGAAAAATTCTCGGTCCCAAAAAAGATGTTGAGAGGGTAGCAGTAGAAATAGGTTAGGTAGTGGCATAGTGATTCGCAGAAAGAGAGTATATTCGCATTAGATACAAAGCCAGACAGGAAAAAAGCGACTATAAACCTCCATCTTCCGCTTGTCATCTCTCAAGAAACATCTCTTTTATGTCCGACGAACACGCAGTACCCGGCTCGGAACCAGCTGGCGAGGATGGAGCAAATGGTAAGAAGAAGGGAGGACGCCCTAAAAAAATGGAGGAGGAAAAACAGAAAAACGTGGTAGTAGTGCGCTTTTCAGCGGCAGTTTTCGCTCAACTGGAATCTCATGCCCGGGTTAAAGGCCAGACCTTGGCGGGCGTTGTCAAGCAGTGGATGTCGCATGGCAGGCCGGTCGGCCTGACGGCTGAGCAGCACGCTAACATGCGGTGTTTACCGCAGATTAGTAATGACCTGAAAGCAATTGCAGAGCTATTCAAACAGCAGCCCGGTCAAAAAGAGCAAGCTAAAGCTGGGGAGCTATTAGTCTTACAGAAACAACTAGGGGAGCTACTAACCAGCTTTCAACGATGACACTGCGCAACACAATTGGGGATAACTTTCCGGGCGCCGTAAACTACCAGTATACCGGTCGTCTAAATGCCCCTTCTGACAAACAGCCGCTGATTCTCTTCGCGGAAGGGGTGCGTACCGATAATGCCCAGGTGATGGGGGCCGATTTTGAGTGGGGCTGCACATTAAATCCGAATGTGAGTAATCCCGTGTGGCACACTTCCATCAGCTTCAATCCCAGTGATGCTGAGAAGCTGACTAACGAAAAGATGCTGGCCGTGGCGCAGGATTTTCGGAAGGAAATGGGGCTGCTCGGTACGCAATGCGTCATCATTCGCCATTTCGATAAGGAGGATAATCAGCACCTGCACATCCTGGTAAATCGCGTGGCCGACGATGGGCACAGCATTCCGGATGGCCGAAATTTCTACCGTTCCAAGCTGGCCGTGGCGAAGTTGTGCGAGGAGCATGGCCTTACGCCAGCAGCCGGCCAGCGCCCCGAACTGCAGCATCCTGAGCGCATTGTAGGCGCGTACGACAGGGCCGGAGCTGAAATTCGGCAAGCCATAGCCTATGGGTTGCAGACTGCCTGTGAGCGGGCGCAGCTCTGGCAGGAGCTACAGAAAAAGGATATCACGGTTACGGAATCCAGTCGCGGGGTAACCTTTGCGAAAGATGGATTTACGTTTAGCGGGTCGCAGGTAGCGAAGGGCTATAGCCTGGGGGGTATCGACCAGCAACTAGCAATTAACCGGGTAGCGCAGGCCCAGCGGGAAGAGAAGCAGCAAGCGGAAGCACGCGAACACGAGCGAGTCCGCATGCAGGCGCGGCAGGCGCTTACGGAGCTGATAGACCAAAAAGCATTTGCCAGTCATGCTGAATTCCGGGGGCAAGCGGCCGCGCAGGGGTACACCTTCGTGACCGGTCCGGCCGGGGAGGCGCAGTTGCGGCACGAGGCGAGCGCGCGGCAATTTGACTTGGCGCAGGTGCAGCCGGGGGGCTCAGCGGCCCGCCCGCTCTGGGAGCAGGTGGAGGCAGTGGTACTGGAAAAAGCAGCTGTGGAGCGGGCTCGGCAGGCCGCGCGGCGGGAGGAGGCGCGCCGTGAAACGGAGCAGGTCCTCACGCAAACCCGGGACTCCGGCTTGAGCCGACCCGAGCAGTTTTACTACCGCTTGCAGAAGCAGCCGTACGATTTAATGTATGACCCGCAGACGCGCGAGCTCACCCACGTGCGCCACCAAAAAAGTGGGGAACTGTTTACCTATGCCGAGGTGCAGCCCGGCGGAGCAGGGGCGCCCCCGCTGGCCGAGCAGCTAGCGACGGCCGTCCGGACCGAGCAGCAGCGGGTGAGGGCCCAGCAGGAATTGGCCGCCGGCCGGGACTGGGCGCAAGACCGAATGCAAGTCGAGAACGTGACCACGCGGGTGCGGGACGCCCGGCAGTTTTTCGACCGCGACGAGTTGGCGGCGCAGTTGAAAGGGCAGGGGGTTACCCTGCTGCCCCCACCCGCCGCCGGACAACCCCAGCTCTTTCGCCTCGACGCGACGGCGCAGCTTTTCCGCGAAAGGGAAGTATTGCGCAGCGGCTCGCTGGCGGAGATGTTAACCGGGGCAGCGGAGCGCCGGGACACGCGGCGGCAGGAAGCGTGGGCGCAGACCAGTCGGGACATTGAGCAGACGCTGCACGCGCCTGAAAAGCCGCTGACCAGCATCAGAAATTATCAGCAGCAGCTAGAAGCGCGCGGGTACAAGTTTCGACCGCAGCCCGGGCAGGCCATGGAAATTGAGCATCTGGCCAGCGGTGAGCGGTTCGAGCTGCGGCAGGTTCAGCCCGGTGGTCCGGGGGCACCTGCCCTGGATAGCCAGGTGCGCGACGTACTGGCTCAGCAAAAGCAGCAACAGGAAATGCAGGCGCAGCCTACGAAGGATGTAGAGCACGTGCTGGCCGCAAAAAACTTCACTACCTGGCCGGAGTTTGAAGCGCAGGTGCAGGCGAAAGGCTACCAGTTCGTGACGGGGCTTGATGGCCGAGCCTGCCTGCTGCACGAGCAAAGTCGGCAGCTCTCGCCGCTGGAAGAACTGCAGCCAACTGGCAGGGACCTGGCTGCGCAGGTAAATGAAATCATTGCCGCTCGACAGGCGGAGCTAGTACTGGGTCAAATTGAAGTGCTGCCCTCCCCAGAGCGGTCAGCGGCCCAGCGGGCGACGAACTTGCAAACGCAACTCGAAGCAGTCGGCGTTCAGGTGAACGTCACCTTCCTCCCCGCTGCCGGAGCAGAAGGTGTGGTGCTGACCTACACGCATGCCGTGCGAGGCGCGCAGCTGGATGAGATAAATAAGGAACTGCAGGCCGTCCAGCAGTCGAAGAATATACTAGTACGAGAGCAGGACCAGGGTTTTGGCCAGCCCCCGGTCGAATGGCCGGTGCGCCGCGGGGAACACGCGCAGGTTATGCTGGTCTTGGCGGATGCGGAGGCGCAGCATACGGCCGCGCCCGGCGAGTCAGTAAGCACCCTATTGCAGCAAACCGGCGCCACGGTGCGGGAAATGCCCGGGGCTACTGCCGGGGCGCTGGTGCTGGAAGTGGCTTACCATACGGAGCGCACCGACGTGAAAACGCTGACCAAGCTACTCGACCAGTGGCAGCACGAGAAGTCAGTTATTCAGATACACGAAACCGATAGGGCCCGCCAGTCCCGCGGTGGCCAGGCTCCTAAAGCAGAGATAACCTTTGAGTATGTGCCATAAGCACGGCGGGGCGCTACTTACCGGTCCCGAAGCTGTGGGATACAGCTTTTGAAATAGTTTTGGAGTAACTCTGGATACTTGCTTTTTCAGTGAGCAGCCGGTGCATTATCCGCCCGCAGCTTAGCCGCACGGGCCGCCGCCTCCGCCTTTTTCTGGGCGGCTTCGGTCGCCGCCTTCTGGGCGGCGGCGAGCTTGCTTCTGATTATTAGCCGGCATTCGTTGTGCCCATCGGAGAGCGTTGCCCGCACCCGTTGGCCTTCCCAGTTCACGGCGGCTTCGCCGTAGGCCAGGTTTTTGGGCGACTCGGGCAGTCCTTTGCCAAACAGATACACCGCTTCCTCGGCCAGCAATGGTCGGTCAGTGCCTCGGGCCGAAGCATCGAAGGATGCAAACTTGTCCTGGTAGAAGCGGTAGGTGGTGCGCACGTGTCCAGGAACCAGCCGGTTTCCTGGCCTTCTTTGGCATCGTAGTACGTGTAGCCATCCAGGTCCTGATAGCCCTTGGCTTCCAGCTCCGGAAAGCTGCTGCGGGGCTCACCGAAAGCATGACCGGGAACGCCGTTGAGTGAATCAGCCCGTGCGCCATAATTATGGGGTCGGGGGCGCGGGCGGGTCTGTACCGGGGACGAATCCGCAGCACATAGGCCAGCGGAACGCGGGCGGGGGACGGTAGCCAGCGAAGCCGGTAGCAGGGCGAGTAGCAGTAATGCTTTCAACATAAGAAGGGTAGGGGGAAGCTAAATTGGACAGGGGGAGGAGGTCACTAGTCCAAGCAGCGGGATAGATTGGCCGCCGTGCTGAACCAGCGGCCTTCAGGCTTCCGGCACGGGGATGCTGGCTTCCGGGTATTGGTCTAGTAGCTGACTCAGCGCCTGGTTGACCAGTCGGCTGCGGGTCTGCCGGCACCAGTAGCTGACGCGCTGCAGCTTGGTGGCTAGGTCGGGTTGGATGGAATAGGTCTGCTTGGTAGGCTGCACCGAAGCAACCGCGGGGGGAGGCGCTGCGGCCGGCGCCGGTGAGGCAGCCGCAGTAGCCCGGTACCGGGTTTCGAGATACTGCACCAGCGCCGCGAGGCCATCGGTGGAAAGGCTGGCGGGTCCGTCGCCGAACCGGTAGAGCGGCAATTGCAGGTCATCGAAGGCCTGGTGCCACTGCGCCTCCACGACAAAAGGGTAGGCCAGTCCCAGAATCTGGTGGGCACTGGCCATCGCCTGGTAGCGCAGGGAAGGGGAGGCCTGGGCGAAGGGCAAACTAGTGGGGCCTTCAGGGGGAACTACGGACATGAGAGCAGAAACGGGACAATAAAAGCAAGTAGCCAGCGGAACTACCCTACTCCTTCAGGCGGCCCCATGATGGAAACCCACCGGGATTGCGTAGAAATGGGTAGCGCAGCGCAGTGGGTGCCCCTAACGCATTCTGAGTGAGCGACTACGCTATTCGCCAGGTGGGCAAAAAGACCCAGTCCTACTTGGGTTAAATCGCCGCTGTAAGATGCAGCAAATTAGGCGCCGAAAGCCGCATTATGCAAGATAAAATTTAGCAATTTACAGTAAAATACAGATTTACAGGCCGGTAATTTCGCTTGATTTCCCGAATGGCCATGTACTTTGCTAAAAACCTGCGCTTTTTACGGCGGCGCGCTGAACTATCGCAGTCCGAGTTGGGTGACCGGCTCGCTACTGATTACAACACGATTAGCCGCTACGAGAACGGTAAATCCACGCCCAAGCTCGATGCCCTGACGAAGCTCGCCCAGGTGTTCCAAGTGAGTATCGAAGCGCTCCGCAGCCAGGACCTTACCCAGCAGTTGGCGCCGGCCGTGCCGGGGGGTATGGGCAGAGCCAGCGAGGGTGGCGCGCCTAAAGGCCAAGGCCTGCCCCGGCCGGCGAAGCACCCGCTGGTGGTATCGGTGGAGCTGGATGGGACGGGCGCGGGGCTGGCGCGGGTCGTGGCCCGACTGACGGCCATCAACGAGGTCGTGGCCGACACGGATTAGCACCGGTGGGTAAACCGTGGGCTGGCCCGCCGGCCCGCGCCGATGCTATTTCAGCAACTGGCCCAATTCCCGGCCCAGCGCGGGGCCAGGCAAGTCCTTGGCAATGATACGCCCGGCCGGGTCGAGCAGAAAAGTGGCCGGAATGCCCACAATCTGGTACAGGTGGCCAGTCGGACTCCGCACACCCCGCTGGTCAGCTACCTGCGTCCAGGGCAGGGCATCCTGCGCCACGGCTTTCCGCCACGCTGCGGGCTGCTCGTCGAAGGAGACGCTGAGCACCGTGAAGCCCGGCCCCCGGTCGCGGTAGCGCTGGTAGGCCGCCAGCACCGCGGGGTTGGCCGCCCGGCAGGGGCCGCACCACGAGGCCCAGAAATCCACGAGCACGTAGCGGCCCCGCAGGCTGCTCAAGGTCACGGGCTGGCCGTGCAGGTCGGGCAGCGTAAAGTCGGGGGCCAGCGCCCCGATAGCCAGGGTGGGCGCCGCGGCGAGCACCTCGCGCAGCCGGGGCAGATAAGGTGAATCGGGCTGCTCCCGCGCAAAGCGCGTGGTGAGCGAATCCAGTAAAGGCCGGGCGCCGGCGTGCAAACGCAGGTAGTGGAAGGCCAGGTAGGGTGCCAGGGGGGAAGCGGCGTGCGACCGCAGCAGATTTTCCAGGCGGCGCAGGCGCTGGTCGTCGGCAGAGGCCGCAACATCGCGCAGCAGAAAGTAGGGCTGGAAGGCTTGCAGCAGCGTCACGGCAGGGGAGCCGCTGGGCTGGAGCAGGTAGACGTGTGCCTGCCGGTTGGCCCTCCGTGCTTCGGTTACCTGCGCGGTCAGCTGCTCCGGTTGGCCCGTGAGCGGGACGACCTGTCCCCTGGGCTGCCGGCCCACCCGCAGCTGATACACATCGGGGGCTGGCACCCGGCCGCGCAGCTCAAAGTGGCCCGTGGCATCAGCCCGGACGGAATCCAGGGCCAGCCAGGGGGCCGCGTGCAGTGGGCGCTCGGCCGGGAGCAGGTAGATAGTCTGCCCGGCCAGGCGCGGGTCTTGGCCGCTAATGGCGTAGTCGCCCGCCTGCTGGGCTTTGACGGATAAGGCTAGCCCCAGGCTGAGCAACGGGGCGAGTAGATGGTTTAGTCGCAGGGCAAAGCGCATGGCAGCAGCGGAAAGGCGATGCAGCAAATATGCAGTATAAAGCAGCGATTAAGCTATAATTGAGCCGTTATTATGTCTTATTATGTGCTAAATATCAAGTATTATGCAGTAGGCCCAAGTAGGCGTTGGGGCACCTGCGCTGACTAAGCAACGCTTGCTCCCAGCCAGTGGGCAAGGACTACTCGGCCGGCCCGGCCGGAAGGAATCGCTCGTAGCCAGTCGCATCGACATAGCTGATTTTAGTGGGGTCGAAAGATTCCAGGGCCTGGGTGACCCACTGCTCATCAACCGTGTCCTGGTACATGAGCAGGTGCACGGTGGCCGTCTGGTCAGGGTTGAGGCGCAGCAGCCGGCCGATGCGTTGGGCGGCCTTGCGCTCGTTGCCGAAGGCGTGCCAGATAATGCCCACCCGCAGATTCGGGATACTGATGCCCTCCGAGAGCTGCGCTACGCAAGCCAGGCGCTGAATGTCGCCCGCGTTGAACAGAGCTAGGTTAGCGTCGCTGTGCTTGTTCTTGGAATGGTAGGTGTGGGCGGCCTGCTCTTCGGCCTGCTGCTGGTTGCAGGTGAAGAGCAACACCTTGTCGGTTTGCTGGTCGGCCAGGTAGCGCATGTAGTGGCCCTTGCCGGGGTAGTTCATCAGGGCCTGCATGCGCAGGATGCGTAGCGTCTCGATGGGCAGCTGGTCCTGGGCGGCGCCTGCCAGGCGCTTGCTCCAGTAGGCGTAGTTTTCGCGCTCGCTGGTGGTGAACTGACTGCCGGATTTGGTGGTGAGCACGTAGTCGCGTTCGGTGCGCAGCGGCAGGCGGTGTACTACGAGGCGGTAGTCGTTGAGCAGGCCCGCCAGCACCGCCTCGTCGGTGGTGTAGTCCACTACGATGGGGCAGTAGGTGGCCACCAGCCGGCCTTTTTCGCTGTGCGCCTGCGCGGGCGGCGTGCCCGTCAGGCCCAGGATGCTGCGCTTCTGGGCCGCGTGGGCTTTGAGGCCCGGCTCATGCGAGTCCTTCAGCGCGTGGCACTCGTCGAGGTAGAGCTTCTGATAGGAGCCGGCCACGAGCGTTTTAGCCAGCGAGCGGTACGTGGTGAACGTGATGTGGTCGAGCAGGTGCGCCAAGCCAAACTTATGCGCTTCCTGGGGCCAGGAGTCGAGGATGGCCTGCGTGGGGGCTGCTACCAAAAAGGACTTACCGGCTGCCTGCTCAGGGAGCTTACCGGCGGTGAGCAGGCGAGCCATGTCGCGCAGGCCGATGAGGGTTTTGCCCAGGCCCATGGTCAGGGCGATGCCAGCCAGCCGCCGGCCCTGGATAGTGGCCAGCACCTGGTCCTGCAAGGCTTGTTTACGGGCGGCTGCACTACTGGTAGCTTCTGGAGATGGGGACATACGAGAAGGTAAAAAAGCGGCAGTAGGAGTTGGCCAGGGCGTTTTGCTCCCGTGAAGGTATAAACCCGCGCAGCCACCAGCTCCTAGCTGATAACTACGCGGCTTGGCGGCCTGTCTGGCGTGCGGTAGGCTTTAGCCCAACAGCTAGTGACTTACACCCCGGTGAATTTCACGGTAATGATGGGGCGGGTTTCGTCGCATCGAATCAGGTGCGGCTGGGTGGCCAGCAGCGCGGCGGAGTCTTTATAAGCAAAGTCGAACTCCTGCAGGATACTGCTTTCAAAGTCGCCCTGGCGGTTGAGTAGCTCCGCGAAGCGCTGGCGATAAGTTTCCTTCTCCGCCCGCTTGAGCGAGTGCCAGTGCTTGAGCGTATCGGTACGGCTTAGCCGGCGGCCGGCCCCGTGCGCGCAGCTCCAAAGGGCCTGCTTTAGCGTTGGGTCCCAGCGGTTGGGCTTGACAATCAGCGAGCCGCGACTCATCGAGAGTGGGATGACTACCTCCTGTTCGGCCACCAGCTGCGTGCTGCCCTTGCGGTGAATCACCCCCTCGGGCTGGAATTCCAGCAGGTTGTGGCAGCTGTCGGCCAGCACGGGTGTGCCGGCCGCCACGTAGTGGTTGCGCAGCAGAAAGTCGTGGGTTTTAAGCAGAAACTCCCGCCGGCGGCTCGCCGCGTAGGCCAGCACCCGCGCATATTCCTGCCGTAACTGGGAGCCGCTCAACCCAACGCAGTTGCAGCAGTTTCTACGCCACGCCCCTAATCGCTGGGTGCAAAGCAGCGCTGACCTGCTTGACGCGGTACTGGAGTCGCTGGACCGATTGCAGCAGCGGCTACAGGGCAGTCCCGCCCGCGCCCACGATTTATGGTACCCGGTTGACCAAAACAAGGGTTACCGCATCGTGAACGGCAATAAGCTGCGGGAGGAAAACAGCATTACGGACCATGTACAGGGCTTCCTCGATGATGACCTGCACCGGCACCTGTTTGCTACGCACCGGGAAGTGCAGCTACGGGCCGGGGCCGGGACCCAGAAGGGCCAGGAACTGGACTTGTACGTGGAAGCAGTGGCGAACCAAACTACCGCCTCCCCGTTAGCTACCAAGCTGCTCGTGTTTATCGAGGCAAAGCACCAGGATAATCCGGAAGTAAAAACTGCCCTTGACCAGCAATTGGTGAATCGTTACCTGCGCAATAATTCGGCAAAGACCGGGCTATTTCTGGTGTACTGGTACCGCCCCGGTCCCGACCAGAAAGGGAAGGTCAACAGGTTAGCTGACCTGCGGCAGTTGCTGGACCAGCAGGCGCAGCAGGCATCTGCTAACGGTCGGCTGGTGAAAAGCTACGTGTTGGATATTCGCTTACCCGATGACCAGTCGTAAGTCCGCCGCACCGGGGTGCGGGTAAAATTTCACCCGCACCTGCAGCTACCACCTGTGGATAGTGTTAACTGCCTATAAGGTAGAATGTCAAATACTTCCCTAGAGTTGACCGGCCTTATACTTCACGAACGCCTGCTCAACGAGGACAACCTGATTGGTCGGTAACAGGGGTGCCAGCAGGTTATGGAACATAGCCACTGTACTCGTTACGGACTTGCGCATGAACGTGTGCGTGCGTTCCTCATCGCTAGCAGCCTGTTCCCACTTTTTGAAAGTTACCTTCAGCGCTCTGGGCAGCACTGCGTCGATAAACAGGCCTTCGCTCAACGATTGGAAGACTACTCCTACATCCGCTTTCATATCCTGCAATAGGGCCAGCCGCTCCAGCCGCAAGGGCTCGCGGTTAAGGTGGCATATCCGGATGGACTCCCTTCCCCGGTTGGCGGCATCCGTACCCTGCAACTCAAACCCGTCCCGCCCCGGGGCCGGTAGTACAGTCAGAAAGCTGGTGGGGTCATCCAGTTCCGGATGCAGCAATTGGGGGATTTCTCCCGTTAGGTACGGGCTGGTAAGGGCGTTGCGCGCGAGGTCCACGCCGCCCCCGGCTAACTGCGGGGCGGTTGGCTGCCGGGGACCCAGTACCGGAAACTGCGCGCCCTTGCCGCCGGCAAAGGAGTTGCAGTCGTGGCAGGCCGGCAGCAGGTTGGTCCACTCGTAACACAACCACAGATACCCGCCATGGTGCCCACGCTGCGCGCCCACCGGGCGGTAGTGTTCCACTTCCAGATTGCTCAGGGCCTCGCAGTAAGCGCATTTCGCGTAATAGTAGGGGCGCAGGGCATCCAGCGTAGCGGAGCGCGGCTCCCCATGGATAGTGCGGTAGGGAGCCCGGTAGACAGCGCCCTCGACCAGTCCTTTATCATTCGCCTGCACGAGTTGATTGAGGGCAGCGGCGACTACGGCGGGTTGCAGATGGGCCGGGCAGGTGCCCGCGGGCCGGGTGACAAACCGCATAGCTCAGTCGTTTTTATCCGCTTGCAGTAAGGCCAGCAGTTCCTGCTGCTTCTGCTTGGTCAGGTATTCCGCAACCTGTGCCTGCTGGGCATCAGTAGCACGCATCTGCGCAAAACTGTCTTCTGTCCGTACCCATTCCGTTCCAGAGTGGCTGACCGGCACGAGTTCCTGAAAGCCAAAGATGGGGGAGGATAAGATAGCGTTAGGCAGTAAGTTACTAATACTGATATCCAGGCGCTGAACGGTTATGCCAGCTTTCATTGTCCGGTCTACCCGCAGAAAAATAGCATCGGGTGGGGAGCCCAGCAGCGGGATGGGACTGTGCGTAGACACAATGAATTGCACGCGCGGGAACAGCTTCTGCAGGCTGATAGGTAACTGCCGCTGCAGGCGCGGGTGCAGATGGTTTTCCAGCTCGTCTATCAGCACCAGGCCAATGAGTTCATCCGGGTGTTGCACCGTCGGCTGCGCCGTCGTCAGGCGCAGGTACATATCAATAACGAGGCTGATGAGGCTGCGGTAACCCGTTGCCAGCTGCTCAAAGGGCGTGTGCGGAGCTACTATTTCCTTGCCATCGGCCGCTTCCTGATAGGTGACGACCCCTGTTTTAGGATGCACGCTCACGTCAGCTATTAAGCCGCCGGTCACGCTCTTGATGAGTTGCTTCAGGGTTTGAAAACGCGCGTCATGGCCAGTCAGCACGGCCTGATTTAACTCGTAATCCGCATTGTATAGTCTGGCTGACACGGGCTTGAATAAGCTGGCCGTATTGTCTTGCTGCTTGGTAGACTGGTTCTGCGCGGCCTCATCCAGCACCCCCAAGCGCAGCGGGCCATAAGCCAGGACAAAAGGTCCCAGGTACGTGGTGATTTGCTCTTCTTCCCAGCCTACCGTTTTCACTACTGCGTAGGACTTGGCCCCCCGCCAGTAATCGACCTGCAATTGCGCCGGTCGACTAACGCGGCCGCCTTTACGAGAGTAGTTGCTGGTAGACTGGGAGTCTGTTTGCCGGGGATATTCTGCCTCGTAGTAGCTGAAATCGTCCCGTGGTCCCGCCAGGGCATGCGCGAGGGCTTGTAAGACACTGGTTTTCCCAAACCCATTTTCTCCGGTCAGAAATATCCAGCGCGAAGCCAGGTTTAGGTTTTCTACCTTCGCATAGGTAATACCCTGGTAATTAGTGACGGAGAAACCGGCTAGCCCGATAGCATCAGCCGGGGGCTGACTCGTATTTGCTTCTTCCAGGTCAGGGTCTGCTAGCAGTTGGTCAATCGTATTTATCCGGCGCTCCTTGAGCAGTTCAGCCTGCCGCGCTAAGACCTGGCTTAACGAGCGGTCAAATCCTCCTTGGTCTAAGAAGAAGAACTTGGTTTCAAACTCCGCACCAATTCCAGATTTGTTACCTAGTAAAGCATTGTCTATCTGTTGTTTATCCTGGTAGTAGTATTGCTCCAATATCTTCGGCCATTCGTGTAGCGAACCAAGTCTGGCGGTGTGCCAAATGCCAGCAGTTTTCTGGGGCTTGTATCCCGCAAAGGAAGAAGATTTACATAGCTCCGTGAAGAAAGCCTGTTTGTCTTCTGAATCCCGAGCTATAAAGAAGGCCTGACATCCCTGGCTTACGTGCAGCCGCAGATAAGCATTAGGTGTTCGATTCCGGCTGTCGGAGCCTGCCCAGAACGAAATCAGCAGATAGCTATCATTACCTGGAAACCAGTACCCTTTTTCGAATTGCGCGTCCCGGGTTCGTCGTAGATAAAACAAGCGATAATCCGCCATTTCCCGCTGGACATACCTAGTCTCGGTACTGTCCTCGCGCTGCCACTTAAGCAGTGTTTCCAACACCTGGTCGTGGATTTCCTGTAGTGGGGTCAAGGGCGCAATCATGTAAAAGGAGTTTAACCAAAAGTACAGCTACCGGTTCAACCGCTACGCCGAGACGCAGGATTGTCCCTAAGCCTGCTTGGTGAATAAATTACTGCCGCAGCAAAGTGGTATGCTTCCCTATTTGGTAGATTGGCAACTAGTGGGTGAAACTTACAGCAGGCCTGACGTAAGCAGGAGATTGCCAACTAAACCAGGAGAAAACCTTAGCGTCGGAAGCTTTCTGCTGGTTTAGCTGACAATCCCCTGTCTTGGTGGCTGGTAAGCTTATGGGAAGAGTTGTTGCAGTAGGTGCTCAACCATCGGGCTGCCGGGTGCGGGTCCCCCGCCGGGGATGCCCGATGGTAATCGGGGGCTGCCAGGCAAGCCCCAAAGCTGGGCCTGCACCACCTGTTCGGCCAGTGGGTAAGGCCGGGCGAGGCGTCGTAGCAGCGCCCCGAGGTGGGGGCCGCAACGGGTGTTCAGCGTGCGGGCCAGTTCGGGGAGCGCGCTTACCATTAGCTCGTTGGTATGCAAAACGTACTTGGCCAACTCCAGCGCTGACCAGCAGTAGAGGGGTGGGTCGAGTACCGGTAGCTCGGGGGCGTTGCCCAGGTACTGGACCAGTTGAGTCAGCTCGTGGTAGGCGAACGATACTTGCGTTCCGGTGAGCAGCAACGCGGGGCGACACTCCGCTAGCGTACGGACGAAGGGGCGTTCAGGCAAGGTTGGAAAGTGGGACTGCAAGCGGGCTTGCAGGTAGTGTAGGGCTTGAGCCTGTTGGGCCGCCGTGGCCTGCGCGTAGGGCAGGAGCGAGGCAGTGGGGGAGAACATAAAGTAGCAATAGCAGAGAGGGGATGGGGCACGCGGGGGCCAGCCGCTGAGCAGTCAGCAGCGGCTGGTCTTGCGCTGGGGTAGGGAAGCCGTTAGGGCAGCGGGGGGCCGGCAGCTGGGTCTGGGCGGTCACGCAACTGCTCGTCTTCCAGCCAGGTAAGCAGGAGTTGCCGGGCCTCGGCCTGCAGGGCCTGGCGGCGCTCGCGTAAAGCCTCCCGGAGCGTGTCCGTAAAGGGGGCACCCGTGGCGGAGGTGAGCGTAATGGTCACCCGCCGGGTGTGCGCGTGGAGCGTGACAGCGGTCAGACCGGTGAGCTCCAGCTTGGCGAGTTGGTGTAGTTGGCGCTTGGCCTGCTTCTGAGCGCGGCGCAGCAGTTTGAGGTCGCGGCGGTAGCTCATCGGGCTTGCTGGCTAAGTAGGTCGGCAAAGGTGAGCGCGTCGGCCATTTGAAAGCTAGCGACGGCCAAGCAGTCGGAGGTGCCGGCCCGGCGGTCGGACCTGTCGGGGAAGAATGCACCGGTTACCCAGGTTGGGGCGGGTTGACACAGGCGGGAGCGGTGGCTGCGGAAGCCACCGGAACGCAACTGGCGCAACGTGGTGTCCGTGGCGAGGTCGCGGCGCTGGCGGGCAGCTTTGGCTTGGCGACGAGCGATTTCGGCTAGTAAGTTTGCGCCCCAACGAGTTAGACGGGCGATATCGTCGCTTTCGTGGACGAAATGGTTGGCCCGCAGTTGTTCCGCTTCGCTGAAAAGGGGGTTGCCGATGAGGGGCAGTAAAACGTGCCGGCGAAGCTCGCCTAAGGAGGGTGGGGGTACGCTCATAAGCATACTTATCCCAGTTACATGGTTTGCCATGTATTTTTGGATTAGGGTTGACAAAAGACCCAACCGTAGTGCCTGCTCTTAACAGGTGCTATATCGGAGGCCATCTCTTGCTGGGGATGGCCTCTTTGGCTTACTTACAGATGGAGCTTCTAACAGAAGCGCTACAAATGTACTACACAAATGCATTACAAAAAGCCAAGTATTATAATTTGTATCGCATTGCATAGCATAAGACTACCTTTGTACTACACAATAGAACCACGAATGAAACCCAAGCCTGCTAAAGATGCGGCGCTAAACATGCGCTTACCAGCCGATTTGCTTGAAAAAGCGAAAACCCATGCGGAAAGCAAAGGCTTGAGTTTAGCAGCACTAGTCCGAATGCTACTTATTCAAGATATAGAAGCTAAAGCAGCTCGTCAAACATGAAAAAGCCCAACCAATCGGTTGGGCTTTTTCATGTTTACAGAAGTAGTACGTTGATTATGGGGCCCTTATTGGATGGTTTTGATGAAGCCATTTCCAGCGCGTGGAAGCACTTTTTTAAGCCATATTTTACTGACCCTTATTGGAGTACCTTCAGGGCATGACAACCGTCGCCCTCTACGCTCGTGTCTCGACTAAGGATAAAGGTCAGAGCACGGAGAATCAGCTGCCCGAGCTGCGACGTTTTGCGCAGGCCCACGGCTATATTGTCTACAAGGAGTACGTGGAGCACGAGTCCGGCGGTACGGGGAAGCGTTCGGAATTTCAGGCCCTGTTTGCCGATGCGCACCAGCGACGCTTCGACTTGGTGCTGTTCTGGAGCCTGGACCGCTTTAGTCGGGAGGGGGCATTGCCCACCTTACAGTACCTCAATCAATTGCAAGGCTGGGGCGTGGGTTACAAGTCGCTCACGGAGCAATACCTGGATTCAGTCGGGCTCTTTCAGGAAGCCATTATTTCCCTTTTAGCTACGCTGGCTAAGCAGGAGCGCATACGGCTGAGCGAGCGCACCAAGGCAGGTATGGCCCGACGTAGGGCAGAAGGTGTGCTGATAGGGCCGCCGACCAAGAGCGCGGCGGTCATCGAGCAGATACGCGAGTTGAAAGCGAGCGGCCTTTCTAATTATGCCATCAGCAAAGCGCTCGCTATCTCGGCCAGCACCGTAGCCAAGTACTCGACGGTGTAGCTACGTCGCCAACTCTTGCAGGCGTACCCCAATTAGCGCCAGCGTTTGGCCAACTGCGCCGGCGGGCGGAAGCGTCCCATAAACGAGTTTGCGAAAATCAGCTTGATACGTCGGAATTAGGCGTGCCCACGTGCGGCCGCCATCCGCAAACAGTTGCGCCTGCGTGAGGGGGCGCGTCGCCCAGTCCCCCTGAAATTCCTGGTTCCGGGCATCGTCCGCCTGAACTTCTCCCAACAGGTGCGCAAAGGCGGGGCTGGCGAAGAAAGTGGCAACCAGTGGCTGCTGGAGAATTTGATGCACATCGTACGCGTGCCGAATCTTCGCCGCTAACTCTTGCAAGGGGTCCGGCGCTG
>Ga0160429_1000450_pt1 | contig 38736 bp, 34 predicted proteins | sample SolpanmetagenomR_FD_108199 | JGI IMG/M metagenome (GOLD analysis project Ga0160429, IMG submission 108199) | Solar panel surface microbial communities from Lawrence Berkeley National Laboratory, California, USA - R | ecosystem: Engineered > Built environment > Solar panel > Unclassified ... | reverse complement strand
CCGGCGCTGTATGTGGGCCTCATTCGGGGTTTTGCTTACGTCCTAACGCCTGCCGATGAGCCGGATTCATTGGCTGCTTCGCAGTTGCGGTGGCTGCACTGGCTGGTCACCGGCTCGGCCCTGTTCTGTCTGGTGCTCGTTACCGGTGAGTTAGGCCTCCACTACCCGCTTTTCACGGTAGCCTGGCTATTAGGGGGCGGCGTGCTGGCGGGAGGACGCTTGCGCCTACACCAACTCTTGCCCGAAGAGCGCTCCTTGGCTAAGGCCCAGGTATGGATACTAGGTTTGCTGAGCCCATTGCTGGTAGGAGCTGCGCTTATTTCAAGCAGCGATGTGGTGTTTCAGAGCGCCAGTGCCAGGGTCGAGGTTGACCGCAGCTTTGCCTTAGAAGCGGACGAAGACTATGGCCAGATACGCTTTTATCAGACCACGTACTTCCTCTTCCACGAGCAGGTAGGGGAACTGCGTCAGAAGGAGATGGGTAGCATAGCCGCAATAGGCACCATGTTCAGTCGCACCTGGTGGGCGGAGGTTCAGGCAGTTGGCCTTGACCCTAAGAACCGCGAGGCACAAGTGTTTTTTGCTGGCCCTTCCGAGAAAGGCGTTCTTATTCGGATGGAGTAGTTTGGACATCTGACTCTTGCAAGACTCGCGAGTGGGGGAGGAGAAAATAGCAACTTTTTGGGTTTGCTTAGTATCTTAGCACGTGTCCGTTATCTCTTCACTCAAATCCTAAATAATATGAAAAACGACGCGGCTTTTTCCGGTGCAAATGGTGGTTCACACTTCCTACTTCTCTTACTATCACTAGTTGAGTTTCTTGTCTTACTCTTGGAGTGCTCTGAGCTATTAGCCAAGGGGTTGACTGGCAACGCTGTACAGCTATTCCAAGTAGGGGTGATAGGTATTCTGCTCGCTGATTGGTTCTTCAAAAAAGCAATAGGAAAAACAGAGTAGTTAAATCGTATACAGCTTGTTTTGCATAAGAAAGCCCCGTGATGAGCGGGGCCTTTTAGTGCAGGCTTATTTCTGGATTTTCTTACTGCTGGTAGAGTAATAGCTTTGTGGGGTAATACTCCAAAGTATATGACTGCCTTACTATGAAATATCTACTACTATTGCTGGCGAGTCTATCATTGATAAGCTTAACTAGTTGCAAGAAAGATGCCCCCGAGGTCACCGACCCCTTTCTGGGACATTGGAAGTCGGAAGCTTACACGTACCAAGTAGTAGACGCTACCGGCAAGGTGACACCTGGTGGCCAATCGTCGCAGCTAGAACAGCTGGACATCACGGCAACTACGATTACGTTTACCATGACTATCTCCGGTCAAGAGTATGTAAGCCAGATGGCTTACACCCGTGTTGGAGAGGTGCTGACGCTTGACAGGGCTAGCCAAGCTGACTCAAAATCCTATGTTCGGCTGCTGACGCCTGACTCTTTTACCTTAGAGCAGTCGCTTCTTAGCCCTACTGGTAACACAATAGTTAAGAGTGCGCCTTTTCACCGTTAGGTACCAACCCACTCTAGGCACTTTGGGGCCTCTTATCTGCCTAGATGGCGCGAATCGTTGAAAGCCCCGATACTTCTAGCGGGGCTTTTTCATGCTACCACTTTTAGCACCCCTCCCTAACTTGCCGGGCCTATTCTGCTACCTCGCTATGGAACTCATCTTTCGCCAGCGTCTCGACCGCCCCGACAAGCTAGGCCGGGCGGCCATCTTCGGAGACCTGCACTGGGCGGGCGGCCACCGCTGGAAAATGCCCACGGGTGTCAAGGTGCTACCTCAGCACTGGCAGCCCACCAAGACCAAGCGCATTCATACGGCGGCTGACAACTCTATTCAGCTTAACCTCCGTCTCACTCGATTGCTGGCTGCCGTGCAAAGCGTTTTTACTGCCGCTGAGGGCGCAGGTAGGCCAGAGGCCGATGTGATGCAGGATGAAATCGCGGCCGCTGTACTAGCCGCGGGTGCTGGCTCGCAACGCCGGGCTAAGCTGCCTGAGGTACCAGTACCTGACCCAACTAAGGCCGCTGGCGGCCCTATGCCGCCAACCGCTACTTGGGCCGAATTCGAAACGCGTTGGCGGGCTGAGAACGAGCAGACGCTGAGTGAGAGTTACCTGCGGGCTGCCAAGCAAGTAGTAGCGGGCCTTACCCAGTTCGATTCTAGCCTGCGGTTGGCCAGCCTCACAAAAGAACGCCTAGCCCAGTACGTGGCCTGGCTTTATACTCAGGGCAAGCGCGACTCGACGGTGCAGCGGCACTACAAGTTTCTGCGCGAGTGCTACCGTCTGGCTGAACTGTCCCAGCCCCGCTGGCTGGGCAAATTCACGGCCCGCTATGGCCGCTCGCCCACGTTGCGCCAGGCCGAAGTGCGGGCGCTGCTCACGGCTGAATTGCCGGCCGACCTATCACAGGAACGTGACGCCTTTCTACTGCAGCTGCTGCTCCTTCTGCGCGATGTAGACCTACGTTCCCTCAAGCCGCACCACGTCAGTGCTCATGACCTGCCCACCTATGGCCCCACGCTATGCGTCGAGCTCTACCAGCAGAAAACGGGTGAGCCGGTGCTGATTCCGTTGCCGCCCACGGCCGCCGCTATCTGGCAACGCTGCGAAGGGCAGCTGCGTCTACCCACTCAGCAGGAGCGCAACCGCCGGTTGAAGCTGTTGGGCCAGGCCGTAGGGTTGAGCCGGGAGTTCGTCGAGGTCGGCTTTTCCGGTAAAACGCGTATTGAGCAGGTGCAGCCGCTCTGGCAGGTCATTACCACCCACACGGCCCGCCACACGGGTGCGGCGTTACTCGTGCTAGGCAGCGAAGGCGACCAAACCTTGAAAGAAATTGCCCTAGGCCACGTGTCGGCTAGCGTCTATGGCTATGATACGCTCGAACGCTACGGTCCGCGGCTGCTCGAGGCCTGGGAGGTGGCACTTGGTACCTGGGCAGTATCAACAAGCAGTTGAGCGGGGGCAAAAGCAAAACCGGGGGCAAAGCCGAAATTGCCCCCGGTTTTTAAGAAAGTCGGTGCTGAAATATGCCAGCCGCTTCGCTTCTTATTTAGCATACGGTTTCACTACGAGAGAATTACCTGCGTATTCCGGCAGCATCCGGCAAAACTTCGTCCCCAAGTGGGCCCACTCTTACGCCTTGCAACTGCCTGATAAATAGGTATTTGCGAGGCGTTTTACTTTGTTGCGGGACGGCTTGTGGGACAAAATTTCTTTGCTGCTTTTTTGCGGGGTAACTACCCCCAAACTTTTTTTCTGAGAAACAGGGAAGTTTTTCAATGCCTATTAGGCAAAGGGGTTGCCGTACTTGCTCGCGGCAGCCATAGCAGTCCCGGCTAGGGTGGCACTGTTAGCTTTAGCCTCTAGGGCTTGTAGCCGGGCATACCAGCGGGTAGGCTTGCACCGGTAGTGGTTTTTACGGCCTTTTTTGTAGCCGCTCATATAGGCATCTTCCACTTCGCAGTCAAGAGCAAAAGGCTTGGCAAAATGCCGGATGCTGTGAGGTGTCAGCTGTGACTCATAGTAGAGCTGGTGGCCGTGGTAAGCTAGGCGGTGGGCAAAGTAGCCGGTACCCGCGTGTAGGTATAGCGCCGTGGCCGGCTTGTCCGCTACCGGACAGCACATCCGGTAGCGGCCGGGGCGGTGGCTGTGGCCGGGTAGGTTGCTGGGCAGCGCCTCTAGCGTCACATAGTAGTCAAAATCTTGGCTGTCGTTGAAAGTGTATTTGAGGTGCAGACGCGGCTCGTTGTCGGGCAGCATTTCAACGTGTAGTGTAAGGCGGCCGGTGCTGTTGCCGTTGCGGCTCCAGCTGAGGGTAGTGTTGTGGTAGCCGGGGCGCAGCAGGCCTCGTGCAAGTAGGCTAGCGAAATGCTTTTTACTTCGTCAGCAGTTTCGGGAAAGGTGGGGGGCGGGGCATAACTGGACAGTTTTTATAGGGGTAGCCGAAATTGTTAGGGAGCATTCATCCTCTAGCCCGCTACTCGCCAACATTCGAGCGATAGGGTATTCAATTCGCAGTTCTTACTTTTATCATATGAAAAATAGCTTTACTCTATTTGGGCTACTAGTCTTATGTTTTGGTCTCCTAGCTTTCCGGCCCTTCGCCTGGGTTCCAATCAGCTTAGATAATCGTGTTTCGGTGCAGCTCCCCGTACAACCTCAAGAAACGGCTCTGCCTGCCCCGACCAGGATGCTAACAGCAAAAGATACCGTAGGCACCTACATCATCTTAACCTCACCTTTGGGCGCGGACTTTCAAGGTACCCGGCGTAAGGAATACTATGATTCTGTTGTTGAGAGCTTTCTAAGTAGCGGAAACGGAAAACTATTAGGTCGCTCCAATTTCCACCTAGGTGACTACGATGGGGTTGACTTCACGGCTAAGGTTGTGAGGTCCGATAATCAGCAGCCTATACTGCTCTTTGTTCGCTGCTTAATTGTAGATAAAAAAGCTTACGTACTACAGCTCATACCTACTGACGGTGGTAAGAGTGGCGAAGCTCAGCGCAACCCGTTCTTTGAATCACTGACCCTAAAGCCTGTAGCTGAGTAGCCGAAACCTTTGGGGAACACTTATCTGCTAACCGGCTGGCCCTATTCTAGCAGTTTGGCAGTGTTGCGGCTGTTTGCTTTGTGCCGCTTAGAGGTGACCCCGATATGTATTGTAACCCGTGTAGGGCCCTTTTCTTCATCGGTAACCAGGGCGGTTCGTTGCAGCTTTGGGGTTACGAACTCAGCTAGCTTCACGTAAGCATCTATGTAATCTTTGCCGGTTAGGCTGTCCGAGGCGGGCGGCCAACTTTTCGGCGTTAGCCCCGCTCAAGGCAGCGACAATAGTTTCGCAGGCGGTGGCGGCCTTGTTGGCGCTGCCTTTGGGGTGACCGGTGGGGTTACCGCTGGTGCCGGTTTCTTAGGGCCTAACGTTGTTTTCCGTTGTTGTTTACAATACGCTCTATAATCCTGTACTGAGGCAATAGAGTAGGCGGACCAGCTTACAACTGATAACACGGTCGGAAAAGGTATCACTTTTGATACTTGCGTCTGCTAGGGCTAAGGTGCTTGTACACGCGATAACCTTAGCAAAACTTAGCATTTCTCAGCAAAATGTCAACATTTGCCAGCATTCCCCGCTCCTTCTACCGGCGCGAGCCACGGGTGCAGCGCGGCCTCTAGCATAGGCGTAACAGGGTGCGGACCGTACTTGAGTGGCGCATAGCTCGCGGTAGCGAGTCCGCGCTTGATAGTAGATAGCCTTAGGAGTGGAAGGGCTGACATCCCCGGCAACAGCAGTGCCCGCCTTCGTAAGTACACGACCGCTAGGCGTAAGAGGTGGGTCGGTAGGGTAAGGCAAAGAGGTAAAAGTTTAGGGTTTTGTTGGGGTGTCACCTCTAGCAGCAAGCCCTCGCGTGCGCGTACTAATCTGATAATGCTGCTAGCAGCCCCAATAAGGGCAGCCACGACGGTCCGTTGGGTAAGGTCAATTTGGCCTAGGTGCCTTTATCATTCGGAGGACGGAGAACTTTGCAAGCGTAGATGCGTAAAAGGCTGATGATTAATTAATTATTATCGAAATTTAAGCCTTTTATGCACGTAAACTTTATGAAAATCAAGGGTTGGGTGCGTCTACAGTTCAGTAGGCCGCTTCGACCTTATTCCCTTTGCCAGCGGCCAGTCGAGGCGTTGCCGGTCTTCCAGGCCCTGCGGGCGCGGGCAGAGCAGCAGGCACTTCATCAGGCGCTGGGCTTAGAATTGACTAGGCAAGGAGTGGTAGTCCCAGCGCCGCTAGCGGGAGAGAAACCAGAGTAGGCACTGGGACTATCTTCACGGCCATGAAAAAACTCTTATTCTTGGGGGCGTGTCTGGTGGCATTAGCTTCGCAGCCAGTGATGGCGCAGGCAGGTGGCTCAGAGGTAGCGGTGGTACGGATTACCGAGTATGTAACCACAATTCATGTAAGCGTGACTCGGGCCGAGGGTAAGAGTGAGCAGTGGAAATTTGATAGTGGTGATAGGGGCAAGAGACTGGATGCGTCTGGGCAGGGGTATCAAAAGCTGCTGGCAGACCTTTATCAGCAAGGCTTCCATTTGCAGAGCACCTTCTCCTCCGAGACGTCACCAGGTGTTAACCGGGTTACCATGGTGCTTGTCAAGGGCCAACCAGCTCGCAACTGATTCACAAGTGCTGGCTGGCATCGACCTAGAGGCGGTGCGCAGCATTACGTTACAGCTATGAAAAAACTCTTATTCTTGGGGGCGTTCCTAGTGGCATTGATTTCACAGCCAGCAATGGGGCAGACGAGTAGGCCGAATGTGGTAGTAGTGCAGTTATACTACACAGGATTAAGTACCCAGCATATAGCCATCACGCGGGGCGAAGGCCATACAGAGGATATTCAGTTTAAGAACACGTCTCCCGAAGAGCATAAGGCTGCGGAAGCCTACCAACGTGTAATGGAAAAGCTCTTCGCAGAAAGGTACACCCTGAAAAGCACCTTCAGCCTAGGGACAAATGCTAATGTGACGCTACTATTTGAGCAAAGGCGGTAGCAGTACACCGACTCGAGAGGCGGTACGGCGCCTGAGTTTCGCGTCCATGAGAAAACCTTGTTCTTATGGGCATGCCTAGTGGCATTAGCTTCGCAGCCGGTGATGGCGCAAGCAGGTGGAAACAATATTGCAGTGGTGCGTGCTAGTGAATGTGTTGGTAGATTAGGTGTTGTGCGACCAGGGGGCAAGGCTACCGAAGTTTTGCTTAACAAAGGCGTGGGGCTAAAAGGGCTCTCAGAGACAGGACAAGCTATATAAACTGTGTTAGAAGGTCTCTACCAAGAGGGCTATGAGTTAAAAAGCACCTATGCTGCAGGGAGTGCCGTTACTATGGTTTTGGTGCGACGGAAGTAGCGGCTATTTCGCCAGCCGACACAGCGGGGTCATAGTAGGGGCTCATGCCTAGCTGCGAGTGGCCTTAAAGCAGGGCAGGTAGTAGCAGGTGGGAGCACGTACCTTCATGCGATGGGAATTATCATCTTCCTTGCCCTTTTCGTCTTGCCGATTCCAACGCTTATTTGGGCCGTTAGGGGGCTAAAGTCAGGCAATCCGGCTCGTCGTAATCTGGCTTGGATTAGCTTTGCCTTGATAGGATTGGTGCTCTTGCTGCTCTACTGCGCGTCTGGAATTGACTTCAACACGCACTAAGCCAACTAGTAGCGGGTAGTGGCATTTAAGCAGTATCCTTGTCCTTGGTGCGACCATCTGACGGCCATAACCATTACACCCATCCGGCCATTATAGGCGGTCCAATGCCTGTGCCTGTCACTTTTACCTATACGCGCAATGGCGAAGAGCTGAAGATGACGAACTGAGTCTGGCCCGCCGCCGAGATGCACGTGCTATCCTTGACACCTACTAATTTCACCCACTAGGACAAGCAAATTAATCAGGGGGCAGCTACATAATTACCCGTATCTCGTACCACCGATAGCTCCACGCAAACCCCTAGCGCCCTGCCAGTAGGGGAGAAGCAACAAAAAAGCCCCAACCAGATGGTTGGGGCTTTGCTCTTAGAAGAATTTCGCCTTAGCTATTGCTGCGGGTCGTCTGGTCGTAGCTGGTGCCCGTCGTGGAGTCGGTGCCAGTGGTAGTCGAGCCCGGAATCTGCTCCACGTCCACTTCGGTCTTGCGTACCGTGTCGTGAATCACTTCCTCGCGTTCCGTTACCTGCTTGCCCAGCGACACTTCTTCTACCACGTGGGCTTCTTTGCCTACTACAGCGCGCTCAGCACTTTCCGTTAGCTCAATCTCACCTTCTTTGAAAGCTTGAAAGTCTGCCTCCGTAGCAGGGCGGTTTACCGGATTGCGATTCACCGTAATATGCTCCTCACGCAGACGCACGCTAGCTTCCACAGGCTTCTCTACAATGCGCGAGCGCAAGCGCACGCCACCCGTTTGTTCTACGCGCTTGCCTACTTGCAGGCTTTCCTCTATCACCTGAGCGCTCTGCTGGTCTTCGCCAGTTTGCGCGTAGTTAGAGGCGGTGGCATTGGTGGTATCGGTTGTGCCAGCCGTATCGCCGTCCACGTCTACTGCCCCAGCCGCATCTAGGACGGTGGCCGCGCGGTGGCTTTGCTCACTTGAATCAACATGCACTGTCACCACTGACGAACCCCGCTGAGCAGCGGCGGTATAGTTGCGCGTATCGTCGTTATCATCGCCGCCAAACAGGGAGCTAAAGAAGCCACCTACGTTCGAGTCGCTGGTTTGGCCGACGCCCTGATTCGCCGCCTCGCGGTGGGCAACGTCTACGTAATCCAGCTCGAAGCCGGCTTGTTCTAGGTTTTGAACGGCTTGCTGCGCTTCGGCAGCAGTGTTGAAAATTCCAACTACGGTGTGGGTGCTCATGGTCAAAGGAATGAAAAAATGGAAGGGAAAGAGTAGCCTGTAGAAACCAAATGGTAGAGAAGAATTATTGCGCACCGTCTGTCGGAGCCGCAGCAGGGGTAGGCAGGTGTTCGATAGTGAGTTCTTCCTTGCGCAGGTGCACCGTTTCCACGTGCTGAGTTGTGAGTTGCTGCCTGGTAACACGTAGCTCTTCAACTAGCAGCAGGCGGGTTTCCACCACGGCTACTTCGCGTAGCACAGGAATAATGAGTGTATCGCCTTCGTAGCGGGTGACGGGCGCAGGGGCACCGGCAGGGAGGGTTAGGTTAAGCGGTACTCGCTCTACCTGCATTTCATCGTGGTACACGGGTACGCTAACTTCCTCAGCAGTCTCGTGCACCTGGCGTGTGAGGCGCACCCGCCCGGTCTCTATCAACTCGCGTTCAATGCGCACGCGCTCTTCGATAACGGGTATCACTCGGTCAACTGCTACTTGGTTGGGAGTAGCATCTGGGGCTGAGTAGGCAGGGGCGGGGCTATCATTCATTTTGCCGCTATTACGCCCTAGTTTTCAGTATGTTGTAATGTAATTTTTATTGCCTCTTCTTTGCGGCCACCGATGTATTGATTAGTAGTATTTTATGGTGGATATATTATTTTACTGTTAATCAGCCATTTAGATGTGCAGCCCCATTGGTGCGCAATAGAATAGTTCTGGGTAGCTTGTACCACTAAAAAAGCCCCGTTCCCCATGAGGCTTTTTTAGTGGTTCCCACCTGCAACTACTTTCCTTAAATACAGCTCATCAGATAGTCACTCTCTTTTCACTTTCTTGATGAAACAGCTTCTTCCTCTCTTAGCTGGCAGCCTACTAGTAGCTAGTGGAGCCCAAGCTCAGGCTACTTTCAGCGTCGGTCCCCGCGTCGGACTCAATATTTCTTCTGCCCAATTTACCAGAGAGTTAACCTATCCCGAGCAGGTCTCCTATACGAGTCGCCCAGGAGTTGAGGCTGGACTGACGAGCACGTTGCAACTCGGCCATTTTGCCGTGCAGCCTAGCCTGCTATTCTCCCAAAAGGGCTATCGCAGCGCGGGCGATTATCTAGGCTTTGATACGTTCACGCACTATGAGGAGGAGGTAAGCCTCAACTACCTAACCTTGCCGCTAAATTTCGCCTTCACCCTAGGGCGCAATGGGCAGGGTCTACAGGTCTTTGCCGGGCCGTACGTTAGCCTGCTCGTGGGAGGCAACCATACCAGTCAGGCCAGAGGTTTTGACGAAAGGGCAGAGAAGGTAAAGGCGGCTACCCTTGCGTCCATTGATGATAACCTTGCTAATGATAGGTACGCGCAACGGTTCGATGGGGGCTTACAAGCTGGTGTAGGCTACTGCCTAAAGGGATTTCAACTACAAGCCAGCTACAGCTTGGGGCTGCGCAATTCGGCGGTCCAATTTCGATACAATGGAAAGGTATATGATAATGAGCCGGCCTACTATAACCGAGCCTTCCAGGTATCGCTTAGCTACCTAGTTAGCTCTAAAAGCTAAAACACCCTACTACTTACTAGCAAAAGCAAAGCCCCGCTACTTTTAGCGGGGCTTTTTCGTGCCACCACTTTTAGCACTCGGCTATAAATTGCCGAGCCTATTCTGCCACCTAGCTATAAAATTCATTTTTAGTCAGCGTCTCGACCGCCCCGACAAGCTAGGCCGGGCTGTTGTCTTTGGCGACCTGCACTGGGCGGATGGCTAACGCTGGAAAATGCCGACGGGCATCAAGGTGCTACCTCAGCACTGGCAGCCTACTAAGTTCAAGCGTATCCATAAAGAGGCTCAGCTTAACCTCCGTTTCACTCGGCTGCTGGCTGTTGCGCAAGGCGTCTTCACTGCTGCTAAGGGCGTAAGCAGGCCTGAGACCGACGTAACGCAGGCCGAAATCGAGGCCGCTGTGCTAGCCGTGGGCGCTGGCTCGCAACGCCACGCTAGGGAAAAGTCGTCTTAGAATTCTACTGCTCAGAGTCAGCCCAGCAATAAACGTGCTGTTATATAGAAACGATACGAAGGACCTCGCCGGATGGGGCAGGGGAAGTAGCAAAGGTCAAAAGCGCAACTCAACTTCAGAAGCAATAAAAAGCCTTTTAAGTTGGGGAAATGACAGTAATGTTTATATTGGCACTTGATTAATTCATATGTCGCCGGATGCTATGATGTTTCTACTTATGATAGCCGTTGTTTACGCAGGTTTTTGGGGCATAGTCAAGCTGGCACGTAAGCTAGATAATCCCTCGGCGTTTGATGAAGCGTCTTATTACTATGCGCAAGACGAGCAAGGCCAAGCCTTTTTGCGGGAACACTACATAGCTTATCGGCGCGTGCCTTATGCAGCGGAAAGCTATACCCGTTTGGGTGGGGCTTAGTAGTCAATGGGTGCTAGCTAGCCAGATTTTATAACCTAATCCTAGCAGTATTGAGCCTAGGGTAACAGGTGTATAATTTGAGGGTTAGATAGCTATTGGTTGGTAGTCGCTACCAACAAAGACCATTTCTATAAACGAATTGGATGTTCTACTAGCAGATGCAATTCGTCACATTTACTGAGAGTACCCACCTGAGCAAGAAATAGGTCATATAGTTCAGGCGCAGCAGGCAGATGAATTATTGAACTTCATGTTCCCTAGTGCAGCTGAGCACGATGGGCTACTTAATAAGATTATAGATGCCATTGACCAAGCATCATAATAGATACTGACCTAGCCTATCGCATACTTGGCCAGAATTGGCCCACATGCTGCCCATTTGTAAGAACACACTTGAAGGCAGAGAACCACACTACTAAAGAAGAGCATTGGCAAGCGTGGCATGAGCACTCACATGAGGAGGGGTTAGAGTTTATTATAGGGGTATGAGATTACTTAAGCGGCGTCCACAACACCCACCCCAAATCACCCTCGCAAACTTGAAAGCCCTGCAAATAGCCCACTCTTCGTAATAGATTTCGCAGTCTGGCTATACAAATAGGCCCTTTACTAGCTTCTTCTACTATACGCACCCAATTTCCCCTCATTACCTATTGGCTCTTGGTTTGCTGCTAGCCACTGGCCGTTAGCTGTTGCATCACCTGCGAGTGATGTCCGATATTATTATTAGCCGCTTAGTAGGCATAGGAAGAGAATATGTGCTCTACGCTGGGCTACCCGGCCCCGTATACTATGCTGTTAAGCTGCTTTCTGAGAAAGCCGTCATCATTCGGATGGAGTAGTTTAGGCATCTTGCTCTCGCTCTCGCAAGCCCCGCTGGTAGGGGAGAAGCTCCGCTCACTACGAAGCTTTTTTTATGCTTACCCGCAAGTACTAATACGCCTTCTTGATGGACTAAGCTTTAGTATAACTATTACAGTTATTACTAAGCTATAATTAAGTATAATGCAGTAATTAGAATACTTCATCATTTCTTTAGCACAACCATAGGCAGTAGCTAAATACATTTGTAGTCTTGCTTTTTCGCTAATTATTAAATTTAGTAAGCTCTATGAATAATTATACTGCTACGGCAGAGTCCCATCTTCATTTTGAGAATACTGTTGGGCGTATTCTCGTGCACCCATCTGGGCTCTACATTGCCATTGAGTATCATACTGGCCCACGCCAGCCCAGGGAGCTACAAGCCTTTCTCATGCAAGCCGGCAACATGCTGTCCCGGTGGGGCTGGGATAAGCTGCTAACGGCGCACCTACCCATGCCTGACTTCACGTCGGAAGAGGTAGAACGTTTTAGAACTCACTGGCATGCCAACGTGCCCCAGCATCCTGGCTTGCTCTATGGTGCCTTATTGCTTCCTCACGCGGTGTTCGCGCGACTCTCTTCCAGTAAGAAAGTGCCAAACCCCGCCACACTTGTGCCGAGCTAAGCCCTGCTAGACCTAATGAAAAAGCTCCGCTTACCTTGGAGCTTTACTATGCAGCTACCAAGTGGCTACCCTAGGCCTTACAATGTCAAGCTGGCGGCGCTTGTCAATAAAGTAGAAAAGGCACAGCTAGGGGCAGTGGCTAACGAATAAATATTAGTGCCACCTGGTAAGCCGAAGCGCGTCAAGATGCACGCTTCTAAGCTCGTTACGCCAGCAGACTTCCAAGTCGCTTGGCTGAACCCGCACTAGCGCAAGAGTGGCGCTCAACGTTATAGTGCACCTAGAAATACACTGCGCCGATTGGCTTATCACCACCATTACCCGCCAGGAGTACTTCGGCTACATGGCCTATGCGGGAGTGGGGGCCTCGTGAGTGCCTCTGTCAAGCACGCCGACCTCCTGAGTACTTCTGGCTGGTTTGGGCGTGCCCAGTCGGCTCAACAGACAACTGCGCTATGGCCGCTCGCCGGCTTTGCAGGCCGCGTAGCTGCACAAGCTCATTAGTCTGTCCTTCTTGGAGCAGGAAGTCCTAGTCCAGGGGCGCGATATGTTCTTGCTGCAAGCGCTGCTGATTCTGCGCGACTCGCACCTGCGCCAATTCAGGCCCTACGCATAGCTACGCTCGACCTGCCGGGCGTGAGCCCGACGCCCGTGCTCAGTATTTTTCTTACCCATAAATAAAAGGAAATCACGCGCACCAAGAGTTTTTATCGGTTCACCCGCACACGCTGCGAGTAACCTAGTTACCCGTAGCTTAGTGGCAGCCCTAGCCTTGCCTTAATCACTCAGCCATGAACACGCAGCACGAGGTAATTCAAAAAATATACGCCGCTTTTAATGCGCGTGACATCCCAACTATTCTAGCCACGTTCGACCCTCAGGTGCGCTGGTCACGTGCTTGGGAAGGCGATTATGCCACGGGCCACGAGGAAGTACGGGACTACTGGCTTCGGCAATGGCAGGAGTTGAATCCACGAGTAGAACCAACTGGCATCACGCAACGAGAAGGCGGCTTGCTAGAGGTGTCTGTGCACCAGCTGGTCAAGGACATGCAAGGGCAAGTATTGTTTGATGGCTTGGTGAAGCACATTTATACTATCAAGGATGGCTTAGTCAAGCAGATGGATATTGAGAAGGTATAGCTCCTCCTAGGTCTCACAATCTTTACAAAAGCCCCGTTATTACGGGGCTTTTGTAAACACCTCTGGTAAGTGTAGCTCGTCAGGAGGGTGCGCCTCTTTATTTCTGGCCGAAGCAAAAATTTCTTTCACGCTCCGGTAGTGGGTTGCTAGTGAATGCCCTACGTAGGGGTATTAGTCATCGCAGAGCCAATAGGCCTGGACTCTCCACTACTGTAGCTGGCTCAGTAACCACACGACTCTTTTCGGCGGCCTAACTAATTTTTGGCGAACCCGAAACATGCTGACATAGGGCTGTCAGCTGGGGTCAGAACCTTTGTATTATCGAGTGAGAGACACTCGATAATACAGAACCCATACAATGGAAAAGCACACCGTAGACCCCTGGCCCTGGGGCCAGTACACCAATTCAGTACAAGCTGTTGAAATCAAGCAGCCGGCCGGTACCCTTTACTGCTCTGGGCAGGTAGCCCTGGATGCGCAAGGCCAGCCCAGCACGGCCGACATGCGCAGCCAATTGCAGCAAACCGTTCAGAATCTGGAGCAGCTTATTAACGAAGCTGGGTACGAATGCGCGGGCATCGTGCGGCTGAATGTGTACACCACCTCGGTGGCCGAGTTCTTTGCCACCTGTGCCGAGAGCTACCAGGCGTGGCTAGCGAAGCACGGCATTAAGCAAGCGACGACGTTGCTAGAAGTAAAGGGCCTGTTTGCCACCTTAACGGTAGAGCTAGAAGCCACCGTGGTGAAATAAGCCGCATGGCTATTCCCGGCCCAACGAGCCCAGCAATACCATGCTGGGCTCGTTGGACTGCAAGCCGGTACTCCCTGCTAGGTGGGAGTACCTAGGTGCTAATACTTTAGGGTGCAGCAGTAGGGCAGCCACGTGTGGAAGCAGCTTACGAGGAAGCGGCGCTTAGTTGCCTTTACTGCTTACTCGATTCGACGCTGGTAAGGCAGCCACTAAATCTGCTTTAGTAAGCTGTAAATGATGTTATATCAGCTTGCTGCCCGGCTTTTTGCAAGACAGTATTTGAAGCGACCAGTCGGGGAGAATGATTAGGTGGGGAGGGGTTGGGTAAGCCTTGTATTTACAGAGTGTTAGCTGCTGCTATTAATTATGGATGTTGAATATGGAGTTACCTCTTTGTTATAGGAGAAAGAAATAATTTTTAATTTTTTAGGAAAAGTTATGTGTGTTGAAGGCTGGATTTTACTCTACACTTATAGAGAGCCTTCTTACCATGACCGACGAAGAGTACGTAAGCTTATTTGAAAAGCACCAGGCTAACACGGCAACGCCGGAAGAGCTGGCGCGCTTCAAGGCCTACCTAGCTCAGACGGAATTGCCTGACCTGCCGTGGGATGAGAAGCATATGGGCTCCGAGGAAGACACGCAGGCGGGCATCTGGGAGCGACTTCACCAAACGGTGGCGCCGCCTCGCCTTAAGCAGACCCGACGTCGGGCTGGCTTGCTGCTAGCACTGGCCGTCGTGTTGGTGGTAGTTGGGTTGGGATATATGGCCTGGCCTGGGCGCCCGGCTCCGGTTCCCGTGGCCGTGCAGTCACTGCCGCACCCTCTTGCACCGGGTCGCAACCAGGCGGTGCTCACGCTGGCTGATGGTTCTACGGTGCTGCTCGACCAAGTGCGCAAGGGCCTATTGGCTCAGCAGGGGGGTAGCCAGGTACAGAAAACCGCCGATGGCCAGCTCCGCTACGCAGCGGGCGAGGTCACTGCTCCCACGCTGCTCTTTAATACGGTCGCCACTCCGCGCGGCGGCCAGTACCAGCTCACGCTACCCGATGGCAGCCGGGTGTGGCTCAATGCTGCTTCGTCGCTGCGCTTTCCGGTGGCATTTGCCGGGGCCGAGCGGCGCGTGGAGCTGACAGGAGAAGCGTATTTTGAAGTCGCTAAAGACGCCCGCCATCCCTTTAAAGTGACGGCCCGCGGGGCTGAAGTGACAGTGCTAGGTACTCACTTTAATGTGCAGGCCTACGACGACGAGCCGGCGCTGGCCACCACGCTGCTCGAAGGCGCCGTGCGCCTGAACCTATGTGCGCAACAGGCCCTGCTGCGGCCGGGCCAGCAAGCGCAGCCCCGGCCCGATGGCACCATCCAGGTGCGCGAAGTGGATGTGCAGCACGCCGTGGCCTGGAAAAACGGCTACTTCGTGTTCAACGACGAGCCCATCGAGGCCATTATGCGCCAGGTGGCGCGCTGGTACGATGTAGACGTGCGATGTCAAGGCACGCTGACTAACAAGGATTTTAACGGGAAAATATCCCGCTACAAAGACGCGGCCGATGTGCTGCGCGTGCTCGAGCTAACTGGCGCCGTGCACTTTACGACCGAGGGCCGCCGCATCACGGTGCAGCCCTAGCGCTCGCTTCCCTTTCCCACCCTGTTTGCCCGCTGCCCTACCTAGGGCCGGGCCGTGCTTGGCCTGCGCCAGGGCGCGGCTGATTCTTGCTACACCTTCTGCTTTTTTCACCAAACCGTTGATGATGAGGAATTCTACTCTTTTGCTTTCCCAGTTGGGCCTGGGCGCCGGGCGGCCCCTAGGGCGCTGGTCGAAGGCCACCGCCGTGAGTTTACTACTCGGCGCTGGGCAGCTACACACTGCCTCGTATGCCCAGGCGGCCACGCCCACCCAAACCATTACGCTCATGGAGCGCAACGTGCCGTTGAGCCAGGCGCTCCGCAAAATCGAACAGCAAAGCGGCTACACCTTCTTGTATAACACGCAGATGGTGCAGGCCGCCCGGCCCGTCACGCTCCGGTTGCATCACGCTACGCTCACCGAGGCCCTCGATCAAGTATTTGCGGGCCAGGTGCTGACGTACACTATTGAGGATAAGTCTATTATTGTCAAGCAAAAGCCCGCCAGCCGGGCTTCGGTAGCCGCGCTCATCTTGATTACGGGCATGGTGCGCGACGAAAACGACCAGCCTATTCCGGGCGTGACGGTGCGCGTGAAGTCGGCCCAGGCGCAGTTGGCACCTTCTACCGCCACCGACGCCAATGGCCACTACAACCTAACCGTGGCGAGCCCCGACGTGGTGCTCATCTTCTCCTACGTAGGCTTCGAGCCCCAAGAAGTGCCCCTGAATGGCCAAACGAGCATTGCTGTGCAGCTCCGGCGCGGCGTAAGCAAGCTCGACGACGTGGTGGTGGTAGCCTACGGCACCACTACCCAGCGCGAAAATACAGGCTCAGTAGCCACACTCGATGCCAAAGCTATTGCGCAGCAGCCCGTTAGCAATCCGGTAGAGGCCTTGCAAGGCCGCTTGGCGGGCGTGCTCGTAACGCCCGGTACGGGCTTCGGCGGCTCCACGATGAACGTGCAGATTCGGGGCCAAAACTCGCTCCTAGGTGGCAACCAGCCGCTCTACGTGGTTGATGGTGTTCCTTATGCGGCCAATGGTTTAAACAGCTTCGCGGCCTTCGGGGCATTTGCGCAGCAGGGTAGCTACGACAGCCCGCTCAATAGCATCAACCCGGCCGACATTGCCAGCATCGATGTGCTAAAGGATGCCGACGCCACGGCCATCTACGGCTCGCGCGGGGCCAACGGTGTGGTGCTCATCACCACCAAAAAAGCCAAAACGGGCCAGGGCAAGCTCGATGTCAACGTGTACACCGGCGCCGGCCGGGCCACCCGCCTCATCGACCAGCTCAACACCGAGCAATACCTGGCCCTGCGTCGCGAAGCCTTTGCCAATGACGGCATTATGCCCACGGCCAGCAACGCACCCGACCTCGTTTCCTTCGACCAAACCCGCTACACCGACTGGCAGAAAACGCTGATTGGCAATACCGCGGCCGTGACCGATGCCCAGGCTAGCTACACGGCTGGTACGCCGCTCACGCGCATTGCCCTCACGGGTGGCTACCGCCACCAGGGCAGCATCTACCTAGGCGACTACGCCAGCAACCGCTACAATGGGCGCGTCGCAATCAATCAATCGTCGGCCAACGGGCGCCTGCACCTCGACGCCTCAATGGGCTACGTGCACACCGATAATAAGCAAGCGGCGCAAGACTTTACGACCCTCATTACGCTGCCGCCCAATTACAACCCGCTCAAGGACGATGGCACCTTCAACTTCGTGGCGGGCATCACGAACCCCTACGCCCTGGCCCTGCGCGGCATCACCAACACGAGCCGCAACCTGCTCGGCGATGTGGCCGTGAGCTACACCATCTTGCCGGGCTTGGCGGCCAAAGTGAGCGCGGGCCTCAACCGGCTCACGATGGACCAGTTTAGCCCTACGCCCGCCGCGGCCGTCAGCCCCCTGAATGGCGCGGTGCGGGCCTCGGCCGAGTTTGCCAACGCTGCTACCACCACCTACCTCGCCGAGCCTCAGCTGACCTACAACCTCAAAGTAGGGCAGGGCGAGCTGCAAGCGCTGGCTGGCGGCACGTTTCAGGAAACGGCTACCGACCAGCTCTACGTGGCAGCCACCGACTACATCAGCGATGCGGTACTCGAAAACCTAACCGCTGCCAGCACCAAAACCTACTACGTCGACAACGCCTTTCGCTACCGCTACGAGTCGGTGTTTGGGCGCTTGAACTACAATTTTAAGGGCAAGTATATCCTCAACGGCACGTTCCGGCGCGATGGCTCGTCCAAGTTTGGGCCCGATAACCGCTGGGGCAACTTTGGGGCCGGCGGCGTGGCGTGGGTGTTTTCGGAGGAAAGCTTTAGTAAGAATACGCTGCCAGCGCTCAGCTTCGGCAAGCTGCGCGCTAGCTACGGCATCACCGGTAACGACCTAGGTACCAGTGGGTACTACGACTACTTAGCTACCTATCAGTCCACGGGCCGCTCGGCCTATGGGTCACTGCTGGGCCTGGCACCCACCCGGTTGGGCAACACCAACTTCCGCTGGGAAAACGTGAAGAAGCTCGACCTGGCCATCGAGTTGGGTTTTTTGAAAGACCGCATTCTACTCACGGCCGACTATTACCGCAGCATCTCCGACAACCAGCTGGTGGGCTTCGTCATTCCGAGCCAGACCGGCTTTTCGAGTATCACCGCCAACTTCCCGGCCGTGGTGCTGAACCGCGGCTTCGAGTTCAGCCTGAACACGACCAACGTGCAAACCGGCCAGTTCACCTGGACCTCGGCCGCTACCCTCACCGTGCCCCACAACGAGCTGCTGGATTTTCCGAACCTGGCGGCTTCGGCTTACAACGGCCAGTTTTTGCTGGGCGAGGCCACAACCCTGACTCGCTTCTACAACTACACCGGCATCGACCCGGCCACTGGCCAGGCTACTGGCGCCTATGTGAGCCCCACCGGCCTGTTTACCTCTAACCCTGCTCTTTCGACGCAGGTGCGCACCAATGGCTACCCCAAGTACTACGGCGGCTTGCAAAATAGCCTTAGCTACAAGGGCTTTAGCCTTGATTTCTTCCTGCAATTCACCCGGCAAACGGCCAAGAGTTACGTGCCCTTCTCGCCGCCCGGCCAGGGCCTGAGCAACTACACCACCGACGCCCTGCGCCGCTGGCAGAAGCCCGGCGACGTGACCGACATCCCGAAGGCTACTTCTTCGTTTGGCACCGCCTACAGCACATATTTCAACTACACCAATTCGCCCACGGTGTTTGGCGACGCCTCCTTCTTGCGCCTCAAAACGCTGTCGCTGAGCTATTCGCTGCCTAGCGCCACCGTGCAGCGGCTGCGCCTGCAAGGGCTGCGCTTCTACGTGCAAGGCCAGAACCTATTCACCATCACGGGCTACAACGGCTTTGACCCCGAGGTGCCGCTCTTTGCGCTGCCGCCCCAGCGGGTGCTCACGGGTGGGCTTCAGGTATCTATCTAATTGTTGGCTAAGCTTTCATCCTACATTATGTACGCTCTTACCCGTTTTTCGCGCCTGCTGATAGTGCCGGCTTTGCTGAGCCTGGCCTCGTGCAATTTTCTAGACGTGGGCTCGCCCCCCACGCAAGTGGTCGACGCCAACGTGTACTCGGCCGATGCGTCGGCTACGGCTGGGGTGCTCGGCATTTACATTGGCCTCACGTCGCGGGGGACTGCTGCGCCCGGCATTGCCAACGACGCGGCGCTTTCGACCTTCCTAGGGCTAGCCGCCGATGAGCTGCTGTACGCCACCACCACCTACGACGAGTACCGCCTCAACCAAGTGAACCCGGCCGGCAACGGCCCCAGTCTGCTCTGGAGCCAAGCCTACGTCAATATCTACCAGTGCAATGCAGCCGTGGCCGGCCTCACGGCCAGTACCACGCTCACGGCTAGCCTCCGGACCCAGTTGCTCGGCGAAGCCAGGTTTTTGCGGGCCTTCAACTATTTCTACCTCGCCAACATCTTTGGCGATGTGCCGCTGGTGCTCACCACCGACTATACCACGAGCAGCGCACTACCCCGCGCCCCCAAGGCCGACGTGTACGCCGCCGTAGTAGCCGACCTACTCGAGGCGCAAAAGCTGCTGTCTGCCACTTACCCCGTGGCCAATGAGCGCACCCGCGTAAACCGGGCCGCCGTCACGGCGCTGCTGGCCCGGGTGTATCTCTACCAGCAAAACTGGGCCGCGGCCGAAACCCAGGCCACGACCGTGCTCGCCCTATCGACGCTGTACAGCCTGCCGGCCCTGAACCTAACGTTTTTGGCGAACAGCCAGGAAGCCATTTGGCAGCTGCGACGTGCGGGCACCGTCTCGACCAATACGGCGGAGGCGGCTTACTTCGTGCCGGCCTCGCTGACGGTGGCGCCCACGGCTACCTATCAGATGACCAATACGTTGTATAACGCCTTTGGTACGCCTGACAACCGCCGCACTACCTGGACCAACACCTACGCTGTGGCGGGCAATACCTACCGCTACCCCCTCAAGTATCAGCAGCGGGTATCTACGGCCAATGCCGGCGCCGCCACCGAGTATAGTGTGGTGCTGCGCCTAGCCGAGCAGTACCTTATCCGGGCCGAGGCGCGCATCCGGCACGGCAGTATAGCCACCGGCATTGCTGACCTGAATGCAGTGCGCGCCCGCGCTGGGGCTGCTGCTTTGCCTACCACCCTAAGCGCGGCCGAAGCCCTGCTGGCCGTTGAAAACGAGCGCCGGCTGGAGCTATTCACCGAGTGGGGGCACCGCTGGTTTGACCTTATCCGCACGGGCCGGGTAGCCGCCGTCCTAGGTCCTTACAAAGGCACTACCTGGGATGCCAACGACAACGTGTGGCCCATCCCGGCCACGCAGCTGCTCGCCAACCCGACGCTGACGCAGAACCCTGGGTATTAACAGCGTCAGGATTCGCACAGGGAAACTGGTATTGAACGCAGTGTGCCAGCACGTTTTAAAATACACCACCTAGTCTTAGTTCTTCTCAACAATGACCTATTCTCGCAACCTAGGCGCCCTGCTGCTAAGCACCGCCCTACTCACGGCCGGCACGGCCGCCGCCCAGAAAAAAGCTGCCGCTCGGCCCAAACCCAAGGCGGCGGCCCCCGGCTACACCTTACAAGGCAAAGTAGATGCCCCCGACGGTACCAAGGTGTACCTGATGAGCTTTGGCGATGTTCCTAAAAAGGACTCAACCACGGTGCAAGGCAATCATTTTGCCTTTAAAGGGCGCGTGGCCGAGCCCACTTGGTATGGGCTGCGCCTGCCCGCCGTAAAGCACTACGCCGGCCTATTTGTCGAAAACCACCCGCTTACGGTAGAGCTGCCCGCCGATGCTCAGGCTAGGCCCATCGTGAAGGGCTCGGCCGCGCAAGATGAATATAACACCTACGACCAGCAGTGGAAGGCCATTACGCAGAAAGCTGGCTCCATCTACGAGATGCTAAAGCAGGCTACGCCCGCCGGCGCCAAGGAGGCCACGCCCGAAGCCCGCAAGGAAGCTGACGTGCGCTTTGCGGCGCTAGAGGCTGAGTCGAAGCAAATTGCCGAAGCCTATGTGCAGGCGCATCCCAACTCGGTAGTGGCAGCCTCGATAGTGCAGTGGCGCTTCGTCGACTTTCCCAACTACGACGAGGCCAACAAGCTCTACAAACAGCTGGGCCCCGTAGCCAAGGCCTCGGAGCCGGGCCGCAGCGTCAATAAGTTTATGACTACCTGGGATAAGACGGCCGTAGGTACCAAGCCGGAGTTTGCCCAGGCTGATACCAACGGCAAGCAGGTAAAGCTGAGTGACTTCCGTGGCAAGTACGTGCTAGTCGATTTTTGGGCGAGCTGGTGTGCCCCCTGCCGCGCCGAAAACCCCAATGTGAAGGCTATGTACAGCAAATACCACGGCCAAGGCTTTGAGGTGGTGGGCGTTTCGCTCGACGGAAAAAAGGAACCCTGGCTGAAAGCTATTGAAACTGATGGCTTAGCTTGGACCCAGCTCTCGGACCTGCAAGGCTGGAAAAATGCCGTGGCTGTGCAATATGGCATCGCAGCCGTACCCCAAAACTTTCTGGTTGACCCTCAGGGTAAGGTGATTGCGAAGAATCTGCGCGGCGAGGAGCTACAAGCCAAGTTAGCCCAACTGTTTGCTACTCAGCCTGCCTCTAATTAACCACTGCTTGCGAGAAGGCCGCAGGGTGCTAAGCTGAGGCAGCACCTTGCGGCCTTGGCAGCGGCAGCCGCTACTGCGCTAGCGCTGGGCCCAGCAACTCTGCGGGCCAGGGTAGGTACCCACCGTACCCTAGGGGCTGCCAAGCGGGCGGCCATAGCCAGCGGCGACTCGCCGGCCGCTTGGCAGCCCCTAGGGTACGGTGGTTTTTCTGTACTATCTGGATGCCATGGCGGCTACTCGACTGTGAAAAAGTTCTCAGCCCTGATTGAGGTAGCAGCCAGGAAGTAATAGCGGCCCTATCTCTTTCAGTTAGTTAGGAAACAAGCAATTAGATTACTCTATTTGCGGGCGCGTAGTGCTGCTTGCTCTACCCTTCTTTTGTAGGAGGGCCAAGCTTGCACACCCTAAGTAGCCATTAGTAACTACCTCTTTATGATACAAGGAACCGAAGCCCCAGCTCTAGCCGACAGCGCATTGCGTGACAAATTCAGCCACCTTTGGCACCTAGTCGGCAATACGCCCATGCTGGCGTTGCACTACCGCTACCAGGGCCAGCCGGGCTGCATCTACGTCAAATGTGAGCATTACAACCTGACGGGCAGCCTTAAGGACCGGATGGCCCTTTACATCTTACAAAAAGCCTACGAGCAAGGCAAAATCCGCCCCGGCGACACCATTGTGGAAGCTACCAGCGGCAACACGGGCATTGCCTTTGCCGCTATCGGCAAAGCGCTAGGTCACCCCGTGCGCATTCTCATGCCCGACTGGCTCAGCCGGGAGCGTATCGACATCATTCGCTCGCTTGGGGCCGAGGTCACGCTCATTAGCAAGGCACAGGGTGGCTTTCTAGGTAGTATCCAGCTCTCGCAGGAAATGGCGGCTGCCGACTCCGCGGTGTTTTTGACGCAGCAGTTCGAGAACCGCTACAATGCTGAGGCCCACGCCCACACCACAGGCCCCGAAATAGCCCGGCAGCTTCAGGGTATTGGGCGCACCCCCACCGCTTTTGTGGCGGGCGTGGGCACGGGTGGCACCGTGATGGGAACCGGGCAGTATTTGCGCGAGCAGTTTCCTGGCATCCGTATTCATCCGCTGGAGCCGGCCGAGTCACCGACCCTGACTACCGGCCACAAGGTGGGTTCGCACCGCATCCAGGGTATTTCCGATGAGTTTATTCCCGCCATTGTGCAGCTCAGCGAGCTCGACGCGGTGGTGCAGGCCTCAGACGGCGATGCTATTCTGGTAGCTCAGCAGCTGGCGAAGCAACTTGGGCTGGCGGTGGGTATCTCGTCGGGGGCCAACGTGATTGGCGCCATCCGGCTCGCTGCCGAGCTAGGGCCCGAGGCCACGGTGGTCACGCTGCTGTGCGACAGCAATAAGAAGTATCTCAGCACCGACTTGCTGCGTGATGAGCCCGTGCGGGCCGGCTACCTAGCTCCCGACGTCACCTTCACGGACTACCATCCCCTTGGCCGCCTGCACTCTCCATACCCCTATGGTGCATAATAGCTCGCTGCCGGTACGCCTACTACTGGTGCTGGTGCTGCTACTGAGCCTGTCCCAGGCCTGCCTAGCCCAGATTGAGCGTCCAGTAAGCTGGAAATTCAGTGCCGGCCCCACCAGCCCGACCGGCGAAGTGACCCTAACGCTCACGGCGGCCATTCAGGACAAGTGGCATATCTATTCGCAGTTCATTGAGCCTGGGGGGCCGGAGCCCACCAGCTTTGCCTTTGCGCCATCGCCCGCCTATGAGCTGGTGGGCCGCGTCACGGAGGTGACTACCCCGGTTAAGGCCTACGAGGGAGCGTTTAAGATGAACATTGCTTACTTCGCCGGGCAAGCAGTTTTCAAGCAGAAAATCAAGCTGAAGGCGTCTGCAGCTACTATTCAGGGTACTCTTAGCTACATGTGCTGCAACGACTTGCAATGCCTGCCGCCTGAAGAGCTGGAGTTTAGCCTAGCGGTGAAGGGGAGAGGTGCCGCACCCGCTATGCCCACCAAGCCAGAAGCCAGTACTATCCCCGCTACTACTAAGCCATCGGGTCTTGCTACTAGCCAGGTTGCGCAACCTGCCGAGGTATCCCCCGCTGCAACTGCGGCCGCTGCGCTAGCGGCAAAGCCGGTATCGCCTACGGCGGCCTCCAACACTGCGTCGGTGGTCGCTACTAGCGGGGCCACACCACCTAGGGCTGCTGCGGCCCCGGTGCAACAGTCGATGCTCGCCATTTTGCTGGCGGGCTTCCTAGGTGGGCTAGCGGCGTTGCTTATGCCCTGCATCTTTCCCATGCTGCCGCTGACGGTCAGCTACTTTACCAAGCAGGACCAATCGAGGCGGGGAGCTGTGGGCCGGGCCGCCTTTTATGGGCTGAGCATCATCGTTATCTACGTAGCGCTGGGTCTGCTCGTAACAGTGCTATTCGGTGCTGATGCGCTGAACAACCTAGCCACGAATGGCCTGTTCAACCTGTTTTTCTTTGGTCTGCTGGTGGTGTTTGCCGCTTCCTTTTTAGGCGCTTTCGAGCTGACGCTGCCCAATTCGTGGATTGCTAAAACCGATACCCAAGCCGACAGGGGCGGGTTGCTGGGCATCTTCTTTATGGCGGCCACGCTGGCGCTGGTATCTTTTTCGTGTACCGGGCCCATCATTGGCACGCTGCTGGTGCAGGCGGCCGCCACCGGGGCGCTGCTTGGTCCGGTGCTGGGTATGCTGGGCTTCTCGCTGGCTCTGTCGCTGCCGTTTACGGTGTTTGCGCTGTTTCCTTCCTGGCTCAAGTCTTTGCCCAAATCAGGCGGCTGGCTGAACTCGGTGAAAGTGGCACTTGGTTTTCTGGAACTGGCGCTGGCGCTGAAGTTTCTGTCTAACGTAGACCTGGCCTACCACTGGGAGTGGTTCGACCGCGAGCTATTTTTAGCACTCTGGATTATCATTTTCGCGCTACTGGGATTTTACCTGCTGGGCAAAATCCGGTTTTCTCACGACAGCGAAACTAGTTTCATCACCCTGCCTCGGCTGTTTTTAGCCATTATAACGCTGGCCTTCACAGCCTACCTGATTCCGGGACTATGGGGTGCGCCTCTCAAGGCCGTGGCCGCGTTTCTGCCGCCGCAGTATACCCAAGATTTTGACCTCTACACGGCCAGCCTAGGTAGTGGGGCCGGGGCTGCGCCGGCCGTGGCCACCTACCCGGCACGCAAGTATTGCACCCTCTTTCACGCTCCGCTGCACCTCGATACCTTTTTCGATTACGACGAAGCGGTAGCTTATGCCAAGCAAGCAAATAAGCCCTTGCTGATTGACTTTACCGGTCATGCTTGCGTGAATTGCCGCGAGATGGAAGCCACCGTGTGGCCGGACCCGCAGGTGCTGCAACACCTGCGGGAGGACTATGTGCTGGTGCAGCTCTACGTGGACGACAAGACTGAGCTGCCTACCGTTGAGCAAACAGTTTCCACGTTCAGCGGCAAGAAAATCAAGACTATTGGCAACAAATGGAGCGATTTTCAGGCGGCACGCTATAACGCCAATTCGCAGCCCTTCTACGTGCTGCTCGACCCTGCTACGGGCCGCACCCTAGCCCCGCCGCAGGGAGCTAATCGCCACCCCGACAGCTTTCGGGCCTTCCTGAACCAGGGACTTGCGGCTTATCGGGGGCCGCTCGCGTCGCAACGCTAGTAATCACCCCTGCGCAGGCTAGCCTGTGTATCGGATGCAAGCTCTAGGCCGCCTAGGTGGCCGGGCTTTGCTCCAGAACCACCTAGGCAGAACGCTTGGATGTACTTTATCGGAAGGAATTAATCGAGCTACTTCGCGGGCTTCAGTTTCTTTATCTGCTCTTATGTTTAGGAGCTAGATAAGGCGCTACCGGCTGGCCGTGGCGGCTGGTGCGGCGAAGTGCTGGCGAAACCAAGTGATGCCCCCGTCCACGTCGGCTTGGGTCAGGTTGTGGCCGGTGGGCGTGTCTTGGCGGGTCAACTGGAAGCCTGCAGTGGTGAGAAGTGTGGCGTAGCGCTCCGTAGCAGGTGGGTCCACGGTGGGGTCGCGGCTGCCGGGGTTAAAGAACACCGGGGGGCGGCGTGTGGTGTGCACCACCGGCACGTCGCGGGTGAGGGGCTGCATAGGGCGCCAGAGCACGGCGCCAGCCAGCAGCTCGGGATAGAGTAGCAGCAGGCTGCCGGCAATGTTGGCGCCATTGGAGTAGCCCACAGCCACTATGTTGGTTGGGTCAAAGCCTTCTTTCTCGCTGACCTGCGCCAAAAACGCCGCCAGCTCGTGGGTGCGGAAGCGCACATCATCCTCATCGAACACGCCCATACCTAGGCGGCGAAAGAAGCGGGGCATGCCACCCTCCAACACGTTGCCACGCACGCTCAGCACGTTCACGCCCGGGCCGAAGCTCTGGGCCAGCGGTAGCAGGTCGCGTTCGTCGCCGCCGGTGCCGTGTAGCAGCAGTAGTGTCACGCCGGTAGGGGTGGTGGCGGGCTGGTAGAGGTAGTGCAGGGGTTGATAAGTCATAACAGTACCTAATAAGTGAGCTTGGGTAGACATTGTTCGAGAGGAGGCCTGATGCTGCTTATGTCGCATGGGCAGCATCAGGCCAGTGCTTTCTTGAGCCAGCGGTGTCTGGCTCAAGAAAGCAAACAATTAGCCAAGCCCGCTCCGGCGCTTTATAGAGCCCGCCCCGACTGCCTATAGTCTTAGCCTACTAGGTAGCACCTAGGCTATAGTAAGAATCCAGACGCGTAATGCGGCACGTATATTGATTCTAGGAAATTGACGGTACTGGGCTTTGCTAGCAGCGCTTCTTCGTAGCGCTTTTGAGCGGCTTCTAGGGCATAGTGATAATCAGAATCGTGGAAAGTATACAAGGCTAACCTAAGGCTATATGAAAAGGCTTTCTTCCTCCTCTCCGCTCGTTTCCAGTAAGCTCATCAGGTGGGGGCGCTTGCTACAGACCTCCTTGCTGGTTGTGCTGCTGCTGCTACTATTTCAGCGACTAAACTTGTTGCCTCCGCTTGACGATAGCCCTCCCGCCGCTGGAGTGCAACGGCAGCCCACCGTGCATCAGGTGAGCTGGGGTATCAGGTAGGGGGTCAAAGTCAATGCTTATTGAGTAGGGATGTCTAGCCCACTAAGCAGGACAAAAGGCCTTGCTATAAAATGAAGTTTAAATGAAGATTTTATGAAAGTCTCTCCTTACTTTTGGCCCGGAGGCGCTTTTCTCATGTGCAGCGCCCTAGGAGGAAACTGGTCGGGGCGGTGCTTCGACCTGTTTTTTTAGTAGCGGGGCAAGTGTAGAGGCCGCCGATGCTGGCACGTAATGGCCCCCGCCGCCAGAAGCCACGCAGTCTACTCACAAGCATAAGAGGCGGGTGCCCCCGTAGTAGCCCATAGGCCTGCTTGCTGCCGGACGCAGGCGGCAAGCTATTGCACAAGCTTGTCGTGGGGGATAATGAGGAAAGCATCGTGCTGGTACACAAGCGCTAGGGAATTGATACCGTCAGTTGGCCAGCTCGCAATCAAGGGCATGCCTTTCTGAATCAGTTCTTTGATAAGCTCTGGTAATCGCTGGAGCAGCGTTGTTGTCTCGAGCTGCACTGACTCCTGCTGCGTAGCAATAGCGGTTTTGGTCTCATTGAGCAGTAGCTCATGTGTGGCGGCTACTTCCACATCAACCACCGAAAGCGTAAGCTGGTCCGGGGCGATTACTATGGGATTGTGGGCCTGTAACTCCGTTAATTTCTCCTGTAGATACGATAGTTTGCGCTGCGCATACACTACCCCATTCATGTGGCGGGCCAATTCTTCTTGATTCATCTAGGTAAGGTAGGGGCTAGGGAGCTAGTCTGGCTGGCGCCGTGGCTCGGCGTGCTCGAAAGAACCGAGTAGTTGACTACCAGAACGGTCTTGCAGCAATAGCGATACCTGAAGTCTGGCTTTATTGGACCTAGGGGGTATTCTATCACTCGTCAACGTCTGTATGTTGAGCTGGAAATGGCTTTAAATGAGCTTTTCCACACAAACTTAAAATGCTCTGCACGTGCAAAAAACGCTTATTAGTAACGGCACCTTTTTTATATTTGAAGCATAAAACGACTGATTTTCATCCGTTTGCATTATACTTATTTATAGTTGTCCTAAATGCTAGTTGCACCTATTGCTCCCGCCACGGAGGCCGCGCGCCTCGCCTGCTTACGTCATCATGATGTGCTGCCTTTCTTGCACGATGAGGTATTCGACGAATTTGTGGGGTTGGCGGCCCGTATTTTCAGCTTGCCCATTTCCCTCTTCAACCTAGTCGATGCGCACCAAGTCAAGCCGGTAGCTCACTATGGCATGCCCGGTGCGACGCCGCAGCCCCGCGCCGAAATGCTTTGTTCTACGGTAATCGAGCAAAATCAAGTAATTGTCTACCACGACCTAACAGCGGCTACTCCGACGCCTGCCGACGCCGTCGCTATTCGGGCCACCCTGGCTAAGCGCATTCGTTTCTACGCCGCGGCCCCCGTGCGCCTCACCAGCCAGTACAGCATTGGTGCCCTGTGCCTGCTCGACCAGCGGCCCCGCGAGTTTACTGCGCAAGAGCAGCACGTGCTCCAAGCCCTGGCCGACCTAGTGAGCCAAGGTATTGCCGTGCGCCACCGCTGCCGCACCACTCCTGAGCTCGGCGAGGCCCACTGGCGGCGCCTGCACACCCAGATGCAGGACGAAATTCATTCCCTAGGGGCGCTCGTGCGCTACTTGCTCACACGCTACGGCACCATCACTCCTGTGCCCGAAGAAGTGCTGCACCTGGTATTGCGGCGCCTGGGCGACCTGCGCCTTGTGTTGCAGCAGTGAAAAGCAACCCGCCCCAACCTACCTAGGAAGTATATAAGAAGCCTCGCTGTAGCCAGCGGGGCTTTTTGATTGGATGCCATCCTGCTAAGCATAGTCTCAGCAAGCAGGAGTTGGCACTGCGGCATTCTCATATTATGTATTTTGTCCGTATTTTAGCACGACTATTGCAGTAAGATAAAAGCCTTCTAATAAGTATTATAACCACTAAAAAACTTTAATTAAATCTGTGTTTAATTCTACTTCTTCACAAGCGTCACACAGTTACTTCAAAAATGCGGTAGGCCACCTACTTGCCCACCCCCTAGGGCACTACATAGCCGTAGAATATTATGCCGGCCCCCGGCAGCCCGCTGACCTGCTGGCTTTCCTTGCGCACGCTGGGCAGCTACTAGCCCGCTGGGGTTGGGACAAGCTAATTAGCGAGCACGGTCAAATGGCGCTGGCCCCAGCGGAGGTAGAATGGCTGACCGATTACTGGCACACGCAGCCCCAGCCCCACGCCGCTATTTTCTATGGGGCTTTGCTACTCCCACACGATATGTTTGTTCGCCTCTCCTGGCGGGCTAGGGTGCCCATGGCGGCTAGCCCATTCAGGTAGGTCCCTGTGGGGTGGTCTTAGAAGTCCAGAATATCTTTTGCTATACCAACCAAACGCCCCGCTACTTCTAGCGGGGCGTTTGTGGCTTAGGCCTGCGTGGCAGCTAGCTGAACGCGTAGCTGCTGCACTTCGCGCTCTAAGTCTAGGTTGCGAAAAGTGACTTTAACCTCTAGGTCTTCATAGGCCTGCCGCAAGCGCTCTTGCATCGTCTTGGCCTCGGTAATATCCATGATAGTTCCGATAAAGCGTACTGCCTGGGTGCGCCCCTCGTCGAAGAAAGCTCGCCCAGTGGCCCGGGCCCAGTGCAGCGGCGCATCGGGGGTTTGCCCCTGGGTGCGGTATTCTATATCGTAGGTGCCGTCGCCGGCGGGGTCGAGGGCCTGCGCTACGGCGGCCTCGGTTGCGGGGCGGTCGGCAGCAAAAATGCCGGCCAGGAAGTCAGCGTACGTGACTTCTGCCGTGATAGGAAAGCCAAAAAGCTCCTTGCAGCGCGGCGACCACACCAACTCGCCCGAGATGGTATTTAGGTCCCAGGTGCCAACGCCGGCCGCATCCACGGCTAATTGCAAGCGTTCAACCGCACTCGTGTTCATATAAGCCAGCTAGTGATTAGATTAAGAGTGGGAAAGGAAGAGCTCTAGGCCGGACTGAAAGTAGAGCACTAGCGTTCGGTAGTCGCCATCAAAGGAGCGCCGTAGCCGCGTAATCAAGGCTTTCATCTGCTCCTGGGCAAACTCCAGCAGGAGATAAGGACGGCCCAGCAGGCTGTCGCGCTCTACCTGCCATTGGCCGGTCTGGGAGGCAGTAGGAGCCTCTAGCCGCAGCCCGCCCTCATGCAAGTATACATGAGTCGCTTGGGCTAACACGGAAGTGGGGTCGGCTCTATTCAGTACGCGCTCCGTCACGCGCCATGACCCTATGAAATAAGGGTCGGGTACTTGTTGTAAGTTAAGGTCGAGTAAGGTAGTTGGCATAGCAAATCGTGTCCCGTACACATCACAGGGCGCGAAGACGACAAAAATAATATTCAAGTGCCTCCCTTGCTTACTGCTGTTTTAAAAGTCTTAAAAAGGTATTGAACACATCGCCTTGTAAGACCATCGAAAACCTTGGCTCCTCTTACCAAAAGCGTTGTTTTTTGGGAGAGCTAAGGCAGAATAGTAGGCGGTACCTGTCTCATGGAGACCAACCTGCCCCCTGCGGCGGCTGAGCCAGCCAGAAGTAGTGCACCAGTTGGATAAACGAACTAGAACAGGTAGATACTACGGTCAGCTCGCAAGCACAATGCGCACGGCTCTTGCCGGAAGGCTGGGTTCGAAATGGCCGACAAGGCCATTGACACGCGTATCTTTACTGACTAGCCAATGGCCTTGCGGGTACTGTAGCTGGCGCGTTGCCGCTATACTTTCCCTCGGTTGGCGGCGTAGTGGCGGGGGCGTATAGCAGCCGGCAATCTGCTCTAGGCGCCAGCCTAAGCCAGGCGTAGGTACCCGCGAAAGAGGGTGGCTAAACTTCCCTTTAGTAGCTACTTGAGTCTATCACATGTCTCCTGATTTCTTACTTCCGCCGGATGAAGAAGCGCGGCTGCGCAGCCTGCACCAACAGCAGATTTTACATATTCTGCGCGAGTCCGTATTTGATGAGCTCGTCCGCTTGGCTACGCTCATTTTTCACCTGCCTATCTCACTGATTGCCTTAGTTGACGCGGAGCAGGTTGAGTACATCGCCAATGAGGGCCTGCCGGGCCAGGTACAGCAGCCGCGCGTAGAAGCCCTGTGCTCGTATGTGGTGCGCGACAACAAGGCTGTTGTTTTTGCCGATGTCAGCGGGGCCGACCAGCACCACTTGACGCCCGAAGCCATAGCAGCAGCGCACGCGCGAAACCTACAGTTTTATGCGGGCGTGCCCTTGCGCACGCCTGACCGCCGCAGCATTGGTACGCTGTGCGTGCTCGACCACCAGCCCCGCATATTTAGTGAAGCAGAGCAACAAGTATTGGAGCAGCTAGCACAGGTCGTAACCCAGACAATCCTAACCCGACATTACTGCCTGGTAGAGGGCCTAGGGGCCGGGCACTGGCACGAGGTGCAGGCGTTGCTGGTCGATGAAATAGAGGGCATTAAGACGCTGGTGCGCTACATGGCTACGCGCAACATAGCCGAGCCCTCGGGCGCAGTCGAACTGCAGCAGGCCGTGTTGCGGCGCTTAGCAGAGTTGCATAGGTCCTTGGCAGAGTACTGGTTAAGTAAGCAATAAACTGCCGAAGCTAGGGGTGGGCAATTGCTCGCCGCACCCCTAGGTCGCATCAGCAACGCAGGGAGGGGGCCCGGTTGCAAAAACCCCAGTGGCCGAGGCCAAGCTGCGGCATCAGAGCCCTAGCGCAGCAGCTTGCTGAAGAACGGCGCTAGCTCCTTAGCCAAGATGGCGTGGTCTTCTACATTGGGGTGGCCGGAGCAGCCGCGCGATTGCATGGGCTGGAAGAAATACGTGGCCACAGGTTTGCTGGCCGGGTAGGCGGCATTGGTCTGCTGCTGCACGGCCGTGAGGCAGCGCTGGAGCAGCGCCCGGTTTTGGCCATTAGCCATGGGGCTGCTCAGCAGAGCTAGTTGGGCCTGGGGGTACTTCGACTTGACGAGCTTGATAAACTGGAGGTAGCTGCTGACGTAGCGGGTGCTGTCGAAGGGCAGGCGCGGGGTTTTACCATCGCCGTTGCTCAGGTCGTTGGTGCCAAGCGCAATGCTGACTACCTGAGGCGAATAGGTTTTGAAATCCCACTGCCGGGTGCCGTTTTCTTGAAAATCGAGCTTCTCATACACCTGCGGCATATTGGGGCCCTCGCTGTTCCAGTTGCGGTAGATGCCGATGCCGCTGACGCTGCTCAGCACAAAGTTGGTCTTGAGCACCCGCGCCACCCTAGGGCCGTAGGCCATGTAGGCATTGTGCTGGTCGTGGTACTCGCCTGTGCCGCAGGCCACTTCCGAAGGGTCGGCCGCCGCGCCGCACGTGATGCTGTTACCGATAAACTCAATTAGGGGCGCTTTGGGATTGGGAAGGGCTTTTACCGCCTGGCCCGTTACCTGTTGAATTGCAATTGGCCCGGTGTGAGCTTCGGTGGCTTTGTATAGCCACACCGTGTGCTTGCCCCCGCGCGGCGCCGTAATAACTAGCGGCGCGGCCGAAGCCCCCGAAACCCGGATGCGCTTCTGGTACACGCCATCAAGCTCGTACTGCAAGTAGTTGTGGTCCTGCTTGTTGGGTAATGACACAAAGAGCTGGCACTCTGTGCCCTCAAAGCTAAACCCTAGGTGTGCTGCCGAGCTGATGAGCTCCAACTGTTTTTGCTGGTTTAGGAGGGTGCGGCCGTAGGGCTGCATAGCACTGGCCGGTAGCGTGGTAGCTGATTTGGCAGTGGGGTGGGGCGCAGCCCCGCTCAGGGCTAGGCTGCTGGCTCCTAGCAGTGCGTACTGCAATAAGGTGTTCATAGACAAGGTGTAAACTCTGGGATAGTTGGATAAGACCGGACAAGTAGGCCGGCGTTTGTAGCGCCGTAGCGCGGACCTTTAGGCCGCTAGTGCGTATGCCGGGCACTCGCGGCCTAAAGGTCCGCGCTACTGGTCATTTGCTCAGCACTACCACCACTACATCGTGGCTAGGAACGGTGGCTACGAAGGGTTTTTTGGTGGTGCCCACCTCCTTTTGTGCCCACGGGTTGCGCAGGCGATAGGTGGTTTGGGCGGCGTTCAGCTCGACGTTGGCTACCTCGTCTTTGATGGGCGTGGCCTGCCAGTCGAAGCGCACGGGCTGGGGGCGCTTGCTGCGGTTAAGGAACGTCACTGCCCATTTGCCGCCAGCTAGGGGCTTGAGCCAGGTTTCGAGGCTGTCCTTGGCCGCGTAGCGAAAGCCTTGGACACCTAGGGGGTCTTGGTCGATGGCCAGTACCTCGCGGTTGGTGAGGGTAGCTTTGGTAGCCGGGCTCATGTTGCGCAGGTCGTTGCCAGTGATGAGCGGGGCGGCCATCATGGCCCACATCGTGAAGTGGGCGCGGTCTTCGTTGGCGGGCATGCCGTTGCCGACTTCCAGCATGTCGGGGTCGTTCCAGTGGCCGGGGCCGGCGTACTTGCGCAGGTTTTCCTGCTTGTCCATAATCTGCATGGTGCCAAACGCCTTCCAGGTGCCATTGTCCTTGATGCAATCAAAGCAGTTGTAGATGTCGCCGGTAGTGCGCCAGAGGTGGCCCACAGTAGGGCCCCATTCCCAGGGCTTGTCGTTGCCCCACTCGCAGATGCTGAGTACCATCGGCCGGCCCGCCTTGCGCAGCGCGGCCGTGATGGTTTTGTAGGCGCCCTCTGCCTTCAAGCCCTCGGTATTGCACCAGTCATACTTGAGGTAGTCTACTCCCCAGGCAGCATACTGCTGGGCATCCTGAAACTCGTAGCCCCGGCTACCAGGCCGGCCCCCGCAGGTTTGCGAGCCCGCATCGGAGTAAACGCCCATTTTCAGGCCCTTGCTGTGGATGTAGTCAGCCAGCGCCTTCATGCCTGAAGGGAAGCGCTTGGCATCGGGCTGAATGAAGCCCTGCGCGTCGCGGTCGCCGTGCCAGCAGTCGTCGATGTTGATGTAGGTGTAGCCGGCATCTTTCAGGCCGCTACTTACTAGGGCATCAGCTACTTCCTTGATTAGCTTTTCATCGACATTGCAGGCAAACTTGTTCCAGCTGTTCCAGCCCATGGGGGGCGTCTGGGCCAAGTTGTCAAATTTCTTGTAGTTCTGGGCGTAGTTGTTGCCCTGGCCTAGGGCTGGCAAGGAGGCCATTAGGCCCAGCAGCAGCGATAGTTTTTTCATGCAAAAAGGGGATATAAATTAACCAAAATGGCGCGACCTAGAAGCTGGCTAGCTGCCGCTCACAAGCGTCACGTAGCTGCCCGCGTCGAGCGTGAAGCGTGCTTGGCCACCGGCTACTTTCACCGGGGCTAGCTCTTGGTGCGAGCGGGTGGGGTCGGTCACGTAGCAGCATAGCGACTTCACTTGGGCGGGTAGGCCGCCAAGCGTGACCTGCCGCGTGGCCCCGTTGTTGACGACGTGCACGGCGTACACCTTCTTAGTCGGGTTGCCGAGGGCCGCGCAGGCAATATTGGGCCGGTTAGCGGCGAGGGGCAGGTAGGCCACGTCCGCAGGTGTGGCAGCCAGCTGCTGCAAGTTATAGAAGCGCTGGGTGGGGTGCAGTGGGGCGTTGTTGCCAAAGATGCCCCCGCCCGCCAGGGGCGAGTAGTCGGACGTAAGCTGCCACTGCAAAATGCTGAGTGGCTGGCAAACCGCGAGTAGGCGCAGGTAGAGGCTAATTTCCTGCTGTGCGTAGGTGGGTTCTTCAAAAATGGCGGGGTAACCCCAGGCCTGGGCGTCGATGCTGCCCTCGCCCACCAGCAGCGGCAGCTTCAGCTGGGTGGCTGCGTTGGTCCACTGTTGCAGCGTCGGCGTGTCCCAGCCGCGCCACGAGTGAAACGACACTGCCCCGATGTAGGGCCGCGCCGCCGCGTCTTGCATAGCCGGTACTATGAAGCTGAAGGAGTTGGAGTCGGAATTATCACCCAGCAATAACTTGGTTTTCAGCCCCCGCGAAGCGAAGTAGGCCCCTAGGTTCTTAATAAGGTCAGCGTGCTCTTGCCCGGTCTGGCGAATATTGATACCTAGGTCTGACTCGTTAAAGGAAAACAGGGTAGCCTCGGTACCATACTGCTCCTTGAGATACACCAAGTAGTCGGCAATCGACTTGTAGCTGGCTTGCAGATTGGCTTGGTTGAGGGGTGCACCCCACTGGCCGTTGGCACCCGGCCCAGTACCATTGCCTTGGTCGCCCACCACGGCCCACTGCGGCGCCGACCACGCCGACACTATCACTGGCATGCCGAGCTTACCTAGGCGCTGCGCCATCTCCATCGACTCGCGCACGTGAGGGGCCAATTGCCCTTGCCGAGCGGCGGCCGTAGGGTCTGCACCTAGGGCAGGCTGCCAGAGCTGCCACGGCATCTCGACGCGGCCGTAGGCTACGCGCATGTTCTGGAGGCAGTAGTCGATTACCTGCGGGTCGCTCTTAGGGTTTTGCAGCCGAAAATTGCCGCCAAAGCCCGCCCACGGCTGGCCCGGCTGCGCGGTATTCAGCGCCAACTGCACGGGCGCGCGGTCCACGCTGCCGGTAGCCGTGATGGTAAATGTTTGCTGCGCCTTCTGGCCCTTGGCTAGGTTGCCGGCCTGGATGGGCAGGTACACCAGCAGCGGCTGGCCCGCTTTGGCCGGGCGCAGCAGCACCTTGCCGGGGGTAGCCAGCACGATGTCGAGCTGGCGCGTGGCGGCCACGAGGCGCAAGCGGCTGGCCGCGGGGCTTTCGCTGGCCGCGCCGCTGAGGGCCTGCTGGGCCAGCACCTTGCCGTGGGTATCCAAAAATTGCACCTTGGCTTGCCCGTATTCCTGCGCAGGCAGCTCCAGGGTCATAAATGCGCCCAGCATGGCCGTAGTAGCCCGGGCCGTGGCTTGTACGGCCACCGAGGCTCGGCCCGGGCCTAGGTCGGTCACGGTTTCGCGCAGGTCGAGGCTGTCGAGGCGGGTCGTGACCACCTGTTGTGCGCCCTGGCGCGTGTAGTGCGGGCGCTGTGCTTCGTGGCGCGTGGCAGCCTCGCCGGCCCCGCCGGGGCGTAGCAGCCGCAGGCTGGTGTTGGTTTCGAGCAGCTGCCCCTGCACGCGCAGGCCGGTGAGGTTGCCCCAGGGCGCCAGCTCGGCTTGCGCGTGGGCTTGGGGGCTAGCGGCGCCCGCTAGCAAGGCAGCCAGCAGCGGGAATGTCAGGTATTTCATAACTTGGAAGCGAGGTAACCCTTTAGGGAGTAGCCCTCACTTATAGCCAAAAGGGCCGCTGGGAATGTTCCCGGCGGCCCTTGGCAGGTACTACGCGGCGGCGTGGCCTAGTCTTTTGGCACAACTCGGAACGTATCGAAGGCAATATCCGCGTCAAGCGTACCATCGCCCAGAAATACGAACTTGCACTCGTGGAGCGGCTTGCTTAGCTCGGCTGGCTTGTTGATGAAGGCGCTCAGCGGAATGGTCATGGTGCTCCACTGCCCGCGGGTATTGAAGGGGGTAGTTGGCGTCCACCAATAGGTATTAGTAGCGGCGACATCGCCATCTATACTGAAGCGAATGGCGTTGCTGTTGAAGGGCTTGAGGGTATTCACTTCAAAGCGCAGCACGTAGTTAGTGGGGTTAGCCACTACGTCGGCGGGTAGCGCGATATTGTTGTGAGTAGAAAACTCTGTCCAGGCCCAGGCGCCAATGCTTTGGGTCACGCGTACAAACGGCCCGTTGACGGGTGCTGGCGCGGGACCGTTGGTAATGAACGTAGTGGTGCCCCACACGCTGCCGTTGGTATCGTAGCCAAAGATGACGTTGCGATTGTCTTTGTAGCGGCCGGGCACGGCGGTTTCCTTGCCATTGGCATCCACTAGCTTCAGCGTGGCGCCGGGCGCGGCGCTGGCGGGCACCACGAAGTACACCGAGTCGGCGGTGGTTTTGGTGATGGCCAGCGGCGTGCCATTCCACAGTACCTTGCCCTTAGTGGGCGTCACTTCGTAGAGGTCGAAATTCATACCCACGATAGCGGCCTTTTGGCCGGGTGCGGCGTACTCATTGGCCATGCTCTTCACGCTCATTGTCGGCACGCTGAGCGTGTACGCCGTTTGGGCAGTGCCGCCGGCCGTAGTCACGGTGATGGTGTTGGTCACATTCTTGGGCACTACCCTAGGTACCTGCACCGTGATTTCGGTGGCGGTGATGTAGGCATCGGCCAGCGATACCTCCACATCGTTGAACGACAGTTTGCTAACGCCGCACAGATTGCTGCCGTGCACAATAATCCAGTCGGCCAGGTTGCCCGCGGTGCTCGTGGCCGCCCGGTCGGTGGTGGAGGTGACGTTGGTAAGGGCCGGCGTGCCGCCGCAGGCGTCAACCTCATCCTTTTTGCAGCCACCTAGGGCCAGCGCGCCGGCCAGCGCCCCGCCCAAAACGGCTTTGGTAAAAACAGTAGAAAATTTCATGGGTGGAGGAGTAACGAAGAGTGAGAGAAATGCCGAGCGGCCTCGGCCAGGAGGCCGCCCGGCTATGCCCCTAGGGGCTTACCAACCGGGGTTGTTGCCCGAGATTTCGTGGTTGATGTTCAGCTCCGTTACCGGAATGGGCATGAGCAGGTGCTTGTTGCTGCGGCGCTTCAGCACGTTGTTCTCGTCACTGTCGAGCGCGTTCATCACGGGCAGGTAGATGCCCCAGCGCAGCAGGTCCCAGCGGCGGTCGCCCTCATGAGCTAGCTCGCGGCGGCGCTCCTCCAGCACAAACGAACGGAAGGCCTGCTGGCTCATGGTTTTTACCTCGGCGGCGCCATTGCGGCGGCGAATCTTGTTCACAGCCTCCAGGGCCTCGGCCGTAGGGCCACCGTTGGCCTCGTTGGCGGCCTCGGCGTAAATCAGCAGCACGTCGGGGTAGCGCAGCAGCGGGTAGTTAAAGTTACCGCGCGTGACGGTGCGGTCGCTCACGGCCTCAAACTTGCGCAGCCGGGCCACGTGCGAGTCATCGACGTTGGAAATATCAGTGGGCAGGTAGCCGTAGCGGGCGCGCTTGGCCTGGGCGGCGGCACTCTGGTCGGTGCCCTTCACTACCGAACTGTCCGACAGGGGGTAGTAGTTGAAGTTGCCGTACTGTTTCCAGCGGTGCAGCACGCCATCGGTAATGCGTTGGTCGTTCTCCTCAAACAGGTGGTACCAGTGGTTAGAGGAGGCAATCCAGCCACCCTCAATCTCATTGTTGGCCGGGTTGATGCGCCCGATGTGGAACATCGATACCTCGTTGCCAAAATTCGGGTCGTTCGAGATAGTTTGTAGCGACCAGATGTGCTCGCCCTTGTTCTGGTTGGCCACCGTCCATACTTCGGCGTGCGAGGGGAAAAGCGTGTACGTGCCACTGTTTATCACCTCCTGGGCCTTGTCGCGGGCCAGCTTGAAGTAGTCGGCCGAGTTCAGCCCTTCGAGGCCGCCAACCACGGTTTTGGAGTGGGTCAGGGGCACTGGGTTCAGCAATACGCGCTTGCCCGCCACTAGCCGGTAGGTGGGGCCGCCCATCACCGTTACCTGGCCGCTGGCCAGTGAGCCCGAGGCCATCGTTACGTATACTTTGGCCAGTAGGCTCTTGGCTATCGTCTGGTTGGGGTGGCCTACCACCGCGTTAGCGGCCGGGTACAGGTCGGCTTCCGCCGCCTTCAGGTCCTCGATAATAAAGGCGTACACATCCTTCACGGGCGAGCGGG
>Ga0160429_1000449_pt1 | contig 38936 bp, 46 predicted proteins | sample SolpanmetagenomR_FD_108199 | JGI IMG/M metagenome (GOLD analysis project Ga0160429, IMG submission 108199) | Solar panel surface microbial communities from Lawrence Berkeley National Laboratory, California, USA - R | ecosystem: Engineered > Built environment > Solar panel > Unclassified ... | reverse complement strand
TCACTCTCTTCCCAACGGTACATCAGTCATGCTCATAGGTCCGAACGAACCCAAGCCTGCTCCCTGGACTATTCGTGATCTCGGCCCACAACATCAAATCCATCCCACTTTCGAAGTCTGGGAGCCAATGCGCCAGGAACACTATCTCTTTGACGAACAAATGCCCTACTTACCCTACGATGTGTACGGCAAGGCGGTGTGTGTGAATTGGGACAAGGCACAAGGCCGTTACATCCACGTGTTTCCAGGCGACCAAGGTTATATTGACCCTGTCAAAGGTAATATTAGAACTGATACACCCGATCGCAAGAGGCGGATCGTGCTGGATCTCATGAATGTAGAGAGGATGCGAATGCACCAAGAGAAAGCACAGCACCGTGAGCACCGCAGGCGTGAAAGCAGAGAAGTTCGCGCTGATGACGAGCAGCAGCGTCCTAGTACTGGTGAACATCGTGAGAGTGGCAGGGAAAGGAAAGACAGGGAGAGCAGAGGTGCTGTTATCGCTGCTCCTCCTGCTAACGATGATGAAGTAATGGAAGTCGCCGCTGCCGCTCCTCCTGTTGCTGGTGCGGGTCGCTCCTCGGTGGATGGTGCTGCTGATGATAGAGGCCACAGACATCGTGAGTCTGGCAGGGAAAGTGTTGCGCCTGCTGTTGCTGTGAGCCCGTCTGGTGGTTCACCTCCTGCTGGGGCTGGCGGCTTCACTGCTGCGAATGCTCCTGGAGGACCTGCGGGCCGGTGACTGCATGACGGGAGGTGGGATATTCAAGGTCTAGCGAGGAGGAAGAGGAAGAGGGGTTATGCCGGGGTGTGAAGTAGGCAACAGGGAACCTTGAGATTACGAACAAGCTCGAAGGCAGGTGGTCTGAGAGTTGTGAGGTGATGAGAGTGGGATGAAGACAATAAGGAATCGAAACAGGACTGTCAACACAAGGAGCAGTGCTAGTCGAATATGATAACGGCACAGATGACTCTCGGATCATTCTCTCAAGTAAACCCAGGGTTACCAATGAATACATCATGAGCAAGAACAGATATCAACAAGAAGCAAATATTAGGATCTCATCTCGAGAGAAGAGTGATTGATTGCAGAAACGCCCTCTAAGGACACCCATGAATACCTTACAAAAGAATACAGACTGTGCAAAACAAAAAATCTTCAACCATTATCTATTCAGTCAGACTCATCATCACCGTCCTCCTCTTCCTCACTCTCCGCCTCTTCCAACCAAGTCATGAACTTCTCCGCACTCTTCCTGACATTCCTCGAAACCTTCAAATCAACATACTTCTTGCTAGCCTTGCCACCCCAAGCCTTGAGCGTGTCCTCCTCAATCAAATCGTATTCGTAATACTGCATCAAAATGGTACTAATGGCAGGAATCAACTCAGGATGAGCAACACCGACAAGCCTCTCAGTACCACCTAAGAAAGCCTTCTCATGCTTCTCAGACGTAATCATCTTCTTGAGCATGGGCACTCTAAGCTCAATCTGCTTTTTGGTGATGATGTTCTCATCAAAAAGAGCCTGTGCAAGGACGGTGAGAGTGCGGTGTTTCTTCTCCATGCCAAGTTCCTGAGCCTTCTTGTAGACTTCGACGCTGTTGACCTTGGCGACACCGCCGAGAGACTTGGCTTCCTCTTCGATCCAGGTGCCGAGTTGTTCGTAGCGTGAAGATCCTCCTTCCTCGCCATCTTCCTCGCCATCGGCGCCGTCGTTGCCATTAATGACGAGCGAGCGCTTGAGATCGTCGGGAAGGCCTTTGGCACGAGCCTTGACGGCCTCTTCTGAAGTATCAACGGTCCACTCGATTTCGTCCTCATCAATTTTGGTGTCGATTTCCTTGGCTTCGGCGTTGATGCGACGGGTGAGTTCGTCGTCGGAGCCGGCGTCAATGCCCACGTCTCCCTCATCGTCACCATTGTCGTCACCATTGCCGTGTTCACTGCCATTAGGACTGCCGTCTTCGTTATCATCATCATCGTCTCCACCACCACCATTGGCACGCTCACGAGCCTTACGAGCCTTGCGTTCAGCCTTCTTGTTCGACTTGTCCTTCTTGCCCTTCTTGGGCTGGTTCTTGAGAATGAAGGAGGATAGTTTGGCGCGGAGATCGACGTCGGAGATGTGACCACAGGCTTTGCATGGGAGAGTGATGATGCCGTCCTTGATGTGGACTTCGGTTTCGGGATTGCGGCATTTCTTGCAGAGAACGAACTTGGTAATGAAGCCATCAAGGTAGTCTTGGAGCTTGGATGCTTCGTGGGCACCGTTGATGATCCAGCGATCGTCGGCGGGATCGGTGTTGGTCTGAGCACCGAGCTCGAAACCAAAGTACTTGATAACGTCTAGAAGTAGAGTGTTAGAGTGTGGACCGAGGGGTGTCGTGACGTGCGTCAAACTCACATGAAGGAGGACGAGCGAGCTGTTGCGCGACGTTGCTCAAATTGACGACGACGGTCTTGATACCGTTGCCTTTACCCTCGATCTTGGCTTGAAGACGCTCCATCTTGTAGCGGTAGAAAGGGTCCTTGACGTCCTGTAAAGTATGTCAGCTTGTAGTCTTAGATATGATATCTCATCCTACTGACCCTGGGAATGTTGATGTTCGCCATTTTGTCGGTATAATGAAGAACGAGTAGATTTGAATATTCTTGACTGATTTACTGAAGGGAGAAAAGAGAGCTCAAGAAAATGATGAGCAAACAGAAGAAGCTAAAGCGAGCATGCAGTATTATGTCGCTGAAGAAGGCACAGTTATTTTTCTATTGATGTATTATACGACAGGCTGTCGAGTCTTGAAAGCCAGCATTAGCCGTACGTCGTGTGGGATGTGGGTATGTGAGGATTGGGTATGTCGTCCAGCTTGGGCCGCCGAGGAAACTGAAATGTGTGACTGGAGGGCGAATACATAAACTCCTGCAAGAGCGTTGCGTAGAGCTGCCGATGTGGTGGTTGAGTGTAGCACGGATGAAAGGTGTCAATGTCGGGGAGTGCTTGATATCCCGGACTGCTGATTATGAAGAATCTCGACTGGATAGAGCTTAGTAGAGGGAGACTGGACAGCGCCAAGGGCAAAGAGGTAGGATTGCAGGGTGGAAGATTTGGGAGGCAGAAGAAGAAGAAAGACGTTCGGGTGTGAAATCTCAAGTGTCGGCCCTTCTCGTGACACGTGCAAGAGGTCTGAGCGCTTCCGGGGTTTCGACCTCAGATTGAGGTGTCCGAGAGAGAGAGACGGGAGTGTGTATGGAGCAGGAGTACTCTCAAAATCCTTTTTCTTTCCTTCGTCCAGATACGAAGTATCATACTTTGGTGATAAAATTGCTTTTGAGAAGTCATCTGGAGTATTTGTTGTGCTAGTGCCTCGTGCCAAGCTTTGGATGCTACACTTGTGATATCAGTATTGAAACAATTTGAAGATGAAAGTAGATTACTCTTTGTATCTTGTCACCGACAACACCAAGGCCATCTTGGGAGACCATGACATTCTTGAGGTTGTCGAAAAAGCAGTAAAAGGAGGTTAGTCATGCTACAGTTGATTCTATGCTCTGTGCTGAAAACTGCACAGCACATCCTTCGTGGAGGATTTAGCTCATGTTCGACTAGGCGTCACCATTGTTCAACTTCGAGACAAGACGAGTGAGACAAAAGACCTGATTGCAATAGCAAGAGCCCTCAAGAAGATCTGCTCAAAGCACAATGTACCATTTCTCGTAAATGACAGAGTGGATGTAGCACTCGCTGCTGATACGGATGGTGTTCACATTGGACAAGATGATATGAGTAGGTTCGCTAGCAAGAGTGCTCTTGATGACTAGCTAACAGCATGAACAAGACATCAAAGATGCTCGCAAACTTCTCGGACCAGACAAAATCATCGGCGTGACTGCCTCAAGCCTTGAAGAGGCACTGACTGCCGCCCAAGCTGGTGCAGATTATCTAGGTCTCGGAACAGTATATGCCACGCCGACTAAGGCAAACAGTAAGAGCATAATAGGTACTTCTGGTGTTCGTCATATTCTCGGACAGCTCCACGAAAAAGGCTTCTCTGCTGTCAGCACCGTTTGCATAGGAGGGGTGAACAGCTCCAATCTTCAGCGTGTCCTTCTCCAGGCATCGCACCTTAGCAAGCCCCTCAACGGTGTCGCTGTCGTAAGTGCTATCATGGCCGCCGAGGACCCAGAGGCAACCTCCGCAAATCTGCTCAATCTCGTTCGCTCACCAGCACCGTTCCATTCCCGCAACATCGCTGCACTCTCATCACGAACCAGTACCGAACTGCCTTCTGCGCCAGCCGATCTACTCAAACTCATCGTGCCATTATTCGCTGCCCTAGCAGAAGCGAAGCCGTTATGTCACAACATGACGAATCTGGTCGTGCAGAACTTTGCAGCGAACATCGCTCTCGCCCTTGGAGGCTCGCCAATTATGGCTCAAAGTGGTGGAGAAGCAGCCGATCTTGCAAAGCTAGGTGGCTCTTTGCTCCTTAATCAAGGCTCCGTCACTCCCGAGTCCCTGGCAAATTCAGTGGTCGCCACGAAAGCGTACAACAGTGTTGGTGGAGCTATAGTCTTCGATCCAGTGGGCGCTGGAGCAACGGCCGCCAGGCGAGCAGCAGTAAAGAGTATGCTTGGACAAAGCTACTTCAGCGTGATCAAAGGGAATGAGAGTGAAATCCTAACGGTGCTTGGAGAGCAAGTGATTATCCAGCATGGTGTTGATTCTGCCTCCGGATCAGGATTGACTACAGAAGACAAAGCACGTGTCGTCAAGAAGCTAGCAGCACGAGAAAGATGTGTGATTTTGATGACTGGAAAGGTCGATGTACTTTCGGATGGAAAAAGGACGTATGCCATTAGCAACGGCGATGCCATGTTAGGAGAAGTCACTGGTACTGGATGCACACTAGGGACGACTATAGGCGCCTTTGCGGCTGTCGAGAAGAGGCGAGATAAGGAAGGTAAAGGTGGAGATATGCTACTTGCTACATTGGCTGCATGCATAGTTTTCGAAATCGCGGCAGAACGGGCTGCCAAAAAAGTGAATGGTCCTGGTGGGTTCGTGCCAATGTTTATTGATGAGATATATGGGTTGAGGAAGAACCTAGCGAAAGGCTACACAGGGTTTGTCGATGCTGCGAAGGTCGAGCTGATAGATGTCTGATAGCAATATGAAGAAGTAGTGCGATTTGAATAATCCGCTATTCAGTCACGTCACAATCTGCTCATACTCTGCAAAGAATCGCCCTCGACCAACTTCAAAACTTCACCAGCAACACCAACACTATTCTGAAACCCAGCACCAGCCATTCCATACGCATGCACCACGACCATATCCCGCTTCTCCATTTCACTACCAACACTGACAACCTCCCTCTCCACTCTCGCACCACCAGTCCTCCCAGGTCTCAACCCAACTTGCACCTTGATTACCTCAAACTGATCATTTCCCTTTATCAACAACTCCGGCACCAAATCTCTACATTTGCCCAAAATCTCCTTCGTCATCTCATCATCTGCTTCAGTGCTCCATTCCTCCTTTATATTGCATCCCCCAAGCACAGTCGTCCCGCTTCCAGGACGTGGTATTGCATAAGCTATACGTGTTGTTTTCGAGGTTGCGTCGTAGGATTGAAGCGTTCGTATCTCTTTGAGCTCACCTTTCACCAACACCGTCTGACCACGAATAGGATGGAGACGCTTAGCTTCAGTGGGATCATCAATAGTGAAGAGATGTCTGGCGCTCAATCCTGTGGCATTGACGACTGCGGTGCAGGTTTCTGGAGTAAGCGAGGCTAAACTCATTGCTTTGTCCAAGGTGGCAGGAAGACCAGATGAGAGAGGTAGATTCGACTGTATGATCTTGGCGTTGGGTTGATCAAGGATCTGAGCATGTATGTAGGATAGATGACGTGGCACGTTGACTGCGAGCGCTGTGAAGCGTGCTGTGCCTGGGCAGGGAGAGTGGAAGTCGCGAACGTGCTTCGACCACCATAAAGAGGATACTTCGCCTGAAAGTGCTAGTTCTGGGTGTTCGGGAGAAGACCAGGTGATTGTGCTTTGGCGGATCTGCAGCGATATCAGCTCACGCGTGACATGACGGATTGAGGTCAAGGAGCAGATATTAGAGTAGACACACATCAATACCGCTTCTCTCCTCCTCCGCCATCCCTCCTGTCGCATTACGTCGTTTCTCCTCTTCCACAATCTGCATCCATGCTCGATACGTCTCCAAGTCCCAAGCTTGCTGTCGCACATCACCTTCCTTGGCATGTGTTCGCCAGTGTGCTCCCGCCCTGCCAGCGATGTCAGCAGATTTCATTGGTCTCCATCAAGAAGCGTCTGAGGTCTCCACGATCTTCGACTTACCAAAACGAAGCGTATTCGGCTGCTTCATCTGGCACTACATCCTTGCCGGGGGCGGGAGGCAGCGTCTTTGCTATTATCGTGACATGATAGCCGGCTTTGAGTAGACGGAGGGCTGCGTAAAGGCCTGTTACTCCTGCCCTAATAAGGTGAGAGTGTCAGTCTTCAGTGACACAAGGCACGAAAAGCGAGCACGAAGTCAGGTCATAGAGATGTTAAATGACCGAGATGTCAAATGACTGAGATCATGAAAATATAGCGTCACATACCCTATCACGATCACTTTCTTGGTAGATGTCCCAGTCATGTTTGGGATGAGCAGTGTCTGTGTTCAAGCAGATAGATGTTTAGTTTAAGATAAGGTGAATATAAGGTAAGTATACGAAGCGAGCAATACAATAATGTTTTGGATGATAACACCCTGGAAGCGATAGGCCAAGAAGCATGCAAATAAACAGGCTGTGAGGAATATTAGGACGACTTCTATCCCGATAGTGTTTGCATACATGCTCGCCTGACTATAGACTATCTACTACAACATCACTTCAGTTTTGCCTCATCGCTAAACGTCTCCTTCTGTATCTCCTTATCGTCCAGCTTGCTGCGATATAACGGTCCACCACAGTCCCTCAATCTCTGCGCAGCCTGCTCTGGCGTTATATCTCTCTGTGGTTCTGCCATCATCTCATATCCAACCAAGAATTTTCGCACTGTTGCACTACGCAGAAGTGGTGGATAAAAGTGCAAATGCAAGTGTGCCGCCTCAATCTCTTCTTCACTACCTTGTAGAGGCGCTTGATGGATACCCATACTGTACGGGAATTGTGTCTCGAAAAGATTGTCATACCGCCGCGTGACTTCGCTGATGGCTGCGGCGAGATCCTGTTGCTCTTCTGATGACAGGTCTACAAGTGCGCGTCTATGTGACTTCGCCATAATCATGACCTCGAAAGGCCAAGTTGCCCACCATGGACATACAGCGATGAAGTGTCCATTTTCGAATACAGTTCGTTCGCCAGATGTGGACTCCAATGTCCCATACTCCTCTAGCATGTTCACACCACCCTGTTCTCTCCGATATTTTGCAAGCTGTTCAAGCTCGAGCCCAGGTTCTTCAGGCATACCAGTGGTCGTCCATATTTGACCATGAGGATGTGGATTGGAACAGCCCATTGCAGCTCCTTTGTTCTCGAATATCTGCATGTACCGGTATTGGGCTGTCGGCTTGCTAGGGTCGTGTTGGGTGGCTGATGGTGGCATGGTGGTTGGCTTTGTTGATTTGGCAAGTGGTGACTTGGGGTCGAGATGGGCGGTGTAGATTGACGTCCAGAGCTGTATGACGGGCAGGATTTGGGCGGGTTCCATATCAGCAAGGGTGAGATTATGGGCGCGCGAGAAAGTGAGGACATAGCATTTGCCCTTGACAGGTTCAACGCGTAGGAGACGACTTGCGACGCCTGTGTGTTGGTGTAAGCTGGTGCACGTAAACTGAATCGCATCAGTTGTATCATACTGCCTGCCTCATTCTTCGATTCATACTCTGCTTGCTCTTCTTTGACAGCACTATAGTCGTTGACGAAGACGAAGGTGTTCTCATAATCTGGGTTTTGCTCTCCTCCAGCACGTTGGTTGCCAGGACATAGGTAGCACTGTGATTTGAATTCATGTAAGCAAGAGGATGCGACTGGACTAAGGGCTCATGGGCAAACAAACTTTTGGATCATGCTCAGGCAAGGTAGTCTTTGTCGGCGCTTCTTGTTGACCTCTTCGTCCTCAATCAGCTCGACTCCTCCACAAGCGCGTGGCATTGAACATACTGCCAAGGTCTCTTTGTTCGGTGGGGAGAAACAAGGATCCAGCTACCTCTCAGAGGATTGAACCGCCTGTGAGAAATGTCGTTGAGCACTTCGTCCGCCATGGTGGTGTATCAACTAAGGATGGTCGAAAGCGATGAATGCGTGAATGGTCGTCATTTGTCTCGTCTCGGGCCATAGATAAGCCGAGACACATTGCTGCTGCTTTTAAGGGTCCACTAGTGGTTGATAACGGCTACCACGCTACCATGAGACGACACCCATTGGGTCTGACACTCAGTTCTACATTTCAGCTTCACAACCACGATATACTCGACACCTCCATCGCAATGTCCAGCTCTAATCCCTATGACAACGATGCGCACGCAATAGATGAAGACGATCTGATTGATCCTGATGATGGTAATATAACCACGTATTGCTCAATAGACATGAAACCAACACCTGTGCAGACCTCGCAGACCTCGATGATCCATTACAACAACCTTCTCACGATCGCGCTCCTCTCACTGGCAACATCCAACGAGATGGTGCACTCGATCAACGATACTTGACATCCACCATTCCTGGTGAAGACCGACGCGCACCCCATAATACGCTCGATGAAAGTGTCTGGGCTACACTATCACGCGACTTGAAGGCAGTGTGGGAAAAAATGCGCCTTGTGCTCTGGCCGAACCACTTGCTCGGTGGGATATTGACACGTTCTGGAGGACCTGTTGCAGCTGCAGAAAGAGGAGAAGGTGGTCTTGCAGGAGGAGTACGCAACATGCTGGGTAGATGGCCTGATGCAGATGTCGTGCTTCAACAAGGCATGAGCGAAGGATTGAGAGATTGGGATCTATGGTATGCAGCTAGTATTCGGTGTGTTATATGCGGTTGTACTAACATTTATTTTAGGGGCCCGCTTCTATTCTGTCTTCTCCTAAGCTTGTTCCTCTCTTTCCGTGCACCGCCCGATCAAAAGTCCCTTGTCTTCTCTGGAGTGTTTGCACTGGTTTGGATTGGTGAAGCTGCTGTTACATTTCAGATCAGATTATTGGGAGGAAACATGTACGCCGTACTTTATCATTGACCGCGCCTTTTACTGACGATATCAAGCTCCTTCTTCCAATCAGTGTGTATCATCGGCTACACACTGTTCCCTATAGTCATCGCTTCGCTGTTGAGTGCCCTACATCTTCCGGTGCTTGTACGGATACCAGTATTCATCGTGCTAGCTTTATGGGCACTGGCGGCTGGTGTGAGCATTCTGGGAGGATCTGGAGTGCTTAAGAATAGAGTGGCTATCGCGATATACCCTCTATTCTTGTTCTATGTCGGGTTAACATGTCTCTGTCTAATTTCATAATGAGTCAAGACAAAGAAAGACCAGCGGTAGATAACAAGTATATATGTCAATCATGAACAGTTGAACTCTGCTTCGCTACCAGGACCAGCATTATTTTCATGTTGTGTCTTGCACGGTGTTTGTGTTGTGCTCGGTATTGAAAGTGGGGCAGGCGTGTAGTTCGACGTTTCTGAGAGCGCTTAACACAGACACCTGGTTTGCTCAACCTTTCCACCTTGTGACCACAACCTGTGCATTGAAGACAATTCAGCTCATTACGAGCGTCTCCCGAAGTACATCAAGATATCTAAAGAGTCCGCCTGCGCCTGGGCGGGTGTATCTAAGGGCTTCAGGACGTGACATTCTATCACGACCATCTGTTGACCTCGAACCTTGAGTCCACCAACCAATATGGTTACCACAAGAGGAGCCACTCACCGTGCGGAATCTCCTGAAAAGACAACTGCCACTCCCAGGAAAGCTCCAGCATCTACAAGATCAACAAGACATACCTCTCCTACCAAATCATCACGACGATCTGCCTCTCCTACTAAGCAGCGATCCGCTTCTCCTTCGAAAACATCTGCCACACCAAGCAAGGTAAGGAGGAAACTCCAGAAGACTAGTATAGCACCACCAGAAGATTTGCGTCCTGTTAGCGAGAATGACGGTAGCGAAGACGGTACAGATGGATCTGGATCGGCTGTAGTAGAAGACACGAAGAAAGTTTCTTCCGAAGCCAACGGCGCAACCGGAAGAGTAAGAAGGAAACGGAGCTATGAAGAAGTGGCCGAGGAAGAGGCAAAACCCGAATCTGTATCGAAGCATGTACGAAAGCGATCGAAAGAAGGTGTTAATGGGGTGGAAGACGCGGCTCATGAGCCTATGACCGAAGAAATGGTGGTGCCAAAAGAGGTGCAGGATGTAAATGGTAGCAAGACTGAAGGAGATCAAGACAACACAGGCTACAACGCTGTAGACAAGGTGAATGACCCAGCACTCACACCTCCACCGGACCCTGAAAATGCTGGCAAAGGACCTATCTCGGCTGCAAAGCCGGACGACGAGATCACAGCTGCATCAGTATTGACGCCTGAAAAGACAAAGGAGACTGGCTCGGCTCAAAAAAGTCCAAAGAATAAGCGTAACCGCGATGAGTTTACCAAGGAGGAGGATGCAGAAGTTATTTTGGCGCCAACAGAACCCGCAAAAGTAGCTGAAGCCGAGCATAGCAATGAGATCACGAATGGAACCAATGTGGTGAAGATTGTTCAGGAGCCCGAGTTAAAGCGCACGAGAGCAGAGGCCACATCCAAGCCCTCAGCAGAAGAGACGCAGGTTAAAGCTCCTGAATTGTCCTCCAGAGCATCAGAGGTAAGACTACCTGCACTAGACGTCGCGGCTATAGCTCACGATTCGCAGATACCACCAGGCAGCGGCTTTTCAAACACATCCACCGTCTCACCATTTGGAGCACTATCACAATCAAAAGCAAAATCGAAAGATGAGGATCTCCCACAGACCTCTGCCAGTGCATTCGCAGCCTCGGGTTTTGCCGCATTATCGAGTTCATCACAATCTGGCTTTGGTTCACTTGGCGCACAAAGCAACGCATCACCTTTTGGCGCCTTTGGCGGCACCCCTGCCCAGTCTGCATTTGGCAGCTTCGCTAGTCCTGCACCAGCTGCCGCCACGAAGTCAGATGCGCCACCAAGCAGTTTCGCCTCAATGAGTACAGCTCCCTTGGCTTTTGGTGGCGCTGCAGCATCACCATCACCTTTCGCTACAGCAGCACCAACATCTGGTTTTGGTGGATTCGGCGGAGGGTTCGGAGGAGGGTTTGGAAGTGGGTTCGGCGGCCTTCCAAGCGGCTCGAAGCCTCTGTCAAGCTTTGCATCACCTGGACCTGCAACAAGCAGTTTCGGCAGCAAACCAGCGAAGCCTTTTGGTGCTCCTGCTGATGATGACGAAGAAGAGGACGGCGAGGTAGCGGATGAGGAGAATGAGATCGGCCTTGTTGACGACGGTCAAAAAGATGAACGATTCCACGAGCAAGAGAGTAAGTTTTGCTCGATCAGATCCACCCAATATAAATTTCCCCAACAAGTCTTCTAACACTTCCTCTCAGTCGAAACAGGCGAAGAATCCGAATCAACACTTTACCGCTGTCGCGCTAAACTCTACATGTCCGTCGACAAAGCCTGGAAAGAACGTGGTGTCGGCGACCTCAAGATCAACATTCGTCCCGGCCATTCCTCCAACGGCAACAAAACTACGGCCAGATTTCTACTTCGAGCAGATGGATCCCACAGAGTTGTGTTGAACAGTCCGATCAATAAATTGATCAAGGTACAGGATCCGACTGGAGGACCGCCGAAGGGGAGGACGGCTTGTTTTGCGGCGTTTGATATGGAGGGGAAATTGACGTTGATGCAGGTTAAGGTATGTTTCTCGATTTTCTTTTTCTGAATCTTGTGGCAAGAGTTGAAGCTGATGTTCGATGTAGATGCGAGGCAGTATCCAGACGAATGAGTTGTATGAGGCGGTATTGAATGTGCAGGCGAAATTGACAGAGTAAGCTGTCAAAGGGAAGAGCAGGAGATTAATACTGAAACATACCTCATGAGATGAAAGGTTGTTGATGTGATTGCAGTGTCTACACACAGGCGCATATCTCATTTGAGGCACGATCACAGAGCCAATAATAGACTAAGGAGAACACACAGATGCTTTGGGTTGGGTTGAGGCGAGCATGGACAAGGAGATGCGATGAAGGGCAAGAATATGTTTTACCTGAAGTGGGTAGGCTAGCTTATGAGAATTATGAACAATGCATTTGGGTATCTTATGAGCAATCGAAATCTCCTCTTACTCCACTGTCCTCGTTCCTGTCCGTTCCTCCCTTACCCTCCTTATATCCGACGCCTCTCCATGATAACTACGATGAGCTTCATTTCTGCAACCTCTTTCGCGTCAAATGGCGACATGGCTCTCAACGTGGAGTGCTCGCAGTCCTACTTCTTTTCTGCTAAATCACTGGAGTTATCAAAGTGATATGCAGCCGATAAAAGCCGGAAAAGCTCCCTTCGTCTCCACAATCAGCTTAAAGCACATTCAGTCGAGATCCACGATCTCGGCCTTCATCCTCTTATTCGCAGATCGCGGCGTCTTCGAACTCGAGCTAGCTGGAGTAGCAGCATCTTCCTCATCCTCATCCTCAACAGTCCTCTTCCTCTTTTCCTTCCGTATTAATTTCCTCCTCCGCCTCCTCGCCTTCGCCTCGTCGTCATAATCATTATCCTCATCCTCCTCTTTCATGCTCACGTCCACATTTTTCAGCCTTGCAACTCTTCGGTCCACTTCCTCCAGTATTCTGACGTAGTCATTTTCCACTCCCGTCAGAGCTTGATCCAGCTTCTCTACTCTCTCTTCCGGTTCTAGCTGGGCGAGCTGATCGAGATTGTGCTTGTATAGTCGTTGCTTGACTAGAAGTCGCCAGAAGTAGTATGCGCGGTCGTTTAGATCAGAAGCTTTGTCCTTTCGCGTCGTTCGTGCTTTTTGACGGTTGTGTGCGGGTATGGTGCTTAGGAGATGCATTTCTGTGAGGCGGGCAAGCTGGCGAGGTGCGATGAGAGATGTGCGAGCGATGGAGTCGGTTGTTATGGTTGGCAGCAGAGTAGAGATTGGGAGAGGTTGGGACTTCTTGGTGGGGAGAGTCGTGGATGTGTTGAGCCTTAGAGAGAGGAAGTCTGGAGAGGTTTGCCGTAGGCGGATAAGATCATTGAAGTCGCGGAGGTCGTCAAACTGCTCGTTGGGATCCTCGACGGTGATGGTTCGTATTTGAGGATTAACGAGGAAGTGTGAGACCATAGTATTGTATAAGTTAGAGCCGTGACCGTGAGACTGATACGGTGGCAGGATGAGAAATTGGGAGATGCGTTCGCGGCATGGAAGCTGATTTATGAGGTTCGGATCGTCGTTGGGAAATATGTCTAACAGCCCTGCCGACTGTGACTCGGAAGCGATATCGAGGAAGAAGAGGCGATACGCGGTTGAGTAGCCTACAAATGAGTAGGTATTGGCGTTCTTGTTAACAGTGGAAGGCATGATTTCGTAGCTGGCAACCTCGTTAGCTGGAAACGTGAGCATTGGGCCAAGACGCGGAGCTTGACTTACATGAAGAAGACCGTCCAGCGTTGTATAGTCCAGTCAACATCATCCAGTTCTATCATTGATGCGCCTTCAATGAAAAACAGTACCAGAATCTGCATACTTCGCAGCAATCTCTTTGCTGCAGGATCTGACAAGTTGGCAGCCCATATTCCATAACTCCGATCTTCGACTTTGTATGAGTGTATCATTTTTCCTGGTGGTGAGAAAGCAGAGCCATTCATGGCAGTCTCATCTGAAACCACTGGATCTTCGAGAGCTTTTCCTTGTTAGCCTGCTCCCTGTTTTGTCCACACGTTCGATGTGAACTCACCTGGCATGAATTCTCGCAAGGTATCTTCCGGCTCATCTGCATGAATGTCACCGATAGCATCCAGCTTTTCTGCCCAAGTGACGTTTAGATTCGGGCTCATAGTATCTGCTGCAAAGTCCAGCTTGATCTTGAGATTTCGATACCCAAAGATTGTTTCTCCATTCCCTTCCGCCTCTTCGTTAGGTTGCCCTTCCTCATCCTCGTCGTTCTCTTTCCCAAATATCGCGTAAGTGAAAGCTGGAGGAAAGGTGAGAGCTTTGTCACGAGGGCCAGAGCGTGGAAGCAGGCTAATTTTGATTGCGTCGTTAGCCTCGACCGACCATTTTTCGAGGTCTAAGTCTGTCATGATGCGCTGAAGGAAGCTTGATGATGATCTGTTGTCAGAGATCGAGCAACGAATGATTTAGGAACAAGCGCGTGAAACACGCCAAGCACGCGCGACCGTCTAAGTTAAAGTGATTTCACATTACGTAATCCGGGGTATATGAACTACCTGCGGACGACACCGAAGAGACTGCAGGATCGAAGGACATAATATCGCCTTTTATTTCGCTTGGTCGCTCCTTGAACACCCTGAAGCAAAGTCACCTACAAATGTAGTTAAGTTCGGCTAGCGGGCGGCTCTCCGGGTCAAAGATCTTACAGATTGCGCCATCTCCTGTACAGCTCATCATCGACTACCAATCTTTCTGCTTCCCCGCCGTGAATGATGCCTACATCGGAAGCGTAATCTGCAACACGGTCCCAGATGTCGAAGACTTCCACCCCGAAAGACAAGAGCGGAGTATTCGGTCCAAGGTGAGGGGTTACGCGCGGTCCCGTTCCAAAAAAAGACTCCAAGCATCGTCACGCGGGATTCCTTCCCTTGGCATCCTATACTTATACAATACATTTTACCCCCATTTTATTCAAAACCACCTCCTCCGCTATATCGACCTTCAGATAGCTGCCTAGCGTCTTCCGTTTAAAACACGACGTCCCATATCTCGCGCCCTAAACTCTGCCGGAAATTCTTGGACCGAACACAAATCTCGCCATTTTCCACTTGTTTGTCCTGCTGACCTGCTCCGCACCGGTCTTTGTTGCTGTCCACTGGCTACTCCTCGTGTTCGATGGCGTGTATACCGCTACCTTGGCAATGAAGCGGATGATGGATGATGCTGTCAAATTACCTCCACTTGCTATTAACTGCAATGATCAGACGTGGAGTTTGTTTTTGATGTCAGGTTGTGCATCACGCGGCGAGCTGGGCGTGATTCAGTGGAAATATTGTATCTTGTGACTAGTTCTTGACGAGTGTCAGGCTATGATATAAAAAGGTGGTTATTTCCTTGTTATTGTGCTTGTTGTTTACGGTATCTCATCTAGCAAAATACAACACATAGTCTAAACTTGTGCAATATCATATCAAACTATTACGTTATCTACTTCAAAAATCATTGTATACCACGCAACCATGCCTTCTGCGATTGAGTCACCCCCACCATATCCTTCATACTCCAATGCCAACAATGCACTTCAATCTTATATGGCGCAGTAAGTCACACAAGGCCTCATATCCTACCATATCTTCTTATGACAACCTCCCAGGTTACTCAAGTCTGCTACTCATGCAGACCTGACTATAAAATCTGGATCCTGGAAGATGCCCGCGCACAAGAACATTGTCTCACAATGCGGTTTCTTTGCTGGAGCATGCCGTAAGGGCAGCGGCTTCAAGGTAATATCATCCATGCCACAAGCAACAACAAGTCACAGTCATTGATAGACACGAGGAAGCACAGACCGGCATTGTCGAAATGCCTGAAGATGAACCCTCCGCCATTACCGCCTTGATCGAGTTCCTATACACTTGCGACTATCACCTCGACGATAGCTCCTCCAGCACGCCACTTCTCACCCACGCCAAAGTCTACACCATCGCTGACAAATACTGTCTACCACTACTGCAACAACTGGCCACCAACAAATTCATCTCAGCTGCCACAGCAGCACTATCATCATCCACCAATACCACGAGTGATGCTAGACTTGACTTCCTCTCAGCAGTAGAATACCTTTACACCGCCACACCTTCCTCCGAAATCGACATCGATGAAGCAGCAGGAAACAGCAACCTTCAATACGAATCTGTATCACTAGCTAGACAGTACTCCAACGCCCTCTTCAACCGCAGCAGCGTCAACACAGAGGTGTACGACCGTGCTCGCTCCTTGCTCCACGAATATCCCGAGTTCGCGATTGACATGGCACTGTCTTCGTCATACGGACTTGTACCTGTGTCCTCTGCTGCTGCCAAGGGCATCACATTCGACACTTCGGCGAAGAATGGTGCCAGTACCGGATGGAACAGCTACCGTGTCGATGGGAACCATGCTAGGTAAGCCCGACATCTCCTTGCACTCCTTTCTTTCCCGTTTTTACACACTTCGCCTGCCTCCCCCTTCCCATTTATCCCCTACCTTCTCTAGTTCACTCAGTCCATCCCATACACACCTCAAGCGCAAAAAATGCCAACAAACTTCCTTTCTCCACAGCACCGGCATCTACAGCGCAGCCCAAGCCAACGGACATGGCCAACGCAGAAAATCAAGCACCCTAATGATCGACCGCTTCTCCGTTTTGTGGGCTTGAGTTGTCTCGTCTAGAAAAGTTGGCTAACGCTTGCCCTTTTCGCAATTTTCTTAGTTCTGGTCGCAATGATAGTGTTGTCGAAGTGCAAGAGAGGCCGTTGCCGGTGCCCATGTATGATTCGGATGATGAGCAGGCTTGGATCTGATAGGCAACGGGTAAATAAAAGTGATTTTCATGTTCTTGAGACTTCAGGACGCTAGGAATTGGGCAAAAAGGGCATTGGCTTAGCACGGCGTTCTGATTTCCAGGCGTCATTTGGGCGATTGATTTCTGTTTACCAAAATGTTTTCGCTGCTTGATTTCTATCCAAACCATCCTTGGCAAAAGTAATGTATGGGAACGTTCCAAAAAGCATGTCTAATAATACAGCTATTTCCTCCTCGTCCGGCGCCACATTAATACTGGCCATCAATCGTAAATCATAACATCGTCATTCGGTCCCGAGGACAGCTCAATCAGGCACGCACGACGCCAATATTTGCATTTTGGCTGGTAGCAAGTCCTTCCTGCGCGGCAGCTTCCACCAACTTCGCACGCATACCGTCGCAGACACTTTCAAACCCTTTCACCATCTCTCGACACATTTTCCCACCTTTTCTTCCAGCTAGTCGACTTTCCCACTCCCCATCTCGCAAGAGCTTATCGGCCTTCTCTACCTCGTCGAATTCTTTTCTCAGCGATGTAGCTAGCTCCCGTGTGCTCTGCAGTCGTCTTGTGGCTGTGCTCTCTATCTCGCGTACCATGTGGATGGAGTCAGAAAGTGTGGATAGCAGTTCAAGTAGGTTGTCTGTTGTTCTGCGAGCATGGATCGTGGAAGCTGTGATGTACAATGTTGGTCTTGGTAGTGCTACAGTGCTCAATTGCTCAATCAAGATGTCCAGGTCCGCGGTCGCGATAGCGTTTGGTTTGAGTAGTATTGAGCTTACAAGCGTCGTGAGGGCATGAAGAGAACTGTTGGTATTGATGGCAGTGCTAGAAGCGCCACGGGCATAGTTGCGTGCGGATTGTCCAAGAGTAACCTCGCTCGGTAGTGATGTAAGTGTTTTGCGGAAGCTGGCAATGGTGTCTTCAGTTGTAGGTGTTGATGGAGAAGCCAAGCCTGCGATGTCCGCAATATAGGCATCCAAATTTACTTTCTGTATGATAGTGCTGGTATTCTTCTGCTTTGGAACGTCGAATGGAGAAGACGTGAGGTGCTCCGATCCTCTACTTGTTCTTGGTTGTGCGTGTTTCGATTTGCCCTGATCCCAACTGAACCTTCGTGTGTCTGGGCTTTCATAAACTTGGCTGCGATCCGAAGCTTCTTTATTCGGTGTAGAGTCTGTAGAACTAGCCAATTCGACACCACTGTCTCGAATCCTTGTCACGTCAACCTTCACTGGCGACCTCGTCCAGGCAGGGCTTCGAAAGCCGACTGCTGGGCTTGTACGCGCACTAACTGGGCTGTAATTCGCATCCGACTCGTAATCGCCATCGCCGACGCCGGAGTCGTCGTTCAACGCGTTTGCGAGTTCATCTGCGAGTGTGGCTCCACCTTTTGTAGTATATGCTTGTTCTGGTTGTGATACGTAGGGACTGCCATTTGTGGACGAAGGATTGGACTCGAACCTGTCCGAGGCACTGGCCACAGGACTATCAAAGGCAGATGATGTGTGACTAAAGCGACGATAAGGTGAGGTATTGGCGTGGGAGTATCTTTTGTTTATTAGGCTGTTGTGATGCGACTTTTTATGCGAAGGACTTGGAGCGAACGGGGAGGAGGTTAAGGTCGTCATGATAAGCTTGTCACTTGGTTATATGACTTCTGAAGACGATAGTGCTGCTATGATGCCTGTAAGAGAATCCGACATGTATTCTGTTGATGTTGTCAAGGACTTGGGTGATGATTTGTTTACTTGATGACAAATAGATTGACGATTCCTTGGCAATATATATTGGCAAGAGCAGGTATTCGGAGAGCAACTTCCAGCGCGACGAGCGCGATCTCGGCGAGTATGTTGACTCCGACATGGAGTCGACGCCCGAGAGTGACGAAGCTTCCGTGGACGGAGACACTGACGACTTAATCGAGTTGAGTACCGGTTCAATCTCAATTGCGGGAGACGTAGATGCCTAGCCCAACGAGATTTCCAGCTCAGGTTAATTTGTATTAGACAATCCTCTAGTATTAATATCTTTGCGCCCTTCACGTCGTTCAAGCAGACTACGCGCTGTCGCTTCCACGGCAGAAACATCCTCTCGACCTTCGTCTGATTTTGAAATCAGTTCCGACCGCTACTCCTGGTAGCATCTCGTCCTCTACGACCCCGACATTGCCCGCTTCGGTAGCCGCATTGCTATTTGTTGAGCCGCACGCACCACGACCTACAATGTTCTGGAGCTTCGACACCAGTCTGTTTTAGACTTACGAAGCACATACCTTCTTCCCACAGACGTTCTTCGGCGTAGAGGAACAAACCATGGCCGAACCAGAGAACCAGAGAACCAGGTCTTCATGCCGCGCATCTCCCTCGATCCCTCCGAAGTTGGGATGACAGTGATTCAAAGTATCCTGAGGTGAATTACGACAATTTTGATTATGCCGGATGTGATGTTTTACAGATAACGATACCAATCTCTGGACTAGGATATGCTTGAGGCATCGCGACCTGGCATGCCTCTTTCCTCTCCCGGCAAGCCGCACATCACTCAATTCTACCTATATCAATATCAACAAATAGGCAAATCTCCCTCGAGAAGCCATTGAGATGGGGCTCTGCCTCGGGTGGTTGGCCAGCCTCCGATTCTCATTGGCAGCCTACACGTCCTATACAAAGTCCACCGTTTGTCACTGAGCAGTATGAATCTCCTTTCAGATCATCTCCATGTCTAACAAAGGTATAATCAGAGTAAGAGTCAGACTCGTTTAGGAGAAACAGGATCTCTTTTACCACCACATGAATGTCTGCTGGCACAAGACCACGACAAGCTTGTCCGACGCAGATATTGCGCTTCCACGCTAGTGGAATTCGAGCATGTCATTCAATACTTAGCCGAGTTTACAAAGACGCAACTGGATCTTCAACTAGGTGACGTCGGTCACGGCTAGATTATTCTCGGACGCAAGGACTGGTACCAACTGACTTGGTCATTAAGCAGTGTCTAGTATGCTATGCACGAAGCGTACGTGGTGACATGGATGCCGGCCGTGCCTTAGACAACGAATCTGCAGCAAATGCAAAACTGTCGGTGATTACAGTCAAGGGTAGACTCACAGACCTTTTTTCCGCGCTTGCATACTTCAACAGGAAGGTGGCCGAAGAACGCGAAGAGGAGTTACAGATATGGATAGACTCTGAGCTCGCCGAAAAGGAAGGCTTGAACCGAAAAAGACGCGATAAACCTGTTGCCCTTGCTGCAGACACAACAGTCGTTATTCGCTCGCTATTCCAGTTGAAATGTCTTTCCTTGTTCTGTTTCTATTTACATCATCAACTCTACCGCCTGATCGCTCTCAACCTGCTTATCGACTGCAGTCGACGATGGGAGAACTGTTCAGCCCTAAAACATCGACCCAGAAATAACGCCACCTCCTGCTCTGGGAAGACATAGAAGCATACGCGTTCCCGCCGGAAAAGGGTTCTGGCGACGCAACAACTCAAATTTGGCTATGCATCACCTTCAAAGAGGGCAAAAATCGGCCGTTGAATGGAAGGAAGAAGATCCGTGTCCTCCACATGCTCCAAGCTAAACTCATCTTCGAAGATCCCGTGACGCAAATCGTCATACTGGCGTTGTTGGAAGGTCACTTCGCTGTTCTTGAGTCCATCGACATACTCATGGCGGCTAAGCCTTTGCGGTAAGGTAGTGAGATCAAGATCAAGGACAAGGATTCGTCAGTGAAGCTTCCAGTTTTGATCCGTGGACACTACTGAAGGTGTTACGTCTCTACGATTGACAAGCCAATGGTTTCCGAAATGCATGGTTGCTCTCGGCATGGCCGCAGGTTTTCGTGAAACATCGAAAGGTAACGCAAAGTACACTCGCCCCGAAGTGATTCACTGCTAATAACTAATGAAGCTATGCATACCGGCGGGGCGCCTTTTCCTACCTGCAAGCAACGCAAACGAATGCCACAATTCGTCGCTGTATAGGCTGAACGCCAGCACACGCAACATGGCTGAAGAAGCTTATGAGAGCGAGATCCTCACCTGTGACACGCAAAGTTCCCGTCGCAGTAAGCAGACGCAAGCTGAGAAATTTCTCGGGATAGGGCTTGCCCGCATGGACGCACCATTCCTGGCACTGAGTAATCAAGGACGTAAAGAGGTAAAGGAGGCACCCGACATCGACAGTCTCGTACAACAATCCGCCGACAGCAAGGCCGATCTGATCGAACGCCATGGCTCGTTGACGAACGCAATGTCTGAATCTGTAGCAAACGCAAAACTGTCTGTGATCAAACTCACGGGGTAAGACTCTTGCAAGTCCTTTCCGCGCTTGCACACTTCAACAATAAGCTGGATGACGAACGCAAAGAGAAGCTAGAGATATGGAGAGACATATATCATATTCGATTTACGATGAGTGAACGCATTACAAATTTGCAGCGCTGGGGCACTCCTCACATTATGGTATTATTCATCGATTAATCTATCTTCTCAAATCTTTCAAACCTCATCTCTAGGATTTGCTCTCGATCGAAGCCGGCGACAAGGCCGCACTAAGCTCCAGTAATCTCCACATACAGGAATCCGGCCTCAGTCTTCGTATTAGTGTCCTTGATCCTGAAATCTCGTTTTTGGAGAACTAGCCATATTTGATTTAGAACTTGGACAGCAGTTTAGATCCGGTACTCCTCACATTGTAGCAAAACGATCTCGGTTTTGTTTCCAGCAGAAGCTGAATGATTCAATCACGAATGTCATCATGAGCTATGATGGCAAAAGCTTCTACCAATTCCCAATCGAGAACGCCACGATAGGTGTGGACTTCGGTATTATAAAGACTCAAAGCACAACTTCAGCTACAGGTGGACTCACCTCTATCGACGATACACACACCTGCCAACCGCTTCGACTCTCAGGGCCGCAGCACACCAGCTCGCCATTTGACGAAAAACCACCAGTAATTATGGCCGACAGCCACCGTAGGGACTCTTGTTTATCAAGTCCGATTCGTGAGCCTATGACAAACCAATCACGAGGAAGATCGTACACCAGATCTTCTACCACACCCTATCATTCTGAGCACAGCATGGTATCCGACGACGACGGCAAGCTACCTATAAGTCACAGGCGATGATGATGAGAAATCACTATTATTAGTAGATTCCTGTAATGCCACTACGCTACATGTATACCAATAACAATAACAAAGGAGATTCGTAACTTCATATAACATTTCCAACCACAAGAAACAATCTTGCATCCTCCATCTTCATGCTCTTTGCTTCTCAGCTTTAAGCTCTTCCTTCTTTTGAGCAGCCAGCTCCATCCTATCCATTCTCGCTCGCCGCCATTTGCCTCCATATTTGAGCAATACAAGAAGGATCGACGTAGAGATGAAGACGATCCCTGCTACCAATGTGAAAGTCCAACCTCTTCCTAGCGCATCAAGAATGTAGATGATTACTGCTGTACCTGCTGCACCCATCAAGCATCTCACCAGGTTGTTGGCTGCCGTGGCCGTTGCAGGGCGTTGCGGATAATTGTCCACAAGCATGACTATTAAATTGTGAGCAGGTGTGAAGTAAGAGCCAAACAGAGTCGTGTACATACCATTCATTACATTAAACGACCCAGTAAGCGTGATACCAAGGATGAATTGTATTATCAATGGAGCGGCGAGGTTGGCATTAACCTCGAGTACCCACCCATAAACCAGTATACAGACGTTGCCGAGGAGGACGAGTGGAAGGGCGACATAGATTCGGGCTTCCTCAAGAGGAAAGTCCTTGAGATTGGCAGCTCTTTTCTTATCAATCAGATGTTCCATACCTGCCTTCTTGGCAGTGACGCGGAAGTGCCAGTCGAGCAATTTTCCATTCATCAAAGGCGCGAGGAAAGAACCGACACCGAACGGAATGAAAGAAAGACCAATCTGTAAAGTGTTGAAACCATATATTTGCTCGAAGATTTGGGGAATGGTGGAAGTGACACAATAGAAAGCAGTGTAGACAATGCTGTTATAGAACAACAGAAGGCTAATGTCCTTCTCGAGACAAACTTTCAAGGTAGCAAGAGGGTTTGGAAAGCCAATCTTTCTCTTTTCAGCCAGTTCATCACGTTGTGAACGTGCTGATTGACGAGAGGTAGTTCGCTCTAGCTCATTTTCTGCCTCTATCTTCTGGGCTTTTTTGTCCGCGAGATATTCCAGAAGTGACATATTCCAACCTTGAGGAGGGATGGAGCCATTGCCAACGACATTGCGGCCTGTCTCCGGAAATGCTATGATTAGAGGGATCATGAAAACACCAGTGAGGATGGTGAGAAACCAGAAAATAGAGCGCCATCCCAAGAACTCTGACAAGATACCACCTAAGACTGGGCCGATGGCAGGTCCTGAATAGTGTTAGTATACACCACCCCTATTCTTATTTGTGGTCTTACCAATCATCAAGCCACTGGTGACAAGACCCATGTATTTGCCACGTTCCGCACTAGTGGAAATGTCTGCTACAACTCCACTACTCAAAGCGACAACTCCACTAGAGCCGGCACTCTGGACACAACGCAGAACAAGAAGTCCAGCAAATGAATTTTGCACTGCTATGCCAATGCATGCGGCAATGTAGATGATGAAGCCGATAATGAATGCGGGACGTCGTCCAGCAGTGTCGGCGAGATCACCCATAAAGCTAGTATGGCATGAGCGAACAGTGCTACGATCATCTTTTGATTATAACATACGTTGGTGCTAAACCCTGGAAAATCATATACGTCGTCAAGGTTAAGTTGACAAGAGCATTCGTTACGTGCAAGTCTGCTGCAATTACATTCAACGCCGGAAAGTAGATGTTGGCAGAGAAAGGTGAGAAGAAGCCTGCCATCGTAGCCATGAAGATGATGAAGCGCTTCTTATTCTTTGAGAAGACTGTATATGGTGGACCGGATGTCGTCCGGAGCAGTTCGACAGGCCTTGACGTATCACCAGCATGATTTTGATTGCTAAGGGAGCGTTCTGGGTCGATATGAGCATCTTCATATTCTTCTAGCGTTGGTGAATTTGTTGGTTCAAGGGTACCGCCCGCTCCTAGGCCATTTGAGGCAGCGACGGCTTTTTCATCTGCTGCTAAATTTTGGTCGGTGTTGTCACTAAACATGGTCACATATCACTTTTCTTCTGCACCGTAACATGGTCAGGATAAGAGAGGCAAAGTGGATTTATTTGTAGAGATAGCACATTTCGCCATTACCAAGATACCGATGCCGGGAGCGAAACGCGGTTTCAGCCTTATCACCACGTTGTTGCTTTCACGTCATCAATTTAACATTCAGAGTTGTTCTTTGCGTTCTCGGAGTGCGTTGTTCGCATGCAATGACCGACGTTAGCAGCTTGGTCAATGATGTACTCAAAGGCCGTGAAGCTCCAGGGATTGGCCATTGTAGCTACTCCTTTGAGAAGATCAATGGCTTTCTGCAAGATGCATACACCATAGTAAGAAACAGGTCATCTGCTTTTTGATCATTATAAGTGACTTACGACTCTATAGAACAATCGCATTGTTGAACTAATCACTTATATCCGCTCTATTCGCCAACCCTATCTTTCCACTGCACCACCACCACGAAGACGTTTGCAGCAAGACAATAGCCGACAATCTACATATTTGACAGACATACAACGAGACCAGATAGATGCTGAGGCAAAGACGGTGCTACGAGACCTCCATGCTGCAGTCAATATACTGTCAGATGCAGAAAAAACTCGACAGAGGGGTGAAGACGCAATATCAGAGAAGCGTCGGCGCGGCAGGCTAGGTGCGTTGAGCAAGTGGGCATCAGGAGGGATCCTGAACGAACGGCAACATGAAGAGACACCCGAGGAGGCCAGAGCAAATGGAGTCAAAGAGCATCGAGAAGGTGTGATATGGTATCTGCAGCAGAGACTGGAGCAATGTGGGCGCCTGCAAAGCTCAATGATGAGGATACGACTGGATAGGGAGGTTGAGAAGAGCAAGAGTGTGCTTTATAAGACGAGAGGAGCAGGACCAGTTCCCGTTTGGGAGGATGACATGCGGGAGGGCGGGAAAGCACAAAACAATGGTCGTATAGCTGGTTTACCGGTGCAGGAACGCGAAAAGAATGCGGCAGCAGGGGAAGATCTAAATGATGAGCAGATGCAGCTTTTCGCAAAGGAGAATCAGGATATACTGAAACAATATGAGAACAAGATGGATCAGGTCAGGTAAGGGTTCTGGACGTATAACATGGGCATCCACCATCACGTTGCTAACAAAGAGCAGGACCGCTGAGAAATCTATATTGGAGATTGCAGAATTGCAAACGACGCTTGCTACGCATCTCGACACACAGTCTGTCATGATTGATCAACTCATACAAGACTCCTTCAGCACAACAGAGAACATTGGCACTGGTAACAAAGAGCTGAAGAAGGCTAGCGAACGAAGGAGCACAGCAAAGATGGTGTTCTATGCTACAGCTGGTGTATGTTCGTTCTTTGTTTTCTGGGATCTGATAGTGTAGGAAGAGATGCAACCTTGGACAATCCAATGGGAGCACGAGCATCTGTCAGCATTGACGCTTGGTACCAGCTACACAATATATACTATGCCTCGGCAGGTTCCTGGAAAGTGGAGGTGGCGGGTCGGTACGATCAGATGAGATGAATCCTTGACGGTTTCGCTGGAGACTATACCGAAGAGATATACAAACAAGCCCTCGTCTCCTCTATTTTAACCATCAATACTCGCAAGGTAGCCAGCAAGCCTCTCACCCAAGTAATCACTACTGCCTATTTACCCGCGTGGTGGACCCTCTCCGCAAATCTGGGGATCTCCAGCGCTGTTTAACAAACACTCGACCATGACTGCCACATCTTCTCAACATCCATCTGCTGCTTCAAGATTACAGCAAGTGGCAGGACATATTGCACAAGACTCCCCAAAGATGGCCACCTTCCCTGCTGATGTGGTGCCGCAAGCACCAGAGGATCCTCTCTTTGGATTGATGGCGGCATATCGTCAAGATACTTTTGATAAGAAGGTCGATCTTGGTATCGGTGCTTATCGTGATGACAATGCAAAGCCCTGGATCTTGCCTGTCGTCAAGAAGGTTAGTCATCATTCGTAGGAGCACCAAACACACCTAAACTGACTGCTTCTCAAGGCAGAGGAGATTCTACGCAATGATCCCAATCTCAACCACGAATACCTCCCCATTGCCGGCATTCCAGAGTTCCTCACAGCATCGCAGAAATTATTATTAGGAGCAGATAGTCCCGCGATCAGGGAAAAGCGCGTAAGTATGATGCTCTTGCTTCCATTCCGAAGCGAACTAAACTCTTTCTCCAGGTGCAATCCCTCCAAACGATTTCAGGCACTGGTGCCAACCACCTCGGAGGACTCTTCCTCTCCAAATTCTACAAGCACAATTACCCCGATGTCGAGATCTACGTCTCGAATCCAACATGGGCGAATCACGGCCAAATCTTCTCCAACGTCCACCTTCCACAAAAGCCCTACCCCTACTTCTCCGCCAAAACCAAATCTCTCGACTTTGATGGCATGATCAACTCCCTGGACTCTGCCCCTGAAGGCAGCATCATCCTCCTCCATGCCTGTGCCCACAACCCAACCGGTGTAGATCCAACCCAAGAGCAATGGAAGCAAATCGCAAAGACAATAAAAGCAAAGAAACACTTTCCCTTTTTCGACTGCGCTTACCAAGGTTTCGCCTCTGGTGACCTTGCAAAGGACGCTTGGGCAGTAAGATACTTCGTCGAGCAAGGTTTCGAACTCTGTATCGCGCAATCGTATGCCAAGAACTTTGGTCTTTACGGCGAGCGCGCCGGCTGCTTCCACTTCGTAACTTCACCCGGCTCAGACGCCACCGACAAAGCCAAGCGCATCGCTTCTCAGCTCGCCATCCTCCAGCGCAGTGAGATTAGCAATCCTCCCGCCTACGGTGCTCGCATTGCCAGCACTGTGCTCAACGACGACAAACTCTTTTCAGAATGGGAGGAGAATCTGCGAACAATGTCCGGACGTATCATTGAGATGCGCGAGCAGTTGAGGGCGAAATTGGAGGAGCAAAAGACGCCGGGAACGTGGAACCATATCACGGATCAGATTGGCATGTTTAGCTTTACGGGGTTGTCCGAGAAGCAAGTATTGAAGATTAGAGAGGTGGCGCATGTGTATATGACGAAGAATGGTAGGATTAGTATGGCTGGGTTGAACTCGAAGAATGTCGAGTATGTTGCTAAGGCTATTGATGAGGTGGTGAGGGAGACGGAGAAATAGAGAAATAGGAAGGAATATGGGTTCTTGACGGGTACAATGAAAGGATGGTCAGGGCGGTGAGACTACTAATGCATAAGAGTGCGAAGCGAGAACGATATATATGGATAGACTATTGGTCCACGCAAGTCTTCGTTAGGAAAGGGGAAAAGGCCATTTGGAAGTTTAAAAGACCTTTTGATTGATCTTGTCCCATCGCCCTGCGTCTTCCAAGCCTATTCTCTCCTCTACTTGCTGTGTCTTTCTTGATGCTCGTGGCGGCCGTCGTCATGAAGTCGTTTCTTGACTCATTGTATATTCTACAGTCGTTGGCGAATTGCTGCTGCTCCTCTATCCTTACTAATCCTTCGAAAGAACTGATTCGAGTCAACTCAGGTGAAGTTATAACAACACAAAGTCCGGTAACAAATCATCTGGTATTTCCTCCTCCAGCCAATGTAAAAAGTTACTGGCTTGAACCTACTAAGAAGGCACTCAATCTTTCCAGCGTTCCAACCACCTCTTCATAGGATCATTCTGCGTAGGAGGGTGAGAAGCAGGAGTCGCCTGGTTCGAAAAGAAGCATTAGTATCAGTTATATATCTTCTCCAAAAAGTAATGCTCAAAGCAATGTGAACTATAGTTTTGCATGAATAGCAGGAACAAGCAACGAACGATGTTCCCCTTCATTTCAGTACCATCCTGTCTCCCCCACGCGGACATCTGCAAAGGGAAAGCCCCTGGCACACAAAAACTCAAGGGTGGATAAAAACATACCTGATTCTCCATACTACTAACACTAAACGTCCCACTCTGCGTAACAGTAGTCTGCCACCCACCACCACCGCCACTATTCGCCGGCGGCAGAAACCCAGTCGCAACCACAGCAGCACTCGTGGGATACAGCGGACTCGGCGTCCCTGTCTTCGTCACCGCCGTCCCTGGGTGCGGCTGCATGGGTGCATATCGCGTTGGACCTGTTTGAAAGCCGTAGGGCACGTCGTAGGAGTTTGCGTAGGTTGCGATGTTGGGATCAGCGTTGGGAGCGGCATTGTTGGCGATGGCATTGGCGGGACCGCTGGTTGTGCCGGCGGGGAGAGAGGCGATTGCTGTGAGGAGGGTGGCTGGGAGGGTGCCGGTTAGAGAGGTGAGGGTGAAACGTGGGGAGTAGACTGTTGATTGTGTGCCGGTTGAGGAGGTTGAGACTATTTGGAGGAAACTGGGAGGAGTCGTTTGTTAGTTCGTGTTTGTAGGTAGTCCAAGCTCTTCTTCTTGAAAGTTGTCTTTTCTGACAGGTCAGGTTATGAACATTTCCACAAAAGATTGGAAAGAATATCCAAAAGAAAAGCACAAGATAACGTCACCAAAAGAAAAGTTAAAAGCACAAGAAAAACATGCACCTACAACCCATCAACAACATCCTGTCCCCAGCCCGGCAGCACAACAACACCATCCACCACATTCCCATCCGTAAACGCACCGCCCGCCTTCACAACACCGAGCGTGCACTGAAAAGAACCGGCCACGTTACCACCAGCACAGAGATTGATGACATAGTTCGTGAGTGTGGATAGCAGAGGAGCTTGACCGGACTCAGTCCAGCTTATGGGCAGGGCTGCACCAGCAGCATAGGATGATCCTGCGGCTGGAGACTGGAATTGCACGTCTGCGAGGGTGAGGAGGGGAAGGAGGAGGTGTATGAGTGCGAATGGATGCATGATGCTTTCTGAATGGTCACGAGATTAAGCAGTCACATTGATGTTGAGTTGAGGCTCCCTGGGCAAAATCTGAAACGCGACTTTAAGCTTTCTGACGCGTTTCAGATCGGTTGACGTGCATGGAAGAGATCTGCAAGAGTGGATCCTATGGGGTTGCGATCTCGGCAAGTGCAATTGAGTACACAGAGTACAGTAGTCAGTAGTTAGCCTTTTCCTATTACTCTTCCTTGATCTCAGCGACGTCTCACCCAGGAATCTATTCTCAATCAAACAGGCAATCTTGTCTTACTAACCACGGCAGTCCACTCACTGATTCAAAGACTACCTTAATTTACCTTTTTCACTTATCTCACATCACAACTTCTTGAGAGACTTGCTACCTCAGCTGTAAAACTGGACCTTCTATTAGCTAGGGCAGTCCACGCAAGGGCATTGTAAATTGCTACATCGGAAGATAATATAATTTGATAATGTCATTGTTATTAGAGTTATAGTATAGCCAATCCGGCCCCATGTTGCTTTCGTGTCCATACTGATTGGCCTGTCTCGTTCCTGGCCAGAATACGCAGTCTTCTCCATGCTAGCACTGTTTGCAGTTGTTCATAAATGTCGTCGAAATGCTCAAAATCATGAGGAACCCAATGAATCATAGTCCTTCTCATGCATAACGTAAAGCAGGAAAACAGCATCGGCCCCATGACCAAAGCTCATACAGCTTCGATTGCCTGCCTGGTAGACTCTCTGATAGTCATCCTCAATTGCTCAGGAGCCAGCCTCGAAGCATTGGATGAGAATGATAGCAGAAGCTTGTTCTTCATATAGAGCCCATCGTTGTCCACCCTCAGATTGAAGTCCATAAGATAGCATACGCTAATCTCTAATTTCGCCAACTCTTTCTCGCTGACACCGCCAACACCTGCGAATCGTGCATGCGGGTAGCTCAAGTCTTCCAAAGCTTTCATAGCGACTCTGAGTGTGGCAAGGAGCAGTCGATGTACGGTACGCAATGTGACTGGTACGGTTCTGTCTTCGATGGCCAGCTTGTGTATGTATACTCCCGCAGCGAGATAGACACCAGTCGACATTGGACAGTATCTGTGTAGTCTGAGTAGATAATCGTGTATAGAGATTGGTGGTGGCTTTTTCGAGAAGAACTTTCTTGCCACAGCTTCTCTTTGAGCTCTTATTGTTTGAGCGCCTGCGCCTACAGCAGCTGTCGGCTCTGTGAATGTGGCTTCTGGGCTGCCAATCTGAACGGTCTTGAATGTTGGGGCACGTATGTCGTGTGAGGAGACAGCGGATGGTGGTGTTGCAGGTCGACTTGGTGATGTGATGAAGTCTTCTCTAACATGAGTAGGCACAGGTGTTGACGGGATGCTGATTGGAGGTGTTGGTGGAATATCGCCCATTTGATCGACAAGAGATTGTATTGCTCGAGCAAGTATGCTGAGAGCGATGAGTGGCTCTAGTGTTGCCACATCGAACTCATCGTCTTGCATCAACGTAGCATCTTGTTGTGCACTTGGTGATTCTATCCTAGGTATGACACCAGAGTCGTTTGCTGGGTTCGGTTTTGGCGGATGGGCTGGAATGGCAGCATCGCAAGCCGCGGGGTTGATAGAAGACCTTCGTGAGGTGTAGTGTTCATTCTGTTCACCGACAGCCATGATGCTTGCAACCGAACTGCGTCGTGAGGCGTTGGTGCTGATGGTGTGAGTCCTGGTAAGACTGTACATTTAGATCAGGCCAATATGGGCAGCAGCGTCCGGAACGAATTGTGCTTGTAAAGTAGGTGGTTGGGAATATAGGCGAGCTGTACCAGGAAGATAAGTATTACGGTCAGAGTCGGGAGGAAGGAGCGAAAGGGAGGGAGGGATGGAGAAGCGGAGGTGGAGCGTAGGTCGAAGAGGAAGGCGAAAGCTAGGTTGTAAGATTGATGGTTTGAGTTTAAGGCGAGGTATGCGCTCTAAAGAGAGTTGGTCGAAAAATGATAGTCGATTGCGGGGTCAGCTTGGCTTGCGAGTCCCTCAGATCGTGATCTGAGACAGGAACAAGGATGAGTAGAGCGCTTTTACGAATCTCAAGACGTCTACTGTCGTGAATTCAGTTCGCTTTACTTGGCCGAGACAACAGGACAGCTGACAGATGGACCTTTTGGTTGCTCATATAGCACATAACTGAGCCTTGGTCGTAAAAGCACCGAACGAACCCAAGCTTAACGGGTTTAATAACTAATCCATACGCCTTCTACCACGTCTCGAGGTCATTTGACGCTCGCTAAGCACACCATAATTCTTCCAGCCGCAGCCCATTCGTGTAGCATTATCCATATCTTCGATGAGAGACATCTTGAAACATGAAATGTGCTCTTGCGCTGCGCGGACAGTCCCGAAGTACCCTTGATACCTTCTTCTTATCCTTTCTGCCGATCTACAACGACAAATGAACAGCCACCGCTTCGAGGCCCGTTGCGACTAGCTTGATGTTGCTTCAACTGTATCGTCTCTTGTCTCCAGATTGCTCGCCGCTACTTGGCGTCAATAGCGGCTTGGACAGGAGAGTGGAGGGTGGAATCAAAGAGGCGTCAAATCTAGACCTTGCTACAGCACGACTCGTGACACGCTGCAGATCAGGCAAAGCAACTGGGGTATGTATCGCGGAGGTGGTCAGCATAAATTGATGCTTTCTTTGTTGTACAGGCTATATGCGTTGTTGCTCTCGATCGTTGTATTGGTCACACGACTGAATCTCGTCGTGAAGATCTCACCCACCATGAACACGAACGGCGACAACTCTCGAATATCGTTTCGGCGAACTGCCGACTTCACCGGCATAAGAGACCAGGCACGTCGTGCACTCCTCGCGTTCGCCCTTGTCCACCTGTCACCAGACATATAAGTTGTGCTCCTCGTGCTCTCTCGTGCGTGCTGTTGCCTCAATCACATCAGACAGTGCTCGCCACTTCCAAACCGAGGTCATGCTTCGTATGCACCGACTAGATGTTCTCGGTATAGTCATCCGCGAGGTAATCGCTTTCTCCAAATAAGGCGTGGAGATAATCATCCGCAGCCACGGCAGAGACAACACCCCCTGGAACTTACGGAAGTGGAAACTCCGTATAATGCAGTGTACTCTTGCCTACGGGCGTCTCAGTCGTCGTTTGGGATATCGTGGCCAGGTTGTGATGCGAGGTAGCAATGATCATGGTCGTGTGCCTCGAAGTGCGCTGGCATAACATCACTCCTGAGCAGTGCGATAATCCAGGTTCAAACTATTATCATGACCACCTCACACCAAGAAATGTGCCAGGCGTTTTCTTGCCTGCTCCAGCTTGACTATTTTCCACGTAGTGTCTCTTCTCGCCCTTAACATCAAGTGCTAGGTGTCCATAATGAAAATGAGGTTCCCCTTGTCGTCGCAACATCATGACTTGAACCACACCCTCATTCTTCTCACCACTGACGTAGAAGTGCATGTGTAATCTTTCTGTTCCTAGCTTATCTGTTTCTGTTCTGGAAGCGATCGGTCGGTTACGTCGCCATCTACTCCAGGAAGCTTCACCATATGCACGGATGTTGTTTGCAGGTCCTAGTAAAGCAATAGCAGTCTCGTCCTCTTTGAGACGATCAACTGCATGGTTGAATTGCGTGACCGCGCTATCTGTAGAGAAGACATCGAACCAGAGAACAGCCCCAACACCAACAGTGAGCAATGCGCCGCCTATTACGATTCCAAAGTTAAAGGATTGCTGTGTCGTTCTTGCCACTTTTTCCATAGGACTTAGATCGCCCCATTTGACTCTTCCATCATCGTTGAAAGCTGTCACTTTTCGGTGTGGTCGAGTTGGTGATGTGGGAGCCGTGCCTAAGCTAGTATTATTTGTAGCATAGTTTCGACATGAGGTTACAGCAGGGAGTGTCCTAGGGAGCCAGGCGGACGGAGCTTCGAGTGCAAGACTACAACGAGCCCTCACGGGGCCGAGACGGGATGTGACTAGGCTCATAGCAAAGGTGTGCTTGGGACTTCCTCCTTCGAAAACATGCAAAGTGCTTAGTGCTATTACGCTCAAGGCGGCGTTCCTCTCCGCATTCGTAGGGCTGAGACCCCTGATTTGAAACATATCGACGACAAGACATCAACACGAGAGCAGAAACATCCATTCTTTTATCCCATTTCGAACCATCCTAGTAATTGCCGTCTTTGCAATCAATCTCACGCAGACCGTGATTCCCATCATTCAAGAAAGAGACCGCTAGATACACAACCACTCCGGCCACAAACTATCATCACTATCAAGATGGCGCTAGCCACGAAGACAGAGTCCCTAAAGATATTCGAGAAGCTCAAGACAAAACCTGCTAACAAGGTATGCACTCCACTGCCGTCCTATCACCTGTCACTGCTAGTATCGCAGGCTGACCTGCCAAATTCAGGTGTGTTTCGACTGCGGCGCAAAGGCTCCCACCTGGTCGTCTGTGCCTTTTGGAATCTACGTCTGCCTCGACTGTGCGTCCCACCACAGACAATTAGGCGTCCATGTTAGTTTCTGTCGAAGCACGAACCTGGACGTGTGGCAATGGGATCAGCTACGAATAATGAAGGTTGGTGGAAATGAATCTGCCACGAAGTACTTCCAGACACATGGTGGAGGTGCTGCTCTGGCTAGCAAGGACCCCAAAACGAAGTACACGTCAAACGCGGCAACCAAATACAAAGAAGAGCTAGCACGAAGAGTACAAGCAGATGCACAGAAGTAAGAACTTTAGCCTGAAAGATTCACTTGAGTTCTTCTAACGATTCACAGATACCCCGGAGAGGTTGTGATTACAGATATGGACGACGTTGCTGCCGAAAGTGCCGATGCATCGAATGCAGACGACGACTTCTTTTCATCTTGGGACAAGCCAGCCATCAAACGTCCAAGTGCTCCTCCATCAAGAACAGCAACACCCGCAGGGATCGGACGTACGGCTTCACCTTTTCTCAACGCAGCAGCAAACGGAAGCGCAGCAAGATCGAAGTCGCCTTCTCTTAACACCAATGGAAGTGCCGGAACTGCACAACCTGCCCCTGCTGCCGCAATTCGAAAGACAACTACACTTGGTGCTACCAGTGCGCGCAAGCCAAATATCCTGGGTGCCAAGAAGAAACCCGGACTCGGCGCAAAGAAGGTCGCAGACCTAGATCTGGACTTTGAGGAAGCAGAAAAGAAAGCAAAGGAGGAAGCCGAGCGGATTGAAAAGCTCGGGTACGATCCTAATGCAGAGGACGAGAAGACACAGCCCACCAAGTTTGCATCATCTACGGCCGAGATTGCAAGTCCTACCCCAATCAGTCCAAGGTCAGGCTTTGGTGCAACCCAGGCGCAAAACAAGGAGGTAGAGAAGGTGGGTATGGGCATGGCTAGACTCGGTTTCGGTCAAGTTGGCGCATCCGCGAAAACAGCTGCGGCGCCGAAGAAGATGGGTGGATTTGGGTCCACGAGCAGGACCACAGCTGGTGAGTCGATTGAGTTCATGTTCACTTGTCGCCGTTGCTAACAGGCTCGATCTAGACAACGCACCTACCACAGCACGCGAAAAGTTTGGCACACAAAAAGGTATTGGGTCCGACGAATTCTTCGGACGCGCCCAGTTCGACCCTAGTGCACAAACAGAAGCCAGAAGCAGGTTACAGGGATTCGATGGTGCAACTTCAATCTCTTCCAATGCATATTTCGGTAGACCAGAAGAAGACGCGGCTGATGGTGAATATGGCGATATGGAAACCGCAGCCAAGGACTTCATCAGACAATTCGGCATTACGGCTGGAGATGACTTGGAGAACGTCACACAGTTAGTTGGTGAGGGTGCAAGGCAGCTAAGAGGTATGTCCGTCTCCATTTTCATGTCCGAAAACTCTATACTAATCGTTATACCTATAGGTGCTGTCCGTGCTTTCCTGGCCAATTAAGCCTGCTGTGAACGTCGGGTTACTTGTGAGTGTGAGGACTGGTGCTGAATGAATTTGTTATGTCATCTCCCGGTCCTGGTCCTGGCCTGTGATTTTAGAGTATGCCTGCGTAAGCATCCATGAATACATAGAAATCCATACTGTCTCGACATTTTAATACTCAATACTCAACCCTTGTGCTGGGGCTGCTTCCAACCTTATAGCTTCCCTCTTTTGTCTCAACGTCGAGGGAGGTCTACTCATTCTTGTCGCAATGATAGTCTTTGGTTCCACCCCTCGACTTGCAACATGCTCAGACACTCTGGGCGTCGTCCGCAGTACAACGTTGGCTTTAGCTTTGTAACGCTCCCAAGTCTCTGCTGCTTGACTTGCAAAGATCCCATAACACCAATGCTCCTTCACTCCCAAATATCCCTAACATACCCCTCCGTGAGCCTCTCATCCTCTCCATACCCAAGCGCCTGCCACCCCTGAAACCCACCCTCCAACACCGCAACCTTTTGCTTCTTGCCCTTCCCCTCCTTTTCCTCCCCTTCACCACCACCAACAACAACATCCTCCCCCTCCCCCTCAACAACAACACCACCCTCCTTCGGCCCTAACAACCTCCCCCTCTCCCTAATATACTTCAACGCAGCACTCGGCCCCCTCTGCTGACTCAACATGCAATGGAACACAACTATATCCGTGTCTTGCAACGTCCGCACTAGTTCTGGGGCTCGGTAGTCGAGGGTGGAGGACGGGATGTGTTGGGAGGAGAAGATGTGCCCGCCGATGTGGTCGGAGTCGCGGACGTCTATTATCGCTACGGAGGGTTTTGTGGTGGGTGACGAGGAGGTGTTGGTGGAGGAGGAGGAAGAGGAAGAGGTGAGGAGGTCGCGGAGATGGGTAGGGGAGATGCGGGGGAGCGTTGCTATTGTTGGGGTGGACATGCTGGATTTGGTTGAGGGCGAGGTGAGGTGATGTATTGATGTGAGGTTGAGGTCGCAGCTAAGTCTTGTGAAAGTGTCAGGAGAATCCGAGAAGCGGCAACAGAGTACCTACCTTAGTGTTTCAAGTATAACTATGGGAATACCCTGCCGTGTTTCAGATTTGTCTCAGATCCGCAGTCACCATACAAGTCTACAAAATAGAATCTTCCAAGTACTGAAATCAGCCACGACAAGATCACAATATCAACCATGCATGGTTTCGAATGTGCAGTCTCAAAGATGTCTCGATCTGAATCTGCGATCTTGAACAAGCATGCCATACGCCTATCGAGAACAGAGCAAGAGCATCATTACATTATCCATGAAAGTGCAGAGACTAGCACGTTGACTACCATCGACGCTACCTGCAAGGTATATGCCGTATCGACAAGGTGTCGAAAAAAGTGGCTTGCAGCACTCTTGACGACGAGGGAAGTTGCGACGAAGCGTGCAGTTGGGCACTTGTGAGAGATCTGAATGGTCCGATGGTTCTTGCAGAATGGTGGTGAAAGATAGGACTAGGTGAAAAGGCAGAGATGAGTCAAAAAACGAGGGAGGAATGGGATAGGTAGAAAGTAGCAAAGCGGATGGGACTACGTGTGATTGACGCCAGCAGAAGCAGCCTCCCCGAAGCCATGGTCGTTAGTGAAAGTGCGTGGCAGTGGCGATGGGTATTCATTGATAAGCACACCCTTTGTGTGTTTCGTCAGGATCCTCATGCAGTATTCAGTAAGACCTGACAGTGTCCATGGACAGTACGCCAGTTGATAATGAATATTGCGTTTGCTGAGCATGTCCTGCTTTGGTGTGTTTCGCCTCCAGTTGGGTATCTCACAGCTGTACGTGAAAGGCTAGATCAAAGCATATCCGGACGAAATCCATATTTTGAAAAGCACAGACTCTGATTGACGCAAAAAGAGATCGATCATTCTTTAACAGACACAACGCCATTCATTTTGAGCGCTCGTCTATTCGATTGACTGGCTGTACCGACATAGTCCGGAGATAGTGTATCATGAGAAAATCCCTTATGCCATGCTCGACTTTCCTTTTCAATCATCACAACCGACACGATTTCTCCACCTCGTTCCACCTTCAAAAACCTCCAGCTTAAACCTCAGCGATCTCACGGAGACGTCTCATGGTTGACCTCGTGGCAGCGGCAGCGGGTGTGCTAGAGTTTGTATTAGAATCTTTCCATCCTTTGCCATTGATTTTCTTCAGATTCGTGGAACATACGAAACAACGTAAGCACCACCAGCGACAGTCTTCCTGCAGCTCTTGCAGTTCCAGATACCGACGGCCTCACGCTTGACAGTAACCTTTCCGCAGAACGTGCAAGTGTACTTGGCGTGCTGGGAGATTTCCATCTTCTTGACCTGCTTACGGAGAGAGGCACCGTATCTGTGGAGCGATTGTTAGATATCTTGCAGTCTTTCATCTTTCACATCCGCGTCGAAGAGTTGTGCTTGCGGCCAGCGCAATGCTTGTTGTCGTCGGTCCTGAGAAGGAAGAAGTTTTTCGTACCTTGTTCCGTACTTGCCGGTCACGCCGACCTCTATGGGATTGTTAGTAGATGTTCTTGAGATCTTTTGGCAGGGCTTCGCGTACTCTTTGTGCGCTTCGTCATTTTGAGGTATGTGTGTGGATGATGACTGAGGTAGAGAAACAATCAATAGTCGTGATGCAGTGAGAGTCAATTTCGAGGGCCCCACGAATGAGTGCGCACTATTCCGTCAAAACCAAGCTAAGACTATTTTGGACGATTACCCCTTTATGCTAAGAATACCTTCTGATTTCATGAACATGCCTGTTTCAAACAGAGCGAATATGCATGCATGCCATTCATTCTCAGTGTAGCCTGCTTTGAAACTACTCTCTGTGCTGGCTCATCGCAGTCCGAGGCCTTCCTTTTGATTGGTACTCCCCTCATTTCTTAATTCGACGGCGAACTCGTGCTCCTCATCGCAAGATTCTCAATGTCATTCTTATGGGATTCTCACATTCGCGCCATGTCTTTTTGTTTCCCATAAACCCGTGCGAGGACTACTGTACCCATCGACTTGCTTCACCTGATTTCGATATGACTTAGGATATCTCAATTAATTGCGATTAGGGATTCCTACTGAATCTTTCATGGAATCATTTCTTCGTCTTTGGTGTGAGTCGTGCCCTTCAATTATTCACCATTTTCCAGACTTGACATTCAAATCCAACACCATATCATACCAATGATCCATTTCCTTGATCACCTTACTGTCTCCAACCAATTCAAATCCCAGCCCTTGGTAAAACTTGATCATCTCCTCATTCGCCAGCACCGCAATGCGATCTGCACAAGCAGACTCAGATCTGATACGATGAATATACGAATTCAACAACATCGTCCCCAGCCCATTTCGTCTATAGGCCTGCAGCACACCAAACGACTGTATGACTATGGTGCGTCCCTGCTCCTTATGCCCGCCTATCTGGATATCCTCGGGCAGGATAGTGCTGTTTGTTGTCTTCGTTGCGACGATGTGTGCCACGAGGGCCGCCTTTCGTTGCGGCTCGAACGAGTCTGGTGATCGGGCGTATTGATATGTTGCTGTGCTCATTGCTTCGTCGGTCGAGGTGAAGAGACCCAGACTAATGGCTGAGCAGTTGCTCAAGCAGTACTGGATGTGGTGGGGGTCGTGCCGGTGTACTGCGTGGAGGGCATCCTGTTCGAGAGAGACGCAACTCTCCGTATCGTTCGCTGTGAGATTGTGGGCGATGGGGTGGAGTGTTTGGAGAGTCGCGTGCCAACGATCCCGACGACCTCCATCGCTTGGCTCATCTGAAGCTGTTGTTCTGTTAGGTGTCTCAACATATTCCCTGATGCGTTTTGGTTTACTTCGCCTGGCACCACTCACACCACCTCCAGATCCTGACATCCCCGATCCTGAACTCGGATTAGCTGAGGTGTGCTGCGCTGGGATCCAGGCGTTTACGCCTGTCTGAGGAATACCCTCATTACCACCAGGACTCATGCTTGATGGATCTGAGCGAGCTGTTAGTTTGACATCGCGAAGCTTAGGGATAGAAAAGCAGCTTACTATTAGCCCAAAGTGCTTTTTCACGAGGAGACATAGGTGGCGACTCCCAAGCTTCGTCGAGATCGATAAGATCATCTTCTTCATCAGCCATGGTTAGCTCTTTTGCTTCACAAAGTCACAATAAGCACACGAGCAAGAGAGATCGAG
>Ga0160429_1000448_pt1 | contig 38945 bp, 48 predicted proteins | sample SolpanmetagenomR_FD_108199 | JGI IMG/M metagenome (GOLD analysis project Ga0160429, IMG submission 108199) | Solar panel surface microbial communities from Lawrence Berkeley National Laboratory, California, USA - R | ecosystem: Engineered > Built environment > Solar panel > Unclassified ... | reverse complement strand
ACCAGGCTTTGGGTACGTGGTGTTTGTGCGAGTTCTTCGAGGGTTCCAAATAATGCTTCAGAGTTGTTGAGGAGAACTACATCTACTCTACCAAAGGCCTGCACTGCTTCTGCAGAGGCAGACTGACAATCTGCGACTGACCTGTGGTGACCTTCTTTAGTTACTGCTCCTCCCTTTTCTTCTAATCGCATGTGCCCGTCCTCACCTTATATCAAAGCTAACCACCTTGAATCTCGACTTATATTCTTGATTGCTAGTCACCTCCTTGAGAAGTTCTTCAAAGTCTTCCTTGTGTGATTCGGATGTGTTGTACTCAGCAGGAAATACTCCTGCCACTACACAGTCACCATGTTCAAGTAGATGTCGAGCTAGTGATGCTCCAATGGGACTGTTCCCTGACGTCAAAAACCAGACGCGCGGTTGATCTGTGGGAAATGGAATGCGGGAGACTGGCTGTGCTGGAGGTCTATCGTCTTGGCTCATCGGTATGGCTGGTGGCGCATTGTCAATTGGCTTAGTAGAAGCTGTTCTGTTCTAACAACTTGTTGTCGTTGTTGGTCTTGCGCCGGTTCACACTCCGCTTTGAGTGGGGCTCATGGTCTGTGCGGACTTCTCTGCCAGATGACACAACATATTAGCCAACACTGATTGCGCTAATGGGAGAAGCAGGACTACTCTGAGTTGCCTTGCTTTTCCTTCTCTTCGCCTTCGGTTGTCCAGCACGGTCGCCGCCCTTGCTCTTTTTGCCACCGAGAGTTTCGGTCTTGACAATCGGGCTTGGCGGAAGATTGGGCTCAGGTGTCGGAGCAGTCTTGAGTGCGAGCGTGGGTTTGGGTACTGCCAACTGTGCTGCTTTCTTTGCAGCTTGGTCTTGTTGTGTCTGGAGATGTTGCTTTGAGCTCGTGAAGACGAAAGACCCTGGCTCGCCAATTAGAGGATTCTCGTCCATGTACTCCCTTTCGTATTTCGAGAATAGTCGGAATGATTCATATAAAGCGTCTGTGTCGGCCACGTTCATGAGAGAGCTTGTTGCCGTTGCTGTTGTGGAAGGCGCTTTAATAGTCGTGTCGATAGGTACCGCTGCACTGCTCTCAGGCATTGGAGTGGCTTCTCTGCTTGCTTGCGCAGTCTGGGGTACCGAGGAGGCATCTCGTGCTTTAGAGATTGGCTGGAAATAGCGATGGCCTAGCGATGGTGTGTAGTACGGTAAAGACGATGCTGTGGTGAGTAATTTGTTTAGAGAAAGGGTAGTAGAGAGCTGCTGATGTCAGCATGATTTAATCAGCATATAAGCGAGAGTATCTCTTACAATCCTGGCCTGCAGTACATTCGCAACTGAAGGTGCCATATAGATATGATCTCCGACCACAAAGTAAGTGCCCAATATCGTAATCTCATCTGCATAACCCGCTCTTTTACGTCTATTTTGTTTTCTGATTACCCACACCCCTTGTCCGATGGTAGCCTCTGGGCCAAAGTCCTTCGGACTAAGATGTACCAGGCACTCGAGACCTTGCATAGTCCTTAGTTGTGCTTCGAACCTATCTCTTGTTTCAAGAAACTGCATCATGTCCGGGTTGTACGTGGCTTGTGTTTCGATGGCGGCATTGTTTGAGGTGGGATCGAAGAAAGGAGACCGTGCGAAGTAGAAGAGTACTGCATGCGTATTAGTTCGTGGACTGTACTGATCAGGGTGAGCGGTGACGAGGACCTGTATTTTCGTGGATGCCACCAAAGTGGCCTACCCAATCAGGCGCGGACCATTGGATCTCGTCCAGAGCTGGGTCCTGGACAGACGCCATCTTTGACGCCTTCTCCTTACTGAGATCTGGCTGCGAGAAATTGTCAACCTTGACTTGACTTTGTTGTGATGACGGTGGTTCAAATCAAATCAAAGCGACTGCGGAGCTGTGCCCGGAAATGTGGGGAAGGAAGTATCCCTCAAGCATTTTCCAAGTCATCGAGCCAGAACACCCGACAGCATCATTTTCCAAAAGAGGCTTCGTTCTGACGACAGATGTTGTGCATGGCCCCTGGGAACTGTCTGACCATACTGATAAGCATGGCTTATGTCTTGCCGCGGAACATGCATACGCCTTGTAATGCTTACAGGCGATAATACTCAGCTGGGGCCGGAGGCTGTGCTGTGGTCAGCACTAACAGGTAACATTGCCAGCCTCGACAGCAGGTTCTTCATACTGCATAGCGGTGTAATCTACTTACTATTTCTGACGTGTTCCGAAACACGCTTCGCCCCGAAGCTGACGTGAGGGCTATATGGCATGGTCTCGAGAAGTCTTTGCCTTCAATATAAAACTGTGCCTCTTCCTCCTCCATGTCTGTCATCACTCCCACTCTGCACAATCAAATCATCATACCAAGCAAGATCTATATTTCCTGATAATATCACTGAATCATATTACTAGCAATAACAACTATAAAAATGCCTTGCACCAACGATCCCGCTCATCACACTGTCGAGCACAATGCAGTATCTTCACACCCACCCAATGGCGATGCTCAAGCCGCCCTCGAGATCCACAACAACGAGCGCAAGCTTCATGGTATTCCTGCCCTGCAATGGGACGCTGATCTTGCCCACAAAGCTCAAGACTGGGCAAACCACCTTGCTCAGATCGAGCAAATGGTCCATTCCCAAGGCTCCCAGCGTCCTGGTCAAGGCGAGAACTTGTTTTCGGCTTGGTCATCACCTGGGCCTTACAAGGATCCTCTGAAGAATGGAGCTGTAAGTAGAGATTCCACCTATGGTTCCGAGTACAATCGCTAACGTCCTCAAAAGCAAAGCTGGATCAACGAAAAGAAGGACTATCATGGTCAAAAGATTGGAGAGGGAGACTTTGAAAAGTATGGACATTATACACAGTGTTGCTGGAAGAGCACTACGCATGTCGGTATGGCTTTGGCTACTGGTAAGAATGGATGGGTGTATGTGGTAGGAAGATATTCTCCTCCTGGTAATTGGACTGGACAGAAACCCTTCTGAAGCAGTCATGTTGGTTAGGATAGTGTACTCTCGTCCATGTTCAGTTCATAGTTAGTTGTGACAATATTATCTGGGTTGAGCATATGCTGTGAAATGTTTAGCACAAGCATTGTGTTGTGATATTTCCAACCACCATCAAGGATGTGTTACGTATCGTCTAAGGCCCTGCGATTTATGAGGGTCAATAGGTCACACAGCTATTAGGTGGTGAATGTCGTATAATGAAATCTGCCTAAGATTGATACGACAGAGGGCCATTTCCGCTTTCCTGTTAAGTTCTATATCCACGTGCGCAGCTTCCAGGCCTCGATTGGCTCCAACTCATTGGATGCCTTGGCAAAAACTCACATCTGTTTTCGTGACGGCAATTCAGCTTCTTCAACAACTGCAGTGCCCATTTGCACACTGTCGCTCTCATAACCAGAATGCAGACATCGTCGACCAAGCTCAGACTCTGTCGTCCGCCTGCACACCGCAAGCAGCCCCTACGTGTTCTGACATCACCCTCGGTTATCGTACCCTGTTCCCCTTCGTCCACAGCCTGACAATAGAGTACAACAACAACGACAACACTCTTTCATGTCAACTTTGCTCAATCTCGACACTCACCTTACCGCCGCTACTGCCTCTCTGCCTTTGCTGTTTTGATTTTTGCTTCAACGCTTGAAGATACAGTAGTACTTACCTTCTTAATTAATAGACAAACTAGGATACCCCGCCAAGGTCGCGCAAATTGATCTTGTACAAAGGTGGACGCGCTGTCAGCGTTGAAATTTTGCCTTGAGCCCGCAACGTCAACATGTATGTGCAGATCTGCATGTCGACTTTGTCTATCAAATAAGGCTATTCTCACCATGCTCGACATTGCTACGTAAGACTGATCATCTCTTTTCATTCAGGAAATTCGGCAAGTACATTCAGAAGAAGCAGCTCGAAATTCCTGAGTTTGCAGCGAGCTTCGTCAACTACAAAGGTCTCAAAAAGGTCCGTCTTGCTTTTCAAATGTTTGTGTACCTTACTAAGATCTAGCCAAGCTCATCAAAGGGCTTGCCCGCTCTCCCGTACCTGAGCATGCAGTGTCTACCAGTAATAGATCTCAGGCTACGCTGCAGGATAACAGGGCAACTTTCTTCTTCAGATTGGTTGGTTCATCACTTTGCAAATCTTCATTGGCGATACTAAATTCTCTCTCAGGATCAAGAGCTCTACAAGGTCAACGAGTTTTATAAGGTCAAGGAGGCTGAGGTGAATTGCACTTGAACTTGATAGCCTTGCAATGTGCCAAGAAACTGACAGAAAGACAGGCAAAAATCAGGATCGGCTCCCTGATCGAAAAGCAGAGGTCACTACGTATGCGTATTGCAGTCATTTCCAAAGACTCGAGCAATTACATCTCACTCGAGCAAGGGTTCAAGGATTTCATCGAAGAATTGCACAAATTGGAAGTAAGTTTACATCCGCATATGTAAACAAACGAAGTAGTGGTCCTAATCAACCCTTCCTAGCAATTCATGGAGATCAACGGCACAGCATTCTCAAAGATCTTGAAAAAGGTACGCGACTAGAATTTGTCAATACGCCCTATCTTTAGCTAACGTAATTGATAGTGGGACAAATTGTCCAAGGTATGCTTGCCAGGCTTACGATATCGTGGCCTCGTGCTAACCAGATCTAGTCACAAACGAGAGAAGTCTACCTCTCACGCGCTTACGAAGTACAGCCTGGCTTCAATCGCGAGGTGATCAGTGAGCTGCAGGACCAGGCAAATTCGGCTCTACTTGATTGTGCAGCATGGGCTGAGGGCGATGACACAACATATGGTACTTCGATCAGCCAGCTGGCACTGCAAACACCACGACTTGAGCAGGACGAAACCGACAGCGACCTCCTCGAAGCACTCAACAAAGGCCATATATCGAGCTTGACGGGCGAAAGAGGCCTCATCTCACGTGTGATGGGCTCCCAGAATCCTGCCGAAAGACTATCCAAGGTTTTCTTGGCGGCTATCTCTACGGCCCCGGACCAAGCACTACAACTCATCTTGGATACTAGGATGGTAGACATGAAAGAAAAGGACGACATCAATGCGCGCAATAGCCTTCACAAGGCGGCTATGTCTGGAAGAGCAAACTTCGCACATCTGGCTCTTGTGCAGGGCGTCGATCCGAAAGGGCCCGATGCGTATGGTCGTGCACCGATTCACTACGCTTGCATGAACGGCCATATGCCGCTAATCGACCTTCTTATGGGAGAGCATACTGCCGGGATGTTGGAGCTTACGGATCTGAACGGCTATACTCCTCTCATTTGGGCTATTATGAACAGCAAAGCCGACTGTGTCGAGAAACTGCTCCAGGTCGGTGCCAGAGTCGACCGCGCTGGTAATGAAGGTCAGATTCCGATCAATCTGGCTTGTCAACACGGCAACTTCGAAATCATCTCCATGCTTCTACAGAGGAAGCCGATGATCATTCCTGATGCGGAGGGCCTCTTTCCCCAGCACACCGCTGCTCGTTGCGGCTGCGACGGCAGAACGTTTGTGAGTCTTCGCGAACACGGCGCCCATCTCGATCAAGCGGACAAGCTATATGGCTGGACGCCGTTGTTTCATGCTGCTGAAACTGGACATAAAGAAACAATGAGTGCATTACTCGACCTCAAAGTCGATCCGGCTGTACTTGACGAGAAAGACCTTACCGCTCAATACTACGCCATTTGGGAGGGTCATTTGGATTGTATGGCGTTATTGGCGGAGGCTATCGAGTCAAAGGGACCACGACGACAGGCATCTTCAAGCTTGAAGCCTTTCCAAAGACTACAGTCCGCGCCTGCTACCAGTATTGCAACACCTATCATAGGCAACACGATCGACGCCATACCAGACCTGTCTCTTGGACCACCTATGGTACCACCTGTCAAATGGGGCCACAACTTCCTCAAAGACCAGAAAACCATCGTCCTCTTCAACTTCGTAGATGGCGAGCACAATGCGGTCACCTTCTACGATCCTGGCAAGTATCCCGCAGCACGTCTTACAGTCGTCCCCAAATCTGGAAACGTTCCTCCACGCAACATCACGCTGCCATTCGTCGAGGACAATCGCAACATCGCTTTCGAGATGGATAATTTTGCAAACTTCGCCTTGGACTTTGATATTTATCCTACATTCGGCAAAACACTCATCGCAAAAGGCTCCGTGCCTGCTGAAGTTTTTCGTGGTGCTCGTAGCAGCTCTGGTCGTCATCATCTTGCGTTGTTCGATCCTCGTTTGAGATCTATCGGAGAGTTGACCTTCCAATTCCAGATCGTCAAGCCGTTCCCTGGTGAACCACTTGATCCAAAGCAAACTTACCTCTATTGGAAAGCCACGAGCAATACCTCGTCAACCAACTTGAACACTGGTTCCAGTTTGTCAGGACAATACATTCGCCTTTATGTTCAAATCAGCAGCGACGGTGTCCCGCTACTGTATCCCTACTGGACTATCCAAGCTGAAGCTGGCATGCATGCTCCAGTCATGTCATTGAGCTATGATCAGTTCCAGCAAGTTGGTGCAAATCTCAAAGGCATCGATCTCTCCACAGTTGTGGCAGATGCCTGTGCCAATCCGGAACTTCTCCCTAAGACCGAGGACGCAGGCGAAGACGAGAAGAAAGTGCCTAACATGGAAAAACTACGCTCGCTGCACCGCACGCTTGCTATGTCGTACGCCTCTTTGGCCAATGTCCTACAAATGCTTCCACTCAATGTTCAAGTCGATATCCATGTCATGTATCCAACACCTGAAGAAGAGGAAGCGGCATTCATCAGGTCGAAGTACAACCTCAACGAGACCGTCGACAAGATTGTGAAAGAAGTCTTCGACCACGCAAGAGCTATGCGTTCAAACTCTGGCCACACCCGCGGCATAGTCTTCACCTCGTACAACAAAGATCTTTGCACTGCTCTGAACTGGAAGCAACCTAACTGTAAGCCTCAAACTCGAGACAAACTTTCATTGTATGGTACAAGCACTAATCCACCTCCCTCATAGTCCCAGTCCTCCTGTGCAACGATCTCGGCGCCCCTTCTCCCCCGTACGACGCCGATCCATACGACTACCGCATCAATAGCGACGGCAAATCCTCCATGTCCATCAAAGAAGCCGTTCGTGTTGCCGAAACCAACAACCTCATGGGTCTCGTCTGTCGCTCGCAGATCCTCGACATGGTACCTGCCTTGATCAATGCCATCAAGCATGCCGGACTGGTGCTTGTATCCGACACAAGCGGTGCGAAGATGAGTAGCGAGGACGCCTTCCAGGCTATGCCTGAGGGTGCAGATGGTATCTTGATGAGAAATGGAGTCATGCATTACAACAAAACACACGATATGTAGAAAGAGGAGGAAATGGATAGATATGGGAGGAATGTTATGATGACGCAAAACACAAATGCATGGATTGGAGTATATTGGAGGAACAGATGCATGTAACCCATGGACATACGCCTAATGCAGAGTGAAATGGCTAGTCCGTAATTGAGTATCTCGAATAAGGAAAAGATCGAGACTAGCTCTACGTAGATATGAGCAATGCAATAAACCGATTGCACTGAAACATGCTTCGGAGTGGGTTCTTGATGAACGTGTTGATTTCAAGGTCACTGTAGCTAATCTGTATTGATTGTCCTGTCAGCCCATGGTTATCCTACCCTCTGCAAAATCCAAAAAACAAAGTCATTCCAGTCATCTCATACATGTTCCAAGTGTCTTCTCTCGTCCAAACCAAGCCTCCTCATCCTCATCGCAGCCACACCCCTTAACTATGTCAACATGCTCTTCCGCCTCGAACGTGCAGTAAGACCTTTGTCAACATTTGACAACCGTGCAGCTCTGTCATTTCCTGCTGTACTCGTTGCACGCTGTAAAGCACCAGTACCCGATCTTACTGCCTCACTTGTTCCTGCTATGCTGACCCTCGATGTACTTGCCGCTGGTACTGCGTGCTTGATAGTCGCACTGCTAGACGTTGGTGCCATGGATTGTCGTCTCCTTGCTGCAGCTATTCTAGGTACTGGTCCTGTTGACCTTTGCAGGACGACAGGGTCGAGAACCGCGGGCGAAGAAGTCTTGAAGTCATAGATGTCAAGTGCTTCCATTGCTTCGTGGAGTCCTTTCTGTAAAGTCACTTCGTTGATTGGCACTGAAGGCTCCTCGAAAATCGTGATTTCCGATACTGCTGTAGGCTTGTTCGGTGGCGCTAAAGGTCGACTAGCAGGTTGCGATCCTCCATCTTCTCGTGGTCGTGTTGGGCTAGCAGGCTCTGGTCGTGACAGCTGCTGCGTCGACGCCGAACTCGTTGGTCTCCACTCTTGCTCTTTCTTGATCGTGACTATTCTTCGTGGTTGCTGACCTTCCGCCGCCGGTCCAGGCTCTGACGAACCCTTCTTGTCAAGTACTATAGCGTCAGCGAGGTCTTTCGTAGGCCTGCGCATCTTGCTTATGAGGTTGGGTTCTGCATAATTGACTGCTGATCTTGCTCGTCGACTTGGTCGTGCCGTTCCGGAACCACTGTCTGCTGTTCTATGGGATCCCGAAAGGTCTCCAGGTGGTGGTGTGTCACGGCTCCCTTCGCGAGCATTTGAGGGTTGTGTCGAAGTAGGAGAGACTAGGTCTGCGAAGGCAGGTGTTTTCGGTTCTAGTTTGATATTGTCCAGGTTGATTTCTGCTACATTTGGTGCCGAACTCGTCAATGCTGTAATTGCCACTGGTTCTTCTTTTGAAGCTCTTCGTATTACGGTAGGTCTTGCTGCGTTTGATTTGACGGGCTCTTTCTCTGCTTTCTCAGTCATATGTCGTGTTGGTTTCGCAGGTGATATATTAGCAATCTTTGCGCCAAGAACTGGTCTTTGTGGTGAAACTGTCTGCCGATGTGATGGTTGTATGCGCAGATCTGGTTTGTTGTCCATGATATCTTCGTTCGTTCGTGATTTCATAGTCTGATGCTCATCTCCTGTCTGGATCTGTGTGACATGAGCATCTTTTCTGGTAAATTCAAAGTCCTGTACCTCTCCTCGATCGGCTTGTATCTCCTGATGCGCGCTTAAATGTCTCCTTCTGTTCGCCCGAATTGGTTTCCCCTGGAGACGCTCTGGACTTCTTAGGAAGGGCATATCTGAAGCTGATGCAGGTGCGTGTGTGGGCTCATCATCCATATCAGGCCTCACGTATGTTTCCCTTCGCCTCTTTCTAGACTCAAAATTCACTGATAGCAACCCGGATCCATCATTTGAGCCGTCTGGCAGATGTGCGCCCGTCTGTATCCCTTGTGGTATAGATTCTGTCACGATATTGTCAACGTGTAGTGTCGGCGGAGGTCCAGCCTCAGATGATTCGCTGGAGGCCTGCTCAACGATGGCGCGGACTTCAGATGACCTGCAAATCATAGCGTGAATAGTTTGTTATACGCACTAAATGGCAAAGGACATACTCTAGAGTTCTTCTCGGGTACAGCTTGTCCTCTGCGATTGTTGGTAGATGTCCCGGTTGCTGTTCCAGCACTTCACTTAGTGTAGTTCTCGTCCTCCATTCTCTTGGTGGTGGCGATTGCTTTACTAGCTGTACACTGCTCCGTCTTCTTTTGTTATGATCAACATGACCCAATCCTGCAACAATATCCGTACATTCTCTCAGCTTCTCCTCGAGTTGTTTCTGTATTGCTTTGACATTTTCTGCCACATGCCGCGATCTGCCTTCGTCGAGTTCGGTCTGAAGGTGGATTGCGCTATCTCTGATCGATAGATTCTCGGTAAGTAAGTTTGATATTTGTGTTTCTAATGCGCGAATCTTCAGTGCTTGGGTTGCGTTCGCCCTTTAAGATGTCAGTATACAGAATAAGCCTGGTATAGGCGACTCTTTCTCCTACCTGATCAGATCTCGATTTTGACGAAGAAAGCGACGCTTTACTGGATTGTTGTTAGGCTTGCGCGTTCATTGTTTTCTTGTTGCAACGTACGAGAATCGACACTCTCGGCTGCCAGGGCCTCAGGTTCCGTAAGACGTGCCATAGAGCTGGCTACGACTTTGGAGATGTCGCTGACAGCATGAGACTTGCGTTGATGTACTGCTTGCGACTGACACCGTCTGCGCTCGTGTGCGTCGTCTCTATTGTTTGGTGTAAACATCCCAAAACTTCGGGAGCAACCGATAAGCGTCAAGCTTATTCCGGAACCAGCAACTCCAGCCGAATCACCACTTCAGACCGCAAACAGACAAGACGCGATCAGACGACAAAATACTACGCGCTTAAAAGATTGCCGCAGTGCTGCTGGTGAAGATCTTCATCATGTCAATGAGGCAGACTGGAACAGCCATGCGCAGCACGTCCGGTGGGTTTCAGTCCGCAGCAGCATCTGGCCAGTCACCTTTACTTTTAGCGCGCATCAACGAGAAAAAGGCGGAGCTTGAAAGCTTGAGAGAACTGCGTGACCTGAGCGCGCAAATGGCAGGACAGATGGAAATGCTAGAGGAGAAGCTTGCAACACTGGCGGGCGGAACAGAAGGTATTTGTTGTATCCAGTATCAGGACATTGTGATTCTAATACTAGTTCAGCTGTTGCTGCTATCCTATCAAATTGGCACAACGTACTTCGAGCCATCCGTATGGCATCAAGTAGGCGATCATCCTTCCTGTCCTATGCAATAATGCTCACGTAAAATCTAGTGAGCATTCCAAAATCCTCAACTGCCGCAGACGGCGCAGAGTCTAATGACTCCAACAACGACATGCCTCTGCCGCAGACTCTTATTCGAATACCGGTTCAGCAAAGCAAAGCCGGATCGAGATGAAGCAGAGCTCAAGCAAGCTTATTCCTCCAGGCATACCATATACCAGTGATCGTTTGGTAATAGCGCTCTCGCACTTCCACGGAATATAACATGAAGTAGTTGCAGACAACAACTACGCTCCGATCTGTGCTGCGCATCTCGAAGACGTCGAAACTCTGTCGCTGCATCCTTGAGTGAGATGTATCGACGGCAGGAGCGATGGGCGTCGAGAAGGATGGAGACGATTGGAAGGAGCTGAGGTCGTGCTGCGAGATTCGATGATCGTGGATTTCGGATAAGGCTCATAGCACAGGTCGTACTCCTGATTGGGGTTAAATATAGGGCAAGCTATTGAGGCCGGGCGTGAGGGGCCAAAAGGTGTTGCCATGTAGGGTTCTGGCTGGTCCCGCCTCCTGCAGGCCTCTAGCTTACATCAAACAATACCAGACATTTGACAGTTCAGGTCTTTGGCACCTTTTCATATGCGTTCTTTGGCAACTTCTTCATTTTGCCTTTCATAGTCCCATGTCCTCCGTAGCTGTAGCACTCGTGTCCTTCGTCGTCGTTATGACTGTGTTCATGGTTTGATCGTCCTTTCTTTGTCGGTCGAGCTGCTCTATCGTCACCACTGTCGTTTTCACTATCGGAGGACGAGTCTGAGGATGATTCGTCTGAAGACTCTCCAACAGCGCGCGGCTTGTGGTAGATACAGCAAACTTCAGATGGTGAGCCTTTGCATCTCATTCACTCTGTGATGGATCTGGCTTACCTTTGGATGACTTCTTGCCCATTCCTTCGTTGTTGACCACGTCCTCAGCCCAATGTATACGCTTCTCTGGTCTGGCTGGTTCCCCTTCTTGTGCTTGCTGTCGCTGTTCTGCACGTAGTACTAAGCGAGCACCTCGTGTAGGAGGACCGTTTGCGCTTGATGAAGAAGCATTTGTGCTGGTGATTGTAGTAGTAGAAGAGCCAAATGTGCCTTCAGCAGTGCGTAGTGGTCGTCGTTGCGTCGACATATTTGTTTAGTAACGAGGATGTTTCTAATCGTGCTCGATTGAAAGCATGGCAGCCAGGGATATCTCCTCGCGATGATGGTGGGATGTGGTAGGCTCGCTGCTGATTGTTTTGCACTGACCTCATTCCCGAATGTGGGGACGGATGAGGCTCAAAATGTGTACATTATTTGTAATCCTCTCCGAGGAACCTTAACGTGAATCTGCGTTTGATGATCTCTCTTTGCCCTTTGCTGCTTGCATCCCAAAGTCACTCTTTCACTCACCCTTCACCATCACCAACAATTTTTCGACGCGTTTACGCTGCTACTTGTCGCTTCTTGCTTGAGCAGCCTGCATCCACGACCCGCTCTAGGCTGAACTACGCGCGCCAGAGCAAATCCTCGCAAAGCATTCCAGCTCAACGCAAAAGTCAAGACATCCATATTCGACACACTACACTTCTTCTGCACTCTATTGCCCCGCCTACTGGCTGGGTAAAGCTTGTACAGGATGTCTATCTCGATCGAGGAGTTGGACGCCACTGTGCGCAGTTTCTATGAAGGACGAGGAGAAACAGTTAGTAAAAGCACCGTAGCGTTGCTCGAGGTAAATGAAGCTGACAAGTACAATAGCAAAAGCAAGCCCAAACAGCCCTCAACCAGGTCAGTAACCACCGCTGAAGACTGCTGCATTGTTCGCCGATGCTAAAAAGATTCAATAGTTCAAAGAGAACCCAGACTCATGGCTCATCGTGGACAAAATTCTTTCCGATGCTACCTACCCTCAAACGAAGTGTAAGATGTTCTACATAAGCTCGCGGCACAAGAAGTGGCACTGACAATAGCAGTCCTTGGCTTGCAGGTCCTGGACAGTGTAATCATGACAAGATGGAAGATCCTGCCACGAGACCAATGCATGGGTATGCAGACGGTGACCATCTTGCTTGCTGGCCGACTAATCATGTACAGGCATCCGTAACTTCATTGTCAACTTCATTATCGCAAATTCCGCGACCGAAGACAGCGCCAAAACGCAAAGAGCTTTGATCAACAAGCTGAACCTGGTTCTGGTGTCCATCCTCAAGCAAGAATGGCCTCACAACTGGCCTAACTTCATTAACGAAATCATCACATCTTGTCATAGCAGTCTTACCATCTGCGAAAACAACATGACAATTCTACGCCTATTGTCAGAAGAGGTATTTGACTACTCGGCGGACCAAATGACTTCAGGCAAGACCAAGAGTTTGAAAGGCACGATGTGTCACGAGTTTGCTGCAATCTTCAAGTTGTGCTCTGAAGTTCTCACAACCGCAAACCACCCACCTCTGATCAAGGCGACATTAGAGACATTGCTCAGGTTTCTCAACTGGATCCCACTTGGTTACATCTTTGAGACTCCTATCATTGAAACGCTGAGGAACCGCTTCCTTGAGGTTCCAGAGTTTCGCAACGTCACATTGAAATGCTTGACAGAGATTGGTGGTCTCCAGATCGGAAGCTCTTTCGCATACAATGAAAAGCTTGTGCAGATGTTCACAGAAACACTTACTACAGTTTCCAAAGTTCTCCCTCTGACAACAGATCTCAAGAAGATATACCCAAACAGCAACTCGCGCGATCAAGAATTTATCCAGAATCTCGCACTTTTCCTCACCAGCTTTTTCTCGACACATCTGAGCATTATTGAGAACCTCCCCAATTCCGACTTCTTGACACATGGACACTTCTATCTGCTGCGCATCAGCCAGATTGAGGACAGAGAAATCTTCAAGATCTGTCTCGAGTACTGGACGAAGCTGGTATGCGAGCTGTACGAGGAGATGCAACAGCTTCCTATCACAGACACCAGCCCATTGGTCAACATGGGTGTCAACGGTCTTCAAGGCGCCGGAGCACCAAATCCTAGCATGCTGGCAAATTACCCTCTCCGCAAGCACAAATACGGCGATATTCTTACAAACCTACGCACAGTCATGATCGAGAACATGGTTCGCCCAGAAGAAGTCTTGATCGTGGAAAATGATGAGGGTGAAATTGTGCGAGAATTCGTCAAGGAAAGCGACACGATCCAGCTATACAAGACGACACGCGAGTGTCTGGTCTATTTGACCCATCTGGACGTCTTCGATACAGAGAATATCATGACAGATAAGCTATCGAAGCAAGTTGACGGTTCTGAATGGTCATGGCAAAATTGTAACACTCTCTGCTGGGCTATTGGATCTATCTCTGGAGCTATGAACGAAGAGACCGAGAAGCGCTTCCTCGTAGGCGTCATCAAAGATCTTCTTGGCCTCACCGAAATGAAGCGAGGCAAGGACAACAAAGCTGTTGTCGCAAGTAACATCATGTACATTGTTGGCCAGTATCCACGGTTCCTCAAAGCACACTGGAGATTTCTCAAGACGGTGGTCAATAAGCTATTCGAATTCATGCACGAAACGCACGAGGGTGTCCAAGACATGGCCTGTGACACATTTATCAAGATTGCTAGCAAGTGCAAACGTCATTTCGTAGCTTTGCAGCCTGGAGAGTCTGAACCCTTCATTGACGAGATCGTCCGCAATATGAGGAAGACGACTGGCGATCTGGCTCCTCAGCAGATTCACACCTTTTACGAGGCATGTGGCTACATGGTAAACGCTCAAGGACAGAAAAGTACACAAGAACGGTTGATCCAGGAGCTGATGTTGCTACCCAATCAAGCAGTGAGATCCCCTCTTAGAAACTATATTGAATGTGCGTACTGATCTGTCTATAGTGGGACACCATCATTGAACAAGCTCACCAAAACCCGGCTGTACTCCAAGACTCTGAGACTATCAAGGTCATTGGTAACATCATGAAGACGAACGTAGCAGCTTGCACATCAGTTGGCAGCTACTTCTACCCACAGATTGGACGTATCTATCTGGACATGCTGAATATGTACCGCGCTGCTAGTGGACTTATTGATGATGCAGTCAAGACCGAAGGTAAGCAAGCCAGCGACTTCATCATCTGAGATTATCACTAAACGTTTCGTGCAGGCAATATCGCAACGAAAATGCCCAAGGTCCGTGGCTTGAGGACGATTAAGAAGGAAATCTTGAAGCTCATCAACACATATGTCGAACGTGCGGACGACATCAACATGGTCCACGACACCATTGTTCCTGGTCTTCTCGAAGCAGTGCTCTCAGATTATCGCCGCAACGTGCCTGATGCTCGCGAAGCTGAAGTGCTGAACGTCATGACCACCATCATCACGAAGCTTCATGTACGTTGGACACCTAGGCGCAGCCGTTTCATGGTCTTGCGCCCTCTATTGTGATGAGACAGAATTTTTACTAACCAATCTATTTCATAGGGCGTTATGGAGGACCAGATCCCCAACATCATGGAGAACGTTTTCGAGTGCACGCTGCAAATGATCAACAAGGACTTCTCGGAATACCCTGAACACCGCGTACAATTCTTCACTCTTCTCAGGTCCATCAATCTCTACTGCTTCCCTGCCTTATTGCGTCTCGACAACCGCCAGTTCAAATTCGTCATCGACTCGTGCATGTGGGCGAGTAAGCACGATAACAGAGATGTTGAGAGTGCAGGTCTCAATATGTGCATTGAACTTATGAACAACATGTCGGAGACTGCTCCAGCAACATCCAATGCTTTCTTCCAAAACTTCTTCACCGGCGTCATCCAAGATGTCTTCTTCGTGCTAACGGACTCTGACCACAAGGCAGGATTCAAGTATCAGTCGATGTTGCTTGCAAAGATGTTCTGGTTGGTATCGACTGGCAAAATTCAGGGTCCTATCTATGGCTCTGATACACCTGCTGGTATGAGCAACAAGGAATACCTCGCAGGATATGTGCAGAACCTCTTTATAAACGCTTTCACGAATCTGCAGCCTGCTCAAATTACCACTTTCGTCAACAACTTGTTCCAGTACAACGAAGATCTGGCCCGTTTCAAGCTCATTCTTCGAGACTTCCTCATCTCCATTCGGGAATTCTCCAATGGAGACAATGCTGAGCTCTTTGCGGAAGATCGTGAGCAGGCCGCAAAAGAGGCACTCGACGCGGAGAGGGAGAGAGCCATGAAGGTTGGTGGTCTGATCAAGCCTGCTGACATGGACGATGATGAGCTATGACTGGACGTGGAATTTCGAAATTTCGAAACTGCAGAACGAGAGATATGTATCTCTGCGGGTGGACACAAGCAGACTACTGGCAATCTTACCGGATGGGACTTGTATAACATTTGAAAGATCAAGCTGATGCTGTCGCCATCGGATTGATCATAAGATAAGGACGTCACACGACTTCCCAAGAGCATTTGATGATAGACGACGAAAAGGTTATGAGGGCGGAACGGCATTGAAAAGCTCATAATGACGACTTGAGAGCCAGCATGAATGTAGAAGGACCAGATTAATGCCAAGGCATTTACACGGAGCAGAATTAGGGTGTCTTTGATCAAGGGAGTCACATATACCCGTCAGGATGTTACTTTTAGAAAGTAGGAAGACTGCAATATCATGATAATGTCTTCAATATGTTCCAGTAATGTGCCTAATCGCTTCGTGTCCTGGGACATAATAATGACTTGGCACTCTAGACGTGAGGTTTTGCCCGACAAACAAGGTCACTGGAGATTGGAGATTGTTTCGCTTGTGAAAACCAATTGCTTCGTAGTGACCTTACTGTACAATGAGCATGACCGGGATCGGCAAGCTGGTGATGGTGCTTGTTCCTGGTCTTGTCCTAAATCTTTCTATACCTCCGCGAACTTCCTCTTTTCATAAACACTCGACCCGTCTACGATCTTCATGGTCTCCCTGCGATCCCTTCCACTTCAATCGACCTCCTAACGCTTCTTCTGCACAACCATGGAGTCCAAATCCTCACGTTCCTTCATCTCCCGCTCGATTTCGTCAATGATTGGTGAAAGGTACGGTGTGTCCTGCAGGCAATTATTGTCATTGATGGTTCTTTCTCATCCACTTAGGTCATCTTACCTCTTCATATGTGGTCCATTGGCTCTCGGGCAAAATCTGATGGGAAAGGGAGAGCTGCCAACAGGTTAGAGACGCCTCTTGACACAATCACCGCCTCTTCCAGTCAGGACCAACCTGGAAAGCTCTTCGCAGACGGAAGACACGGTCGTATGATTCCTTGGGCGGCATGCGCTTCAATGCCAATTGGGTGACTTCATTCTCTTCGGGTAAGAGATCTTCGTACTTGAGGCCGAGCTGCCTGTAACCCATGCGCTTGGAGTACCATTTGGAGAGCGGTACCATCCACTTGTGCGTCCAAGGACGGTTGATGAAGAACTTGCCGACGGGACTGATGGGCATGGCTGCGGTAGGAGGGAGGGGAGATGGCTAGTATTGGTGACTAGACGATGCGGCGACGAGCTCTTCAATGTTCAATCACGCTGAAGTCTGAAGAGTCTCCGACGTTAATAACCCTAAAGTTGATCGTCGAATCAATCACCGCGCCCGGCTTTCCCCACCAATATACTGCCTATATTGGCTTGCGTTTCCTCTCGACTCGGACGTCGCTGGTATCAGAACAGTTTTGCTTGTGTGCTTTGCTTGTTAAGTCTGACGATATCTTCGAGGTATCATTCTGGTTCTGGTACTATCGAAGTAAACATCCTGTGCGCACCTCTTTCTGGCCGCTGTTGGCACCACATATGGCGGCCGTCAATCGCTGAAGATATCTAATCTCGAAGTGCTGCGGTGCGCTACCGCAACACTGAGAGGGCCTCCACAACGTGAGTAGCTTCTTCTTCGTGCTCAGCCATACTTTCACGGATCAAGGGGGTAGCTCGACGATCAGCACTATTCAGGTCAAGAACAAGATATCTGGATTGAAGCAAGAATGACCAGTCCAGCATCAGCCGCACCAATGGCAGACCCAAACTCAATCAAGGTCCAAGCTGCCTCAGGCTCGCCAGCCAGGCCTTCTACGAACTCTCGGATAGCTCGACGTGCAGCAGGATTGCCGGACAGTTCAGTGAATAGTTTATGTGGTGCTTTGGCAGGAGCTGCATCTGGAGTCGTTACATGTCCATTGGATGTTATCAAGACGAAACTACAAGCACAGGGAGGATTTCGGCCGAGGGCAACAGATGGTGCTGCTGTATCTACGCCGTATAGAGGACTTGTTGGAACGGCAAGAACAATTTGGACACAAGATGGCGTGCGAGGACTATATCGTGGATTGGGACCGATGCTGATTGGTTATCTACCGACGTGGGCCGTGTATATGGGTGTTTATGGAGAGGCTAGGGATTTCTATTATACCAAAACCGGTGAGTTTGAGCTGTTGAAACGAAAGAAAGCGAATGTCTAATTCCATGCAGATCAGCGGTGGATTGCTCAGGCATCAGCATCAGTAACAGCAGGAGCATGCTCAACTCTAGCGACGAATCCTATATGGGTCATCAAGACGCGGCTTATGTCGCAAGTCGGAGCATCAGCAGCCAAGGACACAAGGACGCCGTGGCACTATAAAAACACATGGGACGCCTTTCGCCAAATGTATCGATCGGAAGGTATGGCAGTTTTCTACTCTGGGCTTGCTCCCGCTCTTCTAGGTCTGTCACACGTCGCGATACAATTCCCCCTTTACGAATACTTCAAATTCCGGTTCACAGGCCTCGAGATGGGCGACTCGTCGTCGAAAGATAGTCATTGGGGTGGCATTCTCGCGGCCACATTTCTGAGTAAGGTTTGCGCAACGACCGCGACGTATCCGCATGAGGTATTGAGGACCAGGCTGCAAACGCAGCAGCGTCAGCCTATCGCGTCACGTAAGAACCACGGTCCCTTGAGGAGTCATGGCGCAAGCTTACCTGAGGGCCAAGTTACCCCTACCACGGAGACCAAGATCAGCCTCCCACGATATAAAGGCGTAATAACGACGTGCCAGACCATCCTTCGCGAGGAAGGATGGCGAGCATTTTACTACGGCATGGGCACCAACCTATTCAGAGCCGTGCCTTCAGCAATGACGACAATGTTTGCATTCGAGACGCTGAAAAGAGCTATGCAGCAACTACAAGAAGAAGGAAGACGAGAATTGAAAGCTGATATGTGATTTATGAAGATAAAGAAGGCCTTCGATATATGATGAAATTGGTATGTATGATCGATGCTATCTGGTACAGCATCTTCAGCATATAAAGAGATGGTTATCTCAAAGAAGCATGTTTGAAGGAATTCGGCGTTACCACTACATCGATGCACAGATGTGTGTCATCTACTACCGATATTGGGGTAGTGGAGATGATGCAGGTGCAATCAATGTACATACTTTCGGGGTCATTTCACCACAGTATACAAAGCTACTACATAGCTCCTGATTCGACTTCTCTCCAGTGCACCTGCTTTTGAGCTTCACTTCCTTCTACGCATTGCTGTGTGCTTACTGAGTTGTCAGACTTCTATGGCTGCGCATGAAAACGTCCCCAGCTATCGCGACCTTTGTGCCAAATTATTCTCCTGCTCTCGTCAAGTTTTGGCAGCTTCAGACGTTGTCTCCAGGGCTGAAGCCACTTTGCTCCTGCCTGTATTCGTTTTCCACATGAATCATCCACCCTCTTCATCCTCCGTCTTCCTTCTAACCGGCTTGCCCTCCCTCGCTTTTCTAATACCCTCTTCAATCGCATTAACCTCCATCGGCCTCGCCTGAACAGTCTCCCTATCCTTCCTCTTCTGCTCCTCGTCCTCCTTCCCACTGGAAAACAGCTCCTGCATCAGCGTCCTGGTTTCTGGCCTGGCTAACGCTCCATGCCGCCGCAGTGCTTCGTTCCGCCAACTTATGGAACCGCCGTCGGCTTCACGATACCGTCTTGCGTTCTCTTTGGCGGCGCGGATGGACGTGCGGGAGTATACCCAGAAGAGGGCGGAGAGTGTGAGGACGCCTAGTGGCCCGAGTATGAGGCGGTAGTTGAGTGGTTTGCGCCGACTGTAGCGCGCGATGTTGCTTGCTTCGGTTGTGCCGCCTGGACCTCTTGCTGTAGAGAGGCGGCCGCCCATGGTGAGTGATTGGTGTCAGAATTGGGCATTCACACTCGAGGTCGATTGCTCCACAGTGCGGGGTACTCACATGTTGCCGAGCGTTCGATTCATCTGATGCCCTGTGATGATTGCAATCCAAATATTATTAGAGTTATATAACACCTTCACGCTGCCGCGATCCGCCACATACACGACAACCTACTTGACTGCAGAGTAAACCTCTCCAGTCTCCCAATTCCATCAGCAAACTGTTCGCCACAACTCTCACTCGTACCGCGCCTCGAATCAATACGGCTGCGACTAGGTTAGGATCTGTCACGAAACACTTCTCTACATCTACTTTCGTCATGGCACCCGTTCCCAAGGAATGTGACTATCTTGTCATTGGTGGAGGTAGTGGTGGGCTGGCCTCAGCACGAAGAGCAAGTTCATATGGCGCAAAGACAATTGCAATCGAGGGTAACAGACTTGGTGGCACTTGTGTCAATGTAGGGTAAGCAACATCTTCTCATGGAATGCCTCACGTCTGCGGGACTGACACGCTCCTTAGATGTGTACCGAAGAAGATCACCTGGAATGCTGCATTCATCTCGGAAACAATGAAAGATGCCAAGTCCTACGGCTTCAAGTTTGAGCAAGTTGCTCCTTTTGACTGGTCTCTTTTCAAGACGAAACGTGATGCTTACATCAAGAGACTGAATGGTATCTACGAGAAGAATCTTGACAAGGACGGTGTCGAGTACATTCACGGTTTCGCCACATTCAAAGACCCACACACTGTCTCAGTCAAGCTTGATGATGGCAGCACTGAAGAGATCAAGGCCAAGAACGTACTTATTGCTGTTGGTGGCCACCCCAACATCCCGGACACGCCTGGTGCAGACCTCGGTATCACCTCAGATGGATTCTTCGACCTCGAGAAGCAACCAAAGAAGGCCGCGCTTGTTGGTGCGGGATACATTGCCATCGAGATGGCAGGTATGTTCCATGCTCTTGGCACAGAGACGCATTTGTTCATCCGTCATGACACCTTTCTCCGCACATTCGACCCTATGATCCAGGAGAAGGTCACAGCAGAGTACGAGCGTCAAGGCATCTTCCTCCACAAGCAGAGCTCCCAAAGCAAGGTTGAAGACCTCGGCAATGGCTGGAAGCGCATTCATTACAAGGACCACACTGGCGATAACAAGACACTTGACGTTGACTGTCTGCTATGGGCTGTAGGTCGCTCACCAGAAATTGAACAACTCGGCCTCGACACCGTCAAGGTCAACCTCAACGAGAAGGGACACATTATTGTGGACGAATATCAGCAGACCAATGTCGACAAGGTGTTCGCACTCGGTGATGTCTGCGACAAGAACTTTGAACTCACGCCCGTTGCCATTGCTGCTGGTCGTAGACTTGCCGACCGCCTGTTCGGTGGCCAGAAAGATGCTAAGCTCGAGTATGACAACATCCCCTCTGTTGTCTTCGCCCACCCTGAGGTTGGCAGCATAGGTATGACTGAGCCGGCTGCTCGTGAAAAGTATGGAGACGAGAACATCAAGGTCTACAATACCAGCTTCACGGCAATGTACTATTCTATGATGGAGCAAGAAGAGAAGGGACCTACATCATACAAGCTCATCTGCCAGGGCAAGGAGGAGAAGATTGTAGGTATGCACATTATGGGACTCGGCAGTGGAGAGATGATGCAGGGTTTCAGTGTGGCGGTCAAGATGGGAGCTAGGAAGAAGGACTTTGATGCTTGTGTTGCTATCCATCCTACGAGCGCCGAGGAGCTTGTTACGATGAGGTAGAATTGTAATATAGGATTATATTCATTCGTAGGTAATTCCCTTTAGGCTACCAGTAATGGACGCAGATTGGCGACAAGAATCAGCTCTTCCGGCATGCTGTGAATGGTGAGTTTGCGTGTGATTGCTGGTGAGAACGAGCAGTAGCACGGACATTGCTTGAATAATACTCATATCACACAGAGGAAGATACGAGTCGTTATGTATTTTACCTCAGCACGAACGGCCTTGCGCTTTGTCCTCAATAATGCCAAGGTGCCCTAGTGCAAAACGTACATGGTTAACAGACAGACTAAGGTAGCGTTTCAGGAGAAGCTGACGGCAGGTTCTGAGGGAAGAAATGCTCTTCTAGAGATCATGTGGTGTATTTCGATTGTACACTTTCTCCTCCTACCCGAATCGGATCCTCAGTCACGACTCCTCTGATGAGGATGCTGTAGCAGTCTTTTTAGCCTTTCCGTTCAAGCGCGGCTTTCGTGTTGCCATTACGGTAGTGATTGAGCACGGCCATAGTGGCGCTTTTGTCGTCGAATTCGTCGAATCACACAAGCGATTTTTCTACCGTCTCCTCCACATCTTTGCCTCTATCGCATTTAAACTTTTCTTCTGCGCTTGGAACGATTCGGCCTCGCTTCGAACCTCAAGCTAGTGTGTCTGCACGCCCTCTCATTTGCAGAGGCTGAACCGAGCTAACAGAGCTAGGAGACTAAGAGTAGAAAGTCACTCTGGGCAAAAAGCGCCCTAAACTGCAGCACAAGGCCCGTTTCAACAAAGTCGGATTCAGCCCGACCCTCTTTCTTACTTGTGCCTGCTACCTCCACTTCATCCTTGTCGCTGCCTTTCACCTCAAACAGGACGCCGTACTGAGTCAACTGCACCTGCGTTTGTACTACGCCAACTCTTGATACTGCTGTCCCGTCACCTCGCTGGACTTCGCTTACTGCCGGCTTGCCTTTGACCGATCATACACAGTGTCTGCGCAGCTAGCGACTAACCGACAGGTCAATTCTGCGAACCAATACCGACCTCTGGAAGTGTTCTGTGTCTGCGGTTGCAAGATAGGACTTGACCTTGATACAGTCCTCCTCTACTGTGCCGCTCATCTAGTCGCTTGAGACGAGACGATACTGAACTTGAGCTCGGACAAAGTGACAAGAGCTGGAATTGAGATTACAACTTTCTGCGTGGCCAATCGATTTTACAGAAAGTGAAACAGTAACGTCAGAGGTGATCTTTCGTTTGATCAGGAAGACTCGACAACAAGGACGGCAATAGCATAATCGTTGGCGTCAGACTTCGCGCATATCGAAGCAAAAGCATAAGACTACTGCGCTGGCGCAAGCGCCTACCGGGGTTCATTGGCTGGTTCGCTCAATTGCACTTCACTTGAAAGAATACAGAGTAGAAATCCTCAAAAATAAACTCTAGGCTCAGCACAGAACTACCCTCTTCACATCCACACAATAACACATCATGGACGCCTTGAACACGGTACATGTGGTGACGGATCTGGTATACCAGCCAGGTGATCTAGTACCGTTCCGACTCCATGCTGGCATTGTCGTAGCATCCTTTTTCGTTAGTTTGATTGGCGCCATCACAACTGTAGAGCTCTTACAAAGGCGTACTGGTGCAAAAGGTTGGACGACATGGTAAGTGCTGCGTATCCGAGATGCAGGCAGGAAGGTCAAGAAACTAATAGAACAGGTGGGAACTCTTTTCTTGCTCAGTGTCTATGGGTCTCGTCGCCATCTGGTGCATGCACTATGTTGGTAATCGTGGTATCATTCTCGGAGGTGGTGATCCACGACTTCAGCTGGTTTACAATCCTGGATACACTGCTTTGTCGAGTTTTATCCCAATCATCGCCCTGTTCATCGCTTTCGCAATCGCCGACCGAAGACATCGTGGTAAGAAGTTCCTCTTGACGGCTCTGGTTCTGTCTGGTATTGTCGCTGGACTGGCTATTGTAGGAATGCATTATACTGGTAAGATAAAGCAGAATAGAGAACAATGTACGGCACAATGCTGACATAGCTTCACAGCTAATCTTGGTGTCTCAAACTACCACATCGATTTTGAGAAGAAATACGTTGGTGGTGCTATCATCATTGCATGTGCAGCTTGCGTGCTGAGCTTGACACTCATCTTCATGCTACAAGAGCTCTGGATCAACTTCTTCATCTCCAGGTTTCTTTGTGCCCTTTGCATCGCTGGCGCTGTTTGTGGCATGCATTATGGTAAAATCTATCCATCCTGGATTTTGCAAATGATTGCTAACGCCAAGCACAGAGGGTACTGTAGGAACAAGCTATCGACTCAAGTATGCAGTTGAGTCAGGTACGGGATTGAGGAACACCAATGTCATCACAGCCGTCATTATCGTAAGTCTTCGTAGCCTTTCCTCCCCGAGTCATGGTTAAGGCATTGCTAACATGACAATCTAGTCTCTACTAACCGTGCCCGTCTGTCTCCTGATCGCTATCAAAGCCAATCGCCGACACAAGCAGCTTGCCGATCGTGCTCAGCAGGTCGTGCTAGCATGCGCTCGTTTTGACTCTGAAGGTAGACTCATGGTCACTCACGAAGGTCTCCTTCCCTGCCAAAACATCACCATGCACGAAAATCAAAAGTCTTTCGAGGATCAATTCAACGTCACTCACCCTGCCTTCCAATGGATCTACAGAGCGTCTCACAACTGGAGCAGTATCATCAGATGGCTACCGAACATGCGACGCCACCTCCAATCAGTGCATTTCTTGAACGATCCTTCTGGCACCAAGAATGCTAGCGTCGACTCTTCACTCTTCGAAGTCAGCTCAGAAGTGGAGGATTATTCGATCATCTTCCGTGAAGGTTTCTGTGTTGCTGCTGCCAGCATTGCTCAAGGTTTGAAGACTTCGGTGACCGAGATGGGTACACTGTATACAGAGGTCATGATGACTGGTACACTCAATCTGAGTGCTCTGACCGGTCGCAAGACCTTCCTCAATCGCCTCAACCCGGGCCGTTCTGGTCTTATTAGAGATGTTGAAGCCAATATGGGTGTTGATATCTTTGGCAAGGGTCAATTGCTTCTGCTTGTTCATCAGTGCGACAAGAAGGAGACCGCAAAGCTCTTGACAGATGGTTACCGCTTCGCTCCTGTTGACAAGATTGCTGAACATCTTGCGCGCAGCATGCGTGTGCCACTAGGCTACCTCACCGGACATTTGTATGCTCTTCAGCAACAAGCAAGGCAAGAGACGGATGTTCCTCATGGTACTATGCTTGGTTGTTTCGCTCTTCGGGCGGGTGTCTCCAGGAGGACGTGGGAGGTTCTTGTCAAGAAAGATATGCCTTACCGTCTACCATGGGTACAATCGTCACCGAATGCTATGGACGCATCGACAGCACAGCTTCTGGCACAATTAGATGGCCTCTCTGTTGCGAACTGTCTTGCGCGCATTACCCAACGCCTCGAAGCACCAGATGAGCTCAACATTGGATTCTGGGAAAACTTCAGAACCAGTATTCAGAACCTGGGCGAATTGGTTCCTGAAAGCTTCTTCCGTCAAGCCATCTTCTCCGCCAAAGCTCTCAAGATTACCACGCTCATCCCAGGCAGCAACCAAATAGCCACTTGCGATCTCCTTGCTTTCCACATCATTCCCGACATCCACTCTTCTACGCTCAAGACTACCACACTTGATCTCGAGTACACTCCTCTCAGCTTCCTACGATGTCGTCAGCAAGTGCTCGAGGGCGCTATGCAGAACGCCACCTTCGAGCGCAAGGTCCACCACGAGTTTGCCTCCATCTTCGCATCTAAGGACACTAACGCTGTTGTACGCCCAACCCAGGTGAAGCAAAAGAGCAAGTCTAGGTTCTTCAGTCGCGCAATTACTCTGAGGGATCTTGACACCCATCACAAGAAATCAGGGTCAAATTCGGAAGACGATTCAATTCGCAGCCATAGTCCTGAGGACACTGCTCCCAGTATGACCATGTCTGACTTTGGAAGCAAGAAAAGTATGGGAAGCATGATGACGCCGCTTCCTGAAGCAGGTGGAATGCCCTTTGGTGGTATCATGGTCAGCTCTGACGTAACAGTTGAGACATCTGCTGTCAGTGGTAAGACATCTGGAGAGCCTATCACCGAGTATACTGAAGGTGTCGGCACGAGTGCCTACGCATCGACCGCTGATGTCGATGTGCCTACATACGTGGATGAGCTCTATGCCCTGGCTGTCACAAAGTGGCAGCAGAGGTAGAGACGAGCGAAGACATAATGAGCGCGAACGATTCTCTTCTCTTCGGAAATGTGTATATGCCTGCACATATATTATGGTGTTTGTTTGGGTATGGTGAGGGATATATGAGACATCGGGACCAAGTGAGTCTTTGGATGGGACTGATTGATTGTTCAGTGCGCGGCACAGAGCAAGGTTCAAATGTCGCAAAGGCCAGGACTCTGTACAGTATGGGTCCAGGAAAAAGGCATGCAAATACTGTCTGGCGGAGGAGATGATATATGTGTATGTCCTGCACACAATAGCTTTGAGTTCTTTTCTCTTCTTCCTAACCTCCAGCTAGAGGAGTAACGGGCTGCTTTCCTGCTTTATAGGGCAGCTACACTTTTCGTAGAATCAAGCTTCAATCTACATTTCACAACTACCATAGTTCTGCTCTTTTGACTCTCGCTGTCACTACGACTAATCGCTACTGCTCAAACCTCATAGAAGCTTGTCTCGAAATTAGGTTCTAAGGTTTAGCCAAAGTCTCTCACCGACCAATGGCTCGGGACAGTGCAGCACGTGGGTAGGACAATCGTGGGACATGACGAACCGAAATGCATTGGCTCCGTTCCTGCAGCTTTTTGTGTTTCATCTCGACAGCTTTTTTCCTGCGTTGATGTGATAGATCTGTCTGTGGCATTGAACAAAGACACCTGCCGAATTGGAAAGAGTAGAGGATATCTATTTTTTCTGCAAGAGGTGAGTTCAAGTGTTCATGCTATACAGCCCAGCCTATGAATCGTGAGCAAGAGAGTGCTGTATATGTTATGTCCCATGCTCGACCAGTTCTTTGCTTAGTAGCTTCAGACGACTAATATGGTCTCCAAAATCTACAGTCACATTACACACAGCCAACGCAAGACCACATAATACACAACAATAATGTCAACACAACCACTCCTTCAGAGCGCCCCTGGTATGTCCATTTGCTACAACCTCTTTCCGTTTACGATACAAGATAAATCCGACATCGCTCTCCATTCGCTCCTCGACCCACACACAAACCCAGCACTAACACCACTATCCCCTCCCCAGGCAAACGCATCTCCCTCCCGGTCCGTGTCGAGCCCAAAGTCTTCTTCGCCAACGAACGTACCTTCCTCTCATGGCTGAACTTCGCCGTCATCCTCGGCGGTCTAGCTATCGGTCTCCTCAACTTCGGTGACAAAGTCGGCCAAATCTCAGCAGGTCTTTTCACCCTCGTCGCGATGGCTGCAATGATCTATGCTCTTGGTGTGTTTCATTGGAGAGCTGGCAGGATACGGAATAAGGGCGGTGTTGGTGTTGGACACGGTGCTACGGGATGGGGAGGATTCGATGATAGGTTCGGGCCTACTGTTTTGACTGTTGCGCTTGCGGCGGTGGTGATTGTGAATTTTGTGCTGAGAGTTGTTATTGGAGATAAGGATAACAAGCATGGGGATTTGAAGGGACGATAGAAAGGACACGGAGGCTATGAAGATGTCAAGAGGAGGACAGATTGCTTGAGCAGAGAACGCTGGCGATGGGGAAGCGATAGACCTGGCGCTTCCATAAGTGGTGGAGCAGGAAAGCTACCACCCAACACTCGGGCTTGCACTCGGGGCGTGTCTTCGGACTAGATGGTAGGATAGATTGAGCGAGGTCCGGATAGAATATATTGCTATGTATAATTATTCCAACTTGAAACGAGCACATGCCAAGACCTCCAGACAACCAACACCTCATCCTCCACCTCACCCTCATTTGCAACCAACGTTTCACAAACACCATGTCGACCAACGATGCAGCACCGCCTGCGCGCAAGGGTGGTCTCGCTCTCTACGCCAACCTTCTCGACCCCAATGCCTCCGCTGCGGGCACAATCTCGAGTGCGCCAGTTTCCTACACAAACACCGAGGAGCAAGATGAAGCAGCATCAAAGAAACCACAGATGAATGCCGGTACCTAGCGCCATGATCTAGTCCCCCCCTTTGCAAATGTATTGCCCATAAGCATCTGACTCACTTATCACCTCGATTCTCCTCCATCTTACAGCATTTCTACGATTCCAACCTACCAAGCGCCCTCAAGCACAACAAGCAAAAGCAAAGGCTAAGCCTGGCTTTTCGAAGATCCCTTCCTCGTCTGCTGCTGCTGGTACTTCGTCTCCAGATCCTCCTACAGCAAAGGCCTCAATCTCAGTACCGCCAACGCAAGCATCTCAATCCAGGAGCAGCATTGCAGACTGGACTGGCAACAATGATGACGACGACGACGTGAATGGTTTCTACGGCGGTGGTGGCGGAGAAAAGCGGCAACGAGGGGGGCGAAAGAAGCGCAAGAAGAACCATCAGGAAGAGCGTGTGGTCGTACAAAACTGGGACGATATCTATGATCCGTCACGGCCGAACAACTATGAGGACTACAAGCGCAGTGATGAGAAGTGGGCTGAAATCAGGGATTGGAAGGATCGATTATACGCGCATCGATATGCAAAGGAGAAGGCTGAGCAAGATCAGGAAATGGGCAGTGATGATAACGAGGTTGAGGATAGAACAGAGTCTAGGAATGGTGAGTATTGCTGGTTTAATATCGTTACTAAGCTGACAATAGGTGCAGCCATGTTTGCGCCGCCGACCGGTGGTTACTCTTTCGCACCACCTGCGTCGTTCGATAACGATGATCAAGCAGCACGCATGACTACTTCTTCGCCGCGACCTCCTCCTCCTCCACCACCTCCAGCCGATATTGATATGGACGAAACTGCAGACGAAGCATATGCCCGACGCTCCAAAATGCTGCCGATGCTACAAGAGAACCTCGAAACAGCCAATGTACTAACACGACCAACAACAGCAGAGGTCAGGGGAACCAATGAAGTTCCACCACCACCTCCGCCACCTCCTTCTACCGCGCCAGCTTTGTCCATCTCCCGCGCCCCGGTCCGATACTCTATGCCAACACCTCCTGCCAGTCTTCCCAAAACAGAGGCAGAACTTCAAGATCTCCTCTCAAACCCCACAGACAAGCCCGCTACTCTCGAAGACGAACCAGCTGCATCCGAGACCGGCGAAGAAGAAAGCCCCGCCCCACGCTCTCTCGCTCCAGGTCAAAAAGGCTTCGCTCAACGTCTCATGTCCAAAATGGGATGGACCAAAGGTTCCGGTCTTGGTGCTTCTGGTACAGGTCTCGTTGCTCCACTGCGTGTGCAGATGGAAAAGCGGAAGAAGCAGAGTAACCAGGATGGGAAGGGCGGATATGTTGGTCCTCAGACTGCGAGGATTATTGGAGGAAAGACTGGAGCAGACCAGAAGAAGACGAAGAAAAAGGTGAGGAAGGAAGGCGATGAGGAAGAAGAGGAGGAAGAGGATGAGGAGGTCGTGGAAGCGCCGGCCATGAGTGAGGTTGTTGTGTTGAGGGGCATGGTTGATGGAATGGATGTTGCGAAAGAACTTGCGGAAGGGACGTTGATGCAGGAGATTGGTGAGGAGTTTGGTGATAAGGTATGTTTTTTGTCTTTCCTTCCTGTTTCTGTCGTTTTCGTTATTGGTTCTGTTTTGACTAATACGATGCTATAGTATGGTCGTGTGGAACGCATATTCGTCCATCAATACTCGACTTCCGCGTCGATTCCCATCTTCATCAAGTTCACGAGTCCGGTGTCTGCACTACGAGCTGTGGAGGCACTGAAAGGTCGTGTCTTTAATGGTAATACTATCGTTGCGGGCTATTATGATGTCGAAAAGTTTGAGGAAGGTATTTATGAGTAGATGCTAGATAGTTACAAAGACAAACGGCAACATGGTCTTGGGTAGATGGCGAACATTGTGGGTGAATAAAGACACTCTGGTACGTGGTACTTGCTAGCCTAAAACAAGAATGTTCCTACTCTTGACCGATATATGCTCCCAGATCGACTATTCATCGTGTCTTTCATTGTGATATCGAGAAATGATCTTCCGTAATCATTCATTCTCTTGTGACATCTGGTAGTCAATGTGCGATCGAGACTGAGACAAGCAGGTAAGCTCGCAATTGTTTTGCAAGCAACTCATCTGACTTACTATGCGTACACTGTCCTCTCACCTCTACTTTCACATCTCATTCATTTGTCCTTGACATACCTTTTATATTCATTATGGAAAGAAGTTCAAGGGGTTAGTATGTTCTGTCCTCTTCTCATCTTAATCCATTTCTTCCTGTCTCATCTTTCCTTTGCTCATCCTATACTCTCTTAGCCCGTCACTGTGATTTTCGTCTTATCTCATCTCATCTTCTTACTGTGACTGTCCATCTCAAATCTCAATCTCAACCTTATCGTGAACCTTCATCTCTTCGTTCGTCTATCGCTCTACAAGTCAAAGTCTTGATGGCTATTGTGCAAATATTGATATTATGTATCCTTGAATTATTATACATCTACTAATGGTATACCAGGGCTAATTCTATACTTGATGTATTCGTTGGCCGAGAGAAATCGAGGGCAAGATTTCATTTGCCTTGGGGATTACGTTGCGAGTGCTGGAGTGAAGGTGAATGTGAATGCGAATGAGGATTGGTTGTGCTAAGGTAATTTCGGGGACGAGGAGGGAAACAAAGTAACAGGCTTTGTGCACTTGTTGGTGTGGGTGTGTGTTGGGTGAAGGGCGATTGGTATGCTGGTGGAGACAGGAAAGAAAGAGGAAGCGGAAGAGATCAAGATCAAAGACCAAAAAACAAAGGATAAAAGAATAAAGAAAGCGCAGGTGTGTGAGGGTATTTTCTTGTGTGCAATTGTGTATGTGCGGAGGAATAATGATATCGCAGGTTCTGTCTGGTTGGAGCGATTAAGAATAGTGATTGTGATATTGATGTTGACTACAGTAGTTCAGGTGGGAGAAGATTAGTACTACATAGTGTATTTTGTTTTATTCGTTCCAAATATCCTCACCTTCGATCCAAGTTGAAGTCCACACTCCAAACAAGCACAAAACAGCACAACACTCACTCCACCCGCACCGGACTACGCTGCCGACACCAAACAACAACATCCCCCACCCTCCTCCAATCATCATGCCAAACCGAATTGAATCTCCTCCAACACTCCTCATACAAACCCCTTGGCACACTCCTCGCAAGTTCCTCCTCCAGCTGACCAAAAAACACCAAATACTCCGGCCACTCCCTGGCCCTACCCACGCCCATATTCGCCGCCAGCCACATCGCCGGGTCTTGGTAGAAGATGTCCGCTTCGTCGAAATACTCGGTCTTCGCTTCTGTGCTTAGGCCTATAGGTGGCTCGCATGTCAACGCCCACGCCTCGATTTCGGGGTATACGAGGTGGGAGCGCCAGGGGATGGAGTGGCAGGGCATCAGCACGCCCAGCGTCGTGTGGTTTAGAGCGTGTGTTTCTCCAGACTGTACCATCGTGGGGTTTTTGGCCTCGAATTCGCTTCGGAGCCAGTAGTGCACGGATTTGACGCCGCTGTTTTGGACGTAGCCGAGCATTATTGCGGCGGTGATGTTGCAGAGGAGGAAGGTGTAGAGGAGGTAGCATTTTGGTTTTGAGGAGGGGTGGGGGATGGGGTGGAAGAAGGATGCGATGGGCCCGGCGCTCAGGATGGTGAGGATGGGGAAGATGGGGTAGATGAAGCGGACTTCTTTGTGGGAGATTAGTGAGAGGATGGATGGGAGGGCGAGGGCGATGATTGCCAGACTGCGGGTGATCGTTGTGGCGGGCGGTGGTGTTGTTGTTGGAGAGACTTGGAGACGATTTGTGAGTGCTTGGTAGATTGCGATGAGGGCGAATGGTAGTGTTGGCATTAAGAGCCAGGCTAGGCCTTCTGTGAAATAGTAGTCGAGACGATTGGCGCCGTAGAAGATGGCGAGGTTTTCGGAAAGATTAAAGTAGACCCAGTTTGCGGCTGGAAAAGTCCAGGTCCCGTAGTACCATTTATCTGCTGCTTGGGATATTCCAATGACAGCAGAACTGTTTCATTGATTAGTAGAGTCGAAGGGAGACTATCATGCTGTTATTGTACTGACCCGAAAATAGATGCGTCTTTGATGTATGCGAAAAACTCGGACTGGTTTGCGTACGGCAGTGTAAGCAACGATAGCAACGCCCAGATTAGCGCATTAGTTGGTCGAAGCACAGAGGCAAATGCTGCGAAAATAATGCTCCATTTCAAGCTTGATACGATCAGTATCGAGGTATAATCGAAAACTACGTAGGAAAACATACCTTGCAGTATCTTGTGCTCGCGAGTTGGGTGTCGAGCTCGACTTCATCCACTCCCAAGGCCAATAATACAGCGCCACCGCCGTCAAAGCTGTCTCCAGGGTATTTGAGAACGCTCGAGTAGACACGAACCATTGCCAGGGACTAAAAAGCACAAGATATAACTGACATTGGTTAGTTCTATAACGTCTTGATATTGTGCTTGCTTTAGAAAACTCTACCACTGTCGAGGACTCTGTGCTTGCAATACCATAAATCTTCTCTGCGAGAGCCCAAGTATAATAGTCCATGACGACCGCTTGCATTGCGAGAGCAATTTTGGGAAAAAGTACGAGATATTTGGTGCGTAAAACAGGCGGGAATAGCGAGTCACAAAAGAACTCGATGGCTTTGTACACCCCGCCTAGTAGGATTGGATGAAGGGATGAACGTAGTTGATGTCGCCATTCCTTCAGGTTGAAGTCAGATTTCGGTTTGCATATGATAGTTCTGTTGTATACACTACCTACCCACGTAATCCAAGCACCACTGTTCTCACCAAATGCTAGAGACCAGGCAGGTTCCAGTGCTTGATAGTACTCGTCTGGTTGGAAGAATGTGCATATAGTTACAGCATTGATGATTCGGATGACAGTTAACATCGTCCATGTATCAGACTGTCTGGCTTTCGCAATGTCCTTTTGTAATGGTGCCTTGTATCCTGGAACTGGCGCGACATTTTGTGCATTTCGCGGTGCCAGTATGGGCTGTTTGTCAGCTGTGGTCATTGAAGTGGCCATATTTGCAGCACGCAGTGTGTTACTGTGCAAGCTATCTGACACACTGCAGTATGTATAGTTTGAAGTTCAGGAAGTAGACAACAAAGAAAGTATCATCCTTGGAGGGAAAAAGCAATCTATGTAGTTCTATCGGGGTTCAATCCGTGCAGGTTATAGATAGCAGCATAGCTGCAAGTGCAAATTGTTTTCCTCATGTTTCATCGTTCGTCGTTATTTTGACGCGAAGATGAAACACGTGGGCGATGTAATTACGTAAGAGCATGTCTCAAGCCTCGTCCGCTTTCCTAACCACTAACACATACTGCTACATGCATTGAAGAAATCGTGTGAACAAGACAAATGGTAGAGCTTGTCAAGAGCTTTCATTTCAGGCATCATTCGTCAAGAAGGGCCGGCACTGTTTCCTTTCAAAGTTTCCAGTTACAGTACGAGGATAAGGCACTTTATGTATTAATCAGAGGAACGCCTTTCCCTTCCTTTCCTTCCCTCTTCAGTAACCGACCTGTGTTCTCCGAGCCAGCCAGCCCTCCCACGTCACTGACGCATGACCATTAATCAAACATCCTTCCTGCCCACACTCCCTCCATCAATAACCCCTACCGCCCTCCCAATCCACCCACTCTCCCCACTCTCCAGATCACTCGCAATAAACTCTGCATTCTGCTCCAGCGTCGTCTCATATCTCGTCGCATTCATCACAATCGTCAAAAACGTCCCGATCAGCGGAATGTTCTTCACCCAAGACTCCTTCCACAAAGGAGGACTTGTTGCCTTTGCGACCAATTTGGCCTTTGGGGATGTTGTTGGTACGCTGAAGTCTGTTGACTCGGGCGTCATGTTTGCTGGACAGAGCATGGTCCAGTCGACTGTGTTCGGTGGGAGAGCTTTGAGTAATGCTAGGTTTTGGCCGTGGGCGAGGAAGATGGGGATACTGTGGTGTGATTAGCATTATGGTCAATCGAGCTGTAGAGAGCAAACGTACTAGTTACGCAAAGGCGTCGTCGTGCCCGGAACGCACAGCACGCCCTGCCCACCCAACATCCACAATCTCAACGGCCTCTTCAGCTTCTCACTAACCTGTCTAACAGCTTCAACAACAGCGCGGAAGATAACGGGTAAGTCGCTCTTAGCCCATGGAGCTAAAGAGGCTACGCCCGCGGTGTTGACGACGGCGTCACACTTAGAGGTCAGGATTGCGCGCTTGATTGCTGCTGAGTCGGTTGCGTCGCCTTGGATGACGTTGATGCGGGAGTGGAGGGAGGAGGGGAGGAGGGAGAGCAGCTTTGAGGAGGAACGGACATAGGCCGTGAGGGTGTGGGAGTGGGTGAGGAGGGCGGGGATGAGGCGAATGCCTAGGTTGCCTGTTGCGCCGAGGAGGAGGACGTGCATGATCGCTGTGGAGATGTTGGAAATGAATGGAAGAAAAGTGGTACAAAGGAAGAGGGTTTGATGATGATGATGCTGGTCACTTTGTTTAACTGATGGTGAAGTAGAGGATGATGATGATGATGATAGAGAAGATTCATTTTGCAGCATGCACACAGACAGCTTCTTATACCACGTCTTCAGTGCATGAGCATGCCTCCAAACTACGTGCTTTCAGGCACAGCGACGGATGGATTTTCAATGGTAGCGGACAGAATTTGAGTATGAAACATGCAACAAGGCTGGTGGTAAGGCTGCTCGGAGGTGGAAACGGCTATCTCGAGAGCCAAGCGGAGTCGCATTAAGCCGAGTGCGTCGTACACACGTACACACTAGCAAGCGACCTTGTTTTAGTCTTTCACATAGGAGCGGTAGATTCGTTTCTCCTGTGCATGGTATGGTCACTCTGTAGCGCGATATTGGTCTTAGCGAGCTGGTGACACAAGTGTGGCAAATGAGCAAGCGAGAAGTGTGGCAAATAGGTAAGAGAGAAACTGGTGCTGTTAGCCGATTATGCAGACAAGGCTACCTGCAGCTACAGATGTCGGCTAGGCCACGGGGCGACCATGGAGGGGTCAAGTAAGCTTATCTCATCCTCATTCCCATTACTGTGAGACAAGAATCTTCTCAACTGACTCATACCTGACAATGCATCGTCGAAAACCTCACCACAGAACAGCAGCGAAGGTCGTGAGGTTGACCGCGTGGAGATACCTAAGTAGGAAACAGGTAACAAAGTACTACCTGGTAGAAGCAACCAGTCCATGTTTAGCATAGCGTGTTGTTTCAACATCATCCTTGGCGAAGGATGGAGAATGGCGCGCTCATCGATCTAATTCGTCCTTCACTCGAGGTCATCAAATAGGTCGATGTTTCGCTTTCTAGGGTTCGAGACAGGGATACCTTGACTTGCGTCTACCAGTAAGCACATGTGGCAAGACTATCACTCGTTCCACTTCTTCGCGGGTTCTCTCTTGCATTATTGCATTGTTTCCCATTCGTCCTCACTGTCTCTGGCTGCTTAAAGCAGCAGTAACTAATTTCTTGGCCTGTGACGTGATGTGAGTAGACAAGGCAGCCCATACCGTCAAGGCTGTCGAGTCCCGTGCGTCTGTCTCCCAATAGGGCACCGTTTTCCTCGAATGTGTAGATGTTATTAGCCTTGGTGTCAATTACTGGGACAAGTCAGGATTATTTTGGTGAAACATAGCAGTTCGCCCACTTTTAGCTTAACCCAGCCAGGACATTCACGATAGTCGACGCTTGTTAAGGTTGTTGGAAGGCTTCGCACGGACCCGAACTGTGTAGCGCTTTGGTAACATACAAGACGGCCAAGTGCATGGGTCGCCGAGCGGGCCGCCTTTCAGGTGTCACAAGTACCTGATGTAGAGGGCAAGGGCGTGATGAGTCCTCAACATCTTGCGGTGAAGGATAATGGCTAGCTTCATTCACGCCGAAGTCGCTATAGCATAACGTCCAATTGTCTCGTGCTCAACAGATCCTTGTGCATACATTTATGTCCGCTGTGCTGAAAGAGTGGAAACAACAGTCGAGGGAAGACAGCGGTCCGTTGAGCAAGGTGAAACAAAGCCAAGAACAGCTCTTGTTTCGGGTTTGGCGTTGACGTCGATGCCCTCTTGCTGGCCCTTGCCACTCCCCACGATTTTACCTTTTGAGTTGTTGAGCCAAAGTTCAACGTGCCGACTATTCTTGCAGCCTCAATCGGCGGTCCCTCAAAACTTTGTCCATCACTTGCCTTCTCCATCTCGGACTAACTACCACCATCTCTCTCACTCGCTCACTTTTCCACCCCACCACCTCACCCACCTTTTTGCTCTTTCAGGACGAACTCAACAACCTTGCCCGGCCTTTGCCAATCGGATTTACTCCCCACGGCTACACGGCTTTTACAGATCATCACCTTTTCGAACTCACCGCCTTATCGCTCGCTCAATCTTTCGCTCCCTCGCTTGCCTACTGCTCTTTTGCTCTTGATGTGCTTTGCTTGTTCAATCGCACATTGATCCTTACTAATCCTCCCCTTCTTTCAAGATATATAGATATTCGAACAGGTCACCGTCACCTCTCCAGTTTGCTGCCTGAGGCAGCTCACAATCATCATCAAGACTCACTGAGCTACGTCCTTTTCGCCAACGCATAGACATTTTGCACGACAACCAACAATAGATTCGAAGATATTCAATTGCTCACTACCTACGACGCTTTCTTCTTGCATGGACTAATCGATCCACACTCCCAACAACTTGAGCTATTGCAATATGCACAAGCTGCTCAACGATAATTGGACATCTACAACTCAGGATATCGTCTGCGAAAAGGACGAGAGCATTGATCAAGAATTTGGCCTTGACAACATCAGCAAATCGCAATGGATGAAAGAACTTCCACGGGGCGCCAATCTGGCAAGGGAAAAGAAAGAGCTGGAGACACAGCATCAAGTTCGTCAGGCAAGAGACTAGGAAGCTCGGTGAATCCTCGACTCGGCGCAGCTTTTGCAGCATCGACACCTGCTAGTCCGGCCTTGTCTGTACCAGAAGTCACTGCTGAATTATCAAATCCTCGATCACCGAGTGCTACCAGAGCCTCTGCCTCTTCTCGACATGGACGTACACCAAGAACTTCAACTCCTGCCTCTTCATCGTCAAATGTGGACTACTTTTCCCAATCAACTACTGGAGGACCATCCTCATCGCCAACCGCACAAAGACGCTCGACGCGTGCTCCTACTGGAGAACTCTGGAGTGCTCACCCTCGTTCCACAGATCGACACCTGCCTGCAATCCACGAGGTTGGCAGATCTACCGCGTCAGACTCGGGTCTCGAGCAAAGCAGTCCTGTAGAAAGACCGTCTCTGGCTTCGGCTTTTGGACATGCTCAATCCGATGGCCCAGTCTATCCAAATCAATCATTCAGTATGCTTACCAGGCAGACGTATCCCATTCGTCCTCCTCCGCCTGTCCCTGTTCGTCCAGATGTCACTAGACCGGTAGGATTTGCTCCTCGTGACCCAAAGGCACTTAATGCAGCTAGAGTTGCACCGCTTCGCCACGACGCCGTGGAAGATCACTTGGCATCGATCGCGAATACGCCTGTGCAGTCTCCAGGTATCGCCGAGTCTATGACGGCTCATTCTCCTTTTGCGCCAGAGTATTTGGCTGAGGCCAGCGCCTTCGAAAATGCCTATCTCCATCCTTTGACGGCAGGGGCTCCAAAAACGTAAGTCCAATTTCGATCAAAACAAATGGGATGGTACATTGCTAATACTGGACGATGTAGTACCACGAACGCGAAGAAGGATGTCGACGTCATGTCTGGCCGTAAAATTGTAAATAATTATGAACTTCATGGAGAGATTGGGCGCGGTGTGCATGGCAAAGTGAAGAAGGCCAGGGATCTCAGCTCAGGCCGGGAGGTGGCCATTAAGATTGTTCAGCGGTACAGCAAGAAGAAGAGACTTGGGAAGGCTGGCGCTCCCGAAGACAAAGTCAAGAAAGAAGTCGCTATCCTCAAGAAAGCACAACACCCTAATGTGGTCAGAATGCTCGAAGTTATCGACGATCCCAAGGAAGAGAAAGTGTATATAGTGCTTGAGTACTGTGAGTTTGGCGCAGTGTATTGGAGAGAGGTTGGTGTGCCGGAGATTGTGATCCTGGAGAACAGACGTCTGGAGTCTGAGCAATATGGCGACCCTGATCTGAACGAAGCAGCACGCAACGAACCCAGCATTAGACATGCAACTCAAAGACTCGAGGCGCAGAAGCAAAGACGTCCCAGCAAACGCCGTGTGAAGTCAGCAACAAACTCTAGCTTTTGGTCACTAGAGTATGGTGGTTCCAGCGAAGAGGAAGAGGAGGAGGAAGCGTCTCTGGATATCACACCGACTCCAACCAACGCGTCTCATGGATCATCTGCACCATCCCAAACACAGCAGGACTCACTATCGCGAGAGATTTCTCCTCGAGAAGGCACAAAATCTCCAACCGAGACTCTTGAGAATGAGTTTGGAGGTTACCGCGAATTAGCCTTTGGCTCGCCGTGGCAGCAGCCCCGTTTTGCTTCAGCATCTCAGAGCTCTGCGTATGCGACAGAAGATCTTTCACGTGCCAACAGGAAGCAGAGCGTCACGGAGAGCATCGTGTCTCAGATGACCGATGTAATGGAGGCGGAAGTGCCCGATGAAGAGATGCGCAACGTACCAACCATGTCCATCAACGAGTGTCGCAAAACCTTTCGTGATGCCGTTGCTGGACTCGATTACCTGCATTATCAAGGAATCATTCACCGCGACATAAAACCGGACAACCTGCTTCGTGCCTCAGGCCTCGAGGTGAAGATTTCAGACTTTGGGGTGTCTTACTTGGGCAAACCCATTCGTGATGGTGAGGAGTCTGCAGAGACCTCGGAGTCAGAGTCTCATGGTCTGCAAGAGGAGACTGAGCTGGCTAAGACTGTTGGTACTCCAGCATTCTATGCGCCTGAGCTCTGTTCAATCGACTTCACGCAAGACATCGGACCAGTCACAGGACAGATTGATGTTTGGGCTTTAGGAGTGACCTTGTACTGCATGCTCTTTGCCCGCACGCCTTTCCAGGCTGACAATGAGTTCATGCTTATGCGCAGGATTGCAGAGGAAGAGATT
>Ga0160429_1000446_pt1 | contig 39066 bp, 31 predicted proteins | sample SolpanmetagenomR_FD_108199 | JGI IMG/M metagenome (GOLD analysis project Ga0160429, IMG submission 108199) | Solar panel surface microbial communities from Lawrence Berkeley National Laboratory, California, USA - R | ecosystem: Engineered > Built environment > Solar panel > Unclassified ... | reverse complement strand
GCTGGCAGCGGCGACGAAGCCGACTCGGATAGCGACGATAATGACGAGGGAGTAGATATAGACGTAGACGGCCGCAAAACGCGGGTGAGCGTGAACACCGACGGCGACGTACCCAAGGTGCGGGTGCGCACTTCGGGCACCCACTTCAACACCGACCCCGGCCACTACGGCACCGGCCGCAAGAGCATTACCAACCCCGACGAATTCAGCGAAATCGAAGCTTTCGGGGGGTTTCGAGTGCTAGTGCGCCAGGGCAGCTCGTACAAAGTAGAGGCCGCCGGCCGCACCGACGAGCTGGCCGACGTGCGCTTAAGCGTTGACGGCGGCCGCCTGGTGCTGCGCAACCAGCGCAACCGCGATTGGCTGGCCGCGCTCAGCTCCGACACGCACCCCATCCTGGTCACCGTGACCCTACCCCGCCTCCAGCGCCTAGAATTGAGTGGCGCGTGCCAAGCCGACATCAGCGGCTTCCGCGACGAGGCCCTGCGCCTCGAAGCTTCCGGCGCCTCTACGGCCCGCCTCGATGTACATGTGCCGCGCCTAGAGCTGCGCATGAGCAGTGCTAGCTCGGCCGACCTCACTGGCTCGGCCACCGAGCTAGTCGTAGATTGTTCGAGCGCCAGCCAGGTCGAAGCCCTGGGCTTGCGCGCCAGCAAGGTTTCGCTCGACCTCAGCAGCGCCTCGCAGGCCAAAGTAAACGCCACCGACGAGCTCAAAGCTGACCTCAGCAGCGGCAGCAGTGCCCACTACAGCGGCCACCCCCGCAACGTGGACAAGGACCTCAGCAGCGGCAGCACCTTGGAAGAAGAGTAGACTTTTGGGCTTACACTGCAAAGGGCCAGTAGGCACTAGCGTTCAGTCAAGCTGAATGTTAGTGCCTACTGGCCCTTTGCAGTGTAAGCCCAAAAGTCTACCCGCCTATCTGCTTGGCTTTGTAGCCTTCCTTAAGCAGGATTTCGAGCACTTTGGCGCGTAGGTCGCCCTGCACTACTATTTCATTGTCCTTGGCGCTACCCCCTACCCCGCACTTAGTTTTGAGAAGTTTGCCCAGGGTTTGCAGGTCTTCGTCGCGGCCCACAAAGCCCGTGACGAGCGTCACCTGCTTGCCGCCGCGCTGCTTTTTATCAAGCTGCACCCGCAATTGCTGCTGGCGGGGGGGTAGGGTTTCGGCCGCAGTCGGCTCGTCTGCCTGGTAGGCAAAGTCGGGGTTGGTAGAATACACTACCCCCTGGCGGCGTGGGTCGTTCTTCATCTTGGTGTTAACTAGCTAAGCTACTGGCTGCGAATGGGGTAGGGCAGCGGCAATGCCATCCCAGAGGGCCACGCGGGCGGCCATGCCCTGCCGAGCCACCTCCGTGGCCTCGTGCCAGCGGGTGGCGTCGGTGCCGCACAGGTCGCGCACCATCTGGTGGGCCAGTGGCGCGTGGTGGTCCTCATCGAGCTCGATGTGGCGGTTGAGGTAATAAATAAACGTGTCGAGCTGCCCCGGAAAGCGCCGGGCCAGGTCATCGACCAGGTTGCGAAACATATCGGGTATCACGTCTTCGCGGCCGAAGGTAAATGCCGCCGCAATGGCGTGCGGCTGCCCCCCGGCTACCACGGCAAAGGTATGTTTCACAAACTCTTGCACACTGGCTGGGGCGGGCGCGGCGGCCAAGGCGGCCGGCACGCTGGCCCCACCAGCTAGTGCATCAAGCATACGCTGCACGGGCGCCGTGTCGGCACCGGCCTCGCGCATGGCACGCAGGTATAGCTCGAAGTGGCTGGTGGGCTGGCCTTCGGGGTCGAGGTCGGTTTCTTCTTCCAGCACAATGTCGTTGATGAGGCGGCGGGTAGAAGGGTTGCCCTTGGGCACCCAGGGCAGCTCCACGCACGTCAGCTCGCGCTGCAAAGCCTTGAGCAGCGACATAAAATCCCAGACCGCATACACGTGGTGCTCCATAAACACTCGCAAATCGGCCAATGTATCGAGGCGGCGGTATACCGAGTGGTCTACCATGCGCTGCCGGTAAGGCTGCAGCTGTGCCTGCAATTCCTGCACAAAATCCTGTGACATCTCTCCTGCTATCAAGTAAAAATTGACTTCTAGTTGCCTTAACAAGGTAGCACCCAATTAAGCTGCACGGCTAGCCCACTATCTGCCAGCTTATTTAATCATCAAATGCTGGGCGCTCTACACGGCCACTTCCAGCGCCAGCGGCAGCAGCGTTAGCTCAAACTTGGTAGCGTGCCCGAGGTAGTCGCCGTCGGCGTGGTAGCCCAGCGGCGCGGCGGCGCGCACCGTGGCTTGGTGCGTGTGGCGGTAGGTAGCGCCACCAGTGCGCGGCAGCGTGCCCAGCGCCATACCCAGCACTACTTGCACAGCCCGCCAGGGGGGTAGGGCGTTGATAAGGCACATATCGAGCTGGCCATCCTGAAGGTTGGCTTGCGGTGCGATGTAGGCGTTGTTGCCATACTGCGAGGCATTGGCAAAAGCCAGCACGTAGCAATCGGTAGCCAGGGTTTGGCCATTGGTTTCGACCTGCACCGGCACGGGCCGAAAGTGGCCATACTCCCGCATTGTGACGCGCAAATACGTGCTCAGCCCGCGCGAGCCAGCCTGGGCAAAGTGCTGGCTCACGTGCGCATCAAAGCCCAGCCCCGCCGTGCAAAAAAACGGCCGGCCATTGATAACGCCCACATCCATGCGGCTGAAAGTGGGCTGGCGCAGCCGGCGCAGCGCCGCGGGCAGCGCCAGCGGCACCCGCAGGTGCCGGGCCAGGCCATTGCCCGAGCCCCGCGGCACAATGCCCAGCGCTGTGCCAGTTTGGCCCAGCAAGCCCTGCCCTACCTCATTCACGGTACCGTCGCCGCCCACGGCCACCACCACCCGGCAGCCAGTCTGTGCAGCTGCCCGTGCCAGCTCGGTAGCATGGCCAGGGCCTTCGGTGGGGCGCAGTAGGTAATCGGTGCCTGCCTGCCCCCCAAAATAGCGCGCTAGCAGCGCTGGAAAATCGGCCCGGCGGCCAGTGCCGGCCATCGGATTAAATACAAAGCAAATTGGCGGCATACAGAACGAGGCCACCCAGGGCGGCCTTACGGGCTAGACAACAAAAAGGCCTGCCTAGCAGGCAGGCCTTTTTTACTACTTACTAGCCGGCTGTTGCCAACTGGCTAGTATTTTTTTACTTAACCATTCATTTTCTCACCCAATTTCTGGATGAGGTCGGCCGTGCGGGTCGAGTAGCCGGTTTCGTTGTCGTACCAGCCTACTACCTTGGCCAGCGTGCCATTGGTCGAAGTCAGCTCCGAATCGAAGATGCACGAGTGCGGGTTGCCCACGATGTCGATGCTCACAATCGGGTCAGTAGTGTATTCCAGAATGCCCTTCATCGCACCCTCAGCGGCCGCTTTGATAGCGTCGTTGATTTGCTGCTTAGTGGCTTCTTTCTTCAGGACTACGGTCAAGTCAGTCAGCGAGCCATCCGGCACGGGCACGCGCATAGCGATACCGTCGAGCTTACCCTTCAGCGTAGGCAACACCAGGCCTACAGCCTTGGCAGCACCAGTCGAAGTCGGGATGATGCTGTAAGCAGCGGCGCGGGCGCGACGCAGGTCTTTGTGAGGCGCGTCTTGCAGGTTTTGGTCCGACGTGTAGGCGTGCACCGTGGTGATGTAGCCTTTCTCGATACCAAAAACATCGTCCAGCACCTTGGCCATCGGGGCCAGGCAGTTGGTGGTGCAGCTCGCGTTCGAGATGATGGTCTCGTCGCCGGTCAGCGTGTCTTCGTTCACGCCGAGCACTACGGTTGGGATGTTGCCAGTGGCCGGAGCCGAAATCACAACTTTTTTGGCACCAGCCGTGATGTGCTGGCCTGCGCCGGCTTCATCTACGAAGCGGCCCGTGCTTTCGAGCACGATATCCACGCCCATAGCCTTCCAGGGTAGCAGCTTGGGGTCGCGCTCGGCGAGGGCCGCAATGTGCTGGCCGTTCACCGTCAGGCTGTTGTCGTCGTAGCTCACCGTGCCGACGAAGCGGCCGTGGATGGAGTCATACTTGAGCAGGTGAGCCAGCGTTTTGTTGTCAGTCAGGTCGTTGATGGCCACAATCTCCACGTTGTCGCGTTCGAGCAACGACTTGAAGGTGAGGCGACCAATGCGGCCAAAGCCATTGATGGCGACTTTGATTTTTGCCATGATATTGGAAAAAATAGAAAGAGTAGCGGGCTACTGCCGCAGCCCAAGTGATAACGCGCTGCGAAGGTACGGGCAACGGCGGCTTTGCCCCTACCCCTCGCCAGGTTGCGAAGAATCTTAACGTTTTTTAAGTAATTCGGGTACTGCTGCATTTTTTTCAGCCTGAAAATCAGGGCCCTTATTGTATGCGACCCGTTTTTTTTTTGCCAGGTATTTGGTTTGAAAGCCAGTCGCCGTATCTTTGCACCACCAAAACGAAAAACGGTCCGTTCGTCTAGGGGTTAGGACAGTAGATTTTCATTCTACCAACAGGGGTTCGATTCCCCTACGGACTACAAAAACGCTACTGGAATAGCCAGGAGCACATTTTACCCGCCTCAGAATGCTGGAAACAGCGATCTGAGGCGGGTTTTCTGCTTTGGACGTTTTGCAACCGTTTTACAAAGAATTTTCATGGCGTGCTCCGCAAAAATTCGCGTCCGGTCTACTTACACCCGCGCCGATGGCACGAGCCAGGTGCACCTCCAAATAATTATTGCCCGCCAGCCCAAGTGGTTGCCGCTCGACTTGCACTGGCCGGCCAAGTTTTTCGACCAGGCCGCCGGGCAGGCCCTCCCCCGCCGGCGGGGCGATAAGGAGGCCGATGACGTTAATCTGCAGGCGGGCCAGGAACTAAGCCGGGCCACCAACATTTTCGTCGAGTGGCGGCTGCGGGGCCAAGAGCTGACGATGGCCGACTTCCTGAAAGAGTTTAACAGCAAGCTCAGCCGGGGCAACTTCTGCGACTATTTCCAGACCAAGCTCGACGAGCGCCACCGCACCGAAGAAATCAGCGAGCTGAGCTACAAGGCGCAGCTCGCTACCCTGCGTAAGGTGCGGGAGTTTTGCCCCGAATTGCCCTTCGCCAATATGAAAGCTACCAGCTTCGCTAAGCGCTTCGATTTGTGGCTGGAGAAAAAGAAGCAGTGCAACGCCAATACCCGCTGGGCCCGGCATAAGGACGTGAAGACCTACTTGCACCTGGCGCAAAAAGACAACATCCGCTTCGACTGGCCCTACGAGGACTATAAGGTGCGCAAGGTGGCGGGCCACTGGGTGGCGGCGCTGCCCCGCGAGATAGAGCTGCTCGATACCTACTACCATACCCTCCCCCTGGGCTCCGCGCGCCGGCGCTATTTGCGGCGGTGGCTTTTTGGGGTGGCCACCGGCCTGCGCCTGAGCGACCAGCAGCGCGCCCAGCGCGACTGGCTGGTGGATGACCTGCTGGTTTTTTTGATGCACAAGGGCCGGCGCAAGGGCAAGCTGGTGAAGCTGCCATTGGGCAAGCGGGCGATGAGCCTAGTCGAGGATGCGCTACGCGAGCGCGATGGCGACGACGGCCACCTTTTCACGAAGGCCACCGGGCAGAAATCGAATGAGGCAATGGCGGAGATTCGCCAGGAGCTCGGCATCAAGTCGCGGCTGCACAACCACGTGGGGCGCGAGAGCTTCGCCACGCTCTACCTGGAAAACGGCGGCAGCCTGGAGGTACTCAAGGAGTACTTGGCGCACTCTTATATAGAGACGACCATGAAATACGTGCATGTGTCGGATGCCCGGAAGCGCCGCGATTTGAGCATGGTGGATGCCATTTTTGAGCGGGCTGTTCCAGCTACTTCGCAGAACACCTAGCAGCCCACGCAAAAGCCCCACTAGCCAAGTGCTAGCGGGGCTTACCCGATGAGATAAGGGCAGGAGGAGTGTTAGGCGACTGGCAGCCGGAAACGGCGCAAGGCAGCGGCCAGCCCCGCAATGGGGCCGACGTAGCGGAGGGCGGGCGCTTTCATCGCTAGTTGAGCACCTGGGAGAGGAGGCCCCGGTGTTTGAGCACCATCTGGTAGAGCAGGCCCATCACATCGAGCCGGCCGGCTTGCGTGCTCATCTCTAGCAGGGAGGGCAGCGTGCGAGCCACGTCGTGGTGCAGGGCCGGGTAGTGGGCCAGCACCAGCAAGTCGGTGCGCTGGGTGGTGTAGTCGGCGAAGGCCAATTCCTGCTGGGCCAGGGTTTGCAGGTCGGCCACGCAGGCGCGGCGGGCGGCCTCGTGGCGGGCATGGTACAGACGCCCGGCCAACTGCTGCGGGCAGGTAGTGTCGTAGGCCTGGTGATTGGTGAGCAGCTGCTCGGCGGGCGAGAAGTGCGGGTTGCCGACGACGACGGTCAGCAGGGCCTGGCGTAGTTCGCCTAGGCTCAGGGGCGTAATGCCCCCGGTTACATGAGATTCCATGTAATTTTGTGGTGTGGATGGGTTTGTGACGGACCCAACTCGTAGTGCCTGCTCGATACAGGTGCTACATCGGAGGTCACCCCTGCCAGGGGGTGGCCTCTTTCGCTTACTACGGGGCGGGCTGCTCTACTTGAGCATCACAAAAGTATCAATACTTTTTTTGATATAACAAGAAGATTGCATCCCAAATGCACCATAACAAGTTTGTGCATATTTGTGCACAAGTTTTAACTTTACTGCATGAAAAAGGAGAAGACCGAACGTACCGGCAAAAAGCAAGTTGGCCTCGAGATGACCGCCGAAGAGAAGGAACTATCTGAGAAGGTAGCCAAAGAGCGTGGTCTTGGCTTCTCCGCTCTAGTACGACTACTTATTAAGGATGAGGCCCGCCGCCTGGGTCTCTCCTAACTTCCCCTACCCCCATAAGAAAAGCCCGGCCGGTTGGTCGGGCTTTTCTTATATGCTTACTGTTCACTACTAGAAGTAGGCTGCCTTACATTCCTGTATAAGTCACTTTTAACTTGCGAGATAATTATATTCAATGCATCATCAGGAATTCCAGGCAATATATTTTTTATAGAAGCAATTAACTCTACATCAGAAATGCCACTTCTTGCCAATTCCCTAAGCACTGAATAATAAGGTTTTTTTCTAAGGTCAACTGCACTCGCTGGTAGATATGCCAATGCATCATTCTGAGATTTATCTTCTATAAACCTAACACGCCTATCTATACCTCTAACAGCATTTAATATTTCAGACAACATATCATCCGGAGCTCTTTGAACAATAGGTGGATTATCATTCTCAGTTTCGGATAATATATTTTTGAATTTATCTTCAAAACTTGACCAATTAGCATCAAATACTTGACGAAGTATTCCATCTGCAACCGGCTTAGAATCTAACTCTCTATTTATACTTAGAACCAGTTTATACAAATCATCCTTTGTCGGTAACGTATGATTGAATTGGGCTAATGGGTCTTTAATATCTTCAGGCTTTAAATCAATAAGGAATGTGTATACTTTTGAAGATGTTAACCCTTTTGCTAGAGCTCCCGCTTCAAATAGTATCCATGGCATATCTTTATTTTTATGCGTGAGGCAGATAACTCCTTGTGTGGAAGCACCCAATTCGTTACTTATTTGGGAAAACCATACTGCCCCCCTATCAATGTCATGACTTGAAACCCAAGGCTCTACTGCTTGGATAACACATTGAATCCAATTATGAAGTAATTCGGCTACTAACCGACTACGCTTACCTGACCAACTAATAAAAACCTTCATTGCTTACAATTAATTATCTATTTAAATCTTCATTAGATCACCCTTTCAACCCGTTTCCTGTAGTGTTTTTAAATTCATCATCCCCAAGCAAATCCTCTGCCTCTCGATATTTATCTATTAATTGACCCATAGAAAATTCATTATACCTATACCTCATTATTGCATTCTGTAGAATTCTAAAAGCCTTACGTGCCCTATTACTTTTATCAACCAAATTAAAGGTAAATATTATTCCTGTCGATAAAGCAGATGCATATGCTATTAGTTGCGTTACATAATTGCTTATTAAACTTTCGCTTTTCCTTCCTATCGCAATAGTCAAATACAGGGAGGTTGCTAAACTTATAATACCAAGACTTCTGTATGCCCAGTAATTTCTTATAGATATAGCATTATAAATACCAAGAGAAACAAGTATGGGCTCTGGAATTTGCCTAGGAACGGGCTTTTGCTCTTGCTCTTTTCTAAGCTCCTTATCTATTTGATTTCTAAGCCTATTCTCGATAATTTTATAAAATATTATAAATATAAATACTACAGATACAATTCCAAGCAGGAATAAATATCCTATTCTGACAGGTAGATTCAGTGCCGTGTCAGGAATAATTGGTAGAAAGCAAAGCATTGTTATTAAAACAAATGCTATAATATTACTTAGCTTAATCACACTACCTAATTTCATTGATTGTAAATCATTTAAAAATTACCAGCACTTCCGACACGCCCGTTTCCCCAGTTTCTGGGCGTCAGTCGCACTCATCCCCTTGAGCGGGTGCGAGCAGCGGTTGATTTATTGAGCGTGCTGCCTTAGCCACTCTATTACTGTACCTGCTAGGGCACCATACCCAGCGCCTTCAGATTGAGCGGCAAAACGCGCTAGCAACCCAGGATTTTGCTGCTTCATCACTGACAGCGACTCTTTCACCTGCTCCTGCACGTCGATGGTAGCAATGCCTGACATCAGGTTGTGTTCTAGGCTGCGAATAGCAGTTAGCAAAACTTGGTTACCGTGCGCTTCGCCTAATAGGTCTTTGAATAACCCCTGCGTGTGGCCGATTTGGGCCAACTGGATGCGCTCGTGGCTGGCTAACTGCTGCGCCAGCACGTCCGCACCTTTGCCTTGTTGCCGCAATTGCTCGCTCACCAAGTCCCTAAAAAACGCTATCTGCTCCTCTAGGCTACGCACCTGCTTCCCGTAGAGATTATCAGCGAGTTGCAATGCATTCTTGGTTTGCCTTATTTCCAATTCCGCCATGCTGAGCTTGTTCTCTAACTGCATGACATGAATCTTATTTTCGAGCAAGGCAGAAGGCGGTAGTTGATTGGCAATGACCAGCGCATATTTCTCCAACTCCCGTTCGATTACTTCATTCTCCCCAGTCAGCGTTTCAATGCGCATTCGCACTTTATTACCATCCTGCTCAATGCGCACTTTGGCATTCACATCTGGGTACTTCTGCCGCAGCACTTCCCCAAAATAAGACAATATGCCGACTCCTGCCTGATAGTACTCAGGCTCAAACTCGATACTTCGCTCAATCAGACTTTGATGCTGCCTAAGAACTCCTAGTTCTTCCACCTGCAATTCTTGTTCATATTGAGAATAGATGACTACAGCAATTGGGAAACTTCCAAGGTATGGCAATAATTCATCAATCTGAACTGAGCACTGAACCTCAGTAAAGATTCTATCAGTTAACTCATAATTTCCGTCTTTCCTTGGTGGAAACACTTCCTCCAAAGTTTCAGCTGGTACTATGACTACAAATACATCGCCTATACCGTCAGCGTGCATTCGAGGGCAATCTACTAACAAATATCTTTGCAACTCATCAAGGTGAAAGAGATTGCTAGTTATATACTTAATAGAAATCCCATTTTTCAAACTATTAATATATAAGTAACTACCCCCCTCTTTTTCCGAAAATTTATAACTTTCATTCCACCCGTATTTGTTCAACATGGAATACCAAACTTCATTAACAAAGGTTCTAGCACTCGTTTCATCATTTAAGTAGTATTTTTTATCTATGATAGCAGAAGGCTTTAATATTACTTCCACAGTCATATCGGAAAGCGCTCCTACAATATCTTGCCATTCGTCAGTCTTATTATTTTGTAAAAAGCTCCAACCATCGTTGATGCTAAGTATGCGTACAGGATGCATAGTAATTTAGTGAGTATTATTTATTGCCAACATTTCTTACACGCCCGCTTCCCCAATTTCTGGGCGTCGGCCGCGCTCATCGCCTTGAGTGGGTGCGAGCAGCGGTTGAGCCCAGAGCAGCCGTCGCTGCTGTGGTAGGCATAGGAAGTGGGGCTCATGCACACGTACACAGTGTCGGCCGCGCGGGCGGGTGTAGTGAGCACCGGCCGGCCCGGCGGCGAGGCGGCCGGGCTCGTGCCCACCAGGGCCAGTAGCAACGAAAGGGTGACGAAGACGGGCTTCATGCTCCCAAGGTAATGCAGCTATACAACATTGGGCTGCTTTGCTGTACCACTATGCTGCTAGCACGCTGATTTAGCCTATTGACACAAAAAAACCCTGGCCAGTGAGGTCAGGGTTTTCGTTGTAACCGGGCTTTTAGTAGGTGGTATCTACACAATAATTAAGCGACCAGGTACTTGTGCATGGTCGCCACCGGCACGCCCGTCGCCACCTGAATCTTCTTAAAGCTCATCCCCTCCCCGCGTAGCCGGCGCAGCTCCGCCACCACGTCGTCGGCCAGCGTGGGCCGGCCGGGCTTCTTGCTGCTTCTTGACTGCCCAGCCTTGATGCGCTCCGAAAAGCGTACCCGCTCCTGCTTGGCGATGGCAGCTAGAAAGCCAATGATAGCCTCCCGAAATAGACCGGTGCTATCGAGATACTGCTCGGTGAAGGACTTGAACTGCACGCCGGCCGCGTTCAGCTTTTGCAGGTGGTTGAGCGTCTCAGTCACGCCCTCGCGGCTGAAGCGGTCAAGGCTCCAGAACAGCACTACGTCGAAGTGCCGCTGGTGGGCATCAGTGAACAGCTGCTGAAACTCCGGCCGCTCCGCGCTACCCCCGCTTTCCTGGTCGCAGTACTCCTTATATACTGTGTAGCCCAGCCGCTCGGCAAAGGCGCGCAGTTCGCGCAGCTGGTTTTCGTTGGTTTGGCCTTTGTCTTTCGTGCTGATACGAGCGTAAATGGCAGCAGTAGTCATTAAGGATTAGCAAAAGCATACTTGAAAGATGATAGAACACGCAATGTGTCGTCATGAATATCTGTCATTGATTCTCTATACAGATTATACTCGGTCATGGCTTGAAGTAGTGGCACTGTTCCTAATATAAACAACTCAGAGTTGCTACAAATATCTTGAATACCCTCTTGTATTTTTGATAAATTTTCTAACAAAGCATCAAAAAGAAATTTTCCATTTATTTCTTTATCAATAATACGTTTTGATATAATAGGAAAATCTTGGCATATATCGTCAATAGCTAAAAAAATTCTTATTGCAGCAGACGGATGAGTATGCTTGTCAACATGCTCTACTTTATAATAAGGTATTAAGCTAAAAAGCCTAAAGAAGGAAAAAGTAGCAAATGTCCATAACTCTATCGAACGCATGAGAGATTCTTCAGTAGGATGCACTCCGAACATAGCTCCTACCATAGTCATTCCGTGAAAGTTCGCAAAATGGTCAGCATCCGTCTCTAATGCATGCAATATGATTTTTGGTATTTTACCTGTAGGCCTTTCATAGGGCGAGTCAATAAAAAGAGGCAAATATGACTCATCTCCTTTTAAAGATTGAACATATTTCAAATGCCCTTTCGCAATATGTCCAAATTCATGTAACACTAAATATGCTATTGCAATCATTGTTAAATTCCTTGCGAGAAGAATTCTAGATGAAGAATTTGGATGAACTCTAATATCAGGGTAAGCATCAATAAATTCCCTCAACACTATTTCATTAATGATAAAGGGGTTATTCGTCTTCTCAGCTTTTTCGATTTCAATGTCACCAATCCAGGGTATGACTTTCGGGCTGCATAAAATCTTGCTAAAGAACTCTCTCAGCAGGATAACCGAACTATAATAAATTCCAATAAAGTATTCTTTACTTTCCGGGTCCTTAGATACTACAGCCCCTAAAGTAGGATTATTTAAATAGGCCAAATGAACTTTAGGAATATTTACATACCTTCCTCTGTGGTGATTTATTATCTCCTCGCCATGCGCTAAAACATCCCGATGAAGCTCTAAAAAGTCATCAATCTCTATTACATTCACAGGATTCGCCCCCTTTTTCAAGTTGATGCTAAATTCATCGAAGTCGAAATAGCCACCACATTCATGAAGTAAGCGGTTGAATGAGCTTTTTACTGAGTCTTCCATGGATACATTATTTATGTGTTTCATGTGATGCCTTGACTGTTCGCAAAACTACTGTTTTTCGAACGAAATTCTACCCCACGCTAAAGACCCCAAAAACGCAGGTTTTTGGGGTCTTTTTTCAGGAGGTTTTTCGAACGCCTCCCTGTTCAAAATAGAGTTCTTTTTTGAACACTTACACCTACCCCCTAGCACCCCCAAAAACGGCGTTTTTACGCCTCATTTTAGGGAGTGTATTTTGAACACTAAAAAGCCCAGCCGATTGGCCGGGCTTTGTGAAGGGCGCACTGACTTACGCGCCGAAATCATCGTTCAGGCACCGGATGGTTTTGACCGGCACCTCTACGAGCTTGCCCTGCGCGTTCACACCCCATACCCGCAGCACGTTGCGCAGGTATTTCTGGCCTAGGGCGTCGTACTTACTCAACACAAAGTACTGGTGCGGCCGGCCAGCGCCCGCCGTGCAGTTCGCAATGGTGAGACTAGTTTTCTGATAGCGCACCATCAGCTGCACCGTGTCCACGATGGTAAACGGCTTTTTGGCGCCGGGCGGGCCCAGGCGCCGCTCGTAGGCCAGTACTACGTTCCCCTGCTGACATCCCCGCTGGGTGGGGGCGTAACAGGCCAAGGCGGCGTTTTCGTCCAGGGTGAGCAGGCTGGCCCGGCAGGAAAAGTAGCCGGGTAACTCAATCGCCGGCTTAGGGGATAGGGAGGCATACCCTAGGCCCAGGGCAAGCGGCAGAGCACACAGTTTCATTCGGCAGGGACTGGGCAGGCGAAGGGCCTACCTCCACGGCGAAAGTACTCCATAGAAGGTTGTATTCTGGACTAGTCCGGCACCCACGCAAAAGGCCCCAAAAACGCAGGTTTTTGGGGCCTTTTTTCTACACCTTTTTTTGGACTACTTTTTACTGCGAATCGCCGAGTCCTGCTTGACTCGCTTCAGCTCGTCGAGGCCGTCCTGCTGGGCGTGCAGGCTGTTGACGACTTGCAGCTTGCTCTGCCAGGATTTAACGTCGGCCAGATTACTGTTGCCAGCCTGTACCCCTTCGTGCACCGCCTGTAGGCCGGCGGTGGTATCGTTGATGCTCGCTAGCATCTGCTTCATCACCCCGAGCAGTTCGCTGGCAGCCGCCTGGCCCAGGCCGAGTGGACCAGTTGCCCGGCCGCCAGTATCCGCCAGGCCACGCGTTTGGCGCGCCTCTAGCCAGTTCTGCACCACCGGAGCAACGCTGATGCACTCAGTGACTCGAAGATTTGCAAAGCATTATTCGCCGGTAGCTGAAGGCGAGCGAGGCAACTTTCAGCTGCGGCGTGCTTCTTTTGAGAGCCTTTCTGGCAACTTTAACTTCTTCGTAGCCAATATGGAAACGCTCTTCACCGTCACGAGCAGCTTGGCGCTATCGGCCTTGCTTCTTACTGCCCAGGCCCAAACGCCGGTCACGCTTCCTGCTAAGCCGACTACAGCCGACCGGCGCGCCGCTACTTACCGAGGCCCCAAAGTGGTTAAAAACAGCAAAGCTCTGGGCCAGAAAATGGTGCAGAAAAGCAAGCCCACCGATACGCGAGTACCTGTCCCGGTAAAAAAGCTGTAATTCCTGGTTGTTGCTACTTAGCCGCTCAACTTTTCTCGACGGTAGTAAGGCTCGCTGGCATGTGTAAACACAGCTAGATTTTATCGCGCATGTGTTACTGGAGAGTCAGTTAAGCTACCTACTCGCAGTGGCTCTGCCAATTACCTACCCGCTCTAGCATTTCTAAAAAAGGCGTGTCGTAAGCATATGCCTTATTATGTCGTATATTTGCGTCATACTTCATAGCAACTGAGAAGTAACTATTCGCTAGGCAGCTATTGCTAAAGCGGCACCTCCTGCTCCGTTCTTACTGAGCAAGCACCTCCAATGCATGACCTACGCCAAAACCGCCGCTTTTACGGAAGACCAGCAACAATTGGCCCGCCTGGCTAAGGCGCTGGCGCACCCGGCTCGGGTAGCAATCATTCAGTTTTTGGCTGCCCAAAAAACCTGCATCTCGGGTGACATCGCGGCTGAGCTGCCTCTGTCGCGCACCACCGTTTCGCAGCACCTGCAGGAGTTGAAGGCGCTGGATTTGATTCGCGGCGAGGTAGAAGGCCTCACGGTCTGCTACTGCCTCAATACGGAGCTGCTGCAACGAGTGCATCAGCAGTTCACCGCCTTCTTTCTGGAAGCTACCAGCGGCGCCGTCTGCGGCCCAACTGATGCGTGCGCTTGCTAGTCGCCGCCACCGCTTACCCAGCTTTTTGCCTTCCCTTTTTAACGCGCAAACCATGAAAATTTCTGAGATCAAGCAGGCCCTAGTCGAAGTAGAAGCCGTCAATTTTCGGCTGCCCACGGGCGACTACCTGCCCGCTCACTTCCACGTAACGGAGGTGGGCTTGGTAAGCAAACATTTTATCGACTGCGGTGGCGTCGAGCGCCAGGAAAAGGTAGCTAACTTCCAGCTTTGGGAGGCCGGCGACTACGACCACCGGCTGGCGCCCCAAAAATTTCTGCACATCTTGGATTTGTCGCAACGACTCCTGGGCAGCGAAGACCTGGACATTGAGGTGGAATACCAGCAGGCTACCATCGGTAAGTTTGGGCTGACCCGCGAGGGCAACGACTTTGTGCTGACCCCGAAGCAAACGGCTTGCCTAGCGCAAGATGCCTGCGGCATTCCGCCCAAAGATTTTGCGTTGCCCCAGTTGCAACTGGCGGGCTGCACGCCGGGAGGCGGCTGCTGCTAGGGCGCAGGCCCTACCCCCCTCTTTCTTTCCATTAAATGGCAAGTCCTAATATTTTGGTGCTGTGCACCGGTAATTCGTGCCGCAGCCAGCTGCTACACTGCTACTTGCAGCAGATGCTCGGCGAGCGGGCTGCCGTGTACTCGGCCGGCGTCGAAATCCACGGCCTCAACCCGCGCGCTGTGCGCGTGATGGCCGAGGACGGCGTGGATATCAGCCACCACACCAGCAACCACGTGGACGAGTACGCCCACGTGCCGTTCGACTACGTGCTCACTGTGTGCGACCACGCGCAGGAGGTGTGCCCGGTGTTTCCATCAGCAGTGCACAAGCTGCACCACAACTTTGCTGACCCGGCCAAGGCCACGGGTAGCGAGACCGACATCATGCAGGCTTTTCGGGAAGTGCGCGACCAGGTGAAGGCCTACGCGCAGGAGTTTACCCGGCAATTTGCCAGTCCCGCGGCTGCTACTACGTAAGCTCGGCATAGCTTCGGAGCTCTTTCATGCACCACCACGAACTCCTAGCCTTTGCCCAGGTGGCTTACCAGGCGCTTTGCCGGGCCTTACCGGCGGGCCGCCTGCCCACTGTGCCCGGCGTAGTATGGACGGTCGGGCAGCACGCCATTTTTCAGGTCACGGTGTGGCGCAGGCTGCTGCCCGGTGTGCTGCCCCAGCCCGAGGCGCATGAGCCGGGGGCCCAGCCGCTGCTCGTGACCGAATATGTAGAAGAAGCGGTAGGCAAGCAACTGCGCGAAGAAGGCATCTGCTACCTCGACCTGGCCGGCAATGCCTGGCTACAGCACCCGGCAGCCAGCGAGCTTTTTGTGCTCGTGCAGGGCCGGCCACGCTACCGCAAGCCGGTGCGGCCGGGGGCAGCCTTTCGGCGCGATGGGCTGCGGGTACTTTTTTATGGCCTTACGCAGCCGCGCGTGTGGGCCTTCCCCGACAAGGAGCTGGCGGCACACGTAGACCTGACGCCCTATGTGCTGACCCAGGTGCTAGCCGACCTGGCCGCCCAAGGCCTGCTGGCTCACGAGCCCCGCCGGCTAGTGGCGCTTCCGGCCTTGGCTGCGCGCTGGGTGGCGGCCTACCCGGTGCTGCGGCAGCGCCTCAACCCCCGGCGCTACCGTTGGCTTGACCCTGCCAAAGCTGCTAGCTGGCGCGAGCTGCCTCTGGGCAGCTTGGGGGCCTGGAGCGGCGAGGCCGCCGCGCAGCTATTGCTAGGCGAGGTTGGCGTGCAACCCGTGCGGCTGCTCCTTTACTCGGGCGAAGACCGCGAAAACCTGTGCGCCCGCTTGGGGCTAACGCCCCATTCACACGGGACGGTTGAGCTGCTACGGCCTTTTACCAGCGCCGCCTCTCTACTACTGAGCGCCGCCTGCGTGCACCCTTTAGTAGTTTTTGCTGACCTGCAACTGGCAGAGACAGCCCCGGCTACACAGCTAGCCCAGCGACTGGCACAGCGCTACTTGCCCGACCTCATTGCGGCCCCTTCGGCCTAACTCATCCCGGCCCCTACCCCCCACACCCGCCACAAGAGATACAGCTTGGCCCGCACCAAGGCAGCACATGGTGCGGGCCAAGCTGTATCTCTTGTGGGCCAGCACTCTAAGTGCATTTTCGCGCTGCTTGATGCATAGTTCTGGGAAGAAAGCGCCTCTTCGCACCCGCCGCGGTTATTACCGACCTAGCTAACGCCGCGCTTGGCTAATACCGGCTTTGCTATGTGCGCCGTAGCAATCAACCAATGGGCTCGGCACGAGGCAGGCGGTGCGCGCCCTACCCCCTGTGGGTGATTAAGAAACTGGGTACTAGTGTTACCGAATTGTTGCTTATCAAATGATACTATTCAATATAACCCAACTTATATTATTTGGCATAATACTATGACAACGAGGGCGAAACACTAAGGTAACACAGCCCCAATACTTTTGCACTTCATATGAAGTACATCTTTAAGCTCCTCACGGCCACCTGTTTTATTCTACTACTCGGGGGCTCGCTAGCTGCATTTGGGCAAGGCACGGGTACGATTAAGGGCCGCCTTAAAGACGCCAAAACAGGCGAGGCCGTTATTGGCGGCACCGTACGCCTCGACGGTACTACGCTAGGTACCCAGACCGATGTAGAAGGCGCCTTTGTGCTGGCTAAGGTGCCAGCGGGGCAGTACACAGTGATCATTTCTTCGGTTTCGTACAAGACGGCTACTTTGCAAAAGGTGGCCGTTGCTGTTGGTAAGGAAACCGTGCTGCAACCCACGCTGGAGAGCGACAACCGCCAGCTCGACGAGGTGATGGTGCGCGGCGTGCGCCGCACCAATACGGAGGTGTCAGTTATCAACGAGATGCGCCAGGCCAGCGTGGTGGTCAGTGGCGTGTCGTCGGAGCAGATTGTGAAAACCCAAGACCGCGATGCGGCCGAGGTAGTGCGCCGCATTCCGGGCGTCACAATTGTGGATAATCGCTTTATCCAGATTCGGGGCCTGAGCGACCGCTACAACACGGTGTGGCTCAACGATGTAACGGCCCCCAGCTCGGAAACCGACCGCAAGTCGTTTTCCTTCGACGTGGTGCCCAGCTCGCTTATCGACCGGGTGCTCGTGTTCAAAGACCCGTCGCCCGAGCTGCCCGGTGACTTTGCCGGCGGCCTGGTAAAAGTGTACCTGCGCAAGCCGGCCCTCAACGAGCGCCTGCTAACGGTGAACTACTCGGCGGGCTTCCGCGACGGCACCACGGGCCAGAATTTCTTCACCGACAAGCCGCAGGCGGGCGATGCCTTCGGCTTGGGGGCCACCAAGCGCGACCTGCCCAACGGGATGCCGCCGCTCAGCTCGGCTTACCAGCAGTACGAGCGCGATTTCTACGGCAAGCAACTGGCCAATTCTTTCCCGATTCACAAGCTGACCGCCATGCCCGACATCCGCTTCAACGCGGCGTACCTGGACCAGATTAATCTGAAAAACCTGACTATCGGCAGCATTACGTCGGTCAACTACACCAACACGTTCACCAATTTTCGGGTCGAGCGCAATCTCTACGATGGTAGCGGCGCCCGCACCGACAACAACCGCGACGAGCAATCGACGCAAAACATCCGTCTGGGCGCCATCCAAAACTTCAATCTGGTGCTGGACAACGGCGACAAACTGGAGTTTCGCAACCTATTTAACCAGCAGTCGCGCAACCAAGTGGTGACGCGCCAGGGCTACGACAACACCGGCGTGCAAAACCGGAGCAGCTACATCTTGGGCTACCAGGGCCGCACCACCTACACTGGCCAATTGGCGGGCACCCACACGTTTAATAAGGAAAAAACCCATTTTGACTGGGTAGGCGGCTATGGCTACTCGGCCCGCAACGAGCCCGACCTGCGCCGCGTGGCCTACGCCGTGAGCCAGTCGACCCCCAGCGATGCACCGGTGCAAACGGTGCTCGTGCCCGGCACGGGCCAGGCCGACGTAAACAACGCTGGACGCCTTTTCCAGAAGCTTAACGAGCACAGCTACACCATCAATGCCAACCTGCGCCACCAGGTGCAGGTGGCGGGCCGCGCCGTCGAAATTGGGGCTGGCACCTACCTCGAATACCGCAAGCGCAGCTTCCGGGCGCGGGCCTTTGGCTACTCGCTCAACAGCGGCGGCGAGCAAAACCTGTTGCACGAAGATGTGGGCAACATCTTCAGCCCGGCCAACATCGCCAGCGGTGGCTTTCGGATTGATGAGGACCTGAACTCGACCTACCGCTACGACGCCTCCAACGAGTTGGAAGCAGCCTACCTGTCGTTCAACATTCCGTTTACCGACAAGCTGAAGCTGCTGACCGGGGCGCGCTACGAGCGCAACGTGCAGCGCATCAGCACCGGCATCAATGGCCAGCCGGTGGCCCTGAACACGCCCACCAACTTCGTACTGCCCTCGGCCAACCTGACGTACAATTTCAACCCCCAGAACCTGGTACGCGCGTCCTACGGCCGCAGCCTCAACCGGCCCGAGTTTCGCGAAGCGGCGCCGTTCTTCTACTACGACTTCGAGTTTAACGTGGCCAATTACGGCTCGCTGTACCTGAACCCGACCCAGCCGTTGAAAGTAGCCACCATCGACAACTTCGATTTGCGCTACGAATTCTACCCGTCTAGCGGCGAGCTAATACACGTGGGGGCGTTTTACAAGAACTTCACCAACCCCATCGAGAACGTGGTGGTGCTGACCAGCAACCTTGCCTACACCTTCGCCAACGCGCCGAGCGCCTACGCCTACGGGGTGGAGTTGGACGCGAAAAAGAGCCTGGCTTTTGTGAGCGACCGCCTCAAAAACCTTTCGCTGGTGGCCAACGCCTCGCTCATCAAGAGCCAGGTGACGCTGGGCGACGGCGTAGTGGCTTGGAACAACAAGCGCGCCCTACAGGGCCAGTCGCCCTACGTGTTCAACGGCGGCCTGTATTTCAACACCCCCGACAATAACTGGTAGGTAACGGCTCTCTACAACGTATTTGGGCCGCGCATCCTGTTTGCGGGCAGCGACCAGTACCCCGACGTAGTGGAGCGCCCCCGCCACACCGTGGACCTCTCGCTAACCAAGACTGTGGGCCCGCGCCTCGCGCTGAACGCCGGCATCCAGGACCTGCTGAACCAGCGCGTGAACCTGGTGCAGGACTACAACCGCGACCTGAAGTATGAGGTCAGCGACCAGTCATTGGCCAGCTACCGCCGCGGCACCTACTACACCGTGGGCCTGCGCTTTACGCTGGAGCCCCGCGCTACCATCCCTACCACGCCGGTTCCTTAGCCCGCTCCTACCGAAGATTTTGCCACCTGGCTTTTTCCCTTTTATGAAACAGAATACCCGCTTTTTGGCCTCGGCCACCGCGCTATTATTGAGCTTGGCCGCTTGCAAAACTCAGGACATTACGCCCGCCCCCAACGCTGTACCCAACGGCAATAACGGCGGCACTACCACTCCCGCTACCCCCTCGGCCGCCACTGTTGTTCAAGGCGACATTACCAGCAGCGTGACCTGGACGGCCGCCAACCAGTACCTGCTCAAGGGCTACGTGTATGTGCGCAGTGGGGCTACCGTTACTATTGAGGCGGGCACCATCATCAAGGGTGACAAAGACACTAAGGGCTCGCTCGTGATTGAGCCGGGCGCCAAGATTATTGCCATCGGCACGGCAGCCAAGCCCATTATTTTCACTTCCAACCAGGCCAAGGGCTCACGCAACTACGGCGACTGGGGCGGCCTGATCTTGTGCGGCAATGCGCCCGTCAACTCCATCGTGAACGGCGTAAAGCCCCAGATTGAGGGCGGCCTCTCCACGCGCTTCGGCGGCGACGATGAGAACGACAACTCGGGCGCGCTGCAGTACGTGCGCATCGAGTTTGGCGGCATTGCCTTCTTGCCCAACAGCGAGATAAATGGCCTGACCCTGGCGGGGGTAGGGCGCGGCACCACCATCGACCACATTCAAGTTTCGTACTCGGGAGATGATGCCTACGAGTGGTTTGGAGGCACCGTGAACGCCAAATACCTGGTGTCGCACCGCGCCTTCGACGACGACTTCGACACCGACAATGGCTATGCGGGCAAGCTTCAGTTTTTGGCCTGCCTGCGCGACCCACTGTCGGCGGACCAGTCAGGCTCGCACGGCTTCGAGTCGGACAACGACGGCACCAACACCGACAACGGCCCTAAGACCAGCCCCATTTTCTCCAACGTGACGCTGGTAGGCCCGCTCATCAACACGGGCGGCCAGGGTGCCATCAGCTCGCAATACGTATCGGGCGTGCACATTCGGCGCAACTCGGCCCTGAGCTTATTTAACTCGGTGGTAATGGGCTGGCCGGCTGGCATTCTCATCGACGGCACCAAGGCCGGGGCCAACGTGGCCAGCGGCAGCCTTACCATCAAGAATACGCTGGTGGCGGGCTCACCCACGGGCTCCAACTCGAAGGGTGGCCAGAAGGACATCATCTACATTGCTGGGGCCGGCGGGGCGGGCAGCCTCACACCTACCAGCGTGATGAGCAGCGACTCGAGCGCCTTTGGCGCGGCCGTGGGTCCGCTCAGCTGGCTGTTTGCCGCTGCCAATGGCAACAAAAAGTACGCTACCTCGGAAGCCGTGCGCCTCCTTAACCCCTTTAGCTTGACTTCGCCGAGCTTCCTGCCTACCACCACCTCGCCCATCGTGTACACAAGCAGCACCAACAGCGCGCCCGCCGTACCCGCCAGCTTCACCGACAGCAAGCTCAGCGATAGCTTTTTCACGAAGGTAAACTACATCGGGGCCTTTGCTGGCACCGGTGCCTCCGGCGACAACTGGATGGCCAACTGGACCAACTTCGACCCGCAGAACACGGACTACTAGCCTCCCAGCACAGCGCGCTTAGCGCATGGCCCGCTAGCCTACCCAAAAGGCGACTTCTCCTAGAGGTCGCCTTTTTTGGTGCATTCTACTCACATACTGCTCTCATTAAGTAGGTAGAATAGCGCGCGTGGGGCTGGCGCATTCAGTGGGGCCCTACCCCCCTCGGCTCGGGTAAGAATGCCTAACGTCAGCAGACCAGCCACCGCCGGGGTGGCCAGTAGAATCTGCGCCGACCGAGAGCGGAGCTATAGCTTCTTCGAGTCGCTGCCCTATCCCCTGCGGGCTGGCCTAAACTACCGCAAGCGGTCCGGCGCCGAGGGCCTAACGCAACTTTACCCCACCTAGTAGGGGCGCCTAAACCAGTTGGTTCGGGCGTCCTTACTAAGTGGGGTAAAGTAAAGCCAGGCACTGTACCTGGGGCATCATAAGTAGGCGGGCCGAGTGCGTACGGCCCGCCTACCTAGCCAGCTACTGCTTGATTAGGTGCTTGGACAACTTCAATTTATCATTGGAGATAAGCACCAGGTACGAGCCAGTGGGCAGGCCGCTAACCGTGAGCGTGTGCGACGTGCCGCCCGCCAGAGTGCAGGACTGCACCAGGCGGCCGCTCATGTCTATTACTACCACTTGGTACGGGCCGGTGGGCAGCGCCGACAGGTCCAGCGTGGTTTGTTCGGCAGCAGGGTTGGGGTAGAGCGTAACGCCAGTGGCGAGCTGCTGCGGTGCAAAGGCTACCGTGCGCACGGGGCTATAGGTGGTTTTGCCGGTGAGGTCGCGCTGCTGTAGGCGGTAGTATACCATGCCTGGGTGCTGCTGCCCTACCCCCCCATCGACGAAGGAATATGCCAGCGGCTGTAGGCTGGTACCAGCGCCAGCCACGAACGTGAGTGCCTCAAACACCTTCCCATCGAAGGAGCGCTCTACCTGGAAGCCCTTGTTGCTGTTCTCCCGAGCGGTGGCCCAGTTCAGATTGGCATCCAGGCCCACGGCCTTGGCGTCGAAGCGCGTCAGCTCCACGGGCAAGGGGTTGGCCCCGATTTGCATGGGCACGTTTTGGGTCGTGATGCCTCCTTTGGCATCCACTGTAGTGATGTTGACCGTGTAGGGGCCCGCCACCAGCAGGGTACGGTCGGCTACACGCACTTGGCCGGTAGCGGGGTCCAGTTCTAGGCCCGCCGGCAAGGTGTTGTTGTTCACCGTGCTAGTGCGCACGCCGTTATCGGTCACAACCGCTGTGGCGTTGTAAACACCGGCATTTGCATCAAACACGTCGGCAATGATGTCGCCGTTCTGGTACGCAGTGGTACCGCCCTTGAGCGGCGTCGAGGTGTACACGGAAATGTTGTCCTGGCCTACTGGAATAGTGTAAAGGCCGGGCACTACGGAGGTAGCACCTAGGTTGTCGGTGGCTATGTAGGTGAAGAAGGCGTTGCCCACAAAACTGGCGGCCGGGTCGAAAGTGAGGTTAGCGGCGTCGGCGATAGGGATGACCTGATTAACCTGCACAGCGCTGCCCCGCAGCAGCAGCACCCCAGTGGCGGTGGCCGGCAGCGTGCTGATAGTGAAGGAAGGCACCGAACCGTCGGCGTCGTAGCCCGCCAGAGCCGAAAGACCAATCGGCGCCGCCGTGTTCCCCATGGGCGTTTGCAGGCGATTAACGATCGTAGTAACTAGTGGCAGGCGGTTGCTCTGGGCGGTGGTCAGCGACGACGTATTGTTAGCCGTCTTGCCATTTTCCGACGTATTGGTGGTTACAGTGCCTATCACTGTGATGGCCGTAGTCGGAAACAGGAAGCTAATGGTATTCGTCACTTCCCCAGCGAACCCTACCGCCTGCGTGGCGATGGAGGGGAAGGTAACGATACCCGAGTTAGTGTCGTAGCTGCCTCCGCCCGATACTACTACCCCATTGAGACCGGTAGGCAACTGCACCTTCTGGGTCACAGCATTGGCCGGCGAGGGTCCGTTGTTGACGGTCACGACCTGGTAGGTAGCCGTTGTATTGGGCAGCAGCGTGGCCGGACCACTGAGGCTGGTAGCCACGTCGGCCACGGGCACAATGGTAACGCTCACCGTTTGCGTGTTGTTGGTCGGCGTGGGGTCCGAGAAGGTGCCATTGATGCTAGCCGTGGCTACCAGCGGGTCGTTGCCGGGGTTGTTCACCGTAATGGTGTAGGTGCGCGAAGTGTTCGCCGCCTGGCCGCTGCTAACCGGGAAGGTAACTGTGCCACTTGCGGCATCATAGATACCCATATCCGACACTACTACCCCAGACAGCCCAGACGGGAGTGCTACGCGCTCGCGCAGGCCGGAAGCAACACCCCCCGCATTCAAAGCTGTAACAGTTAAAATGATAGGCTGGCCGGCCTGCTGAGAAGTCAGGTTAGAGGTAATGGTCGTTTGCAAGTCAACCAGGGTGCTGGTGCGAGGCGAAACCGGAATAATCAGGTTGGCCGCGTTGTTGGCCAAGTTAATGTCGTTGGCCATGTTGTTTACCGCTGCCGACACCCCAATGATGGGCCGGTCGGGCACTACCAGCGTGATGGTATTCGTCACGGCTCCGGTTACTCCGGCAGCCTGGTTAGCGATAGTCGGGAATGTGACAATGCCCGTGCTGGCATCGTAGACGCCGCCGCCGCTGGCCACTACCCCAGACAAGCCAGTGAGAATGCGAACGGAGGTTGCCACGTTAGCCGCCGGGGCAGGCCCGTTATTGGTCGTAGCCACTGTGAAGGTAACAGTGTTGCCGAGCACGGCCGAACCGGGGCCCGCCACCGCCACGCTGACGTCGGAGTTCCACTTGATTTCGGTGGGAATTGCCACCGAATTATTCGTGCCGTTGTTGTCGAACGTGCTACTGGTTACGGTGGCCCGGCTCACAATGGTGCGCGGATTGCTGGCGTCCGTTGAGACCAAGGCCGGAGCCAAGTAGCTATAGGTATACGTTTTTATCTCGCTTGGTGCCAACGTGACGGCGGACCAGGTGATGACACCGGTAGCCGGGTCGTACACGCCACCGTTGCTCGCCGTCACGTTGGCGGGCAAGAAGCCGGCCCCTATGCTCACCGTCTGCACCACGTTGAGGGCGGGCACCAACCCCTTGTTGCTGGCCATAACGGTAAAGGTTGGTACCTGGGTCGAGGCTGCTACGCCGGGACCCACGAGGGTCGTCATCACATCGGTTCGGTTAAAGATGTCGACGGAAAGTACCGCCACGTTATCGGCCGGCACCGGGTCCGATGTAGCCGAGGCCACGCTGGCCACTCCTACCACAGGGCCAGTAGCCGGGACCACGAACGTGACCGTATTGGTGGTGCTGGCACCGCTCTCCTGGCTAGCAATGGTTGGAAAGGTGACTATTCCGGTAGCGGCGTTATAAGTGCCCGTGTTGGACGTAATCGTCAGGCCGGGGCTGAGGGCAAGCTGCTGCACCACGTTGAGGGCCGGGTTGGGGCCGTTGTTGCCAGTCACGACGGTGAACGTGAGCGGCGCACCCGGCGCCAGCACCTGGTTGGGACCGGTCAGCGTGTTGTACACATTGGCTTGGGTAGCGGTAGGTGCGACCGGGGTAGTGGACTGGGCCGTGGCCACATTATTGGCGGTAGTGCCAGTCGCTTCCTGAGTGGCAGTAGCTACGGTCGCCGATGCTGTGAAGGCCGCGCTGGGCATCGGGAAGCTAACCGTGTTGTTTAAAGAACTGCCGGTGGGCAGTACGGCCAGCGTTGGGAAAGTAACGACCCCCGTCGAAGCATCATATGTGCCATTGGCCGACAAAAACACGTTGGTAAGGCCCGTCGGTAGCTGCACGGTTTGCACCACCGCCGTTGCGGCCGACGGCCCACCGTTAGCCGTCTTCACGGCAAAGGTGACTAGGTTGCCAGTCACAGCCGTGGTAGGACCGCTGAGGGTAGTGGCCACGTCGGCAATTGGGTTTACGGCGATGCTGGCCGTAGCCTGGTTGTTATCGAAGATGCCCGACGAGGCTGAGCCAGCGGCCCCGCTGAAGCTGCCGCTGATTGTTACCGGGCCCGTAGTAGGAGCCGTGAAGGTAACTGTGGAAGGAGCCGCAATGGTATTCCCCAGGTTAATTGGCGGGTAGGTGATGAGGCCCGTGGCCGGGTCGTAGCTACCGTCGCCGGAGAAGGAAACGCCGCTCAAGCCGGGTGTGAGCTGGGCATAGCGCAGGGCGCCGGCGGCGTCAGCCGGGCCGTTGTTGATGAAGTTCAGCGTGAACGAGGCCTGCTGGCCGGGCGCCACCGAGGCCGCCGAAACCGTCACGCCATTGGTAGCTAAGTCAGAGGTGGCATTGTTGGTAACAGGGAATGACGCTATGTCAGGGGCCTGGCCTACGCCATTGCTGGCATCCTGGGCCGTAGTAGTGGTGATGTTGCCAACAATGTTGCCACTACCGCCCACCGTTGAAGCTGTGTAGCTGAACTGGAAAACCTTGGAATCGCGGCTATTAAGAGTAGTCACGGTGCCGAAGTCTATGATGCCATTAGCATACGTGCCGCCCTGGTCAGTAATACCCTTAAGCTGGTCGGTAGTGAGCGTAGCGCCGGCCGGTAGGGTCACCTTGCGCGTCACGTTGCTGGCCGCGGCAGGGCCATTATTGGCAAAGCCAACGGCGTAGGTAGCCGTGGGGCGGCCCGTAATGGAAGTCGAGAGGCCATATACAGCCGTTACTACGTCGGCGTAGCCGTTGATAGCTGTCGTAGCCGAGCTCGTGTTGTTATCAGTCACAGGCTCCCCCGTGGTGGCCGTGGTGATAGCCGCCGTAGCCACGACGGAGGCAGTGCCGGGAGCCGTATACGAAATACCGAACGAGTTACTAGCGCCCGCCGCCAAAGGCGAAACAGTGGCGTAGGTAATGGTCACGGCGCCCGTAGTGGCGTCGGGGCTGCTGATGCTGGTGCTACCTGGAGCCATCACGTTGGTAACCGGGTTGAGAGGGTCGTTCGAAGCCAGCGTGATGGTGCGCGTAACCGTGCTGGCGTCTACGCCACCATTGTTGGCAAACAAGGCTGTCAAGTTTACCGTTTGGCCCACAGCGGCTGCAGGAGAGCCCGAAATAGTGGCTACTACGTCGGTGCTGCAATTGATGCCTGCCGTGCTCCCCGCGATGCTGTTGCTGATTTGCCTATTGGCGATGCCTATTACGCCGGCAGAAGCTCCGTAGGCCACGCCGCCGGCAGTAGTGCCATTGGGGCCAATAGCTACACTGCTGCTGCTGGGGGCCGCGTTGGTGAGGATAATGCCGGCCCCGCCACCACCACCAGGGCCATGAGGACCGGCAGTGCCGCCGGTGTTGGTGCCACCGGTGCCGCCGTTAGCCACCAGCGTAAGGCTGCTCAGGCTAGCCGTGTTGTTGGCCGTGATCAGGATGGAGCCTCCGGCCCCGCCGCCGCCGCTGCCGTCATTTTCCACGGTGTTGCTGGCGCTGGCCCCGTTGGCCAGTACTGTACCGGTCCCGCTTACCGAGCCCGTACGTAGCAGCACGATGCCGCCGCCTGCCGCACCGCTGCTGGCGTAGCCGGGGGTAGGGCCACCCCCGCTGTTGCTGTTGTTAACGCCGGCTCCGCCACCGCCGCCGAGTATCAGGCGGCTGCTGCTAGGCGTATTAAAGGGTGAGCCAACCTCGCCGCCCACGGCCATGTTGCTGCTCCAGGAGTTGCCGCCCCGGCCGCCGCGCGCGCCGTTGCCGCCGCCGCCGCCGCCCGAGTTGTTGGTAGGACTGCCCGGGGTATAATCATTGCCGCCGCCGCCGGCGTTGCCAGGTGCGCCGCGGCCCGCGCTGCCGCCGGGGTAGCCATCCACACCCGTGTCGAAGAGAGCGGTGCCCGTGTTCACGTAGCGTGGGGTGCCCACCATACCTTCGCCCTTCATGGCATGGGTCCCAGCGGTAGCCAGGTAGTCGGTGCCAGTCAGGCCGGTGTTGCTGACGCTCTGCAGGCCAGCCCCGCCGCGGAAGCCAGCGCCCGACGCGTCAAGCTTGGCTCCGGTTCCGGGAGCAAACGCAAGCTGGCCGGTCACATCTAGCGCCAGGATGCCGCCCGTGCGGCCGTTCCAGGCGGTGGGGGTTACCGGGCCGCTAATGGTCAGGTTCTTATACTGGGGAATGCGCACCACTTGAAAACGCCGCTGGCCGGTGCTAGCCGCAGCGTCGGCGTTCTGATAGCTGTTCTTCAGTCCTGTGGTGAAGGTGAGGGTAAATACGCCAGTACTACCGTTAGCTACCGGTGCGCCGGCCGCCACCACGTACTCGTACTGGCCGGCCGTAAAGTTGGCGTTCGTCAGGATGCCTGTAGCTAGGCCCCCCGCTACGCCGTCGCCGTAGGCGTCGGTGTTGGAGTAGTTGATGTCGGCCCCTTGCATCTGCATCACCAGCAGCAGGTCGCCCATCGCGATGGGGGTTGGGCCTACGGCCGTTCCCACACTTAGGGAGGTAGCGCCCACCGCCACTACCTGGTTGGTACCCGGGTAGTACGTATTGGGGCTGCTCGAAATAGTCTGTGTGCCGTCTTTGCCAGGTGTGGCGCAGGCGCTGGCCGTACCCACCGGCCCAATAGCCGATACGGTCACGGTAAGAATGGCCGCCGCGGCCGTACCGTTGTTATTGGCCGAGGTAGGATCGGCCGTAGCGCTGGTATTAGCTGCCGTTACGGTGAAGCTGGATGGCGAGGAAGGTACCACCAGCAGAAAGGAGTTCACTACTGAAGTCCCGCTAGCGAGCGACGCCGTCGGGTTGAACGTGATGATGCCCGTGGTAGGTTCGTAGCTGCCGTTGGTAACCGTGACGTTGCTAAAAGGAGGCTTGCTGGATAGCGTCAGGGTCGGCACTACGTTCGTGGCATTGGCCGGACCGTTGTTAGTCGTCATAACACTGTAGCTTTTCGACTGCCCTTCGACGCCCACATTTTGGCCGTTCACCGTCGACACCAGGTCAGCACCCGCCGTGACGGGAATAGCATAATTCGCTGTGTTGGAGCTAACGCCTACGTCGTCGATTGCCTTGTAAGTGAAAGTAGCGTTGCTACCAAACGTACCGTTGGGCACGAACGAGAGCTGGTAGCCGGGGTTACTAGCTGTGGCACTAGTAGGCACCGTAATCACTTGATTCAGCGTGGCCGCGGCGCCGTTGACGTACAGCACGCCCTGGTCCGCTGTGGGTAGCGACAAGATGGTGTACGAAACAATGGTGGTGTTGCCCGCTGTAGCGTCCGGGTCGCTAGCGTTGAAGGGCGCGATGTTCGTCTGGCTGGTGGTGCTGCTCAAGATGGCCGGCGAGTTGGTGACGTTATTGGCTACCGGCACCCGGTTCTGGACTGTAGTGAGGGTCACCGAGTTGTTAGTGGCCGTATTATCGAGGATCTGGCTGGTATAAGTTGCCGTTCCCGACACCGAGTTATTGGACGGCATGGTGAAGGTGACACTATTCGGGACGACCACGTTAAGGGGCAGATTGGCGATGGTCGAGAACGAGACCAGGCCCGTATTGGTGTTATAAGTGCCCCCGCTATTAACCGTCAGACCAGTCAGGCCTGTTGGTAGTTGCAGTGTTGGCGTCAGGCTGGTGGGTAGGTCGGGGCCATTGTTCTTAGTGGTCATGCTGTAGGTCACCGTGCTGCCGGCCTGCGCCCGGGCCGGGCCCGTGAGCGTAGTGGCAATATCGGCTTCCGCGCACCACCCAAATGATGGGATAGCAACGGCTTGCGGAGAGGGGTCAGCGTTACCTGTCTGGACGTTGCGGTACGTCAGCGTCAGCTTCGTAATAGCCTGAGGAAACGTCACGATGACATTATCCGTCGGATTTGCCCCGCTGAGTGCGGTGCCCGTAACGCGGTTACTGCCCGAGAAGGTATTGGTAGCACCCAGCTTGACGTTCGCGGCGGCCAGCGCGATGGGGGTAGTAGCCGTGCTACTCGTATAGCCATCAAGTTGCACCTGGTCCACAAAGCCAGCTGTGGTCAAGTCCGTACCTGTAGCGTCAATGTCTTGCAGCACCAGGGTAAAGCCTGTGAGCGCCCGGCTAAAGGTGAATGTTACGGTGGAAGTGCTGGCTGCTCTAGCAGCATAGTCCGTATACCAGGTCAAGCCTGCACTTTGCGCTCCCCCTTGTAGACCTTCAATATCAAAGCGGTCCGCTACCGTGCCCGCATTGGCTGAGTAGCCGCTAGTAGTTATAGTAACTCCACTACTAGCAGCAGATCGCGCCGTCCAGCTTTCGTTCGTCGTGCGGGTAGAAAAATCAAGTCCCGATGGCTGCCCGCAACTGGCCTGTCCTACCGATATAGTATAGGTAGCGGCCCCGCTCGTGCCACTACCATCCGTGGCAGTGAAGGTAAACGAGTAGTTGCCGGCCGTGCCCGACGGTTGAAAAGATAGTTGAGTTGCCTCAGTTGGGGTTAGGCTGCGAGCCGCTGTAACGGCAGCACCATTCACGTACAGTGTGCCGCCCCCTGGTACCGAAGTAATGTTGTAGCGACTGATCGTGCCGGTAGTAGTAGCCGTGAGGCTATTGATAGCAGTTCGAGCCGCGTTGGCGGGTAGCACGGGCGTTGTTAAGCTGGTGATGGTTGGCGCAGCCCACGAGGGAACAGCTGCGGCCAGCACCAGAACAAGCGAGAAGGCCCAAGTGAATAGGGATTGTCTCATGCAGTTATGAGTAAGTAAAATGGAAATCGATAAAAGGAAATAAGTTGTCGGTAGTTAGATGGCAGTAGTGGCCTTTGGCCGGATAGTGCTCGTCAGGCAGAAATCAGTTTGGCAAACACCTGCTGAAGGCAGGGGACGGATAGTAGAAGGCTGTTGAATTGTGACAGTGGATACCATGGCTTTCTTATACATGCGACGAAAAAATATCTTTAATTAATACAGAAAATTAATGGATTCAATCAACTCATATGTTATTGTAATAAATCAATAAATTATTTTCTTTTTCTTAATTTCTGGCAATTAAAAACAGGTTTATTACTAAAGGGTAATAAGCTATAACATTTAGCATCACCTTCTATACTATTAATAGATTTTATTAATAAGCATAGCTACTAAGCAGGGAGCCGTAAAGCTAGTTTACATTCTTCAAATCCTCATTAATAACTACTGTATCGATACTTACTACTAAGTATTTACACTAAATATTTTTTGAATTATTTCTGGTAATTTTTAAACAGAAAAATATCCTACTGATATTATTAAGCACAGTAAAAACGCTGAATAGGCAAGTGATTATCTGTGCTTAACTTATTGAAATAAACTTATAAACGGCACTTGCTAAAGCAGGCGAGTTATTATTAGCGGGTCTGTTAAATTTGCTAAGTGTGAAATTTTTGTTGCGAGGCGCAAAAAGCTTAGCAAGTACTCAGCGCATGCACAGTTGCGCAGCCCAAAGCCAACTCTAGCAAACCCGACAGCAGAGCGGTAGTGTGTATCGCACTAGCCAGGATATCTAACTGCACGTGGCGGTTAGAGCCCGAAGCGCTTAAGCAGACGCTGCACGATTCAGCCGCTGGTGGCGGCCCTGGTGAGGCTTACCAGCGCCACAAGCTGGGCAATACAGTACCACTAGTGGGTAAGGGAGGGATAGCCCCGGCGGGAGGCAGCCGCAATTTTGTGGTTCAGTTTGGCAGCAGCCCATATTGGTGGCCGGCGGCCAAACGGTAGAGGTGCGGGTGCTCTTCCCTTCGGGCCTGGTTTAGTGAACCAGGCTTTTTTGTATCCCTACCCCCTCGCTGCCATGACGTTTATTTTGCTGCTCGGCCTGCTAGCGGCTGGCATTACTACGGCACCTTACCTGCCGCAGGCTTACCTCACCATCACCACGCGCTCGACGCGCAGCTTGTCGCTACCCACCTACTTGCTGGGCACGGTGCGGTGGGCTACGGGGTGTGCATCTACGACTGACCCGCGATAGTGGCCAACGGCGTGACGGCCGTACTGGCGGGCGTGATACTGGTGCTAAAACTGGGTGAGCCGGCCCCGCGAGGGGTAGGGCCTGGGCGGGCACATCGGGCGGGCTGTGGCTACCCCCTCCAGAGTACGCAGGCCTTATTTTTCACGTACCTCTATGCTAGGAAGCCCCGGCGGCGGTAGCGCACCTCGGCCACCTCATAGCCCAGCGCCACGGCCAACAGCAACGACACCGGGTACGCCACCGAAAACCACAGCACATCGCGCACACTACCCCCATAATTAGCCATAATATTGAAACTGCTGGCCAGCTAGTTGGCGCCCCAGCCAGCGCTGCAATAACATGCACTGCTGGCGCCGCAGTAGGCCCCGCAGCGCCCGGCAGCCCGGCCGCGGCGCTACTTTCGCGGCCTATGACCCTACCCCTACACTGGACGACCAAACCTTTCGCGGCCCTGACCCTGGCCGAGCTCTACGCCCTGCTGCAACTGCGCAGCGAGGTTTTTGTGGTAGAACAAACCTGTGCCTTCCAGGATATTGATGGCCACGACCAAGCCGCCCTGCACCTGCTGGGCCACACCGAAACGGGCGAGCTGGCGGCCTACGCCCGGCTTTTCGACGCGGGCCGCAGTTACGCCAAGGTGAGCATTGGGCGGGTGGTGGCGTCGCCGCGCTACCGGCGCCAGGGCTTGGGCCAGCAACTGCTAGTGCAGGCCCTGGCCCAGTGCGAAGCCCAGTTTGGGCCGCAACCCATCAAGATTGGCGCACAGCTTTACTTGAAAGCTTTTTACGAAAGCTTCGGCTTTTTGCAGCAGGGCGAAGGCTACCTCGAAGACGGTATTCCGCACATTTATATGCTGCGCCCCGCGCCGGCCGCCTAGCGCAGTTTGCGAGTTGGTGCGTGGCGAGGGGGTAGGACACGTGCGGCGGTGCACTGGCAGCCAGTGGGCGCTGAGTGGAGTTAACTCACTGGCGCTTACTTTTAGCCCGCTGGTTTCGGCTGGCCCTACCCTCCTTTTCCCACCTCATGAACCTTCTCCGCACGCCCACGGTGCTAGCCGCTGGCGCGGCCGCGCTGCTCCTCAGCTCGTTTCACCCGCGCCCTACCCCCCCACCGCCGGCCGCTGGCTGGCAAAGCTTGTTTGACGGCAAAACCCTGACGGGCTGGAAGCGCCTCGCGGGCACCGCTGACTACAAAGTTGAAAACGGGGCCATCGTAGGCACGACCGTGGCGGGCTCGGGCAATACATTTTTGGTAACGGAGAAGGAATACGGCGACTTCGACTTGGAGCTGGACGTGAAAATCGACGACCCCACCAACAACTCGGGCGTGCAGACGCGCAGCCACTTCGACACGCCCGCGCAGCCAGGGCAGGTGTTTGGCCGGCAGGTCGAGATTGACCCTTCGGCGCGAAGCTGGTCAGGCGGCGTCTACGACGAGGCGCGCCGCCAGTGGCTCTACCCCCTCGATTTGCACCCGCAGGCCAAAACGGCCTTCAGAGTGGGCCAGTACAACCACCTCAAAGTGGAGTGCCTCGGCAACGAGATGAAGACCTGGGTCAACGGCGTGCCCGTGGCCTACGTGGTAGACCCCGTGGACCCCACCGGCTTTATCGGCTTGCAGGTGCACGCCGTGAGCGAGGCCGCGCAGGCTGGCCACAAGGTCTATTTTAAGAATATCCGCATCAAGACCAAAGACCTGCGGCCGAGCGCGTTTCCGGCCGATATCTATGTGGTCAACTTCGTACCCAACTACCTGAGCAACTACGAGAAGCAGCACGGCTGGCAGCTGCTGTTTGATGGCAAAAGTCCCGCCGGCTGGCGCAGCGCCAAGGGTGCGGCCTTTCCGGCGCAGGGCTGGCAAATAGCCGACGGCACGCTGACCGTGCTGCCCTCGGAAGGCAAGGAGGCGGCCAACGGCGGCGACATCGTGACGCAGGCCGAATATTCGGCGTTTGACTTATCGTTTGAGTTTAAGCTGACGCCGGGCGCCAACAGCGGGCTGAAGTACTTCGTGACGCTGGCCGAAAAAACCGACATGTCGGCCATCGGCCTCGAATACCAGGTGCTCGACGATGCCCTGCACCCCGATGCCAAGCTAGGCCGCGACGGCAACCGCACCCTGGCCTCGCTCTACGACCTGCAAACGGCCGCCAAGCCGCCGCGCTTTGTGCACGCCATCGGCGAGTGGAACGTGGGCCGCGTGGTGGTGTACCCCAACAACCACGTCGAGCACTACCTCAACGGCGCCAAGGTGCTCGAATACGACCGCGGCTCGCCCGCCTTCCGTGCGCTGGTGGCCCAAAGCAAGTACCACGTGTGGCCCAACTTTGGCGAAGCGCCAGCCGGCCACCTGCTGCTGCAAGACCACGGCAACCGGGTATCGTTTCGCAGCATCAAGTTGAAGAAGTTGTAGCGCGGGCTTTTAGCCCGCGCTACAACTAGCTACCAATCCACTTACACGCGGATTAAAAGTCCGCCCTACCCCCTCTCCCACCCCAAACTTTTGCCTTCTCATGTCGCAGCCTCGTCGTGTTTTTCTTCAACAAGTGGCCCTGGCCGGGGCGGGTGCGCTACTGCCACGCGTGAGCTGGTCGGCGAGCAGCTACAAGCGCATTATAGGGGCCAACGACCGGGTGCGGGTGGGCGTCATCGGGTTTTCGGACCGCCACCGCAACTCGCATATGCCAAGCTTCTTACAGCATTATAAGGCACTGAACTTTGATGTGGTTGCGGTGTCCGATATCTGGAGCAAGCGCCGCGACGAGGGAGCGGCGCTGTGGCGCGAAAAGCTGGGGCACCCGGTAGCCGCCTACCGCAACAACGACGAGCTTTACGCTAGCAAAAGTGTGGATGCAGTGTTCGTCGGCACCGCCGATTTTCAGCACGCGCTGCACGCCATCGAGGCAGTGCAGGCCGGCTGCGATGCCTACGTCGAGAAGCCCTTTGCCGAAACAATGGCCGACAACCGGGCTGCGCTCAAGGCCATTAAAGCCTCGAAGCAGATTGTGCAGATTGGCTCGCAGCGCCGCAGCGGGGCCAACTACATGGCCGCCGAGCAGTTCATTAAGTCGGGTAAGTTTGGGCCCATCACGATGGTAGAGCTAACCTGGAACGTGAACCAGCCCGGCCGCTGGCGCCGCCCCGAGCTGGTGGCCCAGCTGCGCGAAAGTGACATCGACTGGAAACGCTACCTGCTAAACCGCCCCGCCGAAGCCTATGACCCGCGCAAGTACCTGGAATATCGCTTGTTCTGGCCCTACTCGTCGGGCTTGCCGGGGCAATGGATGAGCCACCAGATTGACACTGTGCACTGGTTTACGGGCCTGCCCCACCCGCGCAGCGTGGTGGCCAACGGCGGCATCTATATGTGGAAGGATGGCCGGCGCAACTGGGACACCCTTACGGCGGTGTTTGACTACGGCCCGGCCCACGACTTGAGCAGCGGCTTCCAGGTCACGTTTGGGTCGCGGATGCACAACGGCGACGAGCACCCGGCCGAAATCTACTACGCCAACGGCGGCGAGCTCAACCTGATTACCAACCGCGTATCGCCCACCGGCGGCCTCACCAAGCAGGCTGCCGACGCCATGCACCTGCCGCCCAACCTGCTGCCCGAAGTGAGCCTGGCTAGCGCTGAAGCCGTGGTAGCTGCAGCCAACACTGGCGGCGACGTGCTCACTTCGGCCCACGTGCGTAACTGGATGGAGTGCGTGCGCAGCCGCCAGGTGCCCCACGCGCCCGTGGAGGCCGGCTACAGCCACTCCATCGCCAACATCATGACCACAGCCGCTGCCCACACCGGCCTCAAAGCTACCTTCGACGAGAAAACACAGGAGGTGATGGTAGGCGGCAAAGTATTTACTTATTGATGCTTATCTTTTCGATTAAGATACTTCTAAGCAACAAGTTAAAGTAACGGGATAAGTAAAATCATTCCTTATACTGAGTTTGTCGCCGCAGCTCTGCTGCTTCATCTGAGCCATCTAATGAAGCGGTCGAGTTGCGGCGGCAAGCTCAGCATGATGAATTATCTCACCTGTTATTTCTGCCTAGTAAAGTTGACTTAAAAAGGAGGGGTAGGGCGCAACACGGTGCGCCCTACCCCTCCTTTTTAAGTCAACTTTACTAGAATAACGTGGCCTACTTGACCGCCACGGGCTTAAAGCTGACGGCCGCGCCGCCGCCCGGCGCCAGCCGCAGCGTGAGGGCCGACTTACTGGTCACTACCTGCTTGGTAATCTGGTAGGCAGCGGGGTTCTTTTGCCAGTCGGCGCCGGGCGCGTCGGCGTAGATGGTAGCCTCGAAGCGCTGGCCGGAAGGCAGGAAATCGAGCTTCACGGGTTGGGTGCGGGCATTTTCGTCGGTAATGCTGCCCAGGTACCACTCGTTTTTGCCCTTGGCCTTGCGTACGGTAGTGAGGTAGTCGCCGGGCTCGGCGGCCACGATGCGGGTATCGTCCCAGTCTACGGGCACGTCTTCGATAAACTGAAACGCGTCGAGGTGTGGGGTGTAGTTTTCGGGCAGGTCGGCAGCCATTTGCAGCGGCGAGTACATCGTCACGTACAGGGCCAGCTGCTTGGCCAGCGTGGTGCGCACGCTGCGCTTGCCGGTGGGCTCAAAGTTTTGGAGCTTAAAAATGCCGGGCGTGTAGTCCATGGGCCCGCCCATGAGGCGGGTGAAGGGCATGATGGTTTCGTGCTCGGGCGGGCTGCCAATGCTGAAGGCGTTATACTCGTTGCCGCGGCCCGCCTCGCCGGCCAGCCAGTTGGGGTATGTGCGGGAGAGGCCGGTGGGCCGCACCGCTTCGTGCATATCGACCGTGACGTGGTGCTTGGCGGCCATCTCGGCCACGCGCACAAAGTGGTTGCTCATCCACTGCCCGTCGTGGTGCTCGCCCCTGGGGATGATGCGGCCCACGTAGCCGGTTTTCACGCCGGGGTAGCCGTAGCGGTTCATAAACTGGTAGGCCGTGTCGAGGTGCTGCTCGTAGTTGGTAGCGGCGCCCGAGGTTTCATTGTGCATCAGCAGCTGCACGTTTTTGGCCTGGGCATAGTCCCGCAGTTCTTGCACGTGGAAGTCGGGGTAGGGCGTCACGAAGTCAAACACGTTCTCCTTCCAGTTGCCAAACCAGTCTTCCCAGCCCACGTTCCAGCCCTCTACCAGCACGCCGCCGAGGTGGTGGGCGGCCGCAAAGTCAATGTAGCGCTTCACGTTGGCCGTGTTGGCACCGTGGCGACCAGTGGGAATGAGCTGGCCGCGGGCATCGAGCGTGTCGAGGCTATTGGCGTACTTCCAGTCGGAGCGGCCAATCTGCATTTCCCACCACACGCCCACAAATTTCATCGGCTTAATCCAGTCGGTGGTGGGCAGCTTGCTGGGCTCATTCAGGTTGAGAATTAGCTTCGAAGCCAGGATATCGGGTGCCTTATCGCTCACGATAAGCGTGCGCCAGGGCGTGCGGCTGGGCGCGTGCAAAAACGCCTTGCTACCCACCGCGTTGGGCACGAGCTGCGCTGTGAGGCGGTGGCTGGCCCTATCCACGTGCAGCTGCATGGCCGGGTAATCGACCTGCGCCGCCTCGTGGATATTGACGTACAGGCCGTTATCGGCCTTCAGCATGAGGGGCGTGGCTACGGCTTGCGCATCGGGCGCCTCGCGCACCGCAATCTCGGTGGAGGCCTTGACTTGCTGCGAGTTATCGATGGCGCTCAGGCGCGATTTGGTGTAGAGGTACTCGTTGGTATCGTAGTCGCCGGGTATCCAAAACGCCTGGTGGTCGGCGGGCAGGGCAAACTCGGTGAGTTCGTCGCTGACCACAAAGTTGCCCAGCGCCAGCTGCCGCGGAAACTCGTAGCGAAACCCTACCCCATCGGCAAACACCCGAAACACCACGTCGAGCCGGCGGCCGGGCGCCGCGGGCTGGCGCAGGTGCACCGTGAGCTGCTGGTAGTGGTTGCGAATGTTTTTGACCTCACCCCACACCGGCTGCCAGGTTTCGTCCACGTCTTTGACCTCGCTGCCTACCAGCGTCAGCGGCCCATCAAAGCCCTGGCCACCCTCGAAGGCAATGCCCAGCCGCGAGGCATTCACGACCGGTTTTGGACCATACGTCACGGCGTAGGTAGGCCGGCCGGCAGCAAGCGTAAACGTCAGCTTCACGCTGCCGAGGCGGGCAGTAAGCGGGGCAGCCGTTTGAGCGGCGGCCGATGAGCCGGCCGCCAGCAGCCACCCCAAGAATACGATTTTTTTCATTAGTTAAACGTCAATTTTGGCGAAAGTACACCGCGCCTTACCCCCCTACCGGCGGCCAACAGCCAGCAAGCTGCTTGCCCAACGCTGCGGCACCCGGCGGCAGCAACGGTAAGCACAGCGGTGGCTGGCTCAGCCAACTGCCGTAAGCTGCTATCTTGCAGCACGTTTTTGGCAGCAGTTGCCAGCAGCCCACCTTTCCATTTTTCCCACCCTACCTACTATGACTTCGAGAAGAGAATTTCTGACATCGGCGGCCTTGCTTTCGGCGGGCTTGCTGGTAGCACCTTCGCTCCTGGCCTACAACAAGCGTTACATCGGTATTCAGCTGTACACCGTGCGCGAGGCGATGGAGAAAGACCCCGCCGGCACGCTGGCCCGGCTAGCCAAAATCGGCTACAACTCGGTAGAGGGCGCTACTTACACGGGCAGCCAGAAATTTTACGGCATGACGCCGCCGGTCTTTGCTGCCTTGCTCAAGCAGCACGGCCTCATCATGCCCAGCAGCCACCACCGCCTAGGCGAGGAGCAGATGAACGGCGCTGCGGTGGCCGGGACCATCCTGCACGAGTGGGACCGCGCCGTGGACGATGCCGCGGCCGTGGGCGTCAAGTACATGGTGTGCGCCTACCTCTCGGAGGCCGAGCGCGGTGGCCTCGACCGCTACCAAAAGATTGCCGAGCAGCTCAACAAGGCCGGTGAGCGCTGCAAAAAGGCTGGTATTCAGCTTTGCTACCACAACCACGACTTCGAGTTTCCGGCCCAGGATGGCGGCAAGCGGCCCTACGACATCTTGCTCAACAGCACCGATAAGGACCTGGTGAAGATGGAGCTGGACCTGTTTTGGGTTGCGAAAGCCGGCCAAGACCCCCTCGCGCTGTTCAAGCAGCACCCTGGCCGCTTCCCACTCTGGCACGTCAAGGACATGGCCAAGGAGGAGCCACACATGTTTGCGGAGGTTGGCAGCGGTTCGATTGACTTCAAGAAGATATTTGCCCACGCCAACGAAGCAGGCATGAAGTATTTCTTTGTAGAGCAAGACGCTACGCCCGGCTCACCGTTCGACAGCGTGGTCAAAAGCATGAGCTACATCAAGAAAAACTTGGTGTAACCGGCTCACTTCAGCGCACGCAAAAGCGCCGCACAGAAACCTGGTAGCAGGTTTCTGTGCGGCGCTTTTGCGTGCACTGGCCTTACTTAGCTGCCTGGCCTGCGGCTGGTAGCTCGCGAATCCAGATATTGCGGAAGCTCAGCGGTTCGCTCCTGTCGCCGTGGGCCTGTAGCTTGATGGGCGCCGGGCCGTGCGGCTGGCGATACGCGGCCTTGCCGATATACTGCGTGGGGCCGAGCAGGGTCGTATTGTTTTGCACCAACACACCGTTAAACAGCACCGTGACACGGGCCGGCGTAGCCATTGCCCCGCTGGCGTCGAAGGTAGGAGCCGTCCAGAATACATCGTAGGTCTGCCACTCGCCGGCTGGGCGGCCGGGATTCACCAGCGGCGCTACCTGCTTGTAGATGCTGCCCGCCATGCCATTGACGTAGGTCTTATTGTTGTAAGAGTCCAGAATCTGCAATTCATAGCCCAAATCGCCCTCGCCAAGCGACGCCAGAAAGATGCCGCTGTTGCCGCGCGCCTGCCCAGTGCCTGAAATATTGGCCGGCACGCGCCACTCTAGG
>Ga0160429_1000445_pt1 | contig 39246 bp, 52 predicted proteins | sample SolpanmetagenomR_FD_108199 | JGI IMG/M metagenome (GOLD analysis project Ga0160429, IMG submission 108199) | Solar panel surface microbial communities from Lawrence Berkeley National Laboratory, California, USA - R | ecosystem: Engineered > Built environment > Solar panel > Unclassified ... | reverse complement strand
TCGCACCCTATACGCACCTCAACACGCTGCCCGCCCACATACACGAGTTCCTTTTCGCCTTCTTCCTCTACCACTTCATATGTCTATACGGATCTCCTTTTGCTAGCAAGCTTCTTTTCCCTCGGACATATGCAAAGCTTTCACCAAAAACCAAACTCAACTGGGACGTCCACGTCGTGTCTCTGGTACAGTCATGCTTAATCAATGCGCTAGCGATATGGACAATCTGGTATGATGAAGAGCGAGGGGCAATGGACTCGAAGGCGCGGATATGGGGTTATACTGGTGCAGGTGGTTTCTTACAAGCAATGGCAGGGGGATATTTCTTATGGGATGTCTGGGTTAGTATCGCCCACGTGGATTTATTTGGCTACGGATTGCTTGCGCACGCAGTGAGCGCATTGTGGGTATTCTCATTAGGCTATGTAAGTTGATTGAGGTCATGAAAAAGCGATGATGCTGGCAGCTAACTTACTAATCAGCGACCATTCGTCAACTACTACGGACCCATTTTTATCCTCTACGAGCTCTCGTCGCCATTTTTGAACTTTCATTGGTTCTTCGATAAACTCAACCTTACAGGCTCTAACCTTCAACTCGTCAATGGCATCGTCCTTATGGCCACGTTTTTTGGCTCCCGCCTCGTCTGGGGTACCTACTGGACTTTCCGTGCTTTTGATGATATCTTCTACGCCATGGACTATCAGAAATCAGTTACAGGACAAGCATGGCTCCGTGCGCCTATAGCTCCCAGTAATTCCATCTCAATGGACGAGTCTGGTAAGGCCGCTAGAGAGCTCTGGAGATTTTCACCACAAGAAGTGCCCATGTGGTTGGCGGGAAGTTATCTTAGCGCCAATTCAATCCTGATTTGTTTGAATGTCTACTGGTTTTGGAAAATGGTTGAGACAATAAGGAAGAGATTCCCACCACCGTTCGGGACGAAGACAGAAGAAGATGAAAAGAGAGATGTGCCGGATAAGAAGGAGGTTGAAGTTGGGAGAGGTGCGGCTGCTGGAGCGAAGAGTGTGGATGTGAAGCAGAAGGAGGTCAGACACAGGACTGTGAGAGGGAAGCTTGGAGATGTATCTCCTCCTCCGCCTCAGTAAGACATGGTAAGCTCATGTGCTAGGTATGGGCACACGCACGACTGCTTAAGTGCTTTACTGCAGCGACATCTGCACTTTGCGACTGTCGCTGTATGATGCTGTTACTCCCTCTTCCGCATGCTTTGTTTTCCTACATCCACAGTCAGGCACGGAAGAGCGGATGAGATGCCTTGTTGCCTACAGCCTACGAGCGTATGTATCTGCTTATCGGAACTCTTCTGAAACATGCAGCCTAGCTGCCACGTGCCGTAACGGCTTGGTATGCAGGGATTGTCAATTGCGTATTAGCTAGCACACAAAATAAAGTAGTGATAACCTTGCCTACAGGTCCTCAAATTAAGATTAATGAATGTGCTTCCATTGCTCCCAAGGTTTCTACGGTCGAAGTCGAAGCCGAAATCATGTAGTATTGAAGCAGACCGGTAGAGATAATTATACGGATCATCTGCGGTAGCCGCACGGATGACGATCCGATTGGCAGCTGGTAGTGGAGATTAAATCCCTCCCGCCATTTACACATTTACGCACGTATACCTGTCGCAATGCTTTGAATGCTACACATCATACTAGCTGTATGTGATTACCGCTGGAACTGGTGCTGTGCGTGACTTTCGGGAATGGAGTTTGCCTCTACGCCCGCGGCACTCCTCCTTAATGCTGCTCGGGACTCGAGACCCGTGTTTGTACTCGAGGGAGGTGCATTTGTGGCGACGGCGAAAATTAATCTTCCCATCAGTTTCTGCAATGATGCTTTTCGAGAAGGTCTGTTCGAGAGTCTTGTCAACGCGAGCAATGGCGACGCCTTTGTGTTCCGACAATGGACTTCTGGAAGTGCGGTGAAGGCCACTAATGACTTTGCTGGCCACCGCTGGACGCGAACAGATGTCACGGTCAACTCTCAGAATCTTGTCGTTATCACAGGCACTGACTTGATGAGCAATGGCGACGATGAAGATGTAACTGACCATCATCCTGCCAATATTAAAGCCTTGCGGGAAATCGTTGGAAAATTCGTCACACCTTCTTTGGATATTCACTTAGACTTGATCGAAAACAGAGATTGGTCGATGGCAGGACTGAAGCTTTGGCCACGGGAGCTTCTGGAACTCATTCGGATGGTGTTGATTCTCGACGCACCACTGGCGATGACGTTAGGCGATGCCGGGCTTTTAATCTACAACGAGAGTTATGCAAGCAAAATCGCAGGCAGTCGACATCCTCGTATCATGGGGATCCCTCTCGAGGAAGCCTGGCCAGAAGGGAGAGAATTGCGTGCCGAGCATGCACCTATAATCGCTGCTCAGGGCTTTCATAACGCCGACTCCCCTGTGCCTATAGCAGGCGACGTGGAGAAATTCTGTACCTGGACCATGATGAAGACAAGTGAACGACTTAAGTCACAAATCGTTCTGAGCGCCGACTGCTCAACAAGTGTGATTCAGGAACGGAGAAGATCCGCGTTTGCTGTCTTGAGGGACCAGTGCAATGCTCTCGATAGCTTCTCGTCATTCTGTACCAAAGCAGGTAGTGTATGTCTTGCAGACCCACACGACATTAGCTTCATGCTGTGTTATCAAATCGATGGCGACTCAGGTCATCCACGAGTACAGACAACTTTTCCAAAGGCTTGGTCTGGCTCCTCAAACGCCACCGATATCGCCTTGAGCAATGCTATACAGTCGAAGGCGTCAATCTTCCTCATAGCTGAGGAGGGAACACTGCCATTGGAATGGCAAGACTTGGCTACTGTTCATGGCTTTGGTGATAGAGCCAAGTTTGCAGTGATAAGCTGTTTGCGATCAGGACCTGAAATCACGGATATACACGGGATAGTAGTGGTCGGGCTGAATCCTAGAAGACCACTTGACACGACACATCGGGCATTTGCTGATAGCTTTGTCAAAGAGCTATCCGTCTACGCTTTATCGGCCATACGACGAGAAGCAGAGGTCAAAACAAGCGCGTCTCAAACCCAAAGAATAGATAACTTCAACAAACTCTTCGAAATGACAGAGTAGGTTATGCTATTGTGCTGTTCCATTTAGACATAATTGCTAATGAAGTTATCGATAGTGTCGGTTTCTTTGAATACAAAAGCGATTGGACGGTATGTCTTTCTTCTGTTAGCTTTCATACCACGATTCGCTCCAGCACTCTTCACATCAGCAATGATTTCCCTCGATGCTATTTCTCCTTGGATGAAAACTCAATGATCTTCTTTGTCGGATGTGTCTGCATCTGACTACTTGTGACTCCGAAATATCTTCCTTAGCATTCTTCACACATAACTCTTGTTCATTTCCTCTCCCCCAATACAATCTCTATTTCTTTTAGAGATTGAAAAAGAACGCAATAATATCTTCTTACATCGAGCACCTTTGTTTCATATGAGCACCACTCACCACATGTCTATAGCTTCTCCGTGCGAACGATGCATACTTCACTCAGTCAGGATATCCTCGTGATCTAAATACGCAAACACCAATGACTTTCGTGGACCTGATTCATCCGGACGATATTACACATACCCTCGCACACTGGAGCAAACTTGCGGTAGATGGCGAGCCTACGAGGTTCGAGTTCAGATTCAAGTGGGATCGTGAGGATCTGACAGAAGAGGAAAAAGAGCTAGGAGGTCAATGGGTAAATTTGTTTTTCGACTTTGATCAAAACTAGACTGACTTCGTGTAGATACTGGCGTCCTGTTTGCCTTTGCTAGAATACGGCAGAGACGAAACGACGTCTCTTGCTGGAGCCATGGGAGTCATGATCTCGAACACGGAAGCGAAACTCTCGACCTTGAACCTGAGAAAACGTGCTGAAGCTCTTGAGTTAGCTAGGGACACGGAGGAGCGTTTCAAAGCCTTTGCTGAGAACGCACCAGCAGGTGTTTACATCTACGACGTGTTGCCATCTACGAGATTATCTTACTGCAATCATAAGTATTTTGAGATGATGGGCTCGGAAAAGTTAAGCAATTACGCAGACCATAATTTCGCAGACTTCATCTTCGAAGATGACTTGGACTCGGTTGAGGCGGCGTTCAAGACACTCGTGGTTGATCAGAAATCTGTCTCACATCAGTTCCGTTTGAAGAGGAAGTGGATCTCGCCTGATGGAGTTGAAGGCGAAGCCTATCTCAGTGCTGACAGCTATCCGGTTTTCGACGAAGAAGGCAATCTTAAGGCCATACAAGGCATTATATTTGACACTAGCCGCTTCCATTGGGCCGAGAAAGTACAGAAAGCTAGAGTGGCCGAAGCAGTAGAGGCCAAGAAACAGCAGGAGAGGTTTATTGATGTAAGTTCTGCGATTTCTTTATGCTATTGTCAGTCGAAAATGCTAATTCTCGCCCTCTTAGATGACCTCGCATGAGCTCCGGTCAGCTAGTTCTTTCGTCCTTTTACAAGCTTTGACTATCCTATCTTCCGATTAGTGCTGATACTTCTATTGCAGGAATCCATTATCGGCAGTGGTGCAATGTACAGAGATTGTACTAGATAACATGAAACAGGTATTACTGCATGCACGTTTAATATTGCGTGGTACTACTGCCGAAGCACAAGAGCAATACAAGAAAGTGGAAGAAGAAATAACCACAGCGGTTGCGTCGCTGCGAACAGTCGAGGAGTGCACCGGTCATATGCGTCGCATCATAGGTGAGGATTCACTCTGTCGCGACAGGTTCTTGGCACTAATGACATTTGTGCAGACGATGTCCTCAGCCTGTCTAAGCTCGATGCCAAGCTCTTGACAATCGTTCCTACTACTATTCGCTTCGAGGACGCCATTTGTGATTGCACAAAGATGTTCTTATCTGCAGCACGAGCGGATAATGTAGACCTAGATCTCGAAACGCACGCATCAATTTCACAACTAGGCACCGGATATGTTGAGATGGATGCTGGCAGAGTAGGACAGGTCATTGCGAACCTGATTACGAACAGTAAGTCCTGAAAGTCTTGTTTGTTATTCTACATCTCTTCTGCACATGACTACATAGAATTTCCTTCTAACGAGTTGAACTGTAGGTATAAAGTTCACCAGGACTGAGGAAGTTCGAAGAATTCTTGTGCGATGCGGTGCTTCCAGAGAACGACCAGTATCAGTAGACAATGTCGAGTTCTCACACGTGATCGAAGACGAACCTCGCAACGACGATCCAGCCAGCATTTTCTTATGGTGCTCTGTGATTGACACCGGGTCTGGTCTCTCGGAAGCTCAGCAATCTCTCCTGTTCCACCGCTTCTCCCAAGCCTTTGCGCCCAAAACGCTTAGCAAATATGGTGGCTCCGGCTTGGGTTTATACATCTCAAAGTCACTCTGCGAATTACAAGGCGGCGAAATTGGTGTGTACAGTGCTGGAGTAGGCAAAGGGTCGACGTTCGCTTTCTTCATTAAATCGGTCATCACTACACCTTTGCCGGCACTTACACCATCCATCAGCAACGATCCTGCCAGTTTAGTAGTGGCTGATATCGACCCAGCTGAGATCGGGGTGATAGTCGTTGAAGATAACGTAGTAAACTCTAAAGTTTTGGTACAACAGCTGAAAAAGAAGGGATTCATGGTACACGTAGCATATCATGGCGGAGAGGCTCTGAAGGTTCTGCAGATGAGTCGACAATGGAAGGGTAATTCGATTGGACCACAGATCTCTATCATCACAATGGATGTTGTAAGTCTCCGATTATGCTTGTTGTTGATTTGGACCTAATTGTTAAATTTTACAGGAAATGCCAATAGTAAGCAGGCCCTTCCCGACAAGCTTCCCCTCCATTTTGTTTTGCAAGAATTCCTAACGTTCATTACAGATGGGCGGCTTAGAATGTACCCGAGCCATTCGACAACATGAAGCAGAAGGCAACATCACATGCCACATACCTATCATCGCAGTCTCAGCAAACGCACGACAGGAGCAGATGGACGAGACAAAAGCTGCAGGAATGGACGATACCATAGCAAAGCCTTTCCGGTGAGTTACGCGATAAATACGATAGCTGCAAATACTGATATCATGACACAGCATAAAAGAATTGCTATCTAAGATACAGCGACTTGTACAACAAGCAGGACGTAATGCCACTACGACATGAAGTAGACTACTTACTACAGATGGTGGGTAGTGAAGAAGTAAAACACTTTACGAAGTGACTGGACGTCGTCTATATCTATTGTCTGAATAGCACCGATCGAGATGAGTATCGCGCTCGTACGCTGGACAGAACCGTCAATGGGTGGCGATCAATTGGACTTGCGACGATGCTCTGGTCTAGCGAGCTGCACGCACTTGCTCCCAGTAATGATCCGGCTTGAGCTGGAATACCTGCCGGCATGTGCGTATGAAACATCCTGCACTCTCGGCGTCTCTGTGGTTGCCGAATAGAGTAGCTCGAATGTGTCGTTCCCTGCTTATAAGCACCACTTCAAGTGTGTTTTTCTCTTTCGAGTATAAGAACAGAATCTGTCTTGGACATTGAGTATAGGAAGAGATCCTATCTTCGATTGGATAACTCTAGTGTGGGAAGCTACACGAAGCAAATAGACGAATGAACTTGTGGTCGAGATATTTTGGATGTTAAAAAGTTGGCAATTACAATCAAACCAAGTGAATACATCTCAGTCTAGATTGTGCCAAATCACATCATATCACCACCAACACTAACACTCCCCTAATGCATCTCGGTATCTAAGTTGTGCACTAAGAGACAAGACTCAATGTGTGTAGACTCGATCTCGAAAAACACACTGAATTGCACTATCCGCACACGAGAGTTCAGTGAGTGAGAGATTAGTATCTATATTACTATATCTCTCCTCTGTCCATCGCCGTCCGTCTCTTCCAGTTCCTTCGCCATTCGTAGACAAGCTTGCGGACTGTCAGCTCATCAGAATCAACGACATCGCACAGAGGACAACTTGGTGACACTAGCAGCAAGGAGACGTTGCTCGCCAGTTCTATCACCCTGTTTAGGTATTGGCGTCAAATCTGCCTTCGGTGGCCGGGGAGTGAATTATTGAATACGACAAAACAGCATACATTTTCTATTATATTGATTACTCCAGCATCCCACCTCACTCCAAATAACGACAATCACCCCATCGTTCACTAGCGAGGCCATCCTGCGTCTCCAACTAACACCGACCCTCTCTATGGCAAATCCATAAACACCTTGAGTAGCTTAGGATAGCTGGGCGTGCCCAAACCAGTTACTACACGCACACACCGTTAGCCAAATACTCAAAGACAGAATAAAGAATTTCAAATAACTTACCAGGATCCCAACCAGGCTGTGCACAGAATCCCTGCGTTCCACACCCACCAGTACATCCAGAAGTAACATCGTTGAAAACCTGCGGATTCGCATAAACAACCGGGTTGACGAACCCAACAGGTCCCTTGCCGACAAGCGCCCTCTGCTGGTTGATCATCGTAAAAATGACGCCAAACAACGGCGTAGACAGCGAAGTACCCCAAGAAGTTGCACCGCCGCCCTCCCAAAAAATATCCCAACCCATGCCATTGGCGCTGATGTCAGGGAAGCCTCGTGTCGTCTGGGAGTTGTTGAAGACGGCGGTGCCGCTGGGGAAAGAGTTTGTGGATGGACCGGTGGGGAAGCTGGGAGCGTAGTTGGCCCAGTAGTGGGCGAGGGCGGAGGATTGGTAGGAGGGGATTGGGAAGACGTTGGAGAAACCGCCGGAACTGCCGACCATTTCGCCGTAGTTTCCTTGCCACTGTGCAGCCACCTCGGCGGTGCCGCCGTTAGGGTCGAGCATGGAAGCGCCGACGGAGGTGACGTAGGGGCAGCTGGCGGGGAACTGAGGAGGAGGGTATTAGTGTTTGTTGGTGGGTCATGGAAAGGAAGATTGGTAGACTTACTTGAGGAGTAAAGTAGCCCCATTGGTCCTCCTGGTAGTAGTACCAGTTGTCGTAGTCAACGGCAGGGTCGTAAGCAACACACCATCCCTCTGCACCAGCAGCACCGTTGTCACCAGAAGCAAACAGCACCGTCGTACCCATAAGCCCAAGCTTCATGTACTCCATGCATTGGCGTTGGGCGTAGTACGGCGTAAAGTAAGTCTCGCCACTAGAATCTTCGTTGGAAGTGTACAGAGCTTCGTTACCAGCATAAGACGAAGAAACAACCTGAGTGAGCTGAGCGGTACCGCAGCTGTTTGAGCCCTGGTACCCAGCGGAGTTGCTGTCGGGGTACTGCGGGTCCCAGCGAGCGTCGTCACCACCACAGTAGGACGAGTCTACAGCATCGAGGAAAGTGTTGAAGTTGCCACCCTGGTATGGGTCGCCAACTTGGTAGAGAGTGACGTTTTGTGGATAGATCATGTTGAGTCCGTACTCAAAGTCAATGTCGCTCTCGAGGTAATCGGCATTGTTTTGGTTAGGGTCGCGGGAGCCACCGCTGATCGACTCGAAGATGGGTGCATACCCGGGCTGTACGTACCCACGGCCGTATTTGGCGGCGAAACCGTCAAGGTCACTTTGCGAGTAGACGTTACTGCCCAATTGCATGATACCGAAGCTGACCGAGTCGACTGAAGTGAAACTGTCGGGAATGCCGTATAAAGCTTGGAGACAGTCAATGGTGATGGCGTTCTTGTTACACACTTGCGAAGCAACACCGGTAGAAGAGCTTGCGCAGTTGTAGCAGGACACATCGTAGTAGCTGACATTGCCAGGGATGCTAGAAGTGGTGGGAGAGTTGAGGGTCGCCAAGTTCTGAGCAGCGGTTGTGCTGTTGTAGAGGTAGCAGTCGGAAGTCAGAGATCCAGCGATGGTGTTCACGGCGAAGCTCTGGCAAGTAGCCTGGTTGAGACACAGTTGAGCACAGAAGCCAGAGTTGGGTAGTACGTGGTAAGGAGATCCAGCCAGGAGCTGTTTTCTTGAGATAGCGGTGCTGCTAGTACCGCAAGTTCCGTTGACTGGAGTGGTAGGCGCAGGTGCTGCAGAAGTTGATGCTGATGGGCAGACAGTGGCAGTGTAGAGGTTGAAGGTAGAGGTTGATGATGTTGAAGAGGAGGAAGATGAGGTGAGCTTGCTGATAGTAGAAGAGGAGACACTGCTGGTCACCTTAGCAGAAGAAGTCGAAGAGGTCAAAGAGGTTGTCGAAGAGCGGCTAGAGGGATTGGCGGCTCCCGCAACCGAAGGAGTGGATGAGCTAATCTTTGAGGAAGATGAAACAAGCGTCGACGAAGGAGGAGGAGAAGAAGTAGTCAGCTTGACACTGGAGCTGGTGCTGGAACTTGAAGAGCTGGAGCTGGGCACTCCAATAATCACGGTACCCTGAACACATGTTAGCTACAAGATGTTTTGGTCATAGACCTTTGAAGATTACTGACACTGCTGAAGCCTGTAGCCTGGACAGTCGAAGTATACGCACGACTTGACGAGGGAATGGTCACAGTACGGGTAGTGGTACCAACTGGTGTTACCACGGAGACTATAACGCGCGACGATTGACTAGTCACAGTAGTAGTAAAAGGTTTGTTGCCACTAGTGATGGTTGTAGTAGAGTAAGTGTACGGAGCACACTGGGCGTAGTAATAGTTCTGGGTAGAACAATAGGCGGTAGTTGGGCATGCTGAAGGTCCATTGTAGCCTCTGCCATTGCACTGGCCATACAGTGTCTGCGAGAGATTACGTCGGTCCTTACGTCCAGGGCCAGGTGTAGGAGGATTGGGAGGATCCCAGAAATTCGGAGGAGCGGCGAAAGCAGGAACGACCAGTAACGCAAGATAGAGAAAGTAGGCGAGCTCAGACAACTTGGTACCAGCCATGATGAATGAGTGTAGGATAGTCTAAGGGAGTGAAGGGGATATTAAGCGAAAGACGGAAGGAAAGAACAGTAACGAAGGACGAGATGTGATCAACACAATTTCTGCTGAAGAAGTCACATCTCGTGGCACTTGCATGGACCTTATACTAGTTCGCGACCACGAGAAGCACTACCAACCACAACCTAACGGAGACTGGTCAAAGAAGGCATAGTCGAGGTACGAAGCCCAACACGAGCATATAGAATTGATCACTGATCGATTATTCACTCCTCTGAGCACGTTGTCAACGTGATTGAGCCTACTAAGGGCAGACCTCGGTAGCAAGTGCGTCGTACAGACAGCAAGTAGTGGCTTGTTGAACTTGGCGCCGTGTTATTGTCGTGTTGGGCTGAACCAAATTGACTCGCATACTCGACTTTGCGGGGAAGCATAATGCCACGCGCTAGGTGGAACTGGTGATTGCAGATCAATCACTGCGCTAGAAGCACCGACAACTGACTTAGATACGCTGTGCGTGAAGATACGGTAGGAAGACGAGATCAAGCGCCTCAGGAAATTATTGAACGCATTGACTTTTGTAAGCACGAGAAGCGAGCTTATCGAGACAAACCCCTCCGACTGATAGCAGGTAGTCCCGGTGACCACGGCTCAAGTGTGATAATACTGATAGGAAGACTGTCGCAATGTAAAGGTGTAAAAGGTGAAAAGGTGTTCGTGTTCAAGTACGAGGTGCGCTGAAAATTACCCAAAACGGGAGCCTACGATCGACTACCCGCTAGACACCACCCCCACGCACCAGTTCCACTTCAAGCTCGTTCGTATGGATCGTACCGAGTACTCATTGTCTTGATTCAAGCACCAGTCCAATACTCATTGGCTCGTTTTCTTCTCGAGCTTCCTGACCTTTGCTCCATCTCGTCTATCGGGAAATCCTTCACCCACTGCCCCAACGTGTTTGAACGTCTACTGGATATCGCATGGCTGTCGTATTCCAAACGGCCTCGCCGAAAGAGAGAGTCATGTATGAGCCTTCCTCAATCCATGCTAGAGTGTGTGAAGTGATCGTCTATGACTTCCATTTATTAAGTACTGTGCTCCTCCTCGACCATTTGATCGAGAACTATCAAGACCTAGATCTAGGCTGTACTGTTGCTGTGTATTCCCCTTATCACTCCTATCCTTCGATTCTCCTATCATCTACACCACAGTCATGTTCTTCTCACCACGCTTCATCTGCCTGCTTGTTACCTTCTTTGCCATCTCCGAGTTGGCATACGCGAAGAAGACGACAGCAGGTAAACCCACCGTTCCTGTTGTTGTTCACGAAGCACGAAAGGCCGCTCCACCAGGATGGCAACAAGTTGACAGGGTTCAGGGAGGTGCACCATTGATGTTGAAGATTGGACTTGCTCAATCGAACCTCGAAAAGGCAGATGTGAGTGGAGATGCGAATCCTGATCTCTTTATCTCCATATTGACTCTCTTCTAGACATATATCATGGGCGTTTCAGATCCAAAGAGTAGAAACTACGGCAAGGTTCGTAGCTGTCCTGCCAGTCTACCATTACATCGCTAACGCTTGAACAGCACTGGTCCGCAAAGCAAATCGCCGAGACTTTTGCACCTTCTGCCACAACAGTCAAGGCTGTCAACGACTGGCTCATTGGATCTGGCTTCAATACATCTCAACTCCTTGGCACTCCTTCTATGGGATGGGTTCGTGTCAACACCACTTTCGCACAAGCTGAAGCCCTTCTTGATGCCCAATACCACCACTACGTACACAAGAGATCAGGCACAAAGCAGGTCGCTGCTACCAGTTATTCCCTGCCCAGACACCTTGCAGGCACACACATCGATCTTGTACTCCCATCGGTTCATTTCGATGCCACACCTAAGAAGCAAGCACGCGTACAGAGATATGGAGAGGATAAGGCTTCGGACAAGGATCTCCCAAAACTCTGAGGACGATCGTCACTCGGGAAGGACAGGATGGAGCTGGTCTCCAAAGCGTGTGGAGCGATGCCTGTATGATAGTTTAAAACGTAATAAAAATAATCAATTAAGCTTAATAAGATGATGGCCTGTAGTCTAGCTAGCACGTGACCGTGTATTTAATCGACATCTTCTTCTGAATGCCATAAACAATGCGATCCGGCGTGCGGCCATCCTCACGCTGCCTCTTCAGGCGAACCACTCCTCTTCTCCTTCTCCGTCCCTACACTCGCCCTTCGTTCGCACCTAAACCCATCCTCGACGTCAAACACATCATCCGCAACCCTGGCCTGTACGCGCAAAATTGCGAAGACCGCAACTACAAAGCCGCAGCACAGAATGCATGGAAGATCCACGAGCTATCACAGCAGCGAGCGCAGCTTCAAAATGAAACCAAAGACGCAAGAGAAGCATATAACAAGCTGAAAGGTGAGATTGAGCGATTGCAACGACAAGCACGGAAGCTGCAATCAACAAAAGTCTCAAAAGATGTAGATGACCTCGATGCTCGACAGGGAGGACCATTCGAAGGAGAGCTGTCGGAGCTGCTGGCACATGCTAAGCTGTTCAAAGAGGACATGTCGAAGGTGGTTGAACAAGAGAAGGAGATTGAAGAAGAGATACAGGAAATGGCACTTGCGCTTCCCAATCTGAGCTCGGTATATACGCCTACTGGAGAAGAACCAGAAACGATAGAAGTAGTCAAAGGCAAATACTTTGATCGTAACACAAAAGGCACATCTCACGTGGACATTGGCGCCGAACTGGATATACTCGACTTCACCTCCTCTGCAACGACATCCGGGTGGGGTTTCTACTTCCTCAAGAACGAAGGCGCGCTTCTAGAGCAGGCTCTGGTGCAATATACGCTGGATTTCCTACGACGGCAAGGCTGGACAATCGTCGCGCCACCGAGCATAGTCTACTCTCATATCGCTGCAGCATGTGGCTTTCAGCCTCGTGACGCAAACGACGAACAGCAAATATACAACCTCCAGCAACCCACTCGAGGAGCAGAAGCAGGACCAGGCAAGCCCAGCCTGAGTCTAGCAGCAACAGCAGAAATCCCGCTCGCAGGCATGTACGCCGGCAAGACAATCCCATCAACCGATCTCCCCATCAAAATGGCCGCAACATCCCGCTGCTACCGCGCCGAAGCAGGAGCCCGAGGCGTCGACACAAAAGGTCTCTATCGCGTGCACGAATTCACTAAGGTGGAAATGTTCGCATGGACGCTGCCAGACGAGCACGGTGACCGGAACTTCGATACAGACACAAATACATCATCGCCATCGCCGGCACATTCCCACTCGTCCGCCATCTTCGACGAAATGGTCTCCATCCAGCGCGCTCTCCTCTCCTCACTCAACCTCTCCTATCGCGTCCTGGAAATGCCGACGTTTGACCTTGGCGGCCCAGCTACACGGAAGATAGACATGGAAGCTTTCTTTCCTTCTCGACGCGAAGTCAAAGATGATGGATGGGGCGAGGTGACTAGTACGAGTATATGCACGGATTACCAAAGTCGGCGGTTAGGAGTCAAAGTGAAGAGGGGTGGTGTGGATAAGGGCAAAGGTATGGAGTTTCCGCATACTGTGAATGGCACGGCAATGGCTGTACCTAGAGTTCTGGCGGCGATAATGGAGACGGGATGGGATGAGGAGACGAGGTGTGTGACTGTTCCCGAGGTGTTGAGAGGGTGGATGGGCGGTATTGAGCGCATTGAGAGGGTGGTCAAAAAGTGATGGTGGCTCACAACTTGATGGACGAGCATAAGCATTGTTCGTCGCAACTCATGTAAGCCGTGAAGTTTGCGCTGACGATGACAAGATCATATGTCTATGCTATTTTCTGTATTTGAATGCTGGAAAAGCTGAAATCAAAAAGCATCTTATAGACAGATACTACGGCATGAGTGGCCAATTAAAGAAACATTAGGCGTTGACACTGTGTCGATCAGCCACTCCTCGGGCTCCTCCTGCGAAAAATCGTTGGCGTGTGGTGTCTTGTCTAGTAGCTGTTGGACTTTTGCAAGTCTCTCGGCTACCACTTCATATCTTGGAGAGATAGCAGTGTATACTAGACCTTATAGTGGAGATAATCAGGTAGTGATCAGGCTATCAACAGAAGTCAATGTTGAAGGATATACATTATATACAAATCATCGACTAAGGCTAGCAAAGCGATCCAATTATATCCACCTACCAATGCCTCGTCGCACCCGTTCGTACCATCACCCTACCTTGCTTATGCACATCATCTGCAAAACCAATGCAAACACGAACATACCAACTCAATCATTCGAAAAGAAAACTTCACAAACCAAACCCAAGCCCATCTTCAATCACGACCCCGGTCTCGTAAATTCCGCACCCTCAGGCCACTCCCCCAACCCTCCCGGATCACCACCAATCCTCACCCATCTCGCCACACTCGGCACACCTTGCGCATCAAGCACAAACATCTGAAACCAGCCCGGCGGAGACACATTCGCATTCGGCGGCGTCGTGACCGTGCAAGTCGCTCCACTGCACGAGAACTCCGGGAAAATCGTCCTCTGGCCCATACTATTCCCGTGCGTGCTCGCCACCGCACCCAGCAATGTGACACGTGCAGGCACGCCTCCGTTCGTGATGGTGATGGTGATGGTGTCGCCATAGCCGTAGCTCTCGATGCCGTTGTTGAGCGTGAATGCGAGACGAGTCGCTTTGTTCATGTTCAGGTAGTACGGCGGGTTGAACACCTCCACGCGCATTTCCTCGGGAAACTGGGGGTCTTGCGGATCGCTCCCAGATACCAGCACGCGCCCGTCATCCATCAGCACAGCTTCAGAATGGTACAAGCGCGCGATTGTCGTGTTAGCCATGATGGTCATGCGTGCGCCCAGCGGCTTGGCAGGATCATAAAGAACGGCGTTGAGGTTTGGTGTGTTGGCGAGCCCGAAGCCAGCGACGCCTTGCTCGGCGCCGTTGAGGATTAGGAAGGTGCCGTCGGGGAGCGCGACCATGCAGGACATGACGCGCTTGGAGGGCATGCGCTCGAGTGTCCATGTTGGATTTGGGGCGTCTGGCGCGATGGAGACGCAGTTGTCGAGGGCGGTGGCGATGCCAGGGCCCGAACCGCCGCAGATTAGGATGGTCAATGGGTCGGAGTATGGTGCGGATTGCGGGAGAAGGACGGATGTGCCTTCGAAGGGGTAGGTGCGGCCGGAGAGGGGTTCGGTGACACTACCCGGGATTTGAGGGAGCATCTTTCTTGTCTCGAGTGTGATTGGGTCGAGGATACGTGCTTGGTTCCAGTATGCGACGAAGATGCCGCTTGATGGCAGGACGGTCAGGTAAGGGTAGAGATTATTAGGGTCAGACTCCTTCAGCCACTCGCAGTAGAGTGCTGGTCCTGCTCGGGGGAGAAGCTCGAGTGATGGGGTCGGCACACCGTTCGACCCGTCTTCACCACCAACAATGAGAATGGAGCCGTTCGCCATCATCATGGCAGAAGGGTACCATCTCGGGGCTTGGAGTCCGACGGAAGTTACGTCTTCCTCCCACATATTGGTGCTGTTCACGCCTGGTGCTCCATCTGGAGTGTAGAAGCGTACACCATAAAGACTATCTGCTGACCAGCCACCGACATTGATTTGACGTGCGCCAACATCAGGTAAGATGAGACCAGCGGAGCAGAAGACATCGGTTTTGATGCCAGTCATTGTTCGCCAGCATTCTGTAAAGTCATCTGCGAGTGATGGGTCAAGCTCGTAAGCCCCTGTAGAGTTGCCGAAGACGGATGTGCCGTGCTTTTCGACGAAAGTAATCTTTCCGTTCTTGCCTGGCACCTAGTCAAGTGTTAGCATTATGATATACAAGGATGTGATCTTGACTTACAGTGATGAGAGGCACGACTACACCAGGAACGAAGTATTCATATGATCCTGCGGCATTACCGGTGGCGTAATTCCATTGATAGAGAGGTTTACCAGTCCATTTGTACAGACTTAGGCGATTACCAGCTCCACAGATAAACGAACCATTACCTGGACATGCCATGTTGCAGTCGGATTCTGGTGCGGATACCGAGCCACCTGTAGTGAGGTCGACAAGATCTCCACAGTAGCATTCTGCGAAGTATATTAGCAACATTTCAAATACCTTGGTTGTATCTGCTTAGCACTCACCCTCTCCATACTCCATACCACCATACTGGTAGCCAAAAGCGGAGCACTGGGACAAACAGGTCTCCGCGGTATTGTTGTTCGATAAGATGAGCTTCCATGGTAGGCTTCGCACGTTGTTGTTGTTTCCATCAGTCATGCAGCCTACATATTGCCACGAACCAGGAAGACTAGTATCATTCTGAGGTACTGGTACACCTAGAGTCTTGATGGGACCATTGGAATACAGACTCATCCGGTTCGGTCCACCACATATCTCCTTCGAGTTACCACCACAAGGCATAGCACAATCGCTATCTTGGGCAGCGAGTGCTCCAGCTTGAATCACAGTGTTACCACAAGAACATTGAGTACTATCGAGATATGTTGTCAGTATCACGTCAAGTATGTTTGCCAAATGCACTGTCTTACCTATATTCGATGCCAGCAATAGTATATCCTGCACTGGAACATGCACTAATACAAGATTCGATAGTCATTGCCGCGTCGTTATTGATATTGTTGACCAAGATTCTACCATGCGCATTGTCTACCCAACAACCCTTGTACGACCAGCCTGTAGGAAGGCCAGACACAGAAGGTGAGGTAGAAGACACGGTAGAGGAAACCGAGGTACTAGTCGAGCTTGTGGTGACCTTCGCGGCCATGGAAGTAGTGGTCGTGTAGGCTGGAATAGAAGAGCTGGTACTGGTCGTCAAGCTTACTACTGAAGATGAGCCGCCACCAGAAGCAGCACTGAGGAGTTTGGCGCCCCAAACAGCACTGTTAGGTGCTGGCGCATTGACGTAAGCCTTCATGTAACAATAGTTATTCATGAAAGAAACGTCGAGACAGCCTGAAGTGGAAGCACAGTCTTGTATACACTCTGTGAAATTGTTGGCATATTGACTACCCATATCCCCACCAGGTCTATCAATTCCACACTCAACAACGAAGGTAGCGCCGTTGGTCGCTGTGAAGGTAACATTGTTGGATCCAGGGCATGTCATAGCTGTCGGCATACTTGATACTGTTGCCAAGGAGCTGGTCATACTCATTGTTACTGTTTTGGTTTGGGTGTACGAGGTGGTATTTGCAAGACTTGAAGAACTCAATGTCGTCGAAGATTCTGTACTGGTAGACGTCGTTGTATTTGGCAACGAAGACGAACTGCTGCTGGATGAAGTGAAGGTTGAGCTTGAGGAGCTACTTGTCACCAAAAAGCTTGAAGAGGTCGAGTTTGAGACGACAGATTGCGTGGATGATGAAGTGCTCGGTCTAGCTGAGCTTGAGTTGCTCGACGTGGTATAACTGGGAGGAGACATGATGAAGGGGCTTGTGGTATTTGAACCCTTTATCGAGGTCACCGACGGTTTAGTGCTCGACGTAAATGTTGTGCTTGAACTGCTGGACATAGAATAAGGAGGTGGAACAACTGTTGAAGAGCTTGTGTTGGGTGAACTTGTTGCAGGTGTCTTAGAGTTTGTGCTGGATGAGCTCGTTGCAGATGTCGTCAAGGTTTTGGCACTGCTTGATGAGGTGATAGGGCTTGAGCTGCTTGGTGTCCGTGTCGATGAGCTCTGTGTAGTCGATGACCTAGCAGTCGTCGAGCTGCTCGAGGCTGAGTAAGAAGGTATCAGCCTCGTCGATGAGCTCACAGTGGTGGTCAGCAAACTCGATGACGAGGCTGATAAAGATTTGGTTTCCGTTTTCGTCGACAGTGAAATTGGGGCTGAGGCTGTACTTGTACGTGTATCTGTCGTTGTTGAAGAATTCGAGATTGGTGCAGGGCCAATCTTGTATACGTTGAGTGCATCCTCACCACCACAATACTCGCTAGAGTTTCCGCTACACACTATACCACAGGCGTCATTGTCGAGAAGCGTGGCATATTTAGCAATGTTGTTAGCACAATAACATTCGGTAGCTGGTCAATTGTTAATTTGTGCTCGAATGATGTATTTTTTAATGACCTACCATATTCAACACCTGCCACAGCATAGCCGCCAGCCTTGCATGCAGCGACACACGCGGCTACTGTAAGATTCAACGCACCCCCAGGAACACCTTCAGGCTGTCGCAGAGTTCGAGAGTCTTCATCATCACTGTAGCAGCCTACCGAGTGCCAGCCTGGGGGACCAGGGTTGATCACTGGTGGAGTAGCATTCTTGCCGTTCCAGAAGATGTTCAACCTGTCTCTATCACCACACTTCTGGTTCTTTTGACCAGAACATGGCATGTTGCATTGTTTCATCTTTGTTCGTTTAGAGTCTCCTCGAATAAAATTTCCGCAATCTTTTGGATGTGTTAGGAGTGGTTTTCCAACCTCAAAGTATACTTTACTCACAACACTCTTCGCCATACTCGACACCGGCGTAGTTGAAGCCCCCATCTGCACAGAAAGTCGTACAAGACTCACGTGTCATGGTAGTACTATTGACAAAGGAAGCACCATGCAGAGCACGACCTTCGCTAGCCTCCAGCTCCGTCCAACAGCCTTGTGCCTTCCATCCTTTCGGAAGGCCCTTGGCAGAAGCAAACGTCAACCAAAGACCTAACGAGGTCAAAGTGTGAAGCATGCTCGTTGAAGAAATCTACAGAAATCAGATAACAAAAGCGACACAAGAGAAACGTCTTTCAGGATGAAGAAGGGAATCACACTTATATTCAATGTCAATTCACATAGTTGGGCTTTGTTTCATGGTAGACAGTTGACACTTTGATGTCACGCGGCTGTGCTGGCCAACGATCTTGCTGTTCTGTTGTTGATTTCCATGGGCATCGAGATGTCCCCCACGTCCCATATCCATAATATAGGTGGCATAGTAATGTTTCCTGAACTTCGAATCGCGTCTACCCACAACTGCTGCTAATTCGGAAATACCAAGAGCATTGCCGCCGATGCCGAAGAGGAACCAGGCGAGACACCAGGTTGGAGCTTGATCCAAGTCAGAAATTCGCACCCGTTTCCCGAGAACAGAGGTGAAGGTGAGGTAAGCCCACAGCCTGGTCAGATAAGGGGTTTGTAGCGCGCTACTTTTAGCACAGTAGTGGAGCATATGAATAGATGACAGACTCAACGTTTCCAGGAACAAGTAAGCACAAATAGATTGAGACAACATCTTGCAGGAAGTAAGAGGAAATAAGATACTTGTGACTATTTTATTCTTTGTTGTCTGGTGGCAGTTCACCATGCTCCTGTTCCTAGCTAGCTCGCGCATGGAGCTCGTGCGTACGAGGCTGGCCCTGAACGCGGTTGAAGCACACGCTGATGCCAAGTTGGTAGCACGCCAAGTGTGTACGTTTTTGCCACTTCGTATTCGGATGTTGGCAAGGTTCAGGGTCTGATGTGTTGCTGTTGCCTGTTGGCCCAACTTGAAGCAGATAACATTGATGGTGTGGTGTGGTCGCACAAATCCTTCTCGAAGTATTCGTGATAAGTCCGACGGCTGAAGAACGCCAGCGATTTTGTTTTTCTTTGTGTGCTGTGTGGAACCAGCGTTTCCGAAAGCTTATAGCGGATGTTATTTCAGGTGTGCCAACTTCAACGGCCATACCAAAGAAGGGGACCAGCGTCACGCGACAAGGCTCAATGCGATGGCTGCAGTGATGCAGTCTGGAGCTGAACCCACACAACTTGGAACGGCGTGCGCTGTAAACATATTTTCGTCCAGCATGCCAAATCGGGCAAGGTGGTTGCAATGAAGATAGTGACATTATGTTGTAAATCGGTACGATGTTATATATCATCATATTATAGAAGGGTGTAGCTTTTATATCAAGCACTAGACAGAAACGACTCTAGTTTCAGGAGCGCTCAAACATTAACCCTCAAGCTCTCTGGAGGACCCATATAACTATCCCTCAATCCTCCCAAGTTCAGCACAAGTTTTTGGAAAGTAATCGAAGGAGTCACAGCCCACAGATTGAGTGTGTGGGCGCCAGATGCCATTATTGGATGAGTGGTGATGTTGTAGGTCGAGAAGTTGCTGACCATGTTCGTCCAGGGGACTCCATATGATCCTAGAACAGTTACTGGGATAGGACGAACGTGCTGAATGGTTCCGTTATCGATGCTGACTGCGTATTCGACTGGATGATTCGGGTCTATTCAATGTTAGCTGACCTGCTCGAGAGGAGTGCTGGGAGGATTGAGAAGACATACCTGTGTTCAAAGTAGGTCCAATTGCAACACTGAGCGATGCATTAACAGGCGCCTTGTTGAATGTGTAGAAGCTGTATTGCAAAACAGGAGCACTTGAGATGTTAGGATTCTGTACTGGCGCTGTGGCAGGAAGAAGCGTGACACCAGAGAGTGTCCTTCCGTAGCCGGGAATGACTGCATAATATGCAGAAGCCTCGGTCGTAGTCTTATTGTTAGTAAAGTGCTCAGGCTCGATAGACACTACACCATCAGACTGAACAAAGCCAGAGAAATTAGATGGGAGACGAGCTTGTGTATTATTCAAGGTGAGCATGATTTGTGGGACGTTGTATTGTGTGCCATATCTGGTTGTTGCTGCTTGTCCGAAGGGCCAGTTGATTCCAGAAGTGGTGGACACGGTCACAACGATGGATGTGTCACCCGCTGGAGCATTTTCCCAATCCACTGTAAGATATACTCTGACATCAGTTTGGTTTGGTGAGCCCATAGGAGCGAGAGTGCCATTGACGATCGAAGCCTTGACATACGGGACGGTGGTGTTGACGTAGAAAGTGACAGGAGTGGAAGAAGACGTGCGAGAAAAGATGTCCATCCAGCGTGAGGGCGTGGTCATGAAAGGATCCATGGGTGGGAGCTGGAGTGTTGAGCCACCATTGCTGTGGAATTGGTCGTCACCAGGGAGAGTTCCATTTCCTCCCTCGACCGTGACGCCTAGGTACCCAGGAAGCGCGTCGAGCTGAGTTTGTACGTAAGAGAGACTTCCAGGGAGTGAGTTTCGCATCGGTTGCTGCCAGTAGTTATCATAGCCGAAATGCGTCTGGTCCATCATGTGCGACCATTTCGAATTTAGGAGACCATTGTAGGTCATGGTCAAATTTGCATCGCGATTGACCCAGTCAAAGACTTGCATTAGGTACTGGTTAGCACTGTTACGACCTTGCTCAGCATAGAGGTTGTTCTTGGCCGCAATGTAGTACATCTGATAGAGAGTCATTCCAGCCAAAGAAGGATGAAGGATCATCTCGAAGAAGGAAGCTTTTGCATTTGATGGCAGCTGGTCGTATACAGCTTGAGCTGCAGTAGCCTGGGCAACCCATTCAGCGATGACAGTCTCGAACTCGTTGTAGTTGACGAGGGAAAAGAAGTTGATATCCATGAGCTCATACTTTCTCCTCCCAGCGAGAAGCGAGTAGTTCATCATCAGCTGAGATATTTGAGGCGCAAGTGCAGAACCGTAGTTGGAAGTTGCCCATGCTTGAGTCCAAGCTAGTGTTGAGTTTGGCTGATGATATTCTTCAATATCGAAAGCGAGATCCATTGCGAAGTTAATGGGAATTTCGAGCGGTTTCAGATCTCCGACATTAAACATCCAGATCTGCTTCGCTGAACGCTCGTAGGATTGGATGAGCTTCTCATGAACGAAGGGCAAGTTCATGGTATTGATCCACTTGTAATCACGAGGGCTGCCAACATAGTCGAAGTGATAGTAGATTCCATTTCCAGCAAGGCGAGTAGTTTCATTGCCAATTGGTAGGCGTTCGGGATTTCCCCAGTTATCGTCAGCCCATAGAAGTGTGATATCATCGGGAACAGTCATTCCTTGCTCAAAATAACCACCGACCTCCTTATATAGACACCACATCTGGGGAACGTTATTCAGGTTGTTAGTCTTGAGAACTTCTTCCAATAGCTGCTGCTCGACCCCAATGATTGTCTCGAGTTGAGTTGCATTGAGCGTCGGAGACGAGGTATCACCAAGACCACGCATTCCCATGGTCCACAGAGTTTCCCAGCTTGCGGCACGCTCCACGCCTTCGCGAAGGAACTCGGTGACATTAGCTTGGTTGCTTTGCCATGCCCAGGTACCATTCAGAAAGAGAGATTGTTCCTTCGTGGCACGGGCCAAAGGTTCAGTGTGAGAAGTGCCGATGACAATTCCCCAAGCATCGGCAGTAGGACCATTGAAGATGTCGTCAACATAGAAGAATGAGTTCCATTCTATCAAGCATTAGCGAAGCAATTAAAGTTGGGTAAACGTCACCTTACCTGCAGGCCACAAATAGTTTGCCCTGAGTCGTAGGAGGAGCTCAAAGACCAGTTCGTAAAAGTTGACGTTGAAACCAGGACCATACTTGGTAGGTGGGAAGTTGTCGAGTACCCATCCGGTCAATGCGGGAGCTTCATCGTTCAAGAAGATACCCCTGTATTTTACAGAGGGTGACTTGGAAATCTTGGTAGTGGGTAGAGCAGAGATCACATCCTGGTGGATAGTGGGAACATCGGCCCAGAAGTGCCTCATTGTCTGTCAGCATAGGCCTTCCCTCCTACCAGCATTAGATACATACCAAGGAGAAACACCAATCTGCCGAGACAGATCATAGATACCGTAAATGGCACCACGCTTGTCTGCACCAACGATAACAAGCGCTTGCTGAACCCCAGGAGCAGGGTTCGACACCAGCTGCGTCATGAACGACTCCCATTGACCTGTGATTGCAGAAATATTGATCTTATTGCTGGCGACAAGGCTGTTGATGAGAGGAGAACCAACTGTTCCAACGACGATGAGGCTGGGGTGACCACCAGGTAAGCTACTGCCAGAGATATTGAGAAGGGTTCCGTTGTGGCCAGTCACACGTCCAAAGTCGATTGATAGATCCTGGGCAGCACGCTGTACACCCCAGAGATCAGACTGAGAAACGACGATGGTTGGGTTCAACCCTGGTGCTGTAAGAGGCATGGAGCCATGGACAGTGTTGTTGAAGCCGCAGACCGGCTTTCCTCCATAGGCAGAGACGAGCTCGATGGCACAAAAGGCCAAGGCTACGAGGTTGGAAAATAGCTTCATTCTTGCTCGATTTGCTCGACTTTTTCAAGATGGCAGAGCACTAGGTCTAAGGGGCTGGGTCACACGAAATCTTATAACATGTTACTTGAGAAGTCGGAATCGTTGTTGCCGCTGGCAAATACCTCTGACACATGCTGCTGGTGGGCCATATCGTCGTTAAAAAGAAGTCTCTGCTTGGATAAATCCAGTGCGGACTGTGATGGCCCGGTGACAACGATGTGAGTACAAAATGGCCTCATCTGGTCGGTTTTCTGACGACCCAGCAAGCGGGGAAGTTCACGAGAAAGTGGGGAGAGTGATGATGTGGGAGGAGGTGGTAACTCGACCTGCCACATTGGGTGCATGATTTGCGTAATTGCCGGCTAAATGAGTTTGGTGGCTGCATTGCCGGCTAAATGTGTTTGAGTTTTAAAGAGGGGATGAAGTTTCGCAAAGAGACTAACATGTTACATCTTGACTTCCTGGTACTCCGATCGGGGAACGAGGCAACGAGCAACCAGTAGTAAGGTGGAAGAGTCCTCTGTGTAACATAGATGACCTTTTAGTGTTCTCTTCTCGCTCCTCATACCCACTATTGTCTACGACGCTTCCAAAATCCTTATGCGCATCCCAGTGTGCTGTAAGATCCTCCGCGGAGCAAGTGTACTCATTCTTTCTTGTTTTCCATCGATACTCCTGGCCTTGGTCTGCTTCTGATGCACAACAGCGTGCCCAGTGTCAGGTTGTCTCGAAGCTTTGTCCACACATGACCATGTCGCTTCCCTGCTCCTCCGTGCAGCGTCCCTCACGAACTTCTAGCGAATTGATCTGTGGTTTCAAGCGTCGGACGGGCGCCTTGTCAACTGCAATGCGTGATGATTTGAAAAGATATATAGCTATTGGATGGTACAGTACTCTAGGCTCGCCTCTCTGGCACTCCCTTGACCCTGCTTCGCCGAGCATAGTCCCATATGTCGCCTTAACCTCCTCGATTGTGAGATGCGCTCTCTGATGCCATTGACTCGGGGTGACTGTGTGTCAAGTGGTTGAATCAATCGGCGTTCTCTAAGGTTGGGAAGTCCTCCATAGGTCTGTCCTCTTTGTTCATTGTCTCCATGACCTTCTTGCTCGTCGGAACATGATAACGAGCACGGAAATTCTCCCTATCAAGATATGGTGCTTGGTCACTTCCAGCAATCCTCCTGGAGCTTCCTCCAGTCAAAGCCATGTCTGGATGCTTGCCACATCCTGGTTTGTTACATCGGAAGTTGTGCTGTCCGTTTGCTTGTCCTGGGCAAACAGTGTACGAAGGATCGATGGCGTTAGTGGTCAGGCGTTCGTGAAATGCTTTGTGAAACGCGATAACGGGTTCAGGGTGAATGGTTTCTTCCGATTGAGATAGCATGTCCTCCACATTCCCTTCCCAAGCTGTCTTTTCGGCAATGAAACGTCGGAGCTTCGAAGATGATGTTGTGTCCGTGAACGCAAGCCTGATCGCTTCTGCCGAGGGCCAGTTGTCCTTGATGCCCCACCATATTGCAATGTCATCGATCACCTCGTTTTGAAAAGTGAAGCAACCTCGCCTCTCAGCGAACAAATATGCCTCAACCAAGAGAACATCCGTATCATCGTCGTCATGCAATGTTTGAAACTGAAAGGCCTGTTCGTAGAGCCAGCGCACAAAGATTCTGAAAACATCACTGTTCTCCTCGACCAAAGTGAATGTCTTGGTCTTTGATTCCTCCCAAGTTCCGTTCAAAGCGGCACGGAAGTACTCGGATTCGAGCTTGAGAAGGTTCTCATGGATGTAGAATCGATCTCTGTTTGGACCGATGAAAACTGTAACAATTTCGGCGAAGGCATCGCTAAAGACTCGTTAATCCCACTGACTGATGCTCTTTGATAGATTGCGATGCTTACGGTTTGCCAATTTTTGCGGATTTGTACTTGCGTGAGTAACGATCGACTGGTTCAGGCGTGAGGTCGAGGCCAGGTTCGTGGATGGTCATGTTGTTGAAGTCTTCGACATCGGTTGAAGGAGTGATTGGAGTAGCTAGATCTTTATCGTTGGAGAGGTAACATGAGCTGCCGATAAGTGCTTGAACGTACATTCTGTTGTCTCGATGGCATCCATCTCGTAGAAGTTGTAGTGGAGATGATGATGGAAAAGGGAAGGTTGAAATTCAGTTTTCAGAGCTGAAGTTGACAAGCAAGTTTGAAAGAGGAAAGTGCAACTGAGACACTAAGTTGAAGTGAATCATGACGTACCTGAACATTAGCTCTCCATTTCTGAACACTTGATCCAGAGATGGGAATACTGCTACAACAATACTGAACCGCCGCTTCGGCTGAAACAGGACTCTATAGGCGAAAACCCAATAGATGTTGAAGCGTACAAAACATCAAACATTCTCAAGCTAGCTCAGTCGACATGTAGATAAGACGCCATGATAGTTGATGCATACCGTGTTTGGTGCCAGCAAAAAAGGCTGAGACGTGAGATAATCTGGTGCTGATTTGCTATTTGGATTTGTACTCGACACGCGGAAAACGAGTAGTTCACACCTTTCGCCGTTCAAGCTGGCACTTCCAACACATCCGAGGAAGTGGTTCAGTTTCAGAGATAGTAACAGATGTGTTTCAGATTGACGCACGCGACAGCCCTAACTATGTACGTCAACGGCTGAAAGCTTAAATGACCTGAAACACACGCGCGCATTGTGTGACTCGCAAACTCTGATCCTCTCTTGCTTCAAAACTACTCTGTGTAGCTTCGTGACTTTTCTCGGTTGATAACACTACAATATAGGTGACCTTCGCCCCTTCGAGCTCTTCAAGACAAGACCTCCTGTCGTGGCACGCATCACAAGAAAAACAAGCACAATGTCTTCAAATTACGTAACTGCTTTTGTTGGTAAGATAGCCGCCGTCTTCCGAGTAACCGCAAAGCTGACATTGCATTTAAGGTGCTCTACAAGCTTCCGTGTCTGTTCTGCTCACTATAAGTTACGGTGTGATTGCAACACAATGGGGTCTTCTAGATCAAGCGTCTGGCAAGAAAGTGTCGACGCTGTGTGTGAAGATGTTCCTGCCAGCTTTGCTGTTCAGTGCGTAGTATTATCAAAGTCAACAGTGGCAGAGCTGACAGAATCTACAGTAAACATAGGTGGTCAAATCAGTATTGATGCTCTACCCAGATATGCGCCTATTGTTGGTAAGGGTTGCATCAAGGCGTGAACGACCAGCCTTAGTATTAACCGGAACGGCAGTCTACTCACTCTGCTACAACGGCATCTCCATCCTCGCTGGTCTGATCTTGGTCAGGATCTTCAAACTCCCTTCTTGGGGAACGGTTAGCATCAGTCTTGACACTATTTGTCTCTGCACTAACGTCAAAACAGCCGGCAATCACATTCAACAACGTCATATCCTTCCCTCTCCTTTTGACACAAGCTCTCCAGTCCACTGGCGCTCTAGACAGTATCCTCTGGGGCTCGTCAGACAATCCATCAGATGCTGTGACTCGTGCCAGGAGCTATTTCCTTGTGAATGCCATGATCGCTGATTCTCTGACCTTTGGTCTTGGCCACAAGCTGTTGGGTGGTCCCAGTAACGAAGATGCACCAGACAAGAAAGATGAGATTACAGATGATCGACAATCTGAAGAAACTGTCACAGACGATAGAGATGGGGAGGATTTCGAAGACCAAGCACGAGCGACTGAAGAAACTTCTTTATTGCCGAACGAAGCGGTTCGTTTCGATGTCACTATTCAGAGGAAGGTGAGCCGATTCGGCAAGAGTATCTGGGTTAAGCTGCCATCGTTTCTCCAAACCGTGCTGGGCGAAGCATGGGGCTTTGTATCGCCACCATTGGTCGGTGCCACACTTGGCGCCATCGTGGGTTTAGTACCGGTATTCCAAACTGCATTCTTCAGCGATACGTACGAAGGCGGCTATCTGAATGCCTGGTTCACGAAGAGTATCGAGAATGTCGGAGAGCTCTTCACTGCTTTGCAAGTTGTCGTTGTTGGTGTAAAGCTTAGAGCAGGTATGTTCGCTCCGAACTGCTGTTATGCTGCTTGCTAATGATTTCAAGCTCTCTACAACATGAAGAAAGGCGAAGAAAGGTACGTCCTCCTCATTCACCCTCGTCAAGAACTCACCTGACACAGTTGTGATAGTGGTTCATTACCCTGGAAGCCACTGGTCATCATCACAATAATCCGTTTCGCCATCTGGCCAGCGCAAGTAACCCTCGCGACAACCGCACGTACATGCACTAACTTACCCTAGTATCAGCATCTCCACAATCTGGATCCTAGCCAAACGAACCAACATCCTCTCCGATGATCCTATCCTCTGGTTCGCAATGATGTTGATGCCCGTCGGTCCACCAGCGCTCAAACTGACCGCATTGGCGGACGTCACTGGCTCGAGCGACAAGGAGAAGATGAGCATTGCAAAGTTTTTGACTGTACGTTCTTACTCTTTATTTTTTCTTGTCTTGGATTTTGGGACTTGTTGGAAATATGTATGCTGATGCGGAGCAGTTTTCATACATCATCTCGCCAATCCTGACGTTTCCGGTTGTGGCGGCCATTACGGCTACGCAGAATGCTGCGAGTTCGTAGTAGTGAGAGCGATAATTCTTGGTATATCTGCGTGTAATCAGTGGGTTCAACACATGCGACAAAGTATGTCTGAAACAACTTGGAAACGTAATACAATCACAGTATGCACAAAACGAGGCAAGGCAAAGAAAACATTGGTATCCTATTGCTGCCCTAATATCGTGAGACGAAGACCACGTCGTCCTCCGCTCTGGCTAACACTCCCTCGGGATAGTAGCGTTTAGCTGACCACTTTTGCATTTTCTCTCTCTGCATACGACCCTCAGTATCTGATCTGCTTTGACAATAGGCTTTGTCACCACTTTGCTGATATCGTCTCAGATTGCTTCCTATTGCTAGCATATGCATTGTCGTGCATGCTTTATTGCCTTCTGTAGCACGGCTGTCTGTTCCGAAACAAAACGCTCGCACATGTTGACAGCACTCCGTCCAGATTCCGCTATGCCTCCCCGTACAAAAGACATGTTCATGACCAGTCCATCGCATCCCTCCACCCTTCTCAAGATCAACCAATCACAAACATACTCTGACACACACCACTCACTCACCACCCTCCCCCTCCTCGCTCTTCTCCGGCACTCTCCCAAGGACATCCCCCACCGCGTTCAAAATCTCCTCCTGCTCCTCTTCAGTAAACCGGTCATCTGCTTCTTCCACAATGACATCCAATGCCATAGCGTCTTTTGGTCGTAAGTTGAAGATCATCAGGACTTCTGATTTGGTGAGGTTGTATTTGGAGAGTCGGGTTAGGAGGCTGTGAAATGAGGCGGTGGAGTACGTTGAGGTCGGTTGGGTAAGGCAGGAAGTTGGGGAGGAGAGGTAGCGGAGGGTCTGTGGTTTGTCAGGATGGAAATTTGTGAGGAAGTGGTCATGGGAGGTGCGGGAGAGGGTGAAGTGTAGGGGTATTGAGATGGATGGCCGCCGAGAAGCGTGCTCAGATGCGGATGACTGTTGACTCTGGATCCACGCAAGTGCTTGGAACTCAATACAGCCTCAAGCTTGCCACATTCTCTCGCCCCAAGCAAGGATTCCCCATACCCAGTTTCAACACACACAGCTCACAATATCATCGTCATGTGCTCAATTGTGTTACTGAACAAAACAAAATACAAAGTGTTAACATGTTTCAAGAAAACTTACATCGCCAACCACCAATCTCAATCCATTCAGCTTACCAACCACTTGCTTACTATCTCCCTTGAAGTCCTTGATCGTCGTATGCTTGTAATCTGGATGGTCCTTGTATTTCGCTTGGACGGTGTTGAGATGGGTCAGGACTTCGTAGTTGGAGAGGACGGCGTTTTGCGTTTCTAGTATCTGCGGAAAGATATGTCAGAGGTGCGTTGGGATGGGGTGGAGGGATGTTTTCATGTCGGGGCGAAAGGTGGGCAATGAGCGGTGTTGATTTATGTGAAGAAATGATATGACGAGGATAATCTTTCGTTCTGTTTGATACATGTAGCCCGATGAGCAAGTGACGAGGAAGAGGGAGTTCGAAACAAGGATTTTTTTTGCCCACAGCATAGGTCACCTTCTTCACAAGACACGATGTCACATCAAACAACAAAAACATCACATCACTGTAACTGACCTTCATCTTGAGCTCTACATCTGATCCTCCCACTACAAACGAACCGGAAAGAATGTCAAGCAAGAAAGAAAGGGGATCCGAATCTCGCAATTACTAATCCTGTCGGGCCAAGGCCACCAAATGACAACGCCGACCGCCGACCCAACGCCGACCTCCTAATCACCTTTGTCTTATCTTGACCACCACTCCAACCCAATCCATGCCCAAAGTGTTATTATTCGGCGCCGGTGGCGTCGGCATAGTTTACGCCTTCATATTGGCCAAAGGTGGGGCCTCCATCACAGCTGTCTGCCGCTCTAACTACACCGCCGCCAAAGCGCACGGCTTCACCCTCCAGTCACAAATCTGGGGCACTCACTCCATCCACCCCACCATCGTCTCTTCAGTTCCCGACGCCAAAGATTACGGTCCCTTCGACTACATCGTCGTGTGTAGCAAAGCATATGTAGGGATTTCGCCAACCACTGCTGAACTGATCGCACCTGCTGTAGGTCCTGACACGGCAATTGTGCTTTGTCAGAACGGGATTGGGATCGAAGAGGAGTATGTGTCTGCGTTTCCCGACAATACGATAATTAGTGGTGTCGTGTATCTGCCCGTGACGCAGGTGAGTCCGGGACATGTGGTGCATGGCGAGCTCGAGCAGTTGGAAATAGGGACGTTTCCTCCCCTCCCTTCCTCCTCCACTGCCTCAACCACAGCAGAGACGACGGATAAAGCCCAAGCACAAATCGACGCCGTCGCAGCCATCTTCACAGCCGGGGGCGGCAGCGTAAAAGTCTACGCGGACGTGCAGGAACGGCGTTGGACAAAACTCATCACGAACGCGGCGTGGAACCCTATATGTGCGCTCTCGCAATGCTCAGACGCAGCTTTCTTGCGTACCTCCGACACAGCACTCGGCGTTGTGCGGCGCGCTATGCTCGAAGTCGTCAGCGTAGCGCGGGCGAAAGGCTATACTAACATCACGGCTGAAACGGCGGAGTGGCAGTTGAGTCGGGCGGTTGGGCGCGAAAAGGCAGGGGGAGAAGGCAAGGAGCCGAGTATGTTGACGGATGTGAGGGAGGGGCGGCATGCTTTGATGGAGGTTGAGCCGATTGTGGGGAATGTGGTGAGGGTTGCGAAGGAGTTGGGCGTGGAGACGGTGACGCTGGATGTGGTTTATGTGTTGATCAAGGGGTTGAGTTTGAGGAGTACAACGTGATGGTTTTGGGGAAGGCATGGAGGACATGGGATGAGAAGAATGGAAATGTGCTGGTTTGGAGTCTGAGTCTGCTTGGGGCAAGATCTTTTGGTGGTTTGAGAAGCGAGCTCGAAATCGGACGACTTGCATGCGCATCCATCTGTCTGGACAGCCTGTCGAAGAGAGGGAGGGGAGTTTCTGAGAGTGACTTGTCACAAAGGGCGAACGACGAAATCAGGAGATGGATGGCAAGAGTCACGAACTGGGCAGGCTGTCGATGAGAGAAGAGAGAGGCACAAGGCTGAACAGATCGAAAATCGAGGATCAGTTGAGACGGTACCAACGTGATATGAGCTGAATATGTAGTAACCTGGAAGCACTACTATATGAACGACACATAGACTAGACACGACTTACGAAAACACTGAATGATATAGCTAGAGGAGGACAAGAGATTTGAAAGAGATCATCCATCGTATCGATATGGTACGGCCAGACTTTCTTTCATCATATTCGATTTGTTATAGCCAGACTACTTTTACTTTTGTATAACAAGCCAGAACTATCCTGTAGCGTGATAGCGTAAAATGTGTACAAAACAACTAGAATGCACTCTATGCAATCGTCCATATACCGTTCAGATAAAACCCCTCGATAACACCATTCACCTTTCGATCTACATCCCACACAATCCAAGAGAACGCCAGACCAGACATGGGAAAAAGAGAGAGGGAGAGCAAAAACGTAACAAAAGAAGACGACGATCGACGACGGGTCTCACACCGACTTCCTCGACTTCTTCTTCTTCTCCTTCTTACTCGCCTCCTTCTCATCCTCATCATCACCCGACCTCTTCCTCTTCTTACTTCCATCAGCAGCATCACCATTCGGCTCACTCTTAACCTTCTTCTCCTCCTTGACACCGCCAGTACTCTTCCTCTTTTCCTTCTTCTCCGCCTTTGCCGCCTTTTTAGCCGCCTTTTCGACTTTTCGTGCCTCCTTTGCTGCTTTCCGGGCTGCTTTCGACGTCGCGTCTTCATCTTTATCTACTTTTGATACTGTGGTTTCATCGACATCCGAATCGCTGGAATCAGCGTCACCGTTGACTTCTTGGATCAGCTTCTTTGCTGGCTTTGCGTCAGTCATGGACACATCTTCATCGTCGGCAGCAGCAGCAGGGGCATCAGCCGAGATGCCATCAGCATCAGGATTATATTTCCTCGCCTCCTTAAGCTCCCACTTGGGTGGTTGCGTCGATTGTTGTTGACTACCAGGTCCAATAGCAACGCCACCTCGAGGACCTAGAGGCTTGCCTTCCAAACTGCGCAACCTCCTCTCGATCTTGAGTCTGTTCATGTTGCCAAGAGATGCCTTTTCCTCGTCTGTAGGCTCGACTTGTGCGCCCTCGCCATCGAGACCCCAATCAGCGAGCGAATCGACACGCAGACCGAGCGCGGTTTTTGTGGCGAGCATGCGTGCGATTTTGCCCTTGTTCTTGCCGGTTGCTTGACCGACTAGTGAAGCGTGGTAGATGAGACCGTATTTGGGTGTGTCGTGCTTTGTCTTGAGAGCACGGAAAAGAGCCTTTTCGGCACCGAGGATCTGAATGGTAGAGGCGGGTGACTTTGCGAGTTTGATGAGACTGCCGGCGTGGGCGATCAAACGGGCGCCGACGAGATCGCCGACGAGTGCGGTCAAGTTTGGTGCGATGGCTTGCATACGAGTAGAGAGATAGCCAGAGAGTTGTGAGCGGTATTCTGTGAAATCGACGACTTGTTCTGCTAGTGCACGAATGTTGTCGAGGTCTTCATCTGTGACGTCTGTGCCCATGGAGATTTCAGCAGCGGCTTTGATGGCGCCTTCGATCTCTTCTGGCAGAACGGAGGAGAGGTCTGTGTTGCTTGCGTTTGAGCGGAAGCCCATGAGGAGGATGACTTTGGCGTAGGCGAGGTTGTCGTTGATGATCTTGGCCATCTCGGGGAAGTGCCAGCCGTACCATTCTTTTACTCTCATGGCGTATGTGTTGAGTTCTTTGTCTAGATCGTCGAGGAGGGCAATGGCTTGGATGATCATGGTGTCGACCTTGTCGGGAGAAAACTTGAGCTTGTGTCGCGAGATTGAGTGTGAGAGACCTAGAGACATTGTTGCCATATCGGCATCCAGAAGTCCTGGTACTAGTGAAGGAAGGTGACTGCGAATGGCACGGTAGATGTCTGAAGTTGTAGAGTCTGCAATGGGAGTGATGGAGAGACCTGGGATTTTGGCAATGGCGGTTCCTGAAGAAGAGTGTTAGAAACGAGCCAGTTATACCTCCTTCTCACGTATTGATATGAAAATACACACCAAGCTTGGGATCTGCTACAGCAAGAGTGGCCTTCTTTTCATCCTTGATAGAGTCGAGCAATTTCGAAAGCATGGGAGTAACTTTTCCTTCTATCAAACCAGCCATCTCCTCCAAAGCGGTCGCGGCGCTGTCAAACTTTGCAAACTCTTTCATCTTCAAGAGGCTGCAGGTGCCCTCTGCTGTGCTTGTTGCCTCGTCAAGATCATCTCTCTTGAGGAGCTTCTTGTCTTTGGCCTTGAACAAGGCATAACCAGCGCTGGTTTCGGCGAGCACAAAAAGCGTCATGCTGAAAGGGAAGCGCCCTTACGTCGGCGCTAAAATGTGTATGGAAGGAGGGATCTTTGGGTATTGTCGTCGTTGTCTGTTGAGAAGTGTTGGCTGATTGCTGCTCAGAATTGCTAACTTTTTTTCTTGAAAATTCGCCAATGTGGGAAGCTCTAGCCGAGAGCATATGGCCAACGTCAGGGCGATAAGGGACGACATGGACATTCATCAAGAGACATTCTCATCTATCTATAACAATACAGCATCGCCACCATGGAAGGTCTATTCTACAATGTCCACGCCGGCTACCTCGAAGGAATTGTGCGCGGCTACCGCAACTCCCTCCTTACAAGCCAAGCATACTCCAACCTAGCCCAATGTGAAACAATCGATGGTACGAGAGAAAGCAATCTCCTCATCCAGCTCAAGCATCTAGCATCACTCTAACACACCTCCACCAGACGTCAAACTCCAACTCAACCCATCCTACGGCGACATCCTATCCACCCTCCCACCCAACCCCTCCACCTCCGCCCTCGCCACCAAAACAACCGAAAAGCTCGTCTCCGAATTCCGCTACCTTCGCGCGAACGCAGTCGGCTCCCTCGCCAAATTCCTCGACTATCTCACCCACAGCTACATGATCGACAACGTTGCCCTCCTCATCACCGGCACCCTGCACGAGCGAGACACCCGCGAGCTCCTCGAGCGCTGCCATCCACTAGGCTATTTCGAGACGATGCCCGTGCTCTGCGTCGCCACCAACATCGAAGAATTGTACAACTCCGTACTGATTGAAACGCCACTGGCGGCGTATTTCAAAGGATCGTTGAGCCATCAAGATCTGGACGAGCTGAACATTGAGATTGTGCGGAATACGCTGTACAAGAACTACCTGGAGGAGTTTCACGAGTGGGTGAATTCGGATCCGGATGTTGCGGGCACGCCGACTGCGGAGGTCATGACGGAGGTGTTGGGGTTTGAGGCGGATCGCAGGAGTATTAACATTACGCTGAATTCGTTTGGCACGGAGTTGAGCAAAGCGGAGAGGAAGAAGTTGTACCCCAATTTTGGACGGTTGTACCCGGAAGGCACATATATGCTAAGTCGGGCAGATGACATTGAAGGTGTACGAATCGCAATTGATGGTGTGCACGACTACAAGATGATGTTTGACCAAGCTGGGATGAGTGGAGGTGGAAGTGGCGGAGGTGGTGGCGTCGGTAATATGGCTGGGGGAAGCGGTAATGAAGGCAAGAGTTTGGAGGATTTGTTCTATGCAAAGGAGATGGAGTTGAGTAAGATTGCTTTCACTCGGCAATTTACGCATGCCGTCGCGTATGCGTGGATTAAGTTGAAGGAGCAGGTATGTTTTCTTGCATTATCATTTCATCGTAGCGAAACCGATTTGCTGATGCGTTACTTTCGACAGGAAATCCGCAATGTCACATGGATTGCCGAATGTATAGCACAAAACCAGAAAGATCGGATAGGTAACTACATCAGTGTTTTCTGAGCTGGGTGAAGTATGGGCTTGGCGAAGTATACTGAGCCTGTTTGGAGTGTTAAAATATGATGGTTGTAAGGAGCATAGCAGAGCAAAGCAAATGTAATGGAGAGGCAAAGGCGTAATCGGGGTTTTTCTGTAGATACTGCTCATTCGTATGAATATCAAAGCAAGTCCAAGCTCATGTCCATCGTTGGAAGTGACGTGGGTGCCGAATAGCGACGATGATTTGTCTTCTGGTAGGCAATCTCTGCTCTCTGTTGTCTGTCTTTCTTTCTTTCTTTCCCGACTTCTTTCCTCTATCTCTTCTACTCCCGGAAAAAAACCAATACTACAAACAATATCACAAGAGCAGTTACACAACCCAGCCTACGCTCAATCCAAGCCATTTGGCTACTGCATCCTCCCCTCCCATCACAACTCAGCCACATATCAAGACAGGAGGAAAGCGCTCCAGAAATGGTCTCCTATCTGTAATGAGCTCGTCTAGATTTAGGAGCGTGGAAAAACGTCGGATTCGCTCTATTTCGAACCAGGCAGATATGTGCGCTCTCATGAATCTTCGAAGCAAAGCAGGTTCAAGCTTTTACCTTTTATCTATCGTTAAAGTGGCCCCAGTGGACGCAGCAGAAGGTGGCTATTTTGTCTGTCTGTCTACACTAAACAGGATAGAACTAATTACCTCGAATTCACGCAACAGCATTCTGTCTCGTCTCTCGACTTCTGTGTTTCACGCTGCTTGGTAAGCTATTGTCCGAGTGGAGAGCAGCAGCAAATAGGTTGGTTAGTAGGAGGCTGACAGGAGATTGATAGGTCCTAGTTTGCTTGGTAGATGTCTCGACACATTATGAATACCACCTTAGTAAGCATATACCTCGTTTCGTCTATAGGATCCTAAGAAGTAGTTGGTGGCACCCCACCTGATCCCCCCCACCAATCCCCTCGCGTGTCTTGTCTACACTAAACGATCACCTGCACAGACTTCTGTCTCATCTCTCGACTTCTGTGTTACACGTGCTTGGTAAGGAAAGGGCATAGACGGTCCTCCTTTCACTCTCCCTTCCCTATACGCACGTGTGTAGATGTTTTAGAATTCTGTACGAACATCTTACTGCCACGCCTTCCAAACAGCAGCAAAATCTGCTGGCTGGCTATTCCAGGTCTCACAATAGGCCAGATATACTGGACAAGCTACCTTCTCTATTCACATTCTCATCTCGTTCATTTTATTATTCCCTTCACATACTAATCTCACCCATCCACGTAGCCTCCGTCAAGCCCAACGTCTCAATCAAATGCTTCCACCTCTCCCCACCCCTCTCCTTCTTCCTCAAATACCTCAATAGCTTCTGCCTCCTATGCACCAACAACCTCAGATTCCGCGCATTCACTTTGTCTTTCCGCCCTCGGGTCTCGAGGAAGTCGGCCAAGGTGTTGATTTTGGCGGTCAAGATTGCAATTTGTACTTCGCTACTGCCTGTGTCTGGCCCTACTCGCGGCGTGTTGGTTATTAGATCTGAGCCTTGTGCGGCCTCGGCGTTGAGCAAGTCGGAGCCTCGTGGTGATGTGGACACGGGTTTGGGACGCAGGTAGCTGTCGGTGTTGTGTCGGCCGAAGGTCTCGATGCAGCGCTGGATGTTGGCGCGTGTGCGGTCGGCGCTGCTGGCGTTGGTGAGGGAGGTTAGTCGTTGCATTGCTTCTGCAGCTGTGTCGTGCTCGAGTTTGTGTTGGCGGGTGGCGTCTTTCTCGCGTTGTGGATCCGAAGTGTTGCGTAGAGAAGGACGGTGTAATGGGGCGCTGAGGGATTCGCTGCGGGTGAGAGAATTGCTGAGATCGGTGGTTCGGAGGAAGTGGTTGAGGAGAGAAGTGTCGGAGGGTGCTGTGGGGTGGATACCTGTGGAGGTTTGCGAGGATGGGTCGGCGGGGTGAGGCGAGATGGTTATGGGGCGGATGGTGTTGAAGGATTGGAGGAATGGTGTTGGTATACCGCGGACGGGGTCACCAGAGGCTTTCAAGCGCTCTGTTCGGATCACCTTGGGGGTAGTTAGTCTACAGGATCGACATTGATTGTACTTGGACGAGGAGTCTTACTTCCTGCCGGGACAGGTTGGCTGCTCGACGAGCTCGGGCTTGTGCTAAGGCGTATGGATCTTGATGTCTTCGTCTTTGGGCGACTGTGGAGGCAGAGCATGATGAAGTGCTGCTGAATGACCGCTTGACAACAGGCTGGACTTTGAGCGCCGCAAAGGACTCTACTATATCTATTCGTGGCGGCATTGGGCTTGTCTTGTTAGCAAGTTTCAATGTTGTCGTCGTTGTCGAGAACAAAAAGTCCAAAGGCCACTGCCAAGAGATGTATAGTCGGATAAACCTCGCTAAGCACCCCACAATCGCACCACACCGTGGATTTTCCAAATCTCTCATTCTCATCTTCACCTTCTTCTCTTTCTTTCATTCCTTCTACATTGCGCTATTCAACAGGAAATCTTTTCTATACTTCCTACCACAATCAACCACAATGGCTCCTTCCAACCTTCCCGAAGCGTTCAACGCAACCCAGCAGGACATTGAAATGCTCCTCGCTGCTCAGGCTCACATTGGTGCTAAGAACGTCCAAGTCCACATGGAACCCTACGTCTTCAAGAGACGCCCGGATGGAATCAATGTCATCAACATTGGCAAGACCTGGTTAGTCTTATCATTTATGATGAAAAGAGCGCGCGTCGAAAGTACAGCGCAACATGAAACAAGAATCATCATCTTCTGACAAAATTTATCTCTACCTACAGGGAGAAGATTGTCCTCGCTGCCCGTGTCATTGTCGCCATTGACAACCCCGCCGACATTGCTGTCATCTCCGCCCGTCCTTACGGTCAACGTGCTGTCCTCAAGTTCGCCGCACACACTGGTGCCTCTGCCATTGCTGGTCGTTTCACGCCCGGTAACTTCACCAACTACATCACCCGCTCATTCAAGGAGCCCCGCCTCATCATCGTCACCGATCCCCGCACCGACGCCCAGGCTATCAAAGAAGCTTCATACGTCAACATCCCCGTCATTGCTCTCTGCGACATGGACTCCCCCACCGAGTTCGTCGACATTGCCATTCCCACCAACAACAAGGGTCGTCACGCCATTGGTCTCGTCTGGTGGATGCTTGCCCGTGAGGTTCTCCGCCTCCGTGGCACTCTCGCTTCCCGTGAGGCCGAGTGGGATGTCATGACCGATTTGTACTTCTACCGCGACCCTGAAGCCGAGGAGAACAAGGACAGCGCTGGTCAAGACGAGAGCAAGGTTCCTGGTGTCGACGAGGTTGGCGCTGGCGCCGTCGAGGGTGGTTTCTCGAATGAGTGGGATGTCGGTGGTGCTCCTGCTGGTGCTTTCTCTGCGGCTAGCGCTACCAACGGTGCCGCTGCTGATGCTAGCTGGGACACTGAGGGTGCTGACTGGGCTGGTTCAAGCGCTCCTATCCAGACTGGAAACGCTGGCTGGAATGCTGAGACCGCTGAGGGTGTGCCTGCTGCCACTCAGCCCGCTGAGGGTGGATGGTAGATGTGGTATAAGAGTATGAAAGATATAAAAGTAGAAGGTGGAAGGTGGAAGGAGTTTTAGTGAGGGAAGAAAGCGAAAATCGTAACTCTCTGTCCTCTTTGTCTGGTCATCACATCATCTCCACATCATCGTCTTACACCATCATCGAGCTAAGAAGAGGACAAAACAACTGTCTGTCTTTATTCACTGTTTGTTAGAAAAGGAGTGGTCATGGCAAGAGATGCTTCATGAGGGAAAGAGATCAATCTTGTTAAAAGAGATTGGGGAAAGCCCTGTGTCTCTTACATGTTATACCACAAGCATCGATGTATTTAACCGTCGTCTTTGTCCTTTTTCTGTCAAATAGTTTCATCCAAAAAATTGATTCGCATATCAACAATCGATTCTCGTTACTGCCATGAAATTGTCATATTCTGTGTGCTATAGTATGCTTGTTTCCATGCATATGTGTGTTGTTTATATAAGCGCTGGAACTACAAAAATATATACAGTCACATGCTTAGCTTAAATCTGAAACAACATTCAAACCCCTCATCCTTGCATCAACAAAACACAATTAAAAATTTCCAAACAAACCATGCCATCCCCACCTCCACCTCCACGCACCCGCTCTCGCTCACCACGTCCTAGCAAAAAGTCCTCGAGCAGCGGTTTCAGATGGAAAGAGAAACCCCGCCACCGCGACGCAGACGAGCCACCACGGGACTCGTCGAAACGATTAGAAAGAGGCTATCGAGATCGCGAAGACGACTATGATCGAAGACGTCATGAGAGAGAGACTAGAGATGATTATGGAAGTGGTAGTCGGAGGCAGGATGACAGGTCAGAAGATCGACGTCGAGATAGGAGAAATGGAGAAAGACGGCGCGAACGAAATATTGATGGACAACAACGAGATGTGGTGAGAGGAGGAGGAGGGGAAGTAGAGTCTGCGCCGACGAGAGCAAAGGAGGCGATCACGGTAGCTTCACCAGTGGCTGCAACATCAACAACACAACCACCACCACCACCACCACAACAACAACAACAACAACAACAACAACAACAACAACAACAACAACAACAACAACAACAACAACAACAACAACAACAACAACAACAACAACAACAACAACAACAACAACAACAACAACAAC
>Ga0160429_1000444_pt1 | contig 39292 bp, 39 predicted proteins | sample SolpanmetagenomR_FD_108199 | JGI IMG/M metagenome (GOLD analysis project Ga0160429, IMG submission 108199) | Solar panel surface microbial communities from Lawrence Berkeley National Laboratory, California, USA - R | ecosystem: Engineered > Built environment > Solar panel > Unclassified ... | reverse complement strand
CAATGGGAGTATTACGGTCACTCTTCAGGTCTAAGTTGGTTGCGAAGGATACGTGATCAATTTGGTGAACGATCTGGAGCTCCATTCGATCCTACACGCTCCACAACTGCTCAGCGTGGTCGGCATATGGGACAGGACTTTGAGACCCCATTGACACCACCAGGAGAACAAGAACGATTACCTTTTGACAATATCAAAGACAAGAGGAATGCTTGCCTACCTGGTAAAGAAGTGGCCACACAACTATGCGAAGACGCACTCAACGATGCGAGTGCCATCCTTAACCTAGTTTACAGGCCTGGTTTCTGGAGAAGCTTAGACAGGATTTACGACAGGTCACCCGATCAGTATGAGATTGAGGACAGGAGATTTCTGCCCCTTCTCTACGCTTCTTTGGCATTAGGCTCTTTATTTGGCCATAGTGAGGCGGGAGAGCTAGATGAAGCTGGCTACCACCCTGCAACTCACATTGGGTAAGACTATCTCGATCTTGGTGCATTCGTGGCCAGGTTGCCACCGGCCAGTTGCGTTGTAAATAACAGCTGAGCAGCGTGGGACTTTTAAAGAACAAAATACTAATTATTCCTTAGTTATGACTACTTCTGGACTGCCAGGAATATTGTGGACCTAACGGATTGCCGAGATCTCATGCAACTACAGGCGATCATCTTAATGATTATGTTTCTGCAATGCTCCGCGAAATTGTCGACTTGCTACTCTTACATTGGTATCGCATTGAGATGCGCGCTGCGAATGGGTCTACACCGCTCGTTCCGGGACAGCTTCACTCCGGTCGAGGCGGAGACTAGGAAACGTTGTTTCTGGGTTATTCGCAAGTTTGACATATACGTTGGAGCTATGCTTGGTCTACCACTTACTCTTAGTGACGACGATGTCGACCAAGAATTCCCACAAGAAGTCGATGATATGTACATTACCGACACCGATATCAAGAGTATGCCTATCGGTTATGTACCTTTGCAAGCAGCTTCGAACGCCAACTTCAAACTGTCCAAGATATTGGCAAAGATTGTCAAGTCTATATATCCTACGAAGGGATTCCGGAACGATGAGGAGTCTTCACCAAGGACATACTCGGTCAGCTTTGGTATTATTCGTCAACTTGAAAGTGATCTTGAGGCATGGAAAGAGGACCTGCCGTCAGAACTGAAACCTGGAGGTGCGAGACAACCGTGGCATCCAGTAAAGCAGCCACCGTAAGTGTAGAATATTACTAAGTGCAAAGTCGTATCGAACACGGTCTAACGAGAAGCAGAGTTATACAATTGTTGAGGCTGGCTTATGCGCATGCGCAGATGATGCTCTATAGACCCTTTTTACACTACATTTCGAGTCGAAACTCTTCCAAGGTCGTAAATCAGAGATCTTATGCATGTGCCATGGCATGTATCTCTATATCGCGAAACATAATCCAGATCAGTGAGTCTACTTGCTCTAAATGCTTCGTCCCGCTGTGCTAACTAGTTGTGTTAGCTATCGAAATGATGCGAGAAGGATATCTTGTAGGTTCTTACTGGTTTACCATGTATACAACATTCTTCGCCGTTCTCAGTCTTGCATATTTCGTTGTTGAAAACACAGAATCTGCCACTGCGAAAGAGCTTCTCATAGATGCCACAGCAGGCAGAAAAGCTTTGCAAGAATTATCTCGACGTAGTATGGCCGCCGACAGGTGCTCCCACACCCTGGATGTGAGTTTGCTGTTCAATGACGATACTTGTGAAAGTTGCAATGGCTAATTTGTATCATAGAGCATTTTCAACACTTTACCAGATAGCTTACTTGCTGTTGACGGCTCTCACTCAATCTCACGGAAGCGCTCATCACCAGAGACATCTAGCATGCTACATGCACAACGTATGCCACCTCCAGCCATGCCAGCACAAAGACCAAAGGCACAAATGAAGGCAACTTCTGCATCATTAGCACCTATACAATCATCGACTAGTCGACCATCACTGTTCGAAAGAAGAGTAGCATCACAAGGCCCAAAACTGCCCATGCCTAATGATGGAATCTCAGGATCCACCAGCTCTGGTGGTTCAAGCACTTATAGTCAACATATCACTCAACAGCCTCCAGCAGTACCAGCAGATCTGGAAGGAAGACAATCCTATCAACTACCACAACCACAATACAACTTGGGTCCCAGCGATCCCAACTATCCGGCCAATTTGACAGATCTCTCTGCTTTGATGTTTCCATCCGCAGATCCTTTTGCATACCCTATACCGCCAATGACTACACTGGAACAGAATGCTGCCTGGGGTATGGAGCCGTCACGTCCAGAAATGGATAGAAGAATTTCTACAATATCCACTCCTGCAAGCGGTCAACATAGTCATATGGGTAATGCAGGTAGTCACGACCAGCACGTGTCTAGTCAACCTTCCACAGACGACTACAGTCATAACTCAATACCTGCTTCAACCGCAGCCACAGATACAGTCTTCGCCGACGACAATATCGACGTGCATCTCTTTGGTCCTTTACCAGGCTATATGATGCGACACTCCTATATGGACCCACACCACCAGCAACAGCAACAGGATCATATGCGTCACTACAACCAAGATAATGGAGGCATGGGTCCTTCTCAAGGAGGTCATGCACACACACAACAGCACCAACAACCACCACAACAGCCACATCAAATGTGGAACCAGAATGGCATGAATTATGAGGATATCTTTAGTAACGATGCTGTTTGGAGGGGCCATATGCCTTGATGATTGGAGTTTTATGGTGGTTGCATAAAAGCTGGGTGCATTGTAGGAGTTTTTATACTTGTATATCATTGCATTTAGTAGTTTGTATAGATAGAAGTTCGTTTAGAGGGAATTGTAATCTCCAAAATAATACCAAATTACCACATTGAGCTTTTGACATGTGACGACTGAATATCGTCACTTCGCCGCATACGATGAGCCTAACCAACCACGCAGCCTACATTCTTTTGCCATCCTGGATAGTATTGCGCGCAGACAACTATAGCAGCTCTGTCAATCTTTGAGTAATCAGCGCGTCTTTGCTGTATCGCATACATCTAGTTTTCGCCACATATCGACTGCTAAAACACAGACCATCCGAACTCACTAGGCCGTGCAAGACTTACACAGCTATCGACTGGCACTATCTCGCCACAGTCACCTTTCCACCTCTCGCCATGTCCAACACTTTGAGGATCGCTGGCATTGGTAACCTTGCAAGAATATCACGTCGCAGCGTCGGCACAGCATCACTGTCACGGTCTACCAAGTATACATCGCCTTCATTACGGCCGGCCGCTTTCCAGACTATTCGAAACTATGCTACAGTGCAGCCAGAAGCGCCAAACGATCCAAAGGACAAGAAAGATGCAGAGCAAAACAAAGTAAGCAAGGGAGGCAAATCCGCTCCCGGTTTCGAGCACATGTATAATGAGTCTTCGCCACTCTCAAAGCATGTCGATCCCAAAGCTGCATTTTCGGAAGCACCAAAGATCTCCGAGGCCGATGAGAAGACGCTGGAAGAGATGACAAGCATGATCAAGCGTGGCATGTCAAAGGGTCAGAAGGAAGATTTTGAGCGTGCAGTACAGGCGATGCGAAAGGAGGGCATTCCGGATGAGCTCAAGGATGTCATGAAGACGTATCGTGGCGAAAAGAGTTTTGACCTGGCTACTGCCGCAAAGGTGATACGGGTAACACAGAAGCTTGCAAGAAGAGCTGCAGAATTACATTTCGACAAAGATGCTGGAGCTGCCAAGTCTAGTGGTGGTCAGAAGGGTGGCGCACATGATCCTGGTCCAGAGAGTGGCAAAGAGGAGAGTAAGAAGAAGCAGTCGACTCGTGACGGTGAGCAGAAGGGTATGTTCGAGGGTGGACAACTATTCGGCATCAAGTGGGATGCGGGTACTTTCTTGACGTCTGCTTTCGTCGCATACATGCTCTACCGCTCGCTGAATCCTGGAGAGAACTCAAGAGACATTACCTGGCAAGAATTCCGAACACAATTCCTTGATCGAGGCCTTGTTGAGAAGCTGACAGTGATCAACCGCAAGCAAGTTCGCGTGACACTCAACCGCGAAGCTGTTCGCTCGACATACCCCGATTCTCCTGCTGCACAGAACAACTTCTACTATTACTTTACTATCGGCGATGTCAACTCCTTTGAACGCCACCTCGATGAAGCACACCGCGAACTCGGCATTCCCAGCTCTCAACGCATACCAGTATCTTATGATGAAGAGACTCCCTGGGCAGCTACTATTCTCTCCTTTGGTCCTACATTGCTGCTTATTGGTGCAACCTACTGGCTTCTCCGTCGCTCTGCGGGTGGTGGTGGAGGTGGTGGCAGTGGTGGTGGCATATTCGGCATGGGAAAATCCCGTGCTCGCAAGTTCAACCACGAAAGCGACGTCAAGATCACCTTCAAAGACGTCGCTGGTATGGACGAGGCCAAGACCGAGATCATGGAGTTTGTATCTTTCCTCAAGGAACCAGGTACTTTCACTAAGCTAGGTGCTAAGATTCCTCGTGGTGCCATTCTGTCGGGTCCTCCTGGAACAGGCAAGACATTGCTTGCAAAGGCTACGGCAGGAGAAACCAAGGTTCCCTTCTTCAGTGTATCTGGGTCCGAGTTTGTGGAGATGTTCGTAGGTGTTGGTGCAAGTCGTGTACGAGACATGTTTGCGAATGCACGCAAGAACGCTCCTTGTATCATCTTCATCGATGAAATCGACGCCATTGGCAAGTCTCGTGGCAAGAACGTCATGGGTGGTGGTAACGATGAGCGAGAAGCTACTCTTAACCAGATTCTCACCGAAATGGACGGTTTCAACACCAGCGAGCAGGTCGTCGTGCTTGCTGGTACCAATCGTGCGGATGTGCTTGACAAAGCCTTAATGAGACCGGGGCGATTCGACAGGCATATTGCTGTTGACCGACCGACGATGGAAGGAAGAAAGCAGATCTTTGCTGTGCATTTGAAGAAGATTGTCACTGGTGAAGACCTCGAGTACTTGAAGGGAAGACTGGCTGCTTTGACGCCTGGTTTCGCTGGTGCTGATATTGCTAACTGTGTTAACGAGGCAGCATTGATTGGTAAGTTCATCTATCCTTCCTTTCCCCTGTATCTGGGCTAACATTTGATATTCCAGCCGCACGTTTCCACGCCGAATCTGTCACGATGCAACACTTCGAACAAGCCATCGAGCGTGTCATTGGTGGTCTGGAAAAGAAGTCTCTTGTCCTCAACCCAGAGGAGAAGAAGACCGTCGCTTACCATGAAGCTGGACATGCTATTTGCGGTTGGTACTTCAAATATGCTGACCCACTTCTCAAAGTCAGCATTATTCCAAGAGGTCAAGGCGCTTTGGGATACGCACAGTACTTGCCCAGTGGTGACACATACTTGATGAATGTCAACCAACTCATGGATCGTATGGCCATGACGTTGGGCGGTAGAGTTAGTGAAGAGCTGCATTTCGATACTGTGACGACTGGTGCTAGTAAGTTTGCTGCTAACATCGTAACCCATCTGCCTACTCATACTAATTCCTCCTTCCAGGTGACGATTTCAAGAAAGTCTCCCGCATGGCAACCGCCATGGTTACGCAATGGGGCATGTCCTCCAAAATCGGCTACATGTCCTACGAAGACGACCCATCCCAACAACTGCACAAGCCCTTCTCCGAGTCGACCGCGCAAAACATCGATTCCGAAGTCAAGCGCATTGTCGACGAAGCCTACAAACAATGCAAAGACCTGCTGACGGAGAAGAAGAAGGAGGTCGGCCTCGTTGCGGAAGAGTTGCTGGCGAAGGAAGTGCTTGGGCGTGAGGATATGGTGAGGATGTTGGGGAAGAGGCCGTTTGAGAGTAATGAGGAGTTTGAGAAGTACTTTGGCTCCAGAGGTGATCGGGAGGGTGTTGAGGGCAGTACGCCTGAGACTGGACCGCTGAGGGGTGGTGAACCTGGTATGTTTTGATGCTTGCCTGAAATGTGTGGGAGAGTGTGAGAGCAGGACTAATGTTGCACACAGGACATGGTTCTCCGCCTATTGGAGGTATGGCTAGCCCCGTCGCTTTCAAGCAGATGGAGTAAAGTAAGGGCGAGAGCAAGGACGAGTGGCGCGGGTCATTCTTCATTTCATTCTGATTCTGGTACATATGTTTCGATGCATTTCAATGCGAGCGAGGCGTTGTGTAATAAAGGGGACGTGGGATACTCAATCATACAAATCTTAGCATGGTAGGTAGGTAGGTAGGAAGCGCTAAGATGGCATTGATGTATATAGCAGAAACATCTTTCCACTCTGCACTTTTTGTTTCCATTTTGCTGTCCTTGTTGCTATCCCGCGTGCTTCTTCATCAAAGCTGCTAAGGGTGGTGTGGGAGAGAGGGAGAGATTTGATGGGTCTCAGGATATAGTGAATGGAGGGATGGATGGAACTAGGCGGGGCACGATGGGAATGGAGGCTGGCGATGGTGATGGTGGAAGGGGTGTAAAGAGGATGAGATTTGTTTTCTAATGGTATTATGATATTAAGATACATGCTTTCATTGCCTTGGCCGGAGTTCGAGTCCGTTTTGGGCTCATCCTGACTCTTAAATTGCAATGAAACACCATCTGAAACAATCTTGCTTCCTACAACAACCCACTCATCCTCGAACATCCCCTTCACAATGGCAGATGTGCCAGCTGATGCGCCAGACGGCGAGCCCAAGATCTCGAAACGAGCAGCAGAAAAAGCAGCAAAGAAAGCTCAAGCAAAAGCGGCAAAAGAAGCTGCCAAAGCAAACGCCAGTACAGACCTGGCTACACGACCGAAAGATGCTCCCACCGCAGGCAAACCGATAGCGAAACCAACCGACACCGGCCCAAATCTCGATGAAGATCCCATGGATGCAGCAATTCAAGTTGGCTGGCTCAAGGACGTGTACCAAATAGCACCAGTCGGCAAAGGCGTCACAACACGATTCCCCCCCGAGCCAAACGGCTTCTTACATGTCGGACACGCCAAAGCAATTGCGGTGAATTTCGGCTTTGCAAAATATCACGGTGGACATTGTTATCTGAGATATGATGACACGAACCCGGAGAAGGAGGAGGGAGAATACTTTGATTCCATCAAGGAAATGGTCGAATGGCTGGGCTACACACCTTACAAAGTCACGTACTCGAGTGATCACTTTGCCGAACTGTACGAGCTCGCGGAAGAATTGATCAGGCGAGGAAAAGCATATACATGTTATTGTACGCAAGAAGAGATGCAGATGCAAAAAGGTGGTCCCGACAACCGCGGCGCCCGATACGCGTGTTCCCATCGCGAAAAGCCAATGGAAGAATCACTGGAAGAGTTCAGAGGCATGCGCGACGGCAAGTTCAAGCCAAAAGAAGTCTTTCTCCGCATGAAGATGAACCTGCTGGATAGCGGAAACCCGTACATGTGGGACATGGCCGCCTACCGCATCACCGAACACAACCACCACCACCGCACAGGCGACAAATGGCGCATCTACCCAACCTACGATTTCACGCATTGTCTCTGCGACGCCTTTGAACAAATCACCCATTCATTATGCACGACCGAATTCCGCACCGCCCGCGAATCCTACGACTGGCTTCTCGACCAACTCGAATCCAAACTCCCCTTCGCCAAGCCTCAACAGCGCGAATACGGCCGTCTAAACGTCACCGGCACCGTCCTCTCCAAACGCAAGATCCAAAAACTCGTCGCCGAAAAGCACGTCCGTGGCTGGGACGACCCTCGCTTATACACCCTCATCGCCCTTCGCCGCCGCGGTATCCCACCCGGCGCAATCCGCACCTTTGTCGCCGAACTAGGCGTCTCGGACAACACAACCATCATCCAAACGATCCGCCTGGAAACGACGGTGCGCAAATACCTCGAAAAGACCGTCCCCCGTTTGATGCTGATCCCGGATCCAATCCCCGTCCACATCGACAACTTAGCCGATGACTACTGCGAAGAAATCAGCCTCGACTTCATGCCGCGCGATGCCAGCATGGGCTCGCACGTCGTCCCGTTTACAAACACAATCTACATTGACCGCGTCGATTTCAGAGCCGTCGACGATGCGAACTTCTTCCGTCTCGCGCCGGGCAAGAAGGTCGGATTGTTGAGTGTGCCGCACCCGATCGAATGCACGTCTTTCACCACGGACGCGGCCACGGGCAAAGTAACAGGGATTCGCGCAACCTACTGCAATAGCGACACGTCGAGCACCGAAAAACCAAAAGCATTCATCCAATGGGTCGCCAAGTCGGCACACCACAACAGCCCTGTTGCCGCTGAAGTGCGTATTTTCCACCCGCTGTTTAGATCTGCGAACCCGGATGCCCATCCCAGTGGCAACTTTCTGGAGGACATCAATCCGCAGAGTGAGGAGGTTTATCCGGATGCGCTGCTTGAGGCGGGCTTTGAGGAGGTTCGCAGCCGCAAGCCGTGGCCTAGGGCTGGTGAGGGCGTGGAGAGTATGCATGGTGGTGTGTGGGATGTAAGGTTTCAGGGCATGAGGGTGGCGTATTTTGCGGTGGATCAGGAGTCGACGGGGGAGAAGGTCGTGTTGAATCAGATTGTGAGTTTGAAGGAGGATGCGGGCAAGTAAGAAAGCGAATTGTTGTGGTGCTTGCTTGCTTACCTAGCAATTGGGGAGGGAAAGGGGGCGCCGATGGCATTTATGAGGAATGGATTGAATGCGGGCATATGTCGCGAGAATCACTCGTAGAATGTGTGCGCGCGCATAGTGGCCTGTCCAAAGTGTCACCACTGCTGGCATTGGCATCCGGTGGCCTAGCTTGATCAACCATCAACGAGATCGATCTCCGGTTACTTATAGGGTGGGTGCCCTTTGACACTGAAGGAACATGCGCAACAGAAGCAGCTAGCTCTAATGAAAGACGAACTATACGCTCATGAGGAAGAGGTTCCGAGATGACCTATCTATCTATCCTCGGATCCAAAAGAATCAAACAGAATAGACACACAGATGCCGATTAATTCGCCACGAAGATTGCAAGAATTCAAGACACGAGTACGATGCTGATATTTAGTTTCTTGGCTCGTTTCGTTTCGTTACTGTTTGTTTGTTTGTTTGTTTGTTTGTGCAGCTTTTCGCATGCGTGCAATAAGTGTGGTTGGCATGCGTGTCGTGCACACGTTTTCTATCTACTACTGCATTGAATTGAAGATCATACAGGCGAATGGGGAGTTTTGGATCTTAAGCATCCATGCATTCATTAAGAGACAATAATATAAGGTAATGTCTGTTTCTATCATCGATTTCATTTGGGATAGACAGAACTTGCCTTTCCCTCTTCCGGGCTTATCTATATCAGGTTACAACTGCATAGGTAGCTGAGGGATATGCAATAGTTAGGAGGAAAAGAGGAAACTTTGTAGGACTTGAGCATGTCAAATTGCATGATAGAGATGATTAGAGACGATATAAAGGACGGGCATGCATTCCTTTGCTTTAGTTTCTTGGCGTGATTACTGTACTAGTATAAGAGCACCACCACCACCATCATCAAGAACGTATTCCTCGCGCAAAGGAAAACGGCATACATATACACACATAAAAAAATGGCAAGCAAGCATATACAGAACCATGAGTAAGGAAAGGGCGCACATATACACAACCAAATTACAAAGCTAATGAGACTTGAACTATGTCGCTATCTAAGGTATGCTAGCTATTATTGCATCTTCCGATCCTCCTTCATCAACTCGTCCCAAAATTGCCAATCCACATCATCAATCTCGAAATCGAAATCTAGTCCAAATCCAGGCAACGTCTCGTCACTGGCCGCCGGCGATGGATCAAATAGACTGCTGTCAACAGGGTTTGCTTGCACATCCAGTTGTATCTTCTCCCCCTCCAATTGCATCTTCTTGCTCTTACCCTTGCGATTCCTAGCCTCTCGAAGTGTTTCGATAAAGGTAGGTTCGCTTTCTCCTCCCTCACTATCAATACCACCGTTGCCTCGCGAGCCTCTCAAGCCTCCTAACGTCGCCGGCGGACAAACATCCCACGCCTTCAGCGTTAACCTGCCAATCGCAATCTGCAACGCCCTCTTCGCCTCCAACAGCTCCGCGTGATTCGCATACATAGCCGCGATCCGATCCCAGCTCTCCTCCCTCTCGGTCTTGGTCATCCATCCTTGCGCAGCACCGCTCCGATTCACCTCCTCGCTTACATCGCTCCCACCTACCTCCCCACTTCCCACCGCCCGCAAGCTGGTCAGCAAAAAGATCAAACTATCCCATGTGCCCCACGCAAAGAAAGGGCGGATATGCCACATATACCGCTTCAACCCCGCGTTCGTATACGCCGCCGTGTCTGAATCCAGGATTTTGAAGGCGAGGGGTAGAAGTTCGCGCTGTTCGGCAGGCGTGCTCACGCTCTTCTTCACTTTCGGGAGCCGCGAACGCAGGCGCATCGCTGTGATGGCAGAGCGCGCGGATAGGAGTGTTAAGAAGTGCAGTGGGCTGACGATGTCGCAGTATCGGATGTATTTTTCCTCGACTTCTTTCTCCGCCTCAGCAATCATTGCATCCAAATGATTATTTATTTGAGAATTGACTTTGAAGGGGCGTGGCTGTTGCTGAGAGACGTCGTCGAGATTGGTCTTCTGATTGACCACGGTTTTGGAAAAGTACGTCCCGATACATGCCCGCGTAAGACAGAAAATCATCTCCGTCGCGCCTTTCTGCTCCACAACCTGTTCCTGCGTCATGCCGGGCCAGATCTGGTCGTCGTTGAGGTTCAATGCTGGCTTGGTATCCCAATTCGGGTCGGTGATGATGTTAATTCCCGTGCCGGCCATTTGGCTCGCAATGCCATCGAGCGGGAGGAGTTGATAGAAGAGACGTCGCCGCATTTGTACTTCAAAGGGTGTGAGTTCTGCCGTGACACCCTCGCCGTCGCGGTGCAGGCCCATGCGTTGAGCGATGCGGGCAGCGACGCCTGTGAAGATCCAGAAGGTGTGCGGGTCGTAGGTTGAGCGGCTGGCCATTAGGAAGAGGACTAGCGATTGTAGGATTGTAAGGGATGTTGTTTTGAGGAAGTTGGCGTTGAGGAGGGCTTGACGCGTTGCGAAGCTGTATTTTGAGAGCAAGGTGCTTCGTTGTTGGTGCAGGTGCTGCAGGCAGTCATCTTCTGTCATGGAGAAGATGGCGAAGTGGTAGATGGAGAAGAGGAGACATTCGTCTGTTTTTGTGGCGGTTGAGGGGTTGAGAGAGACTCGTTGTACGGTCTGTGACGTTGTGGGTATGTGAAGGATCTTGCAGAGTGGTTCTACGTTCTCAATGTGCGTTTTCCAGAGGGATAGTGCTTCGGCATGACTGGGATGGTAATGAAGCAGATCCTGGCCCTGCGAGCCCATGAAAGCGGCAGTGATCGGATCTTCGTATACATTCGTGTGACTATTGCCGGTAATATCTTGCTGTTGTTCCTCGTCCTGCTCATCGCGGTATATCTCGCCCATGTCTTCATCGCCCAAATCTCGCCATAGAGTACTATTGATATATTTCGCGTTCCCCTGTCCAGACGCGAGCACCTTGACCTTTTTTGATAAATCCTGATCAAAATATAGCAGCGACATTAGCCTCGTCGATTCCAATACTGGTTTCGCGGCGACAACAGGAGCCAGGACGGCAGGAGCCGCAGCGCTGTCATCAGCTGCTACTCCCTCACTTCCACGGACTGCTACATCCCCATTCACCCTGCCGTCAACGTCACCACCAGGCAACAACCCATGCTCCCTCAAAACCCTCTCATACACCCTCACCTTCTCCTTCACAGCCTCACCATCACTCAACCTCCTTCTCTTACGCCGTGGCGGCGGAGCTTGCCATGTGCATTCAGCGTTGCCCTTTCTACACGTCGAGCAGATGGGCGATATTTTGTCACATTTCACTTTGCGCTTGGTGCACGGTTGGCAGGTATATGGCATGATGGATGCAGGAGGCATGGATGCTGGGGGCATGGATGCAGGAGGCATGGAAGCCATCGTTTGTTTGCTTTCAGTCACAGTAAGGTTCGTCCCGGATTTTAAAACCTAGTAGAGCATCATGAAGATGGAAGAGTGATGATGGAGACTCATGGAATTGAAGAAGCATGCAGCACACATTGAGAGCGGGAGGAGCTGCTCCACCTCCGTTTTCGTGCTAGCCAGTACTACCTGACCTTAAGTTAAACCTACAAATTGGTAAGCACAAACACTTCTGCCATAACACATATAAGCTCTACGATAGAGTCTCTCTCTCTCTATAGCCAGGCACTAATTCTGCATCACTGCGGTGCACAACGTAGACTACAACTCACACGTACCACATCTACAGTATACGAATTGATACAGTATCCCACGTCTGCCTCATCTTCTCGCACACAGACTACAGAATCCAGCTATATTACACGCCTTGACATGCATGAGTATATATACAAAAAAACGCCAAATGGCGAACGCAGCATTTCTCTTTCCAATTCGTTACGCGCTACGCGCTACGGCACTTTTCCCTCGACCTTGCCCCCGTTATTCCCATCCATCCTCTTGCCTTGCTTGGAGTCATGCTCTGGCACCACACTCCGACTCGATTTACTCTTAAGGTATACACTCTCTTTGCTCTTGAGATCTACACTCTCTTTACTCTTGAAGTCTACACTCTCTTTACTCTTAAACTCTACAACACTCTCTTTATTCTCCAACAATCTCGCGACACCCCTAAACCCACTTTCTCTTCCACTCGCATAATACACAATCATCAACCAAGCCGCGATGACATTGACGATATGATGCAGCACATATGCGTACGTAACGCCATAAATCGCCGCATACGCCGCCATAGCGAAGAAGAGGACGGACGTTGCCTGATGCGCTAGGGCATGTAGTTTAGGATGATATTCGGCTGCAATGCCCCTACTCTGTGCTGTTGATGTTGATATTGGAGGAGAAGATATGCTTTGGCGATGAAGTCGTGGTATCATTTTGCCCGTACTCAACGTCTCCACAAGCAGTACGAACGGCAAGATGGAGAGGACATTATGGTGCGACGAAAAGGGTGTGAGCCAATGGACCGTCAGATTGTGTATCCAAACGACCAATGTTGGCAGATTGATCGGCAAGATCCAAAGCATTAGGATTAAGACACTGTGTGCGTAATTGTAAAAGTCGACGGAGTTGGTGTATGTGTACTAACAATAGTAGTATTAGTGACGGGGCACAATTTAAAAAGACGGACGTTTGTCTATCGTCCAAAACTTACATTCTCTCTTGCCAAGCTCAAAGCACGCACACACGTTGCGAGCTGAGCGATACAGAGCACAATAAAAAGGAATTGGTATGGTATCACAGTCCAGACAAGCATAATCAGAACACTTGTAACGATAAGCCTGCGTCTCAGGCTAGAGACGATAAAGCTTGAATTGGCTCTTCCCAGGAGTCGTAGAATTGTAGCGTAGATGACTGCCAACACATGTGTGAGTAGCAGGGCGATATAGTTCAAGCCGACACAAATCCCAATACTGACAACACCGAAGAGAGGGACCAGGAACCAGAAGAACGGGTCGTGGGTGCCGAGGAGGAGATCGTTTTGCGTAAAGTCAAAGGACGCTTCGACAGCTTTGTCAGCGCGCCAACTGAGGAGGCTCGGACCTATAGTGCCAGAAGTTTGAGGGTATGAAATCCCAAAGAGAGTTAGTGCGACAAATAGGACGGGTACTGAGGTGCGAAGACACATGTCCAGACCCTCAGAGAAGCTCATGAAGATGCCTATTGCCGTCAGCATACTTAGTATATAGAAAATATCTATAAAACTTACCAGAATCATCATATGTTTTAAATTGCTTCCTCAACACAAGCGCCACAATCAACAATGGAAACGCAGCAAATGCTGTCCTATATCTCATCCATAGCTTGCCCATACTACCAGGAATATCCACCTTGAGTGAGATATGCATGGAGCTGTTGCACGTCGGGCTAGACCAGATCTGTAGTCCCAACCCGCTGGCACCGGCATTGCCTTCGAGTGGTGGAGGCAAGTATGGAGCTACACCATGCATGCTGACTTCCACCTCTCTTGCATTCACGAAAAACTTGGACTCGTGCGGATCAGAGATGTATTGACGGACAAGCGGGGCGAATAGTTCGGGCTCATCGCAGGATGGCGTGTCGATATTGAGTTTGTAGGCTAGCAAACTCGATTGTAAGGACGCTATTGTAATTTCCATCATGAACGGATGATCTGCCGCAGTGGTGACGTCTATACCGGATGCAATCATGCTCGATAATGTCTTGGTTGTTTCTATCTTTGATTCGGATATTGTTGCAAATTCTGCAATCACCCAACCAGAATGCAGTTCGGCAAGTCTATCGACTATTGCAACAAATTGATAGTCGACAAGTTGTTCAAGGTCGACCTGCAGATATGAAAATGGTTGCACTTCGTCGAAAGGATGTCGAGAATCATTCGTGGATGCAGGAAGAGCGGTCGTGTCATCAGCGGCACTCCGGCAGGCCAGTCGGCTTGAATCAGGATTTCCTCCAGAAAGATCGATGTTGATGGAGAAGCTTGAGGATAATTGTTGTGACGGAATGACACTACAAAACATGATATCAAGCTGGTCTGCTACATCGGCCAAACCTTGGCTCTGATGCGATAGTATAGTAAGACGCTTACGATCAAGAGGGTCCTCAGCAGGCACCGGCAGTAAATACGCCATAGATTTGCCACGTGCACCAAGCTCTTGCAGAACAAGTCTTTCTCCGACAGGCATAAAATCATGCGCGCCCTCGCCCAAGGTCAAAAGTATCCTAGGCTCGACCTGAGTAGGTCGCTTCTGCTTGATATCTTCTAGTCCAGTTAAAAGCCACTTACTGAACGACGACATCCTCTCTCCTCTGGTTCTCGTTTGTGGTGGTCTTCTTGCATCAATCACATCATACAATGACCGTACTACGCTCTTCCTCAACTGGTCACACCAGACCATTGCTAGATGGTCCATTCCAGTCCAAACATGCGGTATTGTTGATGTAAAAACAGTGAATCCATTTTTCGCAGGTACCAAGGAAGCAAGGGTGGCGTAGTCTGAAGCTACTATAGTGTCGAGTCCACCTCCAGCAATCGAGACCAGAGTTACCTCTCTTAGAGGATTAGCGCCAGGAAGCTTCTCCAGATAAGCATTACGCCAGTAATCATTAACTCGTTGATAAGTATGAAGCACTTCTGCATCGAAGCTGACAGGGGGTCGGGAATGTGGTGCTGCTAAGGTAACGATTGTGTTCACGGTATCTGGCTGGTAGTTTGAAAGTGTGAGCATTGTTCGAGCAACGATACCTCCCATAGAATGTCCAACCAAAACCACAGACGTGGGATCTGGTAAGCTCGAATCTCTGACCGACTGATGTGGATTGTGATAGAGCTGTAATATGTAGCCAATGACTTCGTTCAGATATTCTGCTTGATCTAGCAGTGTCTGCCCATGGAAAGCAGCCAAATCTTCATTGAAATCGACAGTAAACCAATCAAGCGACCTCTTGCCACTGTCAAAAGCATACGTGTCGCTTTGCAAGACGTTCTGAAAGTGTACCGCAGATTCTGATGCCAATGACCGGACTTGCTTATAACTTCCAGCATTTCCAGGAATAAACAGAACCGGCACTCCTCTCACCTGGATCGATCGATCAGTATGACGAAATCGCATAGATACTGTCTCAATTCCATACCCTTGCATCATCATCTATTCCCACTTCCCTGTACAAGTACAACGAGTATTTACTGGCGAATCGAGTATGTTCGGTATCAAAATCCGGATACGCAACAAAACCAGCACTCATGTATGACATTCGGCAACCATCCGGATCTTTCTGTCGCGATAAAAAGGCTTGAATAATGGAAAAGGAAAAGAATGTCGCAAATGCAGTAACAAGCAAGATCAGAGCAGAGGCGCCCCATGGACTTCGTCGTCGTTTTGGTCGTGGCCGGGTTTGTTTTGTATGTGCTGTAAAGTCTGGGTTTGTGGCATTGTCCGAGGCAGATTGTGTCTTCATAATCCATTCTGTTGTCTCTTCCTCCGTCCTATCCCAAGCCCTCGTCCTCCTTCCATCTTCCACGGTCAATGCCTCCTCTTCCGATGTGTCTCTCGAACTGCGGTCTTCTCCTCCCAATGCGCCGATCTCTCTCGACTTCCTCCTCCTTGACTCTTTCATGTTGCCATTGGTTCGCGCACTGGTCTGTGTCGTCTCCGCTGATTCCTCTTGCGCAGGTGAAGCCTGAGACCTTGTCTTCATCTATAGTAGCATATGAGCCAGGATGAAGTAGGGGTCCGAACTGGTTGAGAGTGCGAACATGCGCGTCGCGAGTGTGACCTCGAATGGAGTTGTCGCAAATGGTGCTGCCGTATAGATTATTCGTGTTGAAATCGAGGGATGTTTAAGGATGTCGGCACAGATAGATAGCCGTTTGGATACAACGCGTGGCTGGGGCCAGTGTTTATGCGGCCGGAAATAGCAACAAGCCAGACAGCGACAGCAATGAAGTGCAAGACAGAAACAGCAAGAGCGAGAAGGAGAGTTGAGGGAGGTGGTTGTGAAAGTCCGGGCTAGAAGACTATCTAATTCAGCGTTGCGGCTCTTGCTCAAGGACTCGGCCAGATGATGAAATGTTACTTTGAATCGAAGCAGGCCGCAGATCTTGAATATTCAACCATGGTACTGCTAGACTCGCTTGTTCTTGATTCAGGTTTGTTTCAGCTTGACGCAGAATGCTATTGGTTGTCATCCTCGATGATGCTGATATACTGCACATCCGTACCTTCTCCGCCTTGTCATCTATAGTTACCAGGTACCCGTCCTGTCCTGAAGCCTGCCCATTGGCATTGGCAGACCAAATGCTTGTCCCTCCATGTATACATCCCATACTGAAACGCCATCTCCAATGCTGCTACTCTCTCACGGTCCATTCAGCCAGTCTCGCACTCCTCTGACAATCCTTCCAGTAATTCCTTCTTCTTCACCTTCGCCACCCTGCTGCTGCGGATTCTGTGGCTGCCCAGATGGTGCTCGTCGAGCTCTTGTCGGGCTTTCATCAAGCACATACGGATGATCTCTAGAACCAGATTGTTGACGTGCAAGATTCAGACGCGCAAGGTAATCACGAGAACCATGATCATGCAAAGGCGGCTGATCAGACGCTCGTGGTCCTTCCTGAGCTTGATCCTTCGGAGTGATGCCTTCCCGACATACAGGGCAGGTGTCATGCTCCGTCAGCCAGGCTTTGATACAATCGAAATGATACCAGTGCTTGCAAGGTAGTGTCGTGATCTCCTCTCCAATGTCAACATCAGCCATACAGATTGAGCATTCAGCTTTTCCGGTATTTTCGTCGAGCTGTTGCACGTCAAGCTTACTTTTCGGTAATTGATTGATAATTTCCTCTGAAGCTCCTGGGGGTGCGTTGCCGGTGGCATGTTGCTCCATGAGTTGAGATATCACTCGATCCAGTGCCTCTTGCGAGAATACTGCGTCTCCTGATTGTGCTCGGCTCGGATCGAACAGACTGGCAAAGTTCAAAGGCCCCATTGCATGCATTCCAGGTTGTCCAGGATTGCCAGGCATGCCAGGAAAGCTTCCAAATAGACCTCGAAGTAGTCTGCATCACGTTAGTGTAAGAATCAGAATGTCTGACCAAGAGCAACCTTACTCGTCCATATCATTTGGTTGCATCTGATCACCAGCTGTCCTCGTGGTTCTTCCAGATCCCATGGCAAAGAATGGACCATTGGAAAATGTGACTGTGTAACCCGGACCTGTCCGTGTGTAATGGAATCCGCCTTGACCTTGTGGTTGTTGCTGTTGTTGTAGATGCTGTTCCTGCTGATGATGTTGTTGTTGACCAGGCATTGGAGGAAAGGCATTGGTCCCGAATGGCGGTCCTACGGTTCTTCCCATTATTGTCTGAAAGATGTCCTGGAACGGATTGCCTCCATATCCCTGCTGCTGCTGCTGCTGTGGATAGTGCTGCGGTCCACCTCTTCGACCTTGTGTGCCCGGCAAACCGAAAGGATTGGTAGGATGTTGTTGTGGATGATGCCCGAAGCCTTCTATATCTTCTTCATCCGGATCTGGTGCGTTTGCCCAGGGATTTAGACCTAGAAAAGGGTTCTGTGATTGTTGTGGTGGAGGTGGTGACGGCGCTGATTGAGCTGCACGAGGATCAAAGTCGTCATTTATAATCTCTGTGAAGTCTGAACCACAATTTGGGCAAGTGAGGCCAGTTGGATCGCCATTGTTGTGCCATTCGTTGTCACATTGATGGCAGAAGACTAGTTCTCGATGTTGTTCTTGTGGTCTTTGCGAGCTCATGGTGATGAGGAGGGTGGGATGGAGAGTAGAGTAGGATAGAGAGCGAGCAAATGCTCAATACGAAATGAGATGTGGACCAATGCGAATAGCGCTAGACTATTTGGTAATCCGATAGTGATGGCTCTTGTGAGTCTAGATTGTAGCGCCAACAGTTGATCGCCGTATCATTCGATAACACGAGGTGGATTGTGTTGTTGCGGGCTGGATGATGATGGAGAAATGCTCGAAGCTGATGATATAGGTAGGCTGTAATAATTGTCCACGGGACAAATCTGAAACAAGCCTGTTTGCCGCTGATTGACGATCAAACAATTACGTCACTGTAATTGAGTACAAGGCATGTACGACTCTTTCGTGGTAGTAAGACGAAGGGTGGAAGTGTTTGCGTTTTGTTTACTCGAGGAAGAATAGTAACAACTGCAGTCAGTCGGCATCTCAATGATAAAGCAAGCCTATCAGCAAATCAGCAGCCAGGCTGTGCTGTTCTTCTCTGTTCCACCTTCTTCTTCCCCAGATTTCTATCGATTGTACCGGCTATACGAACATTGCGAGCAGAAAAGCAGTTGATGATGAGATGAAATATTAAACGAGTATTTCCAAGCCACTTAAGTGTAACCCTCCTGACAGAACTCACCCAGGATTATAATGCTGTCGAGAAAATGCAAAACATATATATCATAACATCATTAATACCTGACCTCGAATGACGGCCTTACTCCTGCTGTTTCAAATGGAGGCTCCCATCGATCTTCTCACTCGTTTCGTCATTGACCTTGTCACCTCCATGGTGACACTGCTGTGACTTTCCTTCATCTTCTCATGTCCGCGCAGAGCTCCTCCACCTTCTACCATACCCAGCATATCCATCCCGTCACTTCTTTGCTCTCGCGCCCCTAAGCAAGAAACTTCCTACCACACCAGCCGCGACTGCCAACCCCCCAACAATAGCTACACCCACCAATCCCTCCCGCTGCACCTTCTCGTCAATCAACTCCCGCAAACTCGCTGCCTGCAAGTTGTCCGGTTCCAGATCCATTAATAACTCATTATATCGTCTTGCTTCTGCATAGCTGCCGAGCTTGTAGTTGCCCAGAGCGAGGTAGTAAAGGCATTCGCGGCGACGTTCAGGAGAGGAACGGAAGATTTCGGATAGGAGCTGGATGCCGAGTTGGTTGTCTGGACGAGCTGGTGATTTTATGAGACCCTGGAAGAGGGAGGCGTCAGTTGAGCTGGTCGTATGGATTGAGAGTGACGAGAAGCATAGCACTGCATACCCATGCATAATTGAACTTTGTCTGAAGGCCGACGTAAGATCCTTCTTTTTCGTATTGCGAGCGGAGGACATTGAGTTCGTCCGGCTTTAGAGGACTGAATGATAGATTGTTAACTGGGCATCAGCATACTGCGTGTTATCTAGACCTATTCACCTGTCTGCGTCGGCGGCGTCTGCGTTTGAGGGATTAGCGGTGGTTATACGTTCAAAGAAGGTAATTACGCATACATGGTAGGTTCGTCATTATGTGCTTGTTGTTCTGAGTGTGAAAACTTTTTGGGATTGTGTGATCTTATAGTCTTGATACTGTAAGTGAACCTAGATGAACAGTCTGTATTTGTACTTGTACTCAGCCTGTCGCAGAGGAAGCTTCCGGGCTGAAACACGTCTCATGCACATGCTTGCAGCCACGAGATCGACATGTGGGGAAATCGTCCTTCGCGACGACCGATGTTTATGCGGCGCAATTCTTTGTTGTGCATCCATCAATCTTCAGCTTCAACACAAACCAATTCATACACCTGCACACAATACACATTCTCCAAAGCCATCGAATAATAAAGACCTCAACATGCTCCTCGACGAAGATCCCGCAGCTGTACGCCATATCTCTCTGACTACAGCAACATCACCAACACTAACAGTGCCCAGCTCATCCACGAATGTATCGCCAACTTCGCCTTGCAACCTGATCGATCCGCCCTCTCTCGCATTCACTCTTCGTTATCCACACTCAGCGAAGCACGCTCTCTTCGTCTGACACAACTCAACACGTCTCTGAAACGTTTGCAACGACAACATTCCACACTACAGCAACAACATGACCTCGACATGCAAAAGTACAGCGCCAGCGAACATGCACAGAAAATACTAGAAATGGACGGGAAGAAGTTCAGAGTAGCGAAGGAGGCTAGTGAGGCAGAGATTGATAGTGAGAGGTTGGAGGTGGAGTGCGCACAGACAGAGGCGCAGCTGGAAGAGTTGGTCAGACAGGGCAGGGAAGGAGGAGGCGCGAGATCTGGAAGAGGAGGTGATGATAAGTTGGCCGAGCAAGCTGTGTATGTGAAAGGTAGCATTATGAAGCAAGGTTGGTTTGCTGACTTCCTTCTAGACTCAAGCTTAAGCTGTATCGCTCACTCGGAATCGATCTCGAACCCGATGCCCAAGGTCAATTTAGTAAGGCTGTGGTACGGAATGTGCAGAAAGGAATGGTCAACGTGATACCTATTGATGGAACATTACCACGGAATGCCTATGCAGAGAGAATTTGGCAAGCGGTGTAATGAGTTGCTATTTGCTATTGGAAATGCTTTAGACGGTCAGGGACACTGTCCAGGGATTGCAGGACTTTGGCATGGCGTTATATACAAGAAGATACCCAGGATTTATATTATAGAGGACAAATGCTCATTACAGCTTGGCTTCATATTACAGCTTTCATAGTGCAAACCGGCCGGGTAGAGCACCGAACATGAAACAAATCTCAAACGGCATCACCTCAACTCAACACATCAAACACCATGTGAATCCCAGAAGAGCATGCTCAATCGATGGAGTAGGATTCTTCACAGCAGTCGCACCTTCAAGGGTTACGCATCAACATCACCATGCCCTTCTCGCCATTATGTCAGAGGAAGAGCTTCATCCAAAACAGCTACGCTCTCCCCAGCGCCAGTGGCAATCCCTAGCCTGCCTAACAACAAGTTTGAGCTGCGAAACTATCAATCAGAATGTATAGAGTCAGTCCTGAAAGCCTTTCAAGAAGGAAAGCGTCAAGTAGGCGTATCTTTAGCTACTGGTAGTGGCAAAACTGTTGGTGCGACCACCCTCAAACTACATACAAAGCTGACTTCTTGTTAGGTCATCTTCACCGACCTGATCGGCCGTGTTGAACCTCTCACACCTCAAGCAACACGAACCCTCATCCTTGCCCATCGCCGCGAATTAGTCGAACAAGCTGCCAAACAATGCAGTCTCCGCTATCCCTCCAAAACCGTCGAGATCGAAATGGGAAACCTCAAGGCTTCTGGAGTAGCAGACATCACTGTCGCGTCTATACAAAGCATTCATTCACAGGAACGGATCGGAAAGTTTGATCCTGCTGATTACAAGCTGATTCTGGTCGACGAAGCACATCATATCGTATCAAAAGCATACTTGGAAGTTCTGGAACACTTTGGTATTTCGGACAAGCAGCAACGAGAGGAAGAAGATGTAGAAAAGAAGAGCACACCAGCTTTGGTTGGCGTAAGTGCTACTTTGTCTAGGTTGGATGGAGTTGCTCTGGGCAAGGTTATCAAGCACATTGTCTATCATAAAGACTATGTAGAGATGATTGGCGAGAACTGGCTTTCCAATGTCATCTTCACCACAGTCTCTTCGAGTGCTGATTTGTCCAAAGTTCGCAAAGGTGTAGGAGGTGACTTTTCGACGTCTCAACTGTCAAGGGCTGTTAATCAAGATCACATCAATCTGATCACCGTCAAAGCCTGGCAGAACAAAGCAGAAGGTCGCAAGTCAACTATAGTGTTCTGTGTCGATCTCGACCATGTTGACAGCTTGACTACCATGTTCAGACAGCATGGTATAGATGCACGTTTTGTATCTGGAGACACGCCGAAAAAGATTCGTAGTGACAGACTCGACGCGTTCAAGCGAAGGGAGTTCCCCGTCCTGGTCAACTGTGGAGTTTTCACAGAAGGCACCGACATTCCCAACATCGACTGTGTACTTCTCGCACGCCCAACCAAATCCCGCAATCTCTTAGTACAGATGATTGGACGTGGTATGCGTCTTCATCCTGGCAAGGAAGACTGTCACATCATCGACATGGTTGCATCTCTTCGTACTGGTATCGTCACTACGCCCACACTATTCGGTCTGGACCCATCAGAAACAATCACAAGCATGGATCCGGAAAAGCTGCGCAAGCTTCGCGAAAGAAAAGAAACAGAGAAAGAAAGGCAAGCCGTTCTTGACAGCGTCAAAGCCGATCCTAGAGTCATGGGAAAGAAAGTGCCAGAATTCGCCGGTAGCATCACCTTCAAAAGCTACGAGTCCATCTCCGACTTGATAGAAGACTCCTCAGACGAACGCTTCATCCGCGCCATCAGCCCAAACGCTTGGGTCAATGTCGGCGCAGACAAATACATTCTCAGCAACGGTACAATGGGCGATTGGATCACCCTCGAGCGCATCGCTCCGCTGCCCACTTCACCAACATCACTCACCTCACCAACAACAACAGCACGAGACCCCTTCAGCTCACCAACGTGGAAAGTAACATTGACCTCCAAGCTTTCCTCCCCCGCCGCCTCCTCTACCCCCACCCACAAACCCACCTCTCCTTTCGCTCGCCCCCGAACTCTCCTCCAATCATCCACCTTCGAAGCCGCAGTCAACGGCGCAGACACCTACGCCTCCACCCACTTCTTCTCCGGCTTCATCTCTCTCTACCTTCCCAACGCCAAATGGCGTGACACTCCCGCCAGTCAAGCACAACTCGACTACATCAACAAGTTCAGAGAGGCGGATAGAAAGCTAGAATACGGTGATGTCACGAAGGGCAAGGTCGGGGATATGATTACGAAGCTTAAGTTTGGTGCAAAAGGGCGGATTTTGGAGGCGGTAAAGCAGAGGAGGAAGGAGGAGAGGGCTAGGGAGGTTGCGAGTGAGTGGGAGAGGAAGATTGAAAGGGAGAGGGTTAGAGTTGGACCTGTTGGGCTTGAAATGGGATAGGTAAGCTGGGGGAGGTGTGGTGTTTTAGAAGCTATGATACTCTGCCCAGCTAGACATAACCATCGACCATGCTCCCCACCTTGGCGTGGCAATCCCGCAATATGGGGTTCCTGTTGGACCTGTTGGGCTTGAAATGGGATAAGCTGGGGAGGTGAGGTATTTTGCAAGCTATTCCGTGGTTGTTATGTACCTGCAGGGAGTGTTATAGCCTAGGGTGTAATGGGACCAGCCTGGACTTCGGATCGCGTTCGCTAGGATGCTGGCGTAATGGCGTCTTGCAACAGAGACCAAAGAAGTCTAACAACTCCCCTCATCAAGTTTTTATCGAGATCTCACTAAGCGAGTCGCCTTTCAGACGAGCCTTCGCCTACCTACCCCGATTCAGATGTCGATGTCCGATTTCAATACTACTAGTGTGAGGAGTGCTGCAGTACTTTAGAATTAGCTAGACCGTCTTTCACTTGCCGTACTCTTGATGAAGTAGAGCTCAGGGATAGTGCCTATCAAAGTACGAACCCAGCTATATCCTGGGTCGTGAAGACTGCTGGTGATGGTGATAGACACTCAATTTTGAAACGGGGTAGGTAGGATGAGCCCATTTCGCGCTCAATCGTCTTGTGTATAATAGACGAAAATCTCTAGCGTCATCAACCACTTTTCTTCGACGAACATCATATCAAAGCTCTTAATCTTCTTCTTGGGTTCCTTGTCCACGCCCATAAGCATAGCCACTTCCGCAGCGAACTGTGTCTTCGTGATGCCGCTGTCGTTGATGAGAAGCCGCCTTTCCTCATATGCGTCGCAACAACACGGGCACGCTGGTGCTTGATGGGTCGCGTTTACCGCATAAAGGTAAAGTCATTTCAGAGGGGGTTGCGAGGCGGGCTAATTGGCCGTTCTTGATCTTCTCGAGCCACTCTCCATCGTCGAATTGTATCTGTAATTCATGGTCTCCATACGCCAGATCTTTTTGCAGTGGTTCGTCGACAATATCGGTCGCGGACGGTGTTGACGTGGAAAGTGAGTCGGCAATCGAATTAACGTCGGAGGCGGAAGATGTGGCAGACATAGTGCTGGAAGAAAGAAAAGAAAGGAATAGCACAACTCTCGAGTACGACTAGCTTAGAGTCTGCTACCTATCAATCGATGGGTTTGGATGTATAGGGGCGACTAGAGAGGGTATATCTTAATCGTGATCTAAGCGCTGAGGCCTGGCCAGGAAGTTTGTCGGCTTATAAGTGTCAAGGTATGAGTCACAGTGACTCATAAAGACCGACTAACTATCGTACTTAAGTAGAAGTTGATTATACTTTTCTACTTCCTGTTAGCATGCTTGGTTATGTGCCTCGTGGCCGGTAAGCGAAGCAATACGGAAAACTGCTGACAACGCATAAGGAAGGATCACAAGTCTTGCTTTACGTAAAAGAACGACTTCAGAGGTCACTCTTTATCAACTTCAATCGATCCACGTATATATTTTCTTTCTTTCGTTAGCTTGCACGATGTGACGTCCTCTGCCTCGCCATTATCGCTTAGGAAGCTGCACGTACGCCTTCAGAGAGATCATTTCTACACCAAGAAACAGAAACCAACCAGAACCAATATATGACCATAAATATTTGTAGCAATTGTTCGCTTTCATGTCATTGTCATAATCTGGAAGTGAGAGGGTGAGGATGGTGTGGGGGGAGGAGGTGGAGGTTGTGTCGGAAGAAGACGAGGGCACAAGTCGCAATGGGGTGAATGTGCGATTCAAACGTGGTGGAAGCGTTGAGCGGTACGATTTGCTCGCGGCCGCAGACGGTATTGGGTCGCAGATTCGCGACAGCATCTTTTCTGCGCAGATCAAGGACGAGGGCGTACACCTCGCTTATTTCACGGCAAAGACCGACCTCCTCGCTGGCAGTACGTACGCACAAGGTCTGAATGCCACACGAGGACGCACGATATACATTCGTCCAGATCCGAATCCTGCGGGCCACTGCAGCGTGATACTGTTGAATGCGACGTGGCCGAGGCAAATCGAGGAGAGAAGGCGACTAAACGATGCGTTGGCGGCGGGAAAAGAGAGCTATAAGCGACTGCTAGAGGAGGAGTTTAGTGATGTTGGGTGGCTTGCTCCGGAAGCGCTCAAGGAGATGAGAGCGACGGATGACTTATACTGCTCGGTCATTGCGCAGGTTCGGGCGTCGAAGTTGTTTGAGAAAAGGGTCGTGCTGCTGGGTGATGCGGGTTATGCTACCCCAGGCCTCGGGACTAGTCTCGCTATCATGGGGGGCTATGTGCTTGCCGGGGAGTTGTGCAGAAATGGTGCCGATATCGAGAGGAGTTTGCAAAAGTATGAAGATGTTATGCTCCCGTTTGTCAAAAGTCAGCAGGGTGAGGGTGGTTTGATGCAGCTGGCTAGTCCTCAAACTGCTTGGGGGATTGGCGTGTTGAGGATGGTGGTGAGAGTGGTGACTGGATTGAGACTGGATAAGTTGGCGATGAGTGTGAGTGGGTTGATGGGCTGGGAGAAGAAATTGGAGTTGCCTGAGTATGAGTGGCCTGAGGGGTTGGCGTGGCCGGAAGTGGAAGCGGAGGCTCGATCGGGGAGTGTTAACAGGAAACGTTGACAATGAAAACACAAAAAGCTCAGATAAAGTGTACTGTCATGCCAGCGTCCTTCAGAGACGTACCATTCTGTGCTATACTGTGGTAACCCAGTGTAAAGACCGCTCGATCGAATGACACTCTCTACTCCTGTCATGTTCTTTTCCGTCGACTTAAGTATACCTTGCCGGACATCCTACGGGTAATCTATTCGTTTTAGAACGTTAGCGCTTAGCTAAGACTGTATTTCGACGATCTGTAATCAGTCCTGGTGTTCTTGGAAAGCGTCTACCGGAATTGCAGATGCTTGGATCTAAGTGTCTATTAGGATATGTTAGCATTGATATATTTTCGGCTGTGGAAGAACGGATCTGTGCCAGGAGGGGCTTGTCGATATTGTGATGGTGCCAATCGTCTTGTGAAACCTCAAAGATACGTTTTTAGAGGCCACGCGACATTTCCTCCTGATATCTGCCGTATTATGTACCAATTGTTCGATTTCCGGCCAAAAATATATGTCGCGAAAGCCCCACCAGAGTTCAGGCAAGCTATTTTGAGCAGGGTGTGCATGCCGATGTAAGCATCATCGCCAGCATTATGTAGCTGTGTAAGATACTCTTTCCAGCCCATACGACGAATGATCGACTGCATGGCAGATCAGAGTATAACAGCCATTATCCTCGGGAAAGAGATCCCTTTGCACAGCTGCCATAGTCTGATCTTCATGTACAAAAATCGACGTACCATTATCGAATTCAGCAGGGTTACTAAGGTAGTGTAGATCTCTATATCGAGCAAGATTGCCGTCGACGCTAATATGAACAGTTCGGCCCTTCGGGTAAGTCTAAGGAGATGTTCGGAACAGTCAGCAGTGTCTTCAGAGTTGAGGTTAATTTTATCGAGGTCAAGAGTGCAGATTCCAGCCTCCGTAAACTCTCGCTCGTTATGCACCTGTGTGAGATCGAAACAGACAAAGACTCGATGCTCGAACTTTCGCTGATCTTGTCCATCAAGGTTGCAACGCAATATCTTGTTTATTGATTGGATCGGTCAGCTAACCTAGCATCCTCTTACGGCAGATTTGTGAACTCATTATAGATTAGCGTAGGTGCTCCTCCAACAACAGTATTCCCCCTTTGATTGACCATCATTCTTAAGAAAGTAGTAAGCTCCGTCCCTATATTGCGCTCATCATCACGGGAACGAAGACGAGTAGGTGCTGTAGCAGGAGTAGCCGCAGCCGTGCGAGCAATCCACCATCTCCTAACATAAGCTCCCACCGCAGCCGCGCCAGCAGCAAACAAGACACCGAAGACGGAGGAGTAGATGGCGGTGCCGAAACCTAAATGAAAACAATGCTAGCATATGTGTCTTGCAGCATCAGTTGGAACGGATGTGAAGATTGCTAGGGGTTATTGAAGGTATGACGGGAGCGGTAGCCTAGTCGAGATTACCGTACCAGATCGTCTGAGATGCGGCCTCGCAACATGCTAAGAGGTGAGCCCTTGGAAGGGCCGTGTGAATTTCTGGGGGTAACTAGGGGCCTGATCGGGATGCTGAACTCGTCGAAATCCCTGAATAGATCGTCTGAGATGCGTCAGGCGGCTGAAATTTAGAGGAGACCTTGAAGGAACTGTGAGGATTGCCGGGGTAAGTGGAGCCCTGATTGAGATCTCGATTCTTCTCTTCGTCGTTGGCCTCGAAGGTGGCGGCGGTGATGAAGTGCTGGATGTGTTGTACTTACGTATTCGGGAGCCATCTTGTCTTGTGTCCTTGATTGATTTTAGCGCGCGATGTGAAGATAGATAGATAGATATAACTTATAAAGAAAGAGTGTGTTGATGATTAGAGTCAGCTGATGGTGGTCGTGATGATGATGATAGTAGTGATAATAATGGTAGTGATGATGTCGTTGAAGTTATGGATGATCAATAAATGGTCCTTTTTAATGAAAGTTGTTGATGTTCTGCTGAAGCTGATGATGAAGAAGAAGAAGAAGAAGAAGAAGAAATTATCAGCGTCTAAAGGATCGCTGTTTTGTTGACGTTGCGATGCTCAAAGCAGGAGCCCAGCAGATTTAAACCTTGGCGTATTTGCGCAGCGTCCAGTTCGTCGTGCCACCAACTGTCGTCTCTAGATTGTCTTTCCTTCTTAAGCACGAATGAAGTAGAGCGAAAATTACAAAATACTAGGCTGTGAGGTGGGTGTGAAGCTTGCCGATGAGAAGAGGAAGGCTGATTTCTCATATGATGATGACTGCATCTCAATGCCGGCGATTAGGAGAGTTGATACCACTCATTCACCAGTAGCCTCAAACAGGATGTGAAGGATGACAGTGAGACAGTGAGACAGTGAGACAGTGAGTCTAGCTGTTAATCTATAGTAGAGACCTATCTCCGTGTCGTATAAAAGAGATTTGCCCACTTGCTAATAGCAATATGGGCAGAAATGAATGATGTATAACCTGCTAAAGCAAGAAAGAGGCAGGCTATGTCACATGTCTCAGAGCATATCCCAACCCTATGAGTCCGGGAAGGAGGATAGCCCCATAGAGCTATACTACACAAATGAGGAGGGTGTGAAGAATGTCGAAGCGAAAAGACAAAGGAAAAGTTCTTTACGTACCACCATGATCTCAACGATTCCGTTTCAACGATTCCTTTTAGCTCATCAACTTTTGTGAATTTTAGCAGTCTGTCGAGCTTCGTCGCCACGCCATATGACGATATGATGAAGGTGTGATGTAGGAGTACTTACTGTATTAGTTCGACATAGTTGCGGGAATCTTTCTTAATGATGTTAATAGTAGTTAGAATGCTACGCACCAGTAGTGCCGTTCGGGGGGTGAAAGCAGTCACAAAAGTCAACAGGACGGGTAACCATGAGCCTGAGCTTGCACGGCCAGAACCAGGAACGTGAGCTGTTATTTTCCTCAGAATGCCATCCTCAATGCTTCGACCTGAAATTTGCGCAATATTGCTGCATGACCGCTTCTACATCAAACTGTATAGTTCACTCTTCATGCATTTCTGTTTTTGGTTCGGTAAGCAATAACCTTCTTTGCTTACAGAACCTGAATCTCGAGAGGCGTCTCCAGCAAGCAAAAATGCCACATCTGAATCGGAAAAAGAGAGAGGGTTAGATGCATCGTAGTACTACTTGCAACGTGCTCAACAGAAGATGTATCGGTCATCACAGCGATGCTATTGTGTATAGTGCTCTAAGCCTCGTGACTCGTCATTCGCATCTCAGACCAAACATTGCAAGTTATTGTCACATCAGATCGTTACGCAACTGTTAAGCTTAACCATTTACTAATTTGGCAAAGAGGCCAGTTGAAGAACATTTCACTCTCACGTATCTCATCTTTCCTTTTCTTGTCTACAACAAAAACCTGAAACCCTTCTGCTTTCCATCCTTACCATTTCCTCCCGCAGCGGCACCCATAGGCACGCCTGGCACATACTCACCCCGGTCCAACTTCTTGTTCAACCTCCCCAGCACAATTCTTAACCCAAGCGCAGCAGAAATCGCCATGACAGCTGTAACGCAATTAACAATAAAGGCGATGGTATATCGGGGTCCGAAATTGCTCGTGTACATGTAACTAGCGTAGATACTCGTCGTGTTGCTAAGACAATTGATGAGCGCCAGCGAAGCGGCACGCTTCGATTGCGGGCGGACGAGCGTGTTGGATATCCATGCTAGAGTGACGACAAAGCTCATGTAGAAGGAAGCGGGCATCAGCATCATGGCGACGTAGCGGGGTGCGGTGGCCTTTGTGGCGGCGGCTAGGATGAACGCGACGAGGGAGACGCAGAGGGGTAGGACGATGTGGAAGAAGCGTTCGCCTGTTTTGTCGGCGTGCCATGCGTTGAAGGAGGCCGTGATGAAGGCTAGAATGTAAGGTGGTGCTGTGAGGAGGAGGGTATTGATTTTGTTATAGCCTAGGGTTGCGACGACTGTCGGGAAGAAGTTGGTAACACTTGCACTTGATGTGATGCCGAAAAGGGTTCCCAGGAGGAGATAGGTCTTGTAATCCTTGAGACAGAGAATGAAGCCGTGGAAGAAACCAAATTGCTCGTCTTCTGTCTCGGCTTCTCCGACATCTGCTTGCAGGCGGTAGACTGCGAGTTGACGCTCTTGCTCGCTTAGCCACTTGGTGGTAGTAGAGAAATTTGGCAAGATAAAAAATGCAGCAGCTGCAACCACAACAGTGGCGATTCCTTCAAGTAGGAAGATCCAGCGCCACGCCGACAATCCTTTAATGCCATCCATACCTGCAGTAAGGCCTGCAGAAATGAGACCAGAGAAAGCACCAGAGATAAGTGAGCCAGAGTAGAGCAGTGCTGTACGTAAACCAAGTTCAGAGCGAGTGTACCAACTAGAGAAGGGTATTAGCTAAGCTTAGGGGAAGTGATCGTAATGAAAAAGGATACTGACCAAGACAAGAAGAAAAGACAACCAGGAAAATAAGCTGCTTCCACGAAACCAAGGCAAAAGCGAATAGCTACCACAGCTCCATACGAATGTGCTGCGGCTGTAGACCCAGAGATGATACCCCAAACGATCATGACAGTAGGCAGGTAAATCGCAGGCTTGCCAAACTTGCTCAGTAGGAGATTGGATGGTACCTGTGCAAGAATATATCCGACAAAGAGGATACTGACGCACGTCTGTCCAGCCACATTAGTCTTTGAATGGCCTCTATCCAACGTAACATCATCAACATACACTAAATTGTGTACTCGTCATTCCCAGCTCCTTCTGCATTCCCAATTTTCCTGCAAGTCTCGCAGAGGCGATATTATTACGGTCGAGGTAATTCAGGATATACATCACCACCAGAATTGGGAGCAGCCTGAGATCGATTCTGCGCACAAGTTTCTTCTCCAACATTCGAATCTCATCTTTTGACAGTCCTTGTAAGGTATCGGGAAGTGGAGCTACTTCGACTATTGAAGCGGCATCTTCTGTGAACAAGGCCGGGTCTTTGAGGCCAAGGTTGACGGGTTGCGTCACGAAGCTTGAGCGAGCAGCAGACATTTTTCGGATGAGTAGAACTTCTTAAGGTAGGTTTGAAGAGACGATCAAGAAGAGGAAAGAGGACGAGATGATCATCTTATGTGGGAGACACGCCCTCTCACCACCCCCGTGCCCCGTGGGACAAACTCCACTGAAAAGTGGGTCCACTAGAAAAAAGTGCTGTACGGAAGCTGGGGCCCCGAAGCCGGCGTGGGATGGTGGATCATCATAATAAGCATTTCCGTGGATTCTGCAAAGCGAGAAGCCGAAGCTTGTCGTCGGATACGATGATAGGCAAAGTTGGAGGCGGAAACATTTTGCGGTACTTTGGTCCGAGATCGCGTGATCGGAAGTTCATTGTTCCGTGGGGTTGTAAATTAGCTCCACGGGGTTCATGAGGACAAAAAGAGACGTGATTTACAACCCCGGCTAGGACCGTGTAGTAACGGCTACATATTCCTAAAACGGCAGTTGAATATTGTAAATTTTAATAGTCAGGTTGAACATCAATTGAATGGGGTTATAAAATATCAACACGCTAGTAAAGCCACCAAATTTTAGAACCCCGAGCAACCTTCACCTCGGTAGCTTTTGAGCCCCGTGGAGTTAATTTACAACCCCTCGCACCGTATTCCCGCATTGTTAATCATACAGAATTGCATAGCACACCTTCACCAGGCTCTCCTATATCCCATCCTCATTCAAAGCGACCTGATTGACATTATTCGCATTAGCATAGCTGTTCCAGCTCGTACACGTCTGCTGCAGCTGTGCCTCATTGTACAATGGCGGAATCTTCGACTGCTGATCCAATATCTGCATCGAAAACCCAGTGGACTGATGCCATGCGATGTGACAATGTAGTAGCCAAGCACCGGGATTATCAGATTGAAACGCAAGCAATACCCAGCCGAGGGCTGGCAACATTTCAGTGTCCCTCCGTGGAGGATTGTTCAACATGCTGAGTGGGTTTGCACCAAGGAATGTACCTGATCCTTTGGCCAGCACGTAGAAGTCGTGTCCGTGCATATGAATTGGATGAGCAAAGATCTCGACGGTTTCTATGACAAGGTAGTGCCAGTTGTTTACAACCAGCAAGCCAGTCGATTCAGCAGGATAGATGTTTTGTGAGGCGTTGAAGTTGGTTACACCATTCAGGATCTGTTGCGCGGTAGGAATTTGCCATGGTTGGAAAAACGTACTGCCATCAAGGTACCACCGCTGGAGTCCTTGAGCATTAGGTGCGAATTCCATGTCTTTGATACCAATGTTCAATGAAGGTGCCACGGTCAAAGAGACAGACGGCGAGATGTTGGAGTCCAGCTCGCCAAAACAGTTATTGGCATCGCTCATTGAAGGCCATGCTGATGATGTTGGCTCTGCGGTTGATTTTGATGTGGAATATCGGATAATCCCGCGGATACCGTCAGGATTGCCGCTGTTGGAACAGAAGGAATCGGGAACAGCGCGTAACCAGAACGCAGATCCAGCACTGGCTTGGTTCGCTTTGACGAGAACATCGTAGCGTTGGCCAATTCCTAGGTTGATCGTAGTGGTTGTGTATGGGGTGATAGGTACGAAATCAGTTGCAATAACTTGCATTTGATGGTTGTCGATGCTAACAGCGAAGAAACTGTCTGTTGCAACATTGACCAAGCGAAGACGATACGTCTTCCCACTGTCAAAGGTCGTGCTCCAACGCTTGCCACCATTACCGAAAGTATTCATGCCATTAACCAGCCCATTGATCATTTGAGGAGGACGTCCAGTATATTGTGCCTGATTATATAGCTCATCAACAGTAGCATGAGACCAGTCCTGCACCATGACCGGACCTGCAGAATACTGTTAGGACTTGTAAGGTACAGTGTGAGAAAGGCTTACTTACCGGCGTCGACGTCGTAATTCGCAGATGCTGGACCTTGAATCACGATTGGCCCGAAGACACCATCCCATGCTTGGAACGCAAAATGACTGTGATACCAACTGCTGCCATATTGCGTTGCCTTCCACGTGTAGGTGGTGCTGCTGCCTGGAGCAGTCGGACACTGGGTAATAGAAGCAACACCATCCATTTCGTTCGTATTCAGCTGACGAATGCCGTGGAAGTGTAGAGATGAACCTATGAAGGATTAGCCAATGATTTTTGGCGGTAGTGCTAGGCATGACCATACCATTATTCTGAACCTGATTGTTTACGGTGACGATTATTGTGTCTCCCCAGTTAGCGGATATGGTAGGACCTGGTATTTGTCCATTGATGGCTTGAACCATGCGTGGTACGCCATCTGGTGAGAGTGTTATGTTTTGTATGTTGAATGTGTAAGAGCGGACCACGCCAGTGTCAGGATATGTGTTATAGTAATTTGTCTGTAGGTTGTAGTTGCACCATTGAGACCGCGTTGTAGGTGTATTGCCGGCACAAACAGCACGTTTCTCTACTAAGGCATCATCATAGGAAGATGTCGTTGGTAGAGCACTGATTACAGTTGGCACCCATACAAGAGAGAGAAGGTTCACCATGGTGAGCTAAAATAGATTTTGTGTGATGGAGGTGATATTGATTTGTCTGTAAAACGATGGGCTTAGAGGCATTATATATCCTGCTCTATTTGTCCACATAATACACGCTCTCAACAGCATGAGAGATACACAAATTCAACCCACGTAGTACATCATCATCCGATCAACCGATGATGCTTACCACCCAAAACTGGAAAGCTGAGGTCCAGCTGAGGTTCAGCTGATGGGGTACAGAACGGTCTCGAGCCAAGCAATGCCACATAGACTCTTGAGAACACGCTTGTTTCTCCGTCATTTGATCCTTGAAATGACTCCATACTCAACAACGAGATGAACGGGATGTGCTCCGTATCAGTACGGCACTGATCCATAACAAAAATCGCGCTATCGTCACAAGCGCATGCTTTCGTAAGAAGTGTCATCTCACCTCATCTTTTTAGTTTGCATGTTCATGCACGTATGAGGATCATCAGACGGAGATCGGAACATGAAAATGACGACCTGACGATCTGCCCGGGTCCTTTGTGCCGCCCCACTTGCCCTTGCATCCCTGCCCTGTTGGGCTTGGCGGTCTGTGCACTACTGTCTAGGTCGATCGCTCAAAGCACGTGCATATTGAGCAAGGTACAGTTCTTGTGTGTTTTGTGCGCTGACGCAGCAGCATGGTCGATACCAATCAAATCTAAATGTTGTCGTTGTTTCCTGCTGCGCATTCATCCAGCACGGGCAAACGGCATACCAGGTACTCCAGTTCATTGACGACGTAATCCTCGACGCCCACATCTATCGAATCAGATCGAGACGTTGGAGCGTTCGAGAGATTGAAGTTTATGCTTAATCCAGGGTCTTCGGCGCTCGATCCGTTAGATTTGCCACCCCATAGACGCGACGAGGTTCGGAAGAGCGGCGCTGCATGAAATATGAAATACAGACGATCTGCTGTCGTCGTCGTCGTCGTCGTATCTTAAGCGCAAATCGCAACACGTTCTTGTTTGTTGCGAAAGTTTGTTAAGCGAGCCGTCATTCTTCACAAATTCTTGCGACATCAAGTTTTTCCGTCCGTGTTATCCAGATGCTCACCCTCCTGAGCTGCTTCTAGCATCGCCAGCATACTTAGGTTTTGCTGTCTGCGAGTCTTGACCAAACCAGACGTGGCCTCCGGATCTGCGCGTCCCCATTTGACTTGATAGGCTTGAGTAGTGTCATTCTTAGACATGAGAGGACTGATCTGAAACACCTTCTTATATAGACGCTGCATGAAACGTGAGTTAATATCATGTGGTCTCGTAAATTTGACAAAACGACTTGGTGGTTTGTGTACCAAAAGTGGTGCTGTATAGGTTGAGCCGGTACCTGTAATACCAAGGTGCTTTGAAAGCATGGCGCTAGTCTCGAACCTGCCTTCCTCTACAGCAGCTTGTAGAGGTCGCCTTTGTACCGAACCTTCCCAGTTCGTGACTCCATGTGCGAGTTTCCTTAGTCGATGCCACTCATGATGTGATAGCGGCGGTAATGCTCTCGCGAGTATATCACTGAACCATGACTTCGCCTTGTTCTTAATGCGTTTCTCCGGCGTGCGACGATACCACGCGCTTAGTTCAGGCAAATCGATACCAAGCGTCTTCGGTGTACTCAATGGTGGGCCTTGCAGTCGTGAGTCGACCTGAGATTTCAGTAGTGCCTCTAGAGCAGGTGATATACTGGGAATAGCATTCATAGTTTCAGGCTTCAACGTGCCAAATCGAGCAATGAGTTTTGCGTGAATATATGGCAACTTTACCATAGGAGTATCCGTGATCTTAGAGCTGTATGTCTCACGCAACAAAGGGCTCAGCAACTCGTGCCGACGTCTCCCAACACGTCCATAGGTCATGAACAAGACCTTAGTGAGGTGTGGTAAATGACCATCATTGGCTTTCCTCAGAAAGGCAAAGGCTTTGCGTGCCTTTCGAGTCACAGCAGTGATTCTGTCCTTTCCAGAAACCACCTGTGGTCCACTAGCAGAGACATCTGGCTGATATGCACGATATCTTTCTAGGACATATTTTTTCATGTACTGTCGAGCAGCAGCATCAGGGAGATATGTACATTCTCGTAGAATGCCACGCAGCAAGCTCAAGGTTCGAGCTCGGTATCCTGAATCAGATCCTAGTTTCGCAGCAACAGTCTGCCATTGTTTTGCTGGCATATAGATGGTCTTCTGATCAAGATGTATCCTAAAGAAATAGACCTACATAGGATGTCTCAGGGCTCTCTTTGTGCTAGAGAAGCGCACGTGGTGAGCCTCTTGGCGCGTTCTCCTTTCGCGAAGACACCTCGCTCTCTTCACCATTACATTTGGCTACACTATACTGGATACCCTTCTGCTTCACTGTCTGACTACCTCGCCATCTCTCATCTCCCTCCTCCCGACCTGACCATCTGCAAGCTTCCTTCTCCTTCCCGTCGCTCGAGCTTCTAGTCCTGATTGCTTCCAACCTCCCTCCGTTCCTCCTACATTTCCTCTCTTACCTCTCACTACGGCTATGGAGTATCAACAGATACCGTCGCAGTACCAGCAAATACAAGTCCCTTATCCCAACATGCAACCTGTCTCTCATGGACCTCCTACACCACTACATCACACTTCTTATCGCGGTGGATATGGTGAAATTCAGCAACCACAACCTCAAAGACAGATATACACGGTAGTTTAGAGCGTGCCTGGTTTCATCGTATCTGCTAATTCCTCCGTAGGCAGTGTACAGTGGTGTACACGTGTATGAAGTCGAAGGTAGTGGTTTTGTGGAATCAGGACATGTCCGAAGCTAACATGCAATAGTCAATGGCGTCGCAGTGATGAGGAGAAGATCAGATGGATGGCTGAATGCCACACAAATCCTCAAAGTTGCTGGTGTCGACAAAGGCAAGCGTACAAAGATATTGGAGAAAGAGATTTTACCTGGTGAACACGAAAAGATTCAAGGAGGATATGGGAAATATCAAGGAACATGGATAAGCTATTCGCGTGGTCGTGAATTTTGTCGCCAATACGCCGTTGAAGAATTGCTGCGGCCTTTACTGGACTACGACCTGGCCGCGGATGGCACCACAAATGCTGGTAGTGCTTCACAAGTTGACACGCCGACGAAGGAGCAGGCCTTGGCAGCAAACAGAAAGAGAATGTTGAATCCCAGCCTAGACCACAGAATGAACGGACGTGCGGGCAACAATAGTAATAATACTTTCTTCCAAAACATATCACCAACAGCGTCGAATGCGCTTGCAGCTATGAGCAAAACAGCAAGATATGATTCACCAATACCACCTCGACCAGGAAACGCACATTCACGACTTGGCAGTATGCAACAGCAGATGTTACACGGACAGCAGTACTCGGCTGGACCGAGCCAGCAAAGTTTCATGTCAGATGCGGCAGATCCAAATAGTCAGGCAATGTATGCGCCAATAAACAGCTTTTCGCGCGCAGAAGATGGACATGAACCTCCAAGAAAGAGAGTCAAGTCATCACAAGAATACTACAGCCAGGTGGACCCATCGATATACCAAGATGAGAACATAAGACAGCAGGAAGCAATGGCGCAAGCACAATATGCTCAAATGGCAGAGCAAGGCCCTTACAGTCTTCCTCCTTTAATAATATCCCCTACGGATAAAGCTGGTGAAGAGAAGCGATTGGCATTACTGGATCTGTTTGCAGACTCTCAACGGACAGACTTTTCGCAACATCCGGCTATTCTTCACCTCACCGGACCAGATCTTGATACACCTTTGGATGTTTCTGCTAATACAGCACTACACTGGGCATCGACACTTGCACGGATTGGTCTTATGCGACTACTTATTGCAAGAGGCGCGAACATATTCAGAGGCAATGCTGCCGGACAGACTGCTCTCATGGCAATTGTTCAGGTGAACAACAGTCTTGATCAAAGCTGTTTCCCAGAAATGCTCGAAGTTCTTGGTCCACTAATAGAGGTCAGGGATGCTCTAGGACGTACAGTGTTACATCATATTGCAGTATCCAGTGGTATCAAAGGCAGAGCACAGTCAAGCCGCTACTACCTTGAATCACTTCTCGAGTTTGTTGTCAGGAAAGGCGGAGAAGGCCAAAGCAAGTCCATCAGCTTGAGCAGATTTATTCACGAAGTTGTTAACGTGCAAGACAAGAGTGGAAACACTGCTCTGAATCTGGTTGCCCGGATTGGTAATCATCCCATCATCAAACAGCTTGACGAGCTTGGCGCAGACTTCACCATTGCGAATCATCACGGCATTAAACCAACAGATTTTGGTGTTTTCCCACAAAAACCAGAAGATCGTTCACAGCACCCCCAGCAAACTGCCAGTTCCTCGACACAGACGCAAAATGTTAGTGGGAGTCAAGCGAGTAAAGCATCTGCAGAGATTGACCAGATACGGGAAGAAATCGTTGCCAGTATGTGTATTTTGTGCTCTGAACTCGTTATACCACTAATCCTTCCCAGCCACAACATCCATTCTCACACAGACTCTGTCTCAATATACTGCTGAACTCTCCAAACACCAAGCCCTACTGGACCAGCAAAACGCCGCACTTCGTGCAATTTCTCAAGAGTACAAACAAGAGCAGAAATCCTTTGACTTTGCATCTTCTGTCATAAAAGATCGTAATGATCGAGCCCGCAAGATCGAAAACATCCGACAAGCCAATGCCGAAGCACGTCTTCGCTTACAACAACGTGGTGTTAATGTTGGCTCTGCAGATGGCAACCACGACCTCGTACAGGAGCTTGCCACTATAGATGCTCATCTCCTTCCACCTGATGCCGAACATGTCGATGATCAGCATCACGCTTACCTCACTGCGTTACCAGCCACGCCGAAGCTCCGCGCTCGTTTGAATGCTTTTAGCACGAACAATACCAAGCTGGAACATGTGGCGTTGAACCTCAAGGCACGAAGTCTGGAGCTGGAACAGATGTATAGACGTGTGATCTCGATCTGTACTGGGACAGAGGAGGAGAGAGTACCAGAGGTAGTTGATCAGTTACTGCAGGCTGTTGAGAGCGAAGAAGCTGGAAAAGCTAATGGTGTTAGTGTTGCAGACAGAGGGGCTGAGGCGCTGGATGTGCGAAGAGTTAGGGATTTCTTGAGAAAGGCGGAGGCTGTGGCTATATGAGGATGAGAGACAAAACGCATTCTGATGGACGTTTGTAACAGAAACTTCGGAGTCGAAAATGGGGCGTTACGACAAAGTAATGCTGGATAACTCATTGAGTCAGGCTCGTGGATAACACTTGAAGCTGTTGGGTAGTATAGAGAGGAAGATGGCCTCCTCCAAGGTAGATCGGAATAGGGTATCGGTCAGCCTGCTGAAAAATAATTGTAATAGAGCTACCAGTTGTTCTATAAGCATAGCAGTGTGGAACTCAACCTTAGTGAAAGTACTGTAGATCTAATCATAGTCGACCTTCATGCCACAATACAAAAGTACCTTGAGAGCCACAGCAAGATTTTGAATCTCGGCTTACAGCACTCTCTGTACTGATTCGCTAGCCGTAATCCATATCGTCTCGAGAAGCGTAGTCCTCTTCGCCGAATCAATTCAACGGAGAGAGAAAGAAAAAAAAATGCAAAAGGTAATGCAAGACATACAGCAACTGAAATTCGCATGTGGTCACCCACCATACTACTACGCAGTCGATCTGTGGCTTAAATAGGGCAGAGCGAACGGGATGCCTTGTTCTCCACAGTCTATGGCCGTATGTGCT
>Ga0160429_1000443_pt1 | contig 39386 bp, 42 predicted proteins | sample SolpanmetagenomR_FD_108199 | JGI IMG/M metagenome (GOLD analysis project Ga0160429, IMG submission 108199) | Solar panel surface microbial communities from Lawrence Berkeley National Laboratory, California, USA - R | ecosystem: Engineered > Built environment > Solar panel > Unclassified ... | reverse complement strand
TGAGGATGAGGATGAGGATGAGGATGAGGATGAGGATGAGGATGAGGATGAGGATGAGGATGAGGATGAGGATGAGGATGAGGATGAGGATGAGGATGAGGATGAGGATGAGGATGAGGATGAAGAGGACGCTTACGAACGACTGCAGTGGCAAAAGATGATGACAAAGCTCAAGAATCTGGGTCCAGCACCAGAATGCTTTATTACCATGAAGACATGAAGCCTGCTTATCCTTATACAAGAACCAACAGCAATTCATCGCCCTCACCAGCCCCACCACCCTTACCTCGCATCCCCTCTTCTTCCATCTGACCCGTCCCCCGTTCACCATCTAGAAAACGAAAAACTCCTGTCCCCCTGCCACCACTTCCGCCGGCTCTGCCCTAAGCACCACCCCATCCGCCTGAACCTCATAACTCTCCGGATCAACCTTCATCTTCGGCATGACATCGTTGTATTTCATATCCTTTTTCCCTATTTTTCTGCAATTTCGCACTGCTTCAACGCGGGATTTTAGGTTGTAGGCTGCGATACGGCCGGAGTCTATAGATGAGGCTGAGACGAAGGTTATGCGCGTTGAGGGGAGGTGGGTGGCGAACATGGGGCGCATGTAGATTGGTTCGACTGTGGGGATGGAGGCGTTGGGATCGCCCTGGAAGGACGTGTTAGTTGGGGTTCGGGGGAGGATGATAGAGGGACGAGGACGAAGTCGGAGGCTGGGCAGTCAGTAGTACGGTGAAGGACAAAACGGAAGATGGAGGAGATTAACGCCATGAAGAAAACAAAAAGGCTCACCATCTGCGCATAAGCAATCATTCCACTCTTAACAATGATCTTTGGTTTAACTCCAAACTCCCTCGGACTCCACAGCACCAAATCAGCAACTTTTCCCACTTCGACACTCCCCAATAAATGCCCCATTCCCTGCGCAATAGCCGGATTGATGGTGTATTTAGCGATATAACGTTTCGCGCGGAAGTTGTCAGCGCCCGTGTCTTCATCTTCAGGGAGGAAGCCTCTCTGTTGTTTGTTCTTGTGTGCGGTATTCCATGTCCGGAGGATGACTTCGCCGCAGCGGCCCATGGCTTGACTGTCGGAAGACATCATCGAGATGGCGCCGAGGTCGTGTAAGACGTCCTCGGCTGCGATTGTTTCGGCACGGATGCGTGATTCGGCAAAGGCGACGTCTTCGGGGATGTTGCGGGAGAGATGGTGGCACACCATGAGCATGTCCAGATGTTCGTCGAGGGTGTTGCGGGTATATGGTCTTGTTGGGTTTGTGGAGGAAGGGAGGACGTTGGGGTGTTCGACGACGGAGATGATGTCGGGGGCATGGCCGCCTCCAGCGCCTTCGGTGTGGTAAGTGTGGATCGTGCGGTTCTTGAAGGCGGCGATTGTGCTTTCCACGAAACCAGATTCGTTGAGGGTATCGGTGTGGATTAGGCACTGTACGTCATGGCTATCGCAGACACTAAGACAAGAGTCGATTGCTGCGGGTGTGGTGCCCCAGTCTTCGTGCAGTTTGAGACCACAGACACCTGCTTCTACTTGTTCGATTAGAGGTTCTTGGTGGCTGTCGTTGCCTTTGCCGGTGATGCCGACGTTGACGGGGAGTGAATCGAAAGCCTGGAGCATGGCTTTGATATGTGTGGCGCTGGGTGTACATGTCGTTGCATTTGTTCCTGTACTGTGAGATAGATGTCAGAAAAGGCAATGTTTATGTCGAGATTGATCAATAGGTACCTAGGACCGGTTCCACCACCAAGCAATGTCGTGATACCAGATGTGATAGAGTCAGTAGCTTGTTGAGGACAGATTGTATGAATGTGTGTGTCCAATCCACCTGCAGTCAATATATCATGTTCACCAGCAATGACATCGGTATTCGAACCAATGACCATATTTGGGTCTACGTCAGCCATGACATCTGGATTGCCCGACTTGCCAATACCAACAATAACGCCATCTTTGATACCAATGTCTGCTTTGTAAATGCCAGTCCAATCCAGTACAAGAGCATTTGTGATGACAGTGTCCAGACAATCCTTATCGGCTCTTCCTGTGGCTTGACCCATGCCGTCTCTGATCGTCTTACCACCTCCAAACGTGCATTCATCACCGTAATGAGTAAAATCCTTTTCTACCTTGACCCATAGATCTGTAGGACCCAGACGCACGAGGTCGCCAGTGGTCGGTCCGTACATACTAAGATACGACTGTCGATCCATCGTGTAGAGATCTATCTGTGCCGAGTCTACGCCTGGGTCTGAAACGTGAGAAAAGCCTGCTTCTTGTATTCGCTTGACAATATCTTCCGAGGAGAAATCTGAGATATGTCCCGATGCTAGGCCATTTCCTCCTCTGATTACCTGATTGCCAGCGATTTGAACAAGTGAGACAGTCTTAGTATCACCAGGCTCAAAACGAACGGATGTTCCTGCTGGTATGTCGAGACGGAAGCCATGTGAACGAGCACGGTCGAACTCGAGTTGAGGATTTGTCTCGATAAAGTGGTAGTGAGATCCGACCTGTATGAGAGATTCTTCTTAGTCCTGGACTCCAAGTACAGAAAGAGCTGGCAACATACCTGTATGGGTCTGTCTCCTTTGCTGACAACCTTGAGCTGTATCCTCTTCCTTCCTTTGTTCAGTGTTATTCTCTGATCCTTGACACATATGATAGCACCAGGCTGTTTCCCCGCATTATACACATCTGGCGATGGAAGAGGAAAGAGGTCGTTTGAAGGTATAGGTAAGAAGCTTCCATATAGTGCTTTCTCTAGATTGCCATCTTCCGAGCTGACTGGATGGTGCACAGTGACTAGGTATGTGCCGCTTGGAAATGTTCCTTCGACCTGGAGCTCAACAAGTGATGCCACAACGGAGGGAAGGACGTGTCGGCGACCGAGCATCTCTTTGCCAATGGACATGAGGACTGCGACTGAGTGTTTGCCATCGCGGATGAGCTTGTTCGAGTCTTAGTGGTTGAATCTGGAGCAGAGGAATATTGGGCGAACCTCGTGGAGGTTGTTGGCGATGAGCGCCTATGGATGTCAGCGAGAGGTGCGAAAGACACGTCAGAGGCTTGCGACATACTACCGCTTCGGCATGATTGAGCTTCACGCCTCGTGCCAGCCGTCGTTGAGCTAGCTGGCCAAGCTGAGAGATGAGAAGCTTATCGATCTGCCATTTGTTTACACCAATTAGTCATCGTAACTAGGCAAGCACAAGTAGTTCGGAGGGACGTACTTCTCGAGGTGCTAGGTTCATCTTGACGCCGAGGATCAGACCAGGAGTGAGGAACAAGGATGAATCACTTTTTGGAGGCTGCGACAAGTGCGAAACAGTTCAAGCTGAAACATGGGATGCTTGGCATTTCATTGAGGTGGGGCAAAAGATAAGAGATGCGGGGTTCCTTGTCATTATTTCCAGCCAGTATTTTCGTACCCAATCGTCACTACATGCTTCTCCCCGAATGCATCAAGCAGTCCTTGCTTCCTTCTGTAGAAATTGCTCAAGGTCTTGTACTCAGATGCTGCGAAATAACAACTACGTGGCACGTTTCCACTCGACGTATCGCTCGCCACCAACATGATGAGAACCTAGCAGGTTTTCGAAATCATCGCGTGCTCCAGCTTGCCCTGGACGTTTCTTGAGCCTCAGAGGCCACTTGTCGATGATTGTGTGTTTCGCTTTCGCGATCATGCCGTTGTTACGACCGACACTGGTGAAGTCTTGCCACTGCATGTACCTGACAGCATTTGTTAGTAAGTGATCACATTCAGGTGTGTTGAATTTCGTACTTGTCGAAGTACATATCGTAGTTGCGAACCAAATCAGCTCCAGCCATGGACTTCATGAGAATGGGGTCGTGTCGCGAACGAGGTGGAACCTTCAGAGGCATGTACTTGAGCGCGAGCACTTGCTCTTTCTTGAATTCTGTCATCGTCTCATGCTGGCTATCGAGGTTGCGAGCTTCGTGCGTCGCATTCAAGAAGAGCATGATCAAGGTAGCATGAGTGTTCTGACTGACTGGCTGCAGAAGCGGCGTAAGGCAGCGCAAAGTACCTGCCACACCGAGATAGCCGCCATCGCATATGTTGGAGACCTGCTAATATTAGCGATCGCAATGGTTTCCTTGATGCTTGAATGTTTCCACTCGAAAGACGTAGCACGTAAAGAGACACTTACCTCGATGCGGGAGAAGGTTCCATGTTCGACATGGCTGGACAGCGTGTTTGCGTCGACATTAAGCAGGTAGAAATTGATCTTGCGAGCGTGGACCTGCGCGAGAAACGCTACAAGAGTCTGTTTGAGATAGACGTGGAGTTTGCCGACAAGGTCATTCTTCGTGAGACCTGGAGAAGTGTTGCGTACTTCAGTCTCGCTCCAACCAGCTAAAGGGCTTGCAGAGTCCATCATAGGCCAGTCAGTAGTCTGAAAGAAGGTCCTGTATCATTGATGAGAGGTCAGTGGATGCAATGATGATATCTCTCTGGATCTCAACGTACGGGTTCGGCTCTGTGTAAGCACCAATGTCGTGCCCAAATGGCAGCAATAGACCATCTTCCCAGAACTTGTGGATAGACATACGATCAGTTGGCTTCTGGAGTATGAGGTAGCGGTGTCTGTAGTCCTTGCGCTCGGCCGCCAATGTGACGGACTTTCGGGATCTTGATTGCGCTCTCTGTTGTCAAACCTTTGGGGCAGTTGAAATACGTCAATAGATCACTCCACCTCTTTTTCGGCAGCACAAGCTTGAGAGTGCCTTTGTCGAATGTCCACGTCTTCCTCTGCATGCTCTGTGCGGGCTTGCTAGCAATCTTCCTCACAACGTCCTCAATCAGAGGCTTCACCAAGTCCAGCTTGATGAGGTGGTCTTTGCGCAACATGGCAGAGTACCAAACATGGAGTATGGTGTCGACAGCGTCCTCAGCACTGATTCCATCGACAAGGCCAACAAGGAGCATGAGACTGTTACGAGCAACAACATCGAACTCAAGATCATTAATCGTTGCTTGTATAGAACCTTTGAAACTGTCTGGAATGCTGGCGATTGTCTTGACTGCGTTTCTCATGTCTCCGGAAGCTGACTTCATAATCAGTGACAGAAGAATCAGTAATCATGAGAATTACACTGACCGGCAAAGAGCAGATCAACGTCCTTTCTCGAGCTTGATCCCTCATTCTTATCAAGATTCAGGACATCGTATGCTGGCACATTACCCCACAGGTAGGATTTCTTGCCAAAAGCTACAAGGTCAGGGCCGTCGTCGCCAACGAAAGCAGGAGCACGGTTCTCGATTGCCCAGCCTGGTTGCCAAATTTCCTTCGCCAGCGGCGATTTGCAGGCAAGCTTGTGCTTGACCCAATGAGCCTTCTGGCACTCTCCGCCACAGTACTATAAGCTTGTTAGCGCGCTATGAATCCAGATGACGAAGTGGTGTTTCTTTACGTGAACTAGCAAACAACCTCTGCAGGCCGTATTTGCGTTCGAGAAGCAGTGAGCACACTTCTGCATTGTGGTGTCCGCCATTGTGCTGTCAGATGCTATGAGGAGTTGATGGTAACATATGTGAAGGAAGAGAGCGATGTTCACTTTTATTGTTTGACCTCCTTGCGTATGACGCTTTTTCTTGGCATGTTTGGATCTATCAGCAACAAACATCTTCTCGTTTCAGTATCTTATTATCAATCACAACGCACGAGATGGAATACCAATTCAGAATGAAACAATCTCCTAGTATGGAATCTGAAACATGTGGTCCACGAGACGCGACTTCCGATTTTGGCTCTTAGCAAACCAAATCTTCTTTTTCTCTTTCCTTTCTTTTCCTCAACTTCACTTCACTGTCATCCTTTCCTTCGCTCCGCCTCCGCCTCCTTACCTGATTTCAAGCAAGATCCCAACTTTCTACGAGCACGGTGAAGTTCTCACTGAGCTCGGAACTTGTCAGTCGTTTATCTGGTCTCCATCACTGTGGCTGCTTCCTGCACGTCATCATGGCGTAAGATATGTTTGCCTAAATAGTCTCCTGCATGGCTGGCACGCTGGAATAGTCTCGCTCGTAGCGCGTTCCCCTTTTTCGGCCTTCCACCTGAGATCCGAAACCAGATCTATCGTATTCTGGCCGACAGCCACGACACACTCAATCCAATGAAGCTCTTTGCTCTCAACCATTGCATACCTGTCTGGAAAAACGATTGGCGGTTTTGGTTACCCAAAAGTGGCCCTCTGATCAACCTCCGCCAAGTGTGTCGCCAGCTCAATGTGTAGGCTGGAGAGGCTGCGCAAGAGATGTTGCCTCTTACAGTTTCCTTCTTGTTTTCCAGTGATGCTATTGAGAAAGGAACCTTTGCTCAATCTCTACAAGAGCTACACAAGTGGCGCACCGTTGTCCTAAACATCAATGATCTCGAAGATGCACAAAGCATGCCCCCTCCTTTCAAGGATACCAGCGTTCATTGCTTGACTCGATTCTGCAAGTGGTGGATTAAGCACGGCGAGAACAAGCACTTGACTATCATCATAGACACTCTACACCTGCGTGGTAACAATTCCGAGCTATCACTCGAGCACCACGTCGTCATGGAACAATTCGTGAAGGATCTGCCGGTCAGCATGGTCTCTCGAGTCTCGATCGTCATGCAAGGCGTTGTCTATGATATAGCTTGCATCATTCAGCGTAATGGCAACTATGCAGGCCCGGAATACGCCAACATTGCCATTAGAATCAGGGATTGGTGTCTTGCCTACCGTAACATGATTGATGGAGGGGGGAAATGGATCGAGTTGTGGGTAAACAAGGATGAAAAGTACAGCTTGGGGAATGGGGTGTTCTCGTGGATAACGAGACTGGTCGGGTGATAGACTACCGGTGACAGACTACTGAACTCGACTCCTGGCGATTGGAGCAAACTGGAGAGCCTCTGATATCTAAAGGCCTAGAGCCTGGGAGAGCCCAGCACACGGAGGTGCTTGCGAATCCCACGACATCTAAAATTACCGTTGTTTTAGGCCACGCGCTGACTAGCTCTGTATGTGCTGCATTTACAATGTATTTGCAGCCTCAGAAGTAGCTAGTGTCAGAACCTAATTGCACATTGAGTCACTCAACTGGTCATCTGAGTACTAAATCGTCCATTTGATCCTGCGATAGAACAACTTCGTCCGTCCTCCTAGATCGGATGCTGATGTCTGCAGACAACTTGTCGGCATATCTTGAGAGGAGTGTGTCCAGACATCTTGTATCACCTTGCAGAATAACCATCTGCAGTTCGCTGAATCCAAATCTAGGTTCATGCCTTGATCATGAAAGGTCATTGGCGAGCGAGGTTGATTGAAGTAGTGAGAGACTGAAAGATGCAACTGCTGGCACGACGGACTTGGACTGCTTCATCGAGGCGCAGGTCCCCGTATGCCGATGGTAGAGTATTCGCTTGTATTGCGCTTCATTGCTCTTGCACGGCATGCACCACAACCTCCAGTTAAACAATCCCAGCTCGCTCAGGAAATGCAATTATCGTTGTCATTATGAGCTTGTAGCTATGGTATCATCATCATCATAATCTTTCGTGTGTGGCCTTCGCTTCATGCTATTAGCACGCGGTAGAAACATGCCTAACCATACGCGGTCCTGTGCTGGATGCTGGATTTGGTATGCGATCTTCCTTCCACGTTCGGCATTTCATCATCCTCAACATCTTCTTCATCGGTATCGGCCCGTCCTCTTCGCACCACGACTTCTCGATCCACCACCGCCACCTCCTCCGTGTGACTCATCTTCATCAATCTCCATGATGTCTTCGTCTTCCTCAGCTCCAGGACCACCTGCTCTTTTGCCTCCACGGCCCATCATATTTCCCCACATCTTGTTTCCAACAGCTCCTAGCATGCCGAAAGCTCCCCCTCCTCCACCGTCGTTGCCACCTCCATTCATACCACCTGAACGTCCGCCTGCGCGTTGGTCTTGACCTTCTCCTCGTTTCGCTGCCTGCTCAGTTGCTTGGCTCACAGCGTCTTCGAAATGTTTCTCGCCCTGACGACTTCTGAGTTTGTCATCTTTTGCTCTTGCTCTTACAGCTACAATTTGGGATCCAAGGTCGTTCAAGGTCTCGTCACACCTGACTTCCCAATCTGACAAGATTGTCACCATGCCAGGCACGCTGTTCGGTGCGAGATCTCGTAGTGGTGCGGTTGATGTAACACGGACGACGCGATTGAGAGGATCAAGATGCGCGCTAATCAGAGATGCATAGATTGCTTGAGTGACGAGTGTTTCGAGCTGAGCATCATCAGACTCGTCGTCCTGGAAGAGATGAGATTGGAGAGCTGAGTAGCTCAGAGTAGTTGGTTTGCTACAGAGCGGAAGGAGTGACAGAAGGAGTAGCTTGAAGTGTTGCGCTGGTGAGAGTTTAGGGAGATTTGATGATGCTTTTACTCGTTAGTCAATGCTTTCGACGATTGTATCATCTTACACACCATGATAGTCTGATATTGTGCCCCATGCGAAGATTTCCAATAGATGCAGATGTGGCAAGTATTCCTGTGAGTTGCGAAGTGCTTGTATGTTTGGCGTTGACAACAGCTCTGTGAAGACGTAGGTTTGGGGCGCTGAAGTTGCTTGAGTGATGAGATCTGCGGCTGCACGAGGAGAGGTGGCAGATTTGGAGAGAGCTAGGTATGGCTCTAGAGCGTTCAAAGCACGTTGTTGCTCCATGTTGATGATGAAGACGAGGGTGTTGCAAGAAGGGACGCGTCTCACCTCAGCAAACAAAAGTCAAGATGCTGCCGTTCGATGCGATGGATGCTGCGAGCGGTGTCGTCAATCATGCATTGGTGGTCCAAGCTCAAGCCGGATCGACTTCGGGCCTTAACTTCGTACTTCGTACACCTCAAGCACAGAGGACGATGCACGCTTTGTCCGAAGCTGTGTCGACACTCGAGATTTCAATTGCATAGGCCAGTCTGGCTCTAAACAAAGCAAATCGTGGTTGTGTCCGGGAGAGGCTTTTTCTTTGATTTCCTTCTCCCGATCCCAGCCACGGTACGTAGCGGCAAGGCTGTTTGGGGCCGTACAACGCTTGAACGTGCTCGGCTTGGCGAATCGTGCTTTGTCGTCCTGATTCATCATCTCATCTCATCGCATTATCTCATCTCATCTTCTTTTACGCCTGTTCCCTTTCAAATCCTTCCTTCTTGCTTTCTTTCACACTTGGACTACCACTACCCAACACGTTCCTTACTCACCCTCATTGTCCGCTATTCGACCTTCTAAGCGCCCCTTACCTAATCCCTGTGGCGTTTCAGGCGCATACCTTGCATTCCTCCTATGGTAGTCCCGTAACCAACCAAAAACATACAGAAACGCCCGCCATGGCACCCTCCTACCTACCTGTCTCGACACAAGATCTCCATGAAAACACCATGCCAATACAACGAATAACCACCACGAGCTCTCTTGTCGAACCCGCACACATGGCTACGACAACCTTGAAGGTAGAAGGAATGACGTGCGGGGCTTGCACTTCAGCAGTGGAGGGTGGCTTCTCTGGAGTTGGTGGTGTCGGTCATGTATCTGTCAGCTTGGTCATGGAAAGAGCAGTGGTACAGCACGATCCTCTCGTAATATCAGCTGAAGCGGTACGAGACATAATAGAAGATCGTGGTTTCGATGCAGAAGTTCTGTCGACGGATCTGCCAACGACAATCAATGAAGCTGCAAATGAGGAAGAAGAAACAACCACAACAGAACCAGCCATGTCGACAACAACATTATCCGTTGGCGGAATGACGTGCGGAGCATGCACATCGGCTGTTGAAGGCGGCTTCAAAAATATCGCAGGTGTCAAATCATTCAGCATATCGCTATTATCAGAAAGAGTGGTCTTGGAGCACGATCCGTTACTACTGAGTCCGGAAAGAATAGCAGAGATTATTGAAGATACGGGATTCGATGCGTCAATAGTAGACACCAAGGTTAATGAACCTGTAAAGAGCACGAAGAGCTTGAAGCGCAAATCAACAAGTCAGATCAAAACCTCAACCACCACTATTGCAATAGAAGGCATGACATGCGGTGCTTGTACATCGGCAGTTGAAGGAGGGTTCAAGAACGTAAATGGATTGATACAACTGAACATCAGTCTACTTGCCGAGCGAGCTGTAGTAGTGCACGACAAAACCAACTTGACTTCCGAGCAGATTGCAGAAATCATCGAAGATTGTGGATTCGACGCACGGATTGTATCATCACAAGATGCAGACTCAAATGTTTCGTCAACCTCGATTTTAGTACATTTCAAGATTTATGGCATGCAAGATGAGAATGCTGCTTCTGCATTGGAAATGACACTAGGTGAATTGCCTGGTGTTGATTCTGCAAAGGTCACGCTCAAGACGACTCGCGCCATGCTGAAATACCAACCTGCTATTATTGGACTTCGCGCTCTGGTAGAAGCGGTGGAAAGCGCAGGATTCAATGCTCTCCTCGCAGAATCTGACGACAACAACGCACAGCTCGAATCACTCGCAAAGACGAAAGAGCTTCAGACATGGCGACGAGCTTTCAAGATTGCTTTGGGATTCGCCATTCCAGTCTTTCTGACCAGCATGGTTGTACCAATGCTTATGCCATCTCTCAACTATGGCGCGATCAAATTACCACTAATATCTGGTCTTTGGCTTGGCGATGTTCTCTGCTTACTACTCACGATTCCAGTCCAGTTTGGGGTTGGTCGACGATTTTACATCACAGCTTGGAAATCCTTGAAACACGGCTCACCGACAATGGATGTTCTGGTTACACTTGGCACTTCGGCTGCATTCTTCTACAGCGTCGCTGCTATGTTGGTCTCTGTAATATTTCCACCTCATAGTCGACCTGCTACAGTCTTCGACACATGTACTATGCTCATCACTTTCGTCACACTCAGTCGTCTTCTCGAAAATGGCGCAAAATCGAAGACTTCAATGGCATTGTCGCGGCTCATGTCTCTTGCTCCTTCTATGGCAACAATCTACGTAGATGCTATTGCAGCTGAGAAACTAGCCGAGGGAAAGACAACCAAAATACCCTCCGAGAAGGATGCTCACATCTCCGAAAAGGACAACGATTCGAGAGACGCACGAGGCGAAATGGCAGCAGAACGTGTCATCCCTACCGACCTCATTCAAGTTGGAGATATTCTCATCCTCCGACCTGGTGACAAAATTCCAGCAGATGGTACCGTGCTCAGTGGTGAAAGTTATACCGATGAGAGTATGGTTACTGGTGAAGCAATGCCAGTCAGGAAGAAGCCTGGCAGCAAATTGATGGCTGGTACGGTTAATGGCGCTGGACGTCTCGACGTCAAGGTAACTCGTGCTGGACGTGACACTCAATTAAGTCAAATCGTCCGTCTCGTCCAGGAAGCCCAAACAAGCCGTGCGCCTATTCAGCGTATGGCCGACAAAGTTGCTGGATATTTCGTGCCCGTCATCATTGCACTTGGAGTTACTACCTTTGTTTCATGGATGATCTTGAGCCACGCACTGCAACACCCGCCCGCTGTTTTCGAACAAGATGCAAGTGGTGGCCGATTCATGATATGCTTGAAGCTTTGTATTTCAGTCATTGTCTTTGCATGTCCTTGCGCTTTAGGTCTTAGCACGCCAACAGCTGTAATGGTCGGTACTGGTGTAGGTGCTGAGCAAGGAATATTGGTCAAAGGTGGTGTTGCCCTCGAACAGGCAACCAAGATCAACCATGTCGTCTTTGACAAGACCGGCACTCTCACCACAGGTAAAATGGATGTCAGCAACACTGACCTAGTCCATCCTCCTTCAGGTAACGAAGCAGATTGGGAACGTTTGTGGTGGACACTTGTCGGATTGGCAGAGAGCAGCAGTGAACACCCCATCGGCAAAGCAATCGTGCGTGCTGCAAAAACCAACCTCAACATCCAACCCGACGGTACCTTCAGCGGCTCAATCAACAGTTTCGAAGCGACAGTAGGCAAAGGCATTTCCGCATCCATCGCCGTATCGCTCGTCTCCACCCAGAAAACCCACCAGATCCTCATCGGCAACTCATCCTTCATGCGCTCGAATATGATCGTCATTCCCAAACCCGACGACGCTTTCCGTCGTGGCAGTACAGTCCCCACCGCACCAACAACCGCCCGCGACTTCTCCCCTTCCCTTGCAGGCATCACCACCATTCACACCGCAATCAACAACCACTACGCCGGCTCAATCTCCCTCTCTGACACCCTCAAACCTTCCGCCGCAGCAGCTATTCGCGCACTAGCATACATGAACATTTCCTCCTCCATCGTCACCGGCGATGCCATTCCCACCGCCCTAGCGATCGCATCACTCGTCGGTATCCCGCCAACAAACGTCCACGCCTCCTGCTCCCCCGATCGCAAGCAAGAAATCATCCGGACCATGCAGTCGCAAGGTCTTAAAGTCGCTATGGTTGGCGATGGCATCAACGACTCCCCCGCCCTCGCCACCGCCGACGTCGGTATCTCTTTGGCTTCCGGCACAGACGTGGCCATGGAAGCCGCGGATATCGTGCTCATGCGTCCGGAAGATTTGCTCGACGTGCCTGCGGCGTTTCACCTCAGCAAGACTATTTTCAGACGCATCAAGATGAATCTGGCGTGGGCGTCTGGGTATAACGCCATTGGACTCCCGTTTGCCATGGGCTTCTTCTTACCCTGGGGTATCAGTTTGCACCCTATGGCCGCTGGAGCGGCGATGGCACTGAGTAGTGTCAGTGTGGTTAGTAGCAGTCTTTTGTTGAAGAGGTGGAAGAGACCAGCGTGGATGAGTGAGGGTGATGGTGTGAAGCCCTCAAAGGTTGGATTCGGAGAGAGACTGGGAAGGGTGGTTGATAAGTTGAGGCTTGGTGGCAGGCCGGGTGGAGAGGAACAGGGCGCGTATGTGCCGCTGCGAGACGTGGAGGCAGACAATGCCGTGTAACGATATCTTTGTCTCATGAGCAGTGGTATGGCGTTTCTGGTCTGCATGGATGCATGGATTTCGAGAGGATGATTTCAGTGGAAAATGGTGTCCAATATACCCTAGGCTTTCTTCTTCTTTCTCTTCCTACTATGTACTGTAGTGTAGTGTTCTTTAGGCCATAAGAATCGTTTTGTCTCGACCTTGACCACATACATCTGACTTCGTGAAACTAAAGACGAGGACAATCATGATGTTTGTAATTTACTATCTGATTCATACTGCCATTACGAACATTGCTCATTGCTCGGCATGATCCATCTTGAAACTGACACTCGAATCAAATCCGCCACGATACCGCACTGTCTCTATACTAATTCCACCATCACGAAGATGCTTGTAGTCCTGCATTGTCCATTGTACGAGTACAAATAGGAGGTGGCGCTAGGGCGCTAGCATAAAGGCAAGCCACATTGGGAATGAGGTCATTCAAGGTCACACAAAGACTCGATGCCAGCGCTGCATGGCTGTGCTACGGCCAATGGAAGAGCGTGTGAGGCATTGGGCTCTGTGATTCAGTATATGGAAGCTTCGGAAGGGGATGGCGAAGGGGGTTAGAGAGTAGAGTACTTGTTACAAAAAGTCGACGGGTGTTTAACAATTTTGTGAGGCTCTCAACAATCTAAGTGGGCCGACCGCCGATCACTTCTCGTGGCCTTCAATCTGCAGGCACGATCAACGAGAACAACTTCCTTCCTCTAAAGTTGTCCGAATTGCTCTCGCGCGACTCGGGGCTTCTCGTCGACTTCTTCTTCTCCCTCACCATCTCATCTCTGTCCTTCTCTCTCCATCTCCATCCTTACTCCAAGCCATCATTCTTTCTGGCTACTCCGTCGTCCTCTGTCTCTCTTAGCTGCACTGTTAGCATTGGGTGGATGCCCAGTAGCCTCTGCCTGCATTACCACACTTGTCTACACCTTTGCAACATCCTAGTCTGCGTCACCCTCTTTCATCGACCTTAGAAGACACTCGGCTCCTCCATACGCCTAGTCATCCTGTAACAATTTTTCTATCCCCATACTCCGGATCCCTACCAGAATCATGGTCGTCGTCAACAACCAGGAATACCTCTGCGCCGAGGAGCAAAGATTGAAGGAGGACAGAGAGAGGAAGAGATACTGGAAGAAGTGGGGTCCTTACACTGCTGAAAGACAATGGGCTACTGGTAAGCATCCGTTTACTCGTATTATATTAAAAACTTTTACAGCATGCTCACATCAATCGCAGTTCGTGAGGATTATTCGTAAGCGAACTCATCTCTGCAAGTCTCAAGAGTCTATGCTAATTACCAACTCAAGCCATGATGGAGATGCTTGGAGCCGTAAGTTCATGCTTACGCCAATTTCTCTGTAACCAATCAATGCTGACATCACTCTCAGATTTCTCCTACGATCACGCAAGGTCGAGAGCATTCCGATGGGGTGAAGATGGTATTGCCGGTGTTACCGATACTCATGGACAACAGCACATCACTTTTGCTTTCTGGAACGGAGAGGAGTACGTGGAAGAATGTCATGCTCTGGTCACCCAAACTGACAGCCTTGCAGTGACCACCTCAAGGAGCGTCTCTTCGGTCTCTCCAACCCTCAGGGTAACCACGGAGAGAGTATCAAAGAAGCCCATTTCCATCTCGACAATGTGCCCACTGTGAGTGCTGATCAGGTCCTCGGTTGCACCATTTGCTAACACAATACCTTCCAGCACTCCTATATGAAGATGTTGTACAAGTACCCCCAGAAGGCCTTCCCTTACAAGGACATCATCGAGACCAATGCCAAGCGATCTCGTGAAGAGCGCGAGTACAACATTGTCGACACTGGCATCTTCGAAGACGACCGATATTGGGATATCTTCATTGAGACTGCCAAGGAGAGCGACGACGAGGAAGAGCTTCTGTTCCGTGTCACAGCCTACAACCGAGGACCGGACCGTGCGCCTCTTCATATTGTGCCTCACGTCCTGTTCAGAAACACCTGGTCATGGGGCCACGAGCCTGATGCGAAGGTTCCCTCCATTCGTCAGATCAGTCCCGTTGCCGCAGAGACTAAGCACCCCAAGATTGGTACGCGATACTTCCAGCTGTCGCCCTCGCCAGGTGTTGGCCAGACTGGTAAGGACGTCGAGCCTCAGATGATGTTCACTGAGAACGAGACCAACTACCGTGAGCTCGGCTGGGGCAACAACAAGCAGCCTTACGTCAAGGATGCTTTCCACAAATACATTGTCAACTCAGACAAGCAGGCTGTCAACCCCAGCTGCCGTGGTACCAAGAGTGCTGCTTGGTTCGCTTTCAACGAGGATGGTGGTGTTGCTCCTGGTGAATGCGCTGTCGTTCGTTTCCGCATATCCAAGAAGTTCGACGGCTACTTGGACGAAGAGCTTTTTGACGACATCATGGAACAACGCCGTATTGAGGCTGACGACTTTTACTTCCGCATCAGCCCTCTTCCCATGACTGATGACCTCCGCAACATTCAGCGTCAAGCTCTTTCTGGTATGATGTGGTGTAAGAAGCACTACTACTTCATCTGGGATCAATGGGCGAATGGTGACCCAAACATGCCGCCACCTCCACCTGGTCGCAAGGACATTCGTAATAAGCACTGGAAACACATGTATTTGGACGACATCTTGTCCATGCCTGACTCCTGGGAATACCCCTTCTTCGCTGCTTGGGATTCGGCCTTCCACTGCATACCTCTTGCCATGATCGACCCTGAGTTTGCAAAGAAGCAGCTTGACCTCTTCACGAGAGAGTGGTACATGCATCCTAACGGACAACTCCCTGCTTATGAGTGGAACTTTGGAGATGTCAACCCTCCTGTGCACGCCTGGTCTGTCTTCAGGACATTCAAGATTGAGCGCAAGATGTATGGTCGTGAAGACTTGGACTTCCTCGAGCGCGTCTTCCAGAAGCTTTTGCTCAATTTCACGTGGTGGGTCAATCGCAAGGACGTCAACGACAAGAACATTTTCGAAGGTGGTTTCCTTGGTCTTGATAACATCGGTCTCTTCAACCGTTCTGAGCCTCTTCCTACTGGAGGTTCGCTTGAACAGGCTGACAGTACTGGATGGATGGCTTTCTACTGTTTGTCTATGCTGAACATTTCGCTTGAACTTGCCAAGCATCGCCGCATCTACGAAGATATTGCCTCCAAGTTTTTTGAGCACTTTATCTTGATCAGTGACGCTATGCAATATGGACAAGAAGGCAACAAGAAGTCGTTATGGAACGAGCAGGACGGCTTCTACTACGATGCCATTACCTGGGGCGAGCCATACTCCCAGCAGCTTCCCGTCCGATCTCTTGTTGGTCTCATTCCTCTATACGCCACGCTCACACTTGAGCCTGAGGTCATTGACAACTTTCCCACTTTCAAGAGAAGAATGAACTGGTTCATTGAGAACAGGACTGACGTTGCTGAGCGCAACATGGCCAGTTTGAAGCGTCGAGGTCAGTCTGAACGTCTTTTGCTCTCCCTCGTCAGTGAGGACCGTCTCAAGAGCATTCTGGAGAAGATGTTGGATGAGACTGAATTCTTTGCTGACCACGGTATTCGTTCGCTTTCACGTCACCACAAGGATCATCCATACTCCATGGATGTGAACGGTCAGAAGTACGAGGTCGGTTACGTTTCTGGTGACTCGAACAGTGGTCTTTTTGGTGGTAACTCGAATTGGCGCGGACCTATCTGGCTTGCTGTCAACTTCTTACTCGTCGAGTCTCTCCAACGTTTCTACATGTTTTACGGCAACGACTTCAAGGTGGAATGCCCTACTGGCTCCGGTGATGAGATGCACCTTGGACAGGTCGCAGAAGAGATCCAGCACCGTCTGCAGCATTTGTTCGCCAGAGATGAGGACGGCAAGCGTGCTATCAACGACGGTGTTGAGCTACTCGACAACGACCCTCACTGGAAGGACTACCTATGGTTCTACGAGTTCTTTGATGGTGACAGTGGTCGTGGTCTTGGTGCTTCTCACCAATGTGGTTGGACTGGTTTGATTGCGAAGATGATTCACGATACTGGGTAAGTCAAATTTCTCGGTTCAGGACAAAGAAAGTTTCGCTAATCAGCCTCCGCAGTGTCAACCTTCGTCTACCACACACCCCTCGCAGCTTCCCACAAGCTGCTGCTGCTCACTACTTTGATGATATCTTCTCCAAGAAGGGCAAGACTAAGACATCGGCCCCTACTCTACGTCGCTCATCTACCACACGATCGATCGGAAACCGCAGCTCTGTCGCATCTATCAACGGCGATGGTGCCGAGTCAGCCGAAGAAGCTATCCCTGATGAGACAGCAAGTAACGGTGTTGGTGGTGGAGATCACGAAAACACAAGGAACCAGCTCGAGCATGACGAGCACGTTCAACGTTACGTTGCCGATCAGCTCGAGCGTGTAAGGTCTGGTGGTTCTGCCTCGAGTGTGCACGATGAGTTTGAGGCTCAATTGGATGGAGCGTGAGGTGGTGAAATTACAGAGATGGGTGTACTACGACAGATATGTTTATCCTAATTAGTTTAGACTGTACACTAGACTTTGATGCCTAGACCTAGATGATTGCTTTAACCATTTTTACCCTAATCTACCGTCTCCTGTTTGTTCAGACTCGTGCATTGTCTCCACTAGTAGGTTTGATGATGAAACGCGTTCATGATGATGTTCAAAGAGATCTTCCTACACGTAGTAGAGCTTAAGACATTGACATTGGGTCAACATTTAGTCCTGTCGCACTAAACACTCCACAACTTTCCCGCCTGTGCTTGGAGTACAAAAGTCAGAGTGCTAGAAGGATATAGTATCAGTGTGGCTAAACAAGAGATGCTCGTAAGCATGAATTGTCTTGGCAGAAGAGAATTAATTGCTTTGACTGAGATTAGGATCCTCCTATTATCATAAAAGAAAAGAATGGTCAAAGGTATCTTGCCTCTTTTTGAAAACATACTGTTTTTTTTTTCTGGACGTGATATGATGTGATGGGACGAGGCTGGACAGCAAACACGTTGAAACGGGCGATTGGGGATGAGTGTGGTGTGCCTGACCTGGCTTTGTGATGTTACTTCCGTTGATTTATACCGCGAATGAAGCAAGAGGCACTGGAGATGTATTGGACGCAAGACAACGCGCGGATCTCCGCATGAGGCTAGCCACTAGTGCCTAGTGTTAGTACGTACTTCGTGATGAAACCATCGCCAAGTCAACTCTGACAACTTGGAAAACAGAGAGCAAGAGAAGTTGTGGAGTTGATGAACATAAAGCGAACGTGGAGGGGGAAAAGGCCGAGTCTGATATTATTTGTCTGGAGGCTTTATCTCTTTCGGAAGGAGCAACTCAAACCAGCTTTTGAGCTGTTCTCCTGCTATGTTAGCTTTCGACTCTGGTGATGTGACTGTATTTTTGAACTCGGCTCCCTCGACGTCTCTAATGGTGTATACGTAGTACAAATTGGCGCGGTTAGGATACTGCCCGCCTTCATGATAGAGCGTACTGCTCCGCCTGGTTCTGAAACTTTTGTGGCGGACTTGAAAGTTTTTTCATGCTTCGTGTGCCATCATATATGTTGGGCAGCGGTTCGCCTCCGTTACGGCTGCGATGCATGATGACATGCGCAGATCAACCTCGGGAGGCGAAGCAGCGCTTGTGGAGTCTCTGTGTCCGAAGCACTTGACAGAACCATCAGCTGCGACAATATGGGCGGTACCGTCCTATGACACCAGTCTCGCCAGCAAGAATTGTGTGATTTCTTTCACAGCCCGACTGCCTCTCTGACAAGTCGCATAGTCTTGTCCGCACTCTCCCCAGGCCTTGGTCGCACCTTCTTCAACAATCTTTTCCAGCCATTTATTGTTCTCGCTCATTACTATCAGGTATTCTTCTTTCATTGGCTTTGGATTCTCGACAACGAAGCTATAGTCAAGCCGGTAGCGATTGCTTCTCCCTGTCACAGTCCGACCGCTTCTCTGACGAGTTGCATAGTCTTATCAGCACTCTCCCTGGCCTTGACCGCTCCTTCTTCTGCAATTTCTTCCAATCGTTTGTTGTTCTGGCTCATTAGTCTCAGATATTCCTCTCTCATTGGCCTTAAATGCTCAACAACGACCCTGGCGACCTCTTCCTTCAACACTCTCAAACTCGAGTCTTTCAAGTCTTCAGCGATTTGCTCGCAGGACTTTCCGTCTGGGTCCATGTGGCTCATTATTTCGATCAGATTTGTTACGCCTGGCCGATTTGCCCTGTCGTACGATATGCCTGGTAATGAATCTGTCAACGCTGTTTTGAATTTCTTGATGATGTCTTCTTCCGAGTCATCGAGCATGATGCGTGAACGATCTAATGGATGCGATTTGCTCATTTTCTTGTCGGGTTCTGTCAGGCTCATCACGCGCTTTGCAGGACTGACGACGAACTCCGGCGGAACTAGTATCTCTGTCTTCGCCTTTCCTTCGGCGTCATCACCGCCACCAAATGCGTGATTGAATTGACGTGCACAGTTGCTCGCGAACTCAATATGTTGAAGTTGATCCTCGCCTACAGGCACATGCGTCGCGCGATGCACTAGAATATCCGCTGCTTGTAGCACTGGGTAAGAGAACAGCCCCAACTTCATCCGCTCGCGCTGCTTTGGATTCGGTGTGGGATTCAGCAGTGACGCGAGTTCTTCCTCGCTTAATTTGGATTTCCACTGTGTCATCCGGCTTAACCAGCCCATGCTTGCGTCGCAGGAAAGGATCCAATGGAGTTCGGAGTGAGCGGGGACGGCGGATTGATGGAAGAGAATGCTACGGGAGGGGTCGAGACCGATTGCTAGGAACGAGGCGAGTAAGGAGCGCCGGGATGCGAGGCGAGAGGCAGGTGGTTGGCGCGAGGTCAGGGCGTGAAGGTCGACGATGGAGAAGAGGAATGTCGTGTCTGGTGGGGAGATGTTCTGTAAACGAACCCATTGTTGTAGTGCGCCTAGATAGTTGCCTAGATGAGGGACTCCTGTAGGCTGTATACCGGAGAAGATGATTTGAGGGCGTGATGTGGATAGATTGCGTGATTGGGATGGTGAGCTAGCGCGGAGGCGGAGCCCAACTTGACGAAAGCATGGCGACAGTGAAGTGCCCGCCCGTCTGAGAAGACCGAGATGTCTTGTCCGCATAGATATGATGCAAAATGAAAGCCGAGTAAGTACAACACCGAGACAAAAAGTTGATAGTCCAATGGAGTTCGGGCCGGCGCCAAGGCTGCATGTGCTTCGAGGCACAGGTGGGGAACTAACGGCGAGGACGACAGACACGACGACGACGACGACGAGGTCAGGCTGCGACATTATTGTTCCATCACCCCGAGTACTCTCCTCTGTCACCACCACTCTCGCCCTTCGTTCGCCTTCAGCCAACCCTCTTCTACACAAAGCACTCATACGAAGCATTCCCACCGAATAACAACCATTACCAAACACCCATCATGTCGTGGGCAGGTACGCTTCCCTCCTCTCCTCAGCAGCATCTCGCAATGCCCTAACTTCCTCCCCAGGCTTCAAGAAAGCCGCCAACCGGGCCACGACAAGCGTCATGATCAAAGCCGGCCAAGTAGAACGAACAAACGACCGCGAATATGAAGTGGAAGAACGTCGATATCACACCATGGAAGCTGCAGCTACGAAGCTGCAGAAGGAAGCGAAAGGGTATCTGGATTCGTTACGAGGTATGCCCATAAACATATCAACATGTCCAAGGCAGCTACACGACGATGTGTTGAGGAAGCCGAGTTAAGCTGACGACCATGCTTGCCAATAGCCATGACAGCGTCACAAATGCGCATTGCAGAAACAATAGACGCTTTTTACGGCGACGCAGGAACGCACGATGGAGTCAGTAGGAGTTACAAACAAGCAGTTGAAGACCTCGACGCAGAAACAATCAAAGCGCTTGACGGCCCGTTTCGAGAAACAGTGCTTGATCCAATCTCGAGGTTCTGCGCTTACTTTCCAGATATCAACGAATGTACGTTTTCGCAATCATCCCAAGCCACCTACATCCTCCCACCACCAGCACACCCTCACCCAACTAACACACCCCAGGCATCAAAAAGCGCAACCACAAACTCCTCGACTACGACGCCCTCCGCGCCAAAGTCCGCAAACTAGTCGACAAACCCGACAAAGACCCTCACAAACTGCCCCGTCTCGAAGCCGAAGCCGCGGCCGCCAAAGCCGCTTTCGAGCAACTAAATGAGCAATTGTATACCGAAATCCCACAGTTGATTGATCTGCGGGTTCCTTATTTAGATCCGAGCTTTGAGGCGTTGGTGAAGATCCAACTAAGGTTTTGTGCGGAGGCGTATTCGAGGATGGCGCAGGTACAGCAGTATTTGGAGGCGAGTGTGAGGGATGAGTATGCGAGTGGGACGCTGGATGCGAGGGTTGAGGAGGTGTTGGGGGAGATTAGGGGGTTGAGTATTGCGCAGGGGATGGTCTGAGAGCAGATATGGGTGGGAGGATGGCGTATGGTCAGAGCGAAGGAGTTCTGTCTGGCCGTTTACAGAATGTGAATGTGCGATATGGTTGAGTGCTATTGCGTTGAATGCCACTTTAGCAGCGATGAACACTCCGCGTGCGATGAGATCTCATGCAATAGTTTGCTTAGATGTATATGAGCTTGAGGGAGCATGAGTTTGAGGGAGCGGTATCAGTAGAACAGGTTTTATGTTCAGGCTGCACGGCAAGCAGGATGGAATAAATTAATACATGAATAGCTCGTCTGCAAGGCTATGCTACAATCACCTCTCTGCATCTGTCAGGCCATAGCAGTTTTCCCGTATCAACTTGAGACTTCTGTAGCCTCATAATCCCATAAAGCGATCATTCAAATTCCTCTTCCTCTAGGCGAGCCAGGAAACATCCTCGAACCACGTGCAGGCGAGCGCTGAGGCGATCCACGCCCACGTGATCCAGCGCCATCGAAACCCCACCCCATTCCAATAAAGCGTGGCTGCCAAAGACGCTGTTGGCCTTGGCTCCTTGCAGCGTGAGGAAAGGATCTTGGTTGAGTGTTGGCGAACCCTGGGCGGCGACGTGGGAGAAGTAGTGGAGGTTCGTTATCTGCTTCGAATCCTGGTGGGGGTGCTAGGGACTGAGCACTTGTAGACCGACTTGGGGAGCTGCTGTTGCTGACGTGTCGTCTATGCTCGGTAGGAGTTAGAGCTGGTCTCGTTGGGATACCTAGTCTAGTGGGTGTAGTATGAGTCGAAGCTGGTCCTGTTGGAATAGCCGGCCTAGTGGGCGTACGACCAAAACCAATAGGGAGGAGATGGTCTGGTGGCGGGGTCAGTCTGGACGGTCTTACACTCAGAGGCGTAGTGGTATAAGTCGGTAAATCTCGAGGAACCGCAGTCGTGACAGAAGGCTCGAACGGAGGATAATCAAAGACAAAGTTTCTGCAAACGCCAAAAAGCCCAAATATTAGTATTACATAAGACATCATGAGCACATTTCAGCAATATGATAAGGACTCAGCCTTATCTATCGTCCATACTGGAAATTTGAAAATGCCCCTCCAGCCGTTATGCCCGACATCTGGTTGTAGTTGAGATGTTGTCCACTCGGCGTCGAGGCAAGGCCAGTGTGCGCGTTTTGTGGTGTGCTTGGACCATCACCGACGTATTGTTTCGGGGTGTGGCCGCTGTGGTAAAGTACTGCACCGTTCGTGCTTGGTGTAGAATGACCTGCAATCGCTGCTGCTTGGCTAGAGGCAGATGCTGGTGGTCCGACATTGTTGATGCCCCAAACTTGACCAATCATATCCTCCGGTAGTTGTCCACCGAAGACTTTCTGGCGCATTTGGAAGAAAACTAGACCAGTAAGCCAGGCATCTGAACCTGCTGTATGAGAAGTTCCAACTCGTGCACATCCAAGTTCATCTGCCACATCCTGAAGGCCTGATCGTTGTCCGATCGCGTTGATGATATTTGTGCCCTGTTGTCCAAGCACACCGCGTTGGACTTGTCGTTGTGCATGTCGGAAGAGAAATTTTAGATCCCAGATCCTGGGGAAGAATGTTCGGACAAATTCAATAAAAGGCTCTTCACCTTCAGGCATTGCTGCAGGAAACATGATCTTGACAAGATAGCCAAAGTCGTAACCAGAGTGGAATGATAGCCAAGTGACGTTCGGATCAGTAACGAGGCCAGAAGTGATGAGTAAAGACCCAAATATCGCCGGATCAATGCCAATTTCGGCGCTCTTTTCGAAGTCAAGACCGGACTTCTTCAGTAGTTGTATGGCATCCTCTGCGTACATGTCGTCTTCTAAGGAGAATTTGAAGTTGAATTGCCAAGTACATGGTATTGACAGTAATGCGTTATTGTAAGATAGGCGTCCCAAGGATGAGTCTGCAGTTGGTGGAGGTAGCTCTCCTTCGCTCGACCATAGTGTAATGCCAAGCTGTATAACTCTGAGTATGTCTACATTCGCGCGAATTGTTTGGTAGTGATAATCGGATTTTGTTGTAAAGTTTCCCATTGGCCGCGCAACGACGCCAGGAAATTCTGTGTCCTATGTGCCTTGTCAACGCGAGCACGCTCGGTGGAATAAGTATGACCTACCATGCTGACATATGGATATTTTTCAACCATCCTCCTAATCATATCCAGTTCTTGTGCAAGGTTGTTGGCATACACATCTCGTATCCGTCCTGAGGTTCCTGCTGATCGTGATGCACCTGCTTCTTGTGCTTGTTGCTGTTGTTGTTGAAGAGCTGCACCGTGCGCGAACCTCATCTGCGCTTCTTGACTTGCAAGACCTACTCCACCAGCAGCTCCTGGGTTTCCTCCGCCAAAGCCTCCTCCCAGTGTGGCATTTGCCAAACCTGGGTTGACAAGGCCATTCATGTGTCCATTCTGCTGTGCGCTTGAGAAGCTTGGATGTCCACCAAAATGTTGTGATTGATAATTCGTATTTTGATGACCATAATGCGGTTGTTGGTGGCCGGCGTGTGATTGAGGGAAGTGGTTGAACGGATTAGAGAGATTCGGCCTAAAGTGAGGCATCGTGGAGGTATGGAGCGCTTAATGCCTTATCAGGGATGAGGTTCGAAAGAGTAGTGACGAGAACCTGCGCATCCAGGAAGCGATACTATATGCAGCTTTGAGGATTACTTGCTTCTTAATTCGAGATCTTTAGAGGTTGTAGTCGGTGTTGTAGTCGGTGTTGTTCATTGATGAAGAGATGTGGTTGTCGGTTTCAACTTCGATCATCGACGCCAAGCCCGAGACGGGTATCCACTTGCCGACGTACCATTCAGCAACGACGACCTTCACTGAACTACGATCGATGTGAAGGAGCCTGCCATTCTCGACAACACCCACACAGAGCAGTACGGACTACCTTCACTGCGACCTCACCTTCGACTAACACTAGCCAGCCAACAATGCCCCCAAAATACGGCCTCACAGGCTTCAACCCCTCCCGATATGCTGCTTCAGCGGGTACACCAGCGACTGATCCTTGGAAGAAAGTGTACGCAATTTAGGCTCATCCATACAAACTTGTTCTGACCTATGTTCCAGCGAGGCTTGGAGATATACAGGACCTTTCACACGATGGAACAGAATGAAGGGCGCATTCCCAGGTCTTGGCATTGGCAGCGCGGCCTTCGGCGTATATCTGGTATATGAAGCATTATTCGTCAAGGACGAGCACGGTCATGGGGAAATTGGACATGGAAAAGACCACCACACACAAGCATTATAAGAATGGTACCAGGAGAAGGTCATGAAGGAAGCACGGTCTGTGGACATTCGATATGACGATGAGGACGAGCAGATCGATATCCGGACACAAGATGAGGAAGTGCGTGCACATTGTGCCGCTTGTATATTCGAGGGAGCAGGTATCGCGGGTCTGCGAAGTACGCAGAGTTTCTTAATTGGAGTCATTAAGCCTGCTCAAGATTTGAGCAGCACCTACAAGTCATATTCTCATGATTTACTTCCAGTCCAGGCATCAGTTGTTCCATCCGAAAACCAGTCCGACATATCAGAACATAGGCGATGTGATTTAGCCTTCAAGCCCCCGAACCGCCTTTGTCCATACACAGATGCTCATTTTAGAACGCACTGCCCTCACGTACTGATTCGTGCCGCTTGTTTGTCGAATGCAACCTCAATCTCCTTCCTTAAAGACAACAGATCTGCATCAGCACCGAATTCCAGACCCTTGCTGACAACTTCTTGAGCCTCCTCCAATCTTCCCATTTCTACCAAACACTTCGATCTTCTCCACCAACCTTTCGTGTTATTCACTGCTCTCATTTCCACACTCGCTTGCGCATCGACTGCACCATCCGCCCATTCTCGCATCGACATGTACGCTTGTGCTCGGTTGGCATATAGAGCTGCAATTTCCTCCCTGACCAATCCTGCTGGCTCCCAGCCTGGTCTCGTTTTCGCCATGTCAATGGCTAGTGTGTACATCTTGATTGCATCTTGATGTTTCGCTTTGCGAAATGCCTCATTGCCTGTCTCTCGTAGCTTGCCAATTTGCTGACTTCGTTTCGGATTTACAGGAACAGGTGGTAGTGGTATTGGTGTTTCGAGGCTCACTAGTTGGCGGTGGTAGGTATTGAGCGTTGCCAGTTCATCCTGCAGACTCTTATTCGGGGTACTACTCGTTTTTGTGACTTTGTTTGTGGTTGCGTCGACTGTGAGTTGGATGTATTCGAAGACATCGGTGGTGTCCATTGTTTGTGATTATATTGCGCCCGAGCGCTTGTAATAATAGTCCTTTGGGCAGTGAGAGATGGGCTGGTCAGAGCAGTAGACGCAGAAACTGATGAGGGCTCTTTTGCTGAACGATCGGAACGTAACGTGGCTTAGAAACGACTACTTGCATGTTTAAGATATCAAACATACCTGGTAAAGACACGATCGCATCCTAACTCCGGAGTAGTACTAAAAAGGGGTCGCAAAGCACAGACCCCCTCTTACAAAAATTCTTAGGGGACTCAACAACATAATTGTTCTTCCCAATATCTGGTAGTTTTACAACATTACACATTCAACTACACATACAATTCACGATGGTTTCCGCGTCAAAGGCAGCCCGTGAGGCAAAGCGTGCCGAAGCTGGCAAGGGTGAAAAGAAGACTTCTGCTCTCAAGACCAAGAGAGAGGAAGAGAAGGCAAGCCGAAATGCTTCCAAGGCATCCAGCGTCAACGGTGACGATGAGACTCTCGATGCAGACGAGGCCAACGGCGATGAGGCTACGCGACAAAAGATTGAGAAGTTGACCATGCAAGAAGATGCCAACGGATTGTCTGACCGCATTACAACCGGTGTTCTTGCCTCCCTCGCTTCATCTCAGGACGTCAAGATCATCTCCGCGTCGCTCGTCTTTCACGGCAAAGTCCTAATCACAGACTCGACACTCGAGGTCACTTACGGACGACGATACGGTCTACTTGGTGAGAACGGTTGCGGAAAGTCCACACTCTTGAAGGCCATCGACAAGCGAGAATTTCCTTTCCCCGACGCTATCGACATCTACTTGTTGAACGAGGGTGCACCTAAATCCGACTTGGGTGCTCTCGAATGGGTCGTTAAGCAGGCTGAGCTAGAACTGGACCGCCTCGAGAAGCAGGCTGAGGACGTTCTGGACGAGAAGGGACCTGAGGACCCTCTGTTGCAAGACATCTACGACCGCATGGAGAGCATGGACCCCTCAACATTCCACACTCGTGCGTCTCTTATTCTCACTGGTCTTGGTTTCAACAAGGTTACGATAAACAAGATGACAAAGGACATGTCGGGTGGATGGCGTATGCGTGTTGCTTTGGCCAAGGCATTGTTTGTCAAGCCTTCGCTACTACTTCTCGACGACCCAACGGCTCACTTGGACTTGCAAGCCTGTGTGTGGCTCGAAGAATATCTGAAGAAGTGGGATCGTACACTTATCCTCGTTTCTCACAGTATGGACTTCTTGAACGGTGTCTGCACAAACATGATTGATATGAGGGAAAAGCAACTGCTCTACTATGGTGGAAACTACGACTCATACATGAAGACCAGGAGCGAGCAAGAAGTCAACCAGATGAAAGCCTACGAGAAGCAGCAAGAAGAAATCAAGCACATCAAGAAGTTTATTGCATCTGCTGGTACGTACGCCAATTTGGTCAGACAGGCCAAGTCTAGGCAGAAGATTCTCGACAAGATGGAGGCAGATGGCTTCATTCAGCCTGTCCACCAAGATCGTGTTTTCAGCTTTCGTTTTGCCGATGTCGAGAAGCTGCCACCACCGGTTCTTGCTCTCGACGATGTCACCTTTTCTTACTCTGGAAAGCCCGCAGACAACCTCTACGAAGATCTCGACTTTGGTGTCGACATGGACTCTCGAACAGCTTTGGTCGGACCAAATGGTGTCGGAAAATCCACCTTGCTCCGTATTTTCACAAGTGCCCTTTCCCCAACCAAGGGTGTTGTGTCAAGACACACTCACTTGAAGCTCGGCATGTACTCTCAGCACTCTGCCGAACAACTCGACCTGACCAAGTCTGCCCTTGACTTTGTGCGCGACAAGTTCTCCGACAAGTCCTCTGATCTACAATACTGGCGTCAGCAGCTGGGCAAGTATGGGCTCAGTGGAGAGTCCCAAACAGCGTTGATGGGTACTCTTTCTGATGGTCAGAAGAGCAGAATCGTCTTTGCGCTGTTGGCCATCGAATCCCCGAACATGCTGCTTCTCGACGAGCCTACGAACGGTCTCGACATCCCAACTATTGACAGTTTGGCTGACGCTATCAACGCTTTCAATGGCGGTGTTGTCGTCGTGTCTCACGATTTCCGTCTGCTCGACAAGATTGCGAAGGACATTATGGTGTGCGAGAACAAGACAGTAAAGAGGTGGACTGGCAGTATCGGTGACTACAAGAACCATCTGAGGAAGAAGATGATCCAGGAGGGTGCTGTATAGATTGGCAGCAATGAGCATTGGATTCTAATAGATTGATGATTACCGGTACGGGCTTATAGCATCAGGCAGAATTGGGCACCATGGCGTTTCGTGGGTTGGACGGTAAAACGACATAGAGTGCGATTAGTATGAATACAAGACGATGATACTGAAACTTATCCTCAACTTGCGTTTTTGTTGTCAATAATACCTTGCTCATCGATGAACTGATGCTGCTTGACGAATCGGAGACCCTGCGGATCAGCAGCCTTGGCGATTCCATAGGGCGTTAACCGTTGCAAGTGGAGACTTTTCTAACGGCTTCACTTCGACCTTCTCCTTCTCCTCTTTTTCCTCTCCACCCACGCTTGTTTTGCTGCCAGATCGCGCACTGCTTGTCTATCCTTTCCCATTACACACTTGTCGTCTCCAGCATCGCCTATTCACAGGTACTGCTCAGCATCTCGACCGCTCTGCCAGGTTCGCGCTTAATTGTGCTGTCAGCCAGCCTCGTCCATAGCGTGATCGTTTTGCGCCGTATTCTGCTTGTCGACCTCATCAAACACAACAGCCGAAACTGAAAAGTCTCAAACTGCGACAATGTCCATGTACAATGCGCACAGGGGCATGCTGCCGCAGCATCAGCCTCCAAACACGAGGTTGACCGAGCTTCTGGAGCAGATCCGTGTCGAATTCGAAGCACAGGCTGGTCAAGCTGGTCGCGATGAGCATCAAAGAGAAAGCTTCAGTAAGAATACATCGCATCACAAGACTCAATACTAAGAAATGAGCTTACACCACGCAGTCACCCAACAAATCCAGGAACTGCAAATGGTCCAACGCAAAGTTTATGATCTCGAGCAAGCACACATGTCGTTGAAGGCAGAGTGAGTTGAAATCCAGTAGCGCATTAGCTTGCAACATTGTAGTCTAACGAACAAATAGCTACGATAACAAGGTTCGTGACCTACAACGCGAGCTCGAACAGCGCGGCGGTCCAGCACAAGCAGCACCCCATGGTGGACCACAGCACGCCGGTCCTGCTCAGCCAGCTCCTCCTGTAATTGGACATGGACCACGAGACCTCTTTGGTGGCATCATGGCAGGCGCAGGAGGTGCTCAGGGTGCTCCAGCTCTTGGACCTCCACCTCTTGAGCCACAACAGCCTCAAGGCATGCCCGCACAACTTACTCAAGCTGCTGGAATGCCTGCAGGACCGCAGCTCGGTCAACACCCACCTTTCGCTAGTTATCAACCGGGCCCTGGCGCGAATGGTGAGTCGTACGGCGATAATTTGGCCTATAGGCATGCCTGACTAGTGATGCCAGGCTATGGCGCGCAACCCCCACTTCCAAGTACCTCTCCAGGTCTCACTAAGCGTCCCCCTCCCCGTGGTCCTCCTGGTGCTGCTACGCCGCAGCCCAACGCTCCCATGCCATTTCCCGGTTCTCCTCGCTCCCATATGCCAACTCCTCCACCCAACCACCAGCAACGTCCACCCCCACAACACGCTCCTATCCCCGATGTTGGCAATGCCCTCGGAGAGCTGGACGTAAACCATCTCCCTGATCAATACAAGAAAGTTGGCGTAGAATGGTGGGCGATATACAATCCGCGCACGGAACGCCGTCTTGAGGTTGATCTGGTACATACTCTTCCTCACAAGTCTGTTGTTTGCTGTGTTCGCTTCAGCCATGATGGTACTCGTGTTGCGACTGGCTGCAATCGTGCTGCTCAGATCTTCGACGTTGAGACTGGACACCTTGTCGCACATCTTGAGGATGAGGAGGCGGAGAAGGAAGGCGATCTTTACATCAGAAGTGTCTGCTTTTCCCCTGATGGCAAACTGCTAGCTACTGGTGCTGAAGACAAACTCATTCGGGTGTGGGACCTTGCTACCAGAACCATTCGAATGCGTCTAGGTGGTCACGAGCAAGATATCTACTCTCTTGACTTTGCTGCGGATGGCAATCTCCTCGCATCAGGCTCTGGAGACAAGACTGTCCGTTTATGGTCACTCTCAGCAGAAAAGGAAACCTGCAAATTCAACATTGAGGACGGTGTCACTACTGTTGCACTATCTCGTGATGGACGACTTGTAGCAGCTGGATCACTAGATCGAAGTGTTCGTGTCTGGGATACTAGAGAAGGTATCAAGCTAGACCTACTTGATGGTGCCGAAGGCCATCAAGACTCTGTCTACAGTGTGGCATTTTCGCCTAACGGCAACGAGCTTGTATCTGGATCTCTGGATAGGACGATCAAAATGTGGTCATTCACATCTCCTCCTCAGCATCATCCTGGAGGCCGCCCACCTCAGCCAACAAGAAGTACCGGCAAATGTATCCGCACTTTCGAAGGACATATGGACTTTGTACTCAGTGTTGCACTTACTCCAGATGGTCGTTGGGTCATGTCTGGTAGCAAAGATCGTGGCGTCCAATTTTGGGATCCTCACACTGGACAGGCATATCTTCATCTCCAAGGTCATCGCAACAGCGTCATCAGTGTCGCGCCAAGTCCACAAGGCAGATTGTTCGCTACTGGAAGTGGAGATACGAAGGCGAGGATATGGAAGTAAGTGGTTTGGATAGAGTTTCTCGATGTGAAAGATACTAACATGAATCTCAGGTATGAGGATCGTGGTGCAAGGTGATACTAGATCAGGCCACCCTTCATGAATCTATCCAATCACATCCTGCCCCAAAACTTCTAACCTCGTCAATTATATCGTTCTCATGGACTCATCCACTCTTACTAAAAGTGTTTCAGAGATGAACTCGACAGGATTCTTTGCGTTACCGGGCTACGCGATCCGGCATCAATCCGCGAGCTCGTCGCCCTCCTCCGAGTACACCCAGAATTTCTCAAACCCGGAGCTGAGGATCCGTCAGAAGAAATGACCCGTTCACAGCTCATTCGACTGATTACACTGTCGGACTACGCACGCTACTCAGCCACTTGGTATTCACGAACTGGAAGAGGATGATTATTAGGAAGAGGCGTGGACATCATCCAGTGACACCTGAGGCTAGGACTGGTCACACAATATGGAAACAATTGATATTGAGTAAGGTGCATAGCCTGTTGACGCAGGACTACAGGCAGTTTCGACTGGTACGTCAGGTATATAGGCAAAACACACAAGAAAATGCATGAAATCTGTCAATTGTACACGGCGTGAAGGTCCGTCCATACAGATAGACACCACTTGTGCTCAACCCCTCCGGACTGTAAACTCCTGCTTGTCATTGTCAACATGATCTATGCAGGTTAATAGACCCGTCACCTTCGGCTGTACATGCCGGTTTTGGCATAGCCCACATAGATAAGAAAGGCCATTGACCAATGATATCTGAAGTGCCCCTCTCTTGTTAGCATATAGCATATAGCTCTAAATTTTGGATTCTTCATTGACAACCTGCGCGGTCCCTCTCTCTCTCTCATCGTATGTGCCATTTTTATCTGCGTGTGTTCCCGTGTTGATATTCATATACCAGGAGTTGTGATTACATTGGATGAAGAAACAGGAACAAGCATTCTTGATATCTCGAAAAAAAGACATCCTTATTCTAAAATCTACTTTACTGCAAAGATGGTGCTCGATACTATAAGACAGCTGGCTTCACAGCTTCCCCTACTCAATGGCTCTGTCTCCATCACCCATCATCCCTTCGATCCTCTCTCCACCACCGAGATAGAGAAAGCCGTCTCCATCGTCCGAAAAGACAAACCAGACCTAGCTCTCCACTTCAACACCGTCACGCTCCATGAACCCCGTAAAGCCGGCATGCTAGCCTGGCTGGCCGCTCCCACCACCGCACCTCGGCCGCCCCGCGTAGCCGATATCGTAGCTGTTGCCAAAGGCAGCAAAGTGTACGATGGTCTCGTTGACCTTGATGCTGGGACTGTGACAAAGTGGCAGCTTATGACGGGCGTGCAGCCGTTGATTACTGTTGAGGACTTGATGGTTGTGGAAGAGGTCGTTAGGAAGGATCCGAAGGTTATCGAGCAGTGTGGCATCATTGGGATTCCGAAGGAGGATATGCATAAGGTGTATTGTGACCCGTGGACTATTGGGTTTGATGAGAGATGGGGGAGTACGGTGAGGTTGCAGCAGGGTGAGTTGTGTTTGTCGTTGGTGGTGTGAGATTGATTTTGTCGTATCATTGCTGATGTTGGATGTGTCACAGCTCTAATGTACTATCGTCCGCACGTCGATGATTCGCAGTATACCTATCCTCTGGACTTTTGCCCTATTTACAACGCAGATACACAGGAGATCATCGACATCGACGTCCCCAAGATCCGTAGACCGCTTTCCAAAGCCCCTCCTTCCAACTTTCATGCCAAAGCTATCGAAGATGAGAAAGGCGGTTTCATGACAGATCTGAAGCCGATTGAAATCAGACAGCCCGAAGGCGTCTCTTTTAAGATTGAGGGCAGGACTGTGGAGTGGGCGAAGTGGAAATTCCATGTTGGTTTCAATCACAGAGAAGGTATTGTGTTGAACGACATTAGCTTTCTGGATGGAGAGGAACGGAGGAGTCTTTTCTATCGAATGAGCTTGGCGGAGATGGTGGTGCCGTATGGGAATGGGGAGGCGCCGCATCATAGGAAGCATGCGTATGTTCATATGACTGCCAATATCTCGAAGCAGTGAGTTTGACCTAACACATACTTGATACAGCTTCGACTTGGGTGAATACGGCGCTGGTTTGATGACGAACAGTTTGACACTAGGTTGTGATTGTAAAGGGAGCATTCACTACATGGACGCCCATTTTGTCAATCGTGCTGGTACCACTGATACAATCAAGAACGCCATATGCATCCATGAAGAAGACAACGGCATTCTCTTCAAGCACACCGATTTCAGAGATAATTCATGCACTGTTACGAGAGCTCGAAAGCTCATCGTCAGTCAAATCTTTACTGCTGGTTAGTTGATATCCATCTACTTTGAGCCTTGGAAATAAGAGGAACTAATGATTGAGTAGCGAATTACGAATACTGTATCTATTGGCAGTTTCATCTTGATGGCACGATTCAACTTGAGGTCAAGCTGACTGGTATTTTGAATACGTACGCTTGTAATCCTGATGAAGATTTGAAGGGATGGGGCACGCAAGTGTATCCTGGGGTGAATGCTCATAGTAAGTCTTTTTATTCATGTCAACGGTGACTATTGTGTCGTGTTGCTGCACGATACACATCACGCCTTAAGAATCTGGCCATAGGCATGACAAACCCATCAACCATCCTATCCCTCAACGCCTTCTCATTCAAGACACAACCACTAATCTCCCCCTCCTCCCCATCCAGACCACCAACACCTCTTCAACCTCCGCCTCGATCCCAACCTCGACTCCCTCCCCTCCACAATCGTCCAAGTCGACACCCTCGCCAACCCAGAACCAGTCGGGCATCCCAGCAACCCCTACGGCAACGCCTTCACCACGCAGCGCACCCCTTACACCACCGTCTCCTCCTCCATCTCTGACTACAACGCCACCACCTCACGAACCTGGGACATCACCACGCCCTCAAAGCCGCACCCTTACAGCCACAAACCCAGCAGCTACAAGCTCATTTCCCGCGACGCTCCCCCGCTCCTCCCAAAAGAAGGTTCTCTCGTCTGGAAACGCGCAGGCTTCGCCCGCCACGCAATCCACGTCACGCGCTACGCCGACGACCAGTTACATCCCGCCGGCCGCCACGTGCCGCAAACCAGCGGGGAGCCCAACGCAGTTAACGCCGATCTGATGGCCTGGATTGCTGAGGATCCCGAAAGGAGGATTGAGGAGGAAGATGTGGTGCTTTGGCACACGTTTGGCTTGACGCATGTGCCGGCGCCGGAGGATTGGCCGGTTATGCCTGCTGAGCCGGTGAGTGTGCTGTTGAGGCCGAGGAATTTCTTTCTGAGGAATCCGGCATTGGATGTTAGGCCGAGCTTTTCGAGCTGGCCTAGTCAGGTGAGTGGGGGTGGCAGTGCGGTTGGAGGGGCGGATGGGGAGGGTAGTAGGATTGTTTGAATGGGAGGGATCAGAGGGATCAATGGATGGATGGGTGGATTGTGTGATGGGTGAATGAGAGAGAGAGAGAGGGAGAGGGAGAGAGAGAGATGTAACAGTTTGGGCATTAATCGTTTGTATTGTGACACGATTGACATCGAATGAGGAGGTGAGTTGTGTTGTTTGAGGGGTTTGATGGGGGCAGTGAATGGGTTTGGAAATTTTGGACGATGATGTTATGATGCACATTGAAATAGTCCGTTCAAAAGGCGCAATGTACGTTCAAAGATTCCATGATCTACTGAGTTCTGCATCTCACGTTACTCATCGCATCTCGCTGCGTTTTTCATCGATGCCAGAACCAAGAGATGCCTTGGTAATAGGTTTTGAAGTGGGTGTTTTTTGTGCTCAGAGAAGCAGTATTTAGACAAGAGTTTTGATTGTAGGCCGACGGCGGGAGGTAGTTCAAGATTGGACCCGCCGAGGCAACAGTGGTGAGGGAGATGAAGGGTTAAAGGTTCTTGTTTGGAGATGTATAGCGTGCTAGTAGTTCGGATGTGGATGTGGAGGCTTGGATTGGTTATATACGGTAGATGGAATGCAGATTTCTGTCGGAAGTATGTGTGTTGGAAATTGAGACGGATTTGTTTAGAAGTACGCTTTGCACAATATCATGCGAGCCTCCTTGCACCCTCCATGCACGAGTAGTCCCGACAATCCAGCTAAATACACACACACACGCGCACCCCGTCAAATCCAATTCAGCCAGCCAGCCAGCGCCCCTTTCAGGTCATCCCTCTGCTCATTTCCACAATCAAACAACACATTATTGCTCCTCTCCATCCATCCACCTCCACCACACTCTGCCCTCCATTACCATTGCCATTTCCACCTTTCCCAACTTCACAACCTAATCGACCTCGGATAAGTCATGCAGTACTGGAGTTGCGTTGCGAGCGACCAAGTGGATTTCGTCCTGAAACCATCGTCGCTACTGGTGTGCAACGAAGGAGATGAAAACCTCTATCAAATCAAACAACATATTTCTCCTGCTCCTCCACCTCCCCTGATTGTTGAACTCTCCCTTACCTTCCCCTTTCCACCTTTCCAACTCCACCTCCACAACCTAATCGACCTCGGAGATTCAGGTGTTGGTGACATAGCACTCGGTGTAGCACTGCTCATTCTCCTCGGGGTGTGTGCACCAAAGAGCTTTGTTCTGAGACTAGCAGCGGAAGAGCGAGATGAAGAGTTTGCTCCTTCATATTGCTCGCTTCGCTCGCATGGCATACTTTCGGCGGCCCAAACGGCACTGAAGGGGAGGGAGATTGTGACCAGCGTGAGGGATGTCGAGGCGAAGGCGGGCATGGTTGTGTATGGTTGGATGATTGTGAGGATGGCTGGCATGTCATGTTAGTGACGGGAGGAGTAGGGTGCTGCTGAGGAGAAGAAACAAGACAAAAAAAGTAAGGGAGGGGAAGAAGTAGACGGATTGAGGAATGAGGAATAAGAGAGGGAGATTGGAACAAACATACCAGGCACGAACATGGTCTGCAACGCCATAACGCACACAACCTCCATCGCCCCAAACTGCCTCACCCCCATCCTCCTCCTCATCGCCACCGCAACCGCCAACTTCGCTCCAAACACCAGGCTGAAATACGCAATACTCGCCTGATTAACCCACATCACCAATTGCCACAACCCAAGATACTCAACCCCCAGCGACCAGCGCTGGCCATGCGAAAGCACAAGCTCGTTGATTGTCGCCATTTGTAGAATCGTGTGCAGCCAAGCTAGGAAGAAGTTTGCAAGTGCGACAATAGCCGTCAAGATCATCATGCTGCGCTGCTGCCAGCGCACGGCCATGGGAGCACACACGGCTTTGATCTGCAAGAACAACGAGATGAATATAGCCGACGACTGTACAGCAGCAAAGAACGCGGCAACCATTTGTCCGCGCCAGGTGTGCCGGTCATCTGCATGCCAGGGAGGAGCGTAGACGTCGTTGTCCTCGAGAACAATAGTCTCAAGGAAGGCGCTCCAAGAATCAGACCAGAAGTAAGTGCTGCAGAGGATGACGCGGAAGGTGCAGGCGGTGAGGGCGGAGATGTTGAGGAGGAAGATGGGAGTGCGCCGTTTGCTGGGGCGGGTTAGGGCGAGGAGGACGATGGTTAGGAGGAGGGAGAAGCCGGCTTGTAGGCCGAGGTTGAAGACGTAGGAGGCTGTGTAGGAGAGGTAGAGGCTGTGGTTTGTGGCTAGGGCGTTTGGAGGTGACATTGTTGTGGGTTTTGAGTGGGTTGTGTAGGTGGTGGTGAGGTGGTTCTCGATGGAGATTGGTAATGTGAAGAGAAGAGAAGAGACTTGGTTTGGTTGTTGAAGAGATCAAGAAGTAGAGTCTCCTGGCGTCCTAGATAGATATAAGCACGCCAGCATCACCAGACACTTGAAGCCTGAAGCGAGACAATATGTCCAACGCAATAGACCCAAAGTACAATACGAATAATGTGAAAGTAGGGATGCCACATGAATCACTCCCGGCCCTGAATCACTACCAGCCCAGATTGCTGCTGCTGAGTCCTCTGAATCTCAGTAGCATAATGTTTCAGATTGACATAGCACAATATAAAGGTAAAAAGGCCACGACACGTTGTCATGCATTGGCGGTCGCGGTTTTGAAACAAGCCTTCGTATTGTTCTTGAGATATGACAGGTTGAGTTGATTGAGAGTGAGACATTGTGACGGGATGCTTTTTTTTTGGTTTGGCAGAAGAAAGGAAGAGAAGAGCTAGGCAGGAGTGGCTTGTTCATGCTGAGAGGGGCTGGGGACTTGATGGGACTTGATATACAAGCCATGCACGGACGAAAGGAACGATAGGTGAGGAGAAGCATTTTGCCAAGGCGGGTTCTTCTCCGACGCATACCAAATATCGTCATCGCTATTGGCCATTGTTTCATGCGTGTTTCAAGTATCAAGTACCTCACACGATAGAGTACAGTACCTTACGCCATGCCCAATACCACCCAGCTCCCCACCGACTTACAAGACCGTCTCCTCCACTCCATACAAACCAACCGCCCTCTCATCTACCATCTCACACCAGACAGCAGCTGGCTGATATCATTCCCTCTACCAAAAATTGCCTCAACTTCAACATCTTTTCCTCAGTCGAGTCGTCGTAGCCGCTATAACACCGTAATCGACCCTTGGCTAAGTGGCGCTCAAATAGACTACTATAGCTGGTTTTCATCACAGACGCATGCATCTCCCTCTGCTATCCCATCCATTTCTGCCTTAGAGCAGTTGTTGGAGGAGATTGAGAAGGTGTCTGCTGCCGAGACGCGGGAGCAGGATAAAGATGGTCCGACGCAGTCAATAGATAATAGACATAGCACATCAGCCAGCTTTATAGATGCAGTAGTAATATCTCATGAATTCACCGGTAAGTAGTCACTACAGCATTGGACATTCATCAGTCGTAACCTGATAGCTGAATCTGACAATATACTAGATCACTGCCACAAAGAAACACTAGAACAATGCCATCCCTCAACACCCATATACGCAACGACCCAAGCCTTCGCCACAATAAGAAAATGGCAGCACTTTACCACAATCCTCGAAATTCCAGAACTTCCAACAACAACGCAGGGCAAGCTCGACTGGCATAACACCGCCCTAAGCGCCCCTTCACTACCTCCATGGCTAGGGATAGCGCGACTCGTAGAAGAGCGCAAAAAAGACCTAGCCGGCGCGAGATTACACGCAGCATTGATGATCGTGTTTGACCTCCAAGGACAATCGAAAAGCGAAGCACTCATCTACACACCCCACGGCATCCCTGCCTCCTCATCCGTCATAAACCTCCTCACATCACCACAATCCCACCTCAACCCCCCAATATCCTTCCTAGCCCTCCTACACGGCCTCCACGAAGTCTACGTCGGTGGTCCGCAGATCAATTTAGGCGGCTTCAACGGCGCCGCTCTAGTCCAGAAACTGAAGATAAAATACTGGATACGGACCCACGACGAGATCAAAAACGGGAGTGGCCTGATCGGAAAGGTGTTGAGCAGGAAGGTCGTTGGTTGGGACGAAGCTTTGGGTCTTGACAGCAACGGTGATGAGAAAGGCAGCAGTGGTGATGGCGCCGATGGCGTCAAGTTAAAGGCAGGAGGAGCAGAAGATAACAATAACGAGGTTGTCGAGTTTGTGAAGATTGGTAATGGAGAGTGCATGGTCCTCGAGTGATGCGCTAGCCACTTCCACTTCCCTTCGGGATGAAAGTGGGATCTGCGTAGCATGTTCACTGAGCCAACCAAGACCAGACCTCTCGATCAGACAAGAACGTAAGTCTATCGAGTTGATGATGGCTTGCGCCCAGGTGATCGTCGAGTCTGGTGCGGACCACGCCGACGTGGTTGAGTCCTTGACCTTGGGGGAGATCTTGTCAGCGAAATTGGTCGATTTAGGCACACGTACATGGATCCACACTGTGCTTCTCGCGTCCTTCATCAACGAAGTCGCCACTTCTTGCCAATGGCCTTATTGTCCTGTTGTCGTTTGCAGTGGCTTTGCTCTTGGCTGGCTTTGGGGACACCAATGTTGCCGGCTAAACGAAGATGAGCAAGATGTAGCTTGTCTGCAGACAAATCGAATGTGTGAGAGGAAAAAAAGTAGAAAATGTGACGTGAAGCCGTGAGGTAAGGGACAGCGATATAGCAGCAAATAAAGAGCTTGGAAACAAAGTCGATGTGCGAGAGGGAGGGTAAGGTAGTCTGCACAAACGAGCAAGCAAGTAAGCACGCCAGAAAGGTCGGTCAACGCGTCTGCATGATCTTGCCTTGGACCACGTCAAAGTGATCTCATGTAGCGCTAGCATTTGGGAAAATGATTGCTGTCTGTGAAACAAAGACATCTTCACATGCACGATTTTTTTGCGCTCTTTCTTTCTCTTTCGCGTCATAACCTCACCTTATTCCCTCGTCATTGCAAAAACTGGTCCAGCACTCCCCCACTCCCCTTCTGCTAAGCATACCCTGAGGTCCACACTCCACTTCTTCATCTCTTTTCGGCAGGATGAGTTCCAAGAATACGACAAACCCTCCTCGCAGCTCTCCCCGCAGCAGTCCTCAAAACTCTGAAGACATGCCACCAAGGAAGCGGCACAAACCTGACGACCGATTCGGAGGCAGCTCGCCAAGTTTGATGAGTCGAGAAGAAGAAGGAGAAGAAGAAGGAGAAGAAGAAGGAGAAGAAGAAGGAGAAGAAGAAGAAGGAGAAGGAGAAGAAGAAGAAGAAGGATAAGGAGAAGGAGAAGGAGAAGGAGAAGGAGAAGGAGAAGGAGAAGGAGAAGGAGAAGGAGAAGGAGAAGGAGAAGGAGAAGGAGAAGGAGAAGGAGAAGGAGAAGGAGAAGGAGAAGGAGAAG